>Ga0207421_10000108_pt1 | contig 91079 bp, 86 predicted proteins | sample SodLakKL_010_SED_4_FD_187542 | JGI IMG/M metagenome (GOLD analysis project Ga0207421, IMG submission 187542) | Alkaline sediment microbial communities from Lake Tanatar, Kulunda Steppe, Russia - 8KL_010_SED (SPAdes) (version 2) | ecosystem: Environmental > Aquatic > Non-marine Saline and... | reverse complement strand
CCGGACACCTGACGGTGACGGTCGGCAGCGAGGAAGAACCGCTTGTCGATCAGCCACTGCAGGCCATCGAGTATCGCGACGGCGAGCAGGTGATGGCGTACCAGGCTGGCGGTGTCTTCGAACAGACAGACGACCACACGCGCGTGGTCTCGTCACCCTCGACCGAGTATCGAGCCCAGTCGCTGCACCTGCCAGTGACGCGTCTCGACGGCGTCGAGGCCGTCTCGAACGGTGACCTCCAGCTGTCGAAGACCTCGAGTGAGGTCCTGACGCGAAACGACCCCTCAATTGACGGGCAGTTCGTGACGATCACCCTCGAGAGTCCATACTACGGTGCCTGGGAATCACACTTCGAGGATGCCGTTGGCTCAAATGCGGTGAGGGTCGACAGTGAGAACGAAACGGTAACCGTGACACTCGGCCATCCGATACCAGACGGCTCCTACGAGGAGGCAGTCGTGGCCCAGGGGGACGTCGATGATATCGGCGGCAATCCCTCGATAGACGGTCCTGTCGCGGCCAGTGGCGCGATCAACGCGACCTGTGGCAACGAATCGACCTGTGAGGAGTACCAGGATATCGATCTCCGCTCCATCGACGAGGACATCGCCTACCTGCTGGAGACGACGGAGGGTGCCGACGATATCGACGGCTCCACAATCGATGCCGGCACGTATGCTGTCGAGGACCTGGTGTTGGACGAGGACCTGACTGTCGACGTCTCCGACGGGAACGTCACGATTCTCGTCGACGGACACGTTGCACTGAAAAATGCCATGATCAACGTTGTTGACGAAGACGAAACGGACAACGTCGTCCGACTGTACACGACGGGTGACGTGGGTATCGGGAATGGCGGTGGTGGCGTCACCGTCCCGGAAGACCGTGCCGAACGCTTCCAGCTCTATGGAACCTCCGAGATGCAGTTCGCGATCGGTCAGGGCGAGTTTACCGGGACGGTGTACGCACCACGCGACGAGCCTGCCGAACGGGACAACGTCGTGGTCGAGAATTACAATATGTCCCAGGCCGATTGCTCGGGCGATGGCGACTGGGCCGACGTCTGCATCGGGACCGGTAACGTCGACTTCACCGGGTCGATCGTTTCCGGGCCGATGGCGATCGGTGAGTCCAGCTCACTCAGTTACGACGAGACGCTGGCCGGCATCGAACCGACGATAGCGGCCGATCCCGAGCAGCTCCCACCAGAAGTCACCTATTTCACCGTTGTCGCTCACGACGTCGCTGTCGAAAATGAGTGACTGTAATCTTGGTTGAGCGTCATTGCACTCACGGTCGCGACGGGCTGGGCGAAACGATGGGTAAATCGTTTCAGCGACTACTCTACAGCCTCCCCGTCAGTGCCTCACTCGCGGGTGCCATCGACAACGTCGTTCCGCATCCTTTCTGACTCGCGCGTTCGTACAACATCGCCGCGGCGGCGACTGTTTCGATTCCCGTGCCTCCGCTGTCGAACACGGTAATTTCATCGGCATCCGTCCGACCTGGCGCAGAGCCAGCGACTACCTCGCCGAGTTCCGCATGAATGTGGTCTTCGGTGACTGCGCCGTCTGCAAGAGCCGCCAGAAACGCACCAGCGTCGAACGTGGCTCGCTCGCGAAGGTCCGGGACGTAGGTGCTCTCCGCTACCGTCTCCACGTCGATCTCCCGTTTGTTCGGATGGTACTGTCCCATCGCCGTGACGTGCGCCCCCGGCTCGAGCCACTCGCCATCGAAGACGGGTTCTGATGCCGTCGTCGCGGTGATCACGATGTCGGCACCCTCGACGGCAGCCCGACTCGAGTCGACGGCGTCGACAGTCGCCTCGAGGACCTCGTCGAAGTCGGCGGCGTAGGCCTCGCGGTGTTCCGCGGTGGGGGAGAAAACGCGGACTGCCTCGAGGTCGCGAACCGTGGCCGTCGTGTGCAGTTGCCCCCTGGCTTGGGGGCCGCTACCGATCACGCCCACGGTCGCAGCATCGTCGCGGGCGAGTTCGTCGACGGCAACGGCACCGGCGGCGCCGGTCTTGAACGGATTCATGCTCGCGCCATCGATGAGTGCGAGCGGCTCGCCGCTGTCGGCGTCGAATAGCGGCGTGACGAACCAGGCGTCTTCGGCTCCGAAGCCCGCGCTGTACATGTACCCACCCATGGCCCCAGTATCGGGAAGAATCGCGCTGTAGCTCGTGAAGAGGCCACCGGGGTCCGATCGAAAGAGCTTGGTTCGGGGTTTCGCGTGGGCACCCGCTCCGCGTTGTCGATAGCCATCGCGAACGGCGCTCACGTACGCCGTCGGTGTTGCGAGGTCGCGCACGTCGGCACTGGTCAGATACAAAAACTGGTTCATGCGGCGGAGAGAGAACCGCCAGGCACAAAAGTACTAGTCGGAGTTGACCGTGTGGGACGTAGCTGGCGTATGGGTGTCCTCGACGGTCTCGATGGGGGCATTGACGAACATGGCATGACCGATCACGCCGATCGCGACGGCCGCGCTCACCGGGACGGCAGCAGTTAGTGTGAAGCCGACGACAGACAACGCGGCGGTGATCCCCAGCAGTGCAACCGGAATGAGCCCGAGTACAATGTCGTAATATCCAGCCATAATCTATGCGATTCTATGTGGAATACCCATATAAGTGTTTCCCATAAATTTTGAGAAATGGACTTGTGAAAGACGGATATTAGGTGGGTGGATTCCCCATAACTTATGGGTTCCTTACACCATCGTCATTGGACATGGCGCGTGTGCCGATGTAATGACGAACGTATGGTTTGTAGATCGAATCTGCCGGTATCGACCGGAGAATCGAGGTGAATGCTCTGTTATTCCTTTTCTGAGCGTCGATGAATAACGCCGTTCGAACCACGATCGACTGGCACCCTTTTTATGATTGGTCAGGGCTATCCCCCTTCACGGCTGGATGATCGTCTATACGAGCGGTGCTCAGTGACGTAATCACCGGAAGCTACTAGCACCCGGGGTGCTCATCCACACAACGAGAGCGCCCTGAACCGATGGGGGAACCCGTTCTGAGCCAGGATGTCGCCACAGTGTGTCCAACGAGAGTCAGTGGGGACTGGCGTTTCGTCCCCGAGTTCGGGTCACGGTGCTACCCACCGTACTGCAACCACTCGCCAGGCGACGAGCGCGGCGACCCCAATAGCGGTCATGATAAAATTAAACGGCCAGACTGCTGACCCCTCGAACCAGGGCGATGATCGAAGGATGAGCCCGATATTGGCCGCTCCCAGCCAGGTTACTGCCCCAAGAACACCGGCCTGCGTGGCCGATTCGAGGGCACCCCGTCGATACGTGCCAGCCAGGATCGCGACGAGTGCCCAGCCGATCACGAACGGAAGCATGGTCTCGATCGTCTCCAGGGGCCGACTCACGAGAGGATAGCCGTGGTGTACTCGACCAACGAACGTCAACGACGCGATCAACACCAGATCGATCGGACCGACCCGTGAGAGTATCCTGCGATCCACTCGACTCACACCGGCGGCGAGACTGCGCGTTTCCATGTCGAATTCGGGCATCGGACGCCTATTGAACCCACCGCCTCGAGGCCGAGGCTCCGACGCGTGTGCGGCCACGGATCTGCCCGTCGACCCGGCGTCCTCCAGAGGGGAGGACTCATATGGGATCACGAGAATGTGTCTCGATAGATGGCTGTGGTCGACGAACGTCGTGAACGGTGTGACGGCTGTGGTAACACCGTCCCGCTCGAGTCCCTGACGACGGTCACGATGCCCGACGGTGAACGTCTGGCCTGCTGTGGTAACTGCGAGCCACACGCGAGAGAGGCAGCGACGAAGTTAGGGTCACTCGAGCGATCGCAGGATACCTGTGATGGCTGTCGGTCCGAGTTCCCCGCGAACGATCTCGAGGACGTGGTCCTGACGGACGGCACCGTGGTTACCTGCTGTCCGACGTGTCTCGAGGAGGTTCCCCGCCAGGATCGATCCTCGGGTGTGGCCAATCCTGACGGAGCTGGCGCTGGCTCTACCGCAGGGGACACCGAGTCAGAATCCACCGAACTCGCGACGCCGCGGCAACTCTGTAGCCAGTGTCACGAGTGGGTGCGCGAGGAGCTGTATCACGTGACGACCATCGACGACCGGACGGAGGAGATGTGCAGTGATTGCAAGGCGGTGGCCGAGCACAAAGGCGTCGTCAAGCGGGTCAGAATGCGACGGGCAGAGGCCCGGGAGATACTCCGGGTACCCGAGACGGCCTCGACCCAGGAGATCCGGGAGGCCTTCCTCACACAGATCAAACACGCTCATCCCGATCGCAAGAGCGGCAGTGAGTCGGCGTTCAAACTGGTCAAGGAAGCCTACGACCGGTTGCGGTGACCGTCGGCTCCGTGTCGACGGTGGGGGCTGCTCAGTCCTCGAGCGCCCCCTCACGGCCCTGAAAGCCGATCGTTGCCGGATCGAAATAGTAGGCCGAATCACAGACGTCACACGAGGCCGTCAGCGATTTGTTGTGTTTGTGCAGTTTCCAGAGCTTCGTCTGGCGCTGCGTAATGTCGAGCGTGACCGGTTGGCCACAGTCCGGAACCGTACACGGGAATCGAATGTACCAGTTCGGGACCGACAGTGCACCAAGTGGCGCGAGTTCGGCACGCAACCGACAGAGCAGGTTGAAGATGGTGAACGATGGGTTATCCCGATCGATTTTCACGCCCTCGACGTCACTGATCAACCCACCCCGAAGCGACGCTTCTTCGTACAGCGGCAACACCGGGATTCCCTTCGCCAGCGCATAGCCAATTTCCTGGTTCACCCAGCGGCTGATCGCAGACCGCTGGGTCAGTACCGCCACGACGACGTCGCTATTCGCGAGTCGCCCCTCGAGGCGCTTCCGGGAACGCCCGGACTCGATCTCCTCGAGGGCAATGTGAACGCCGAAAGGGAAGTTCTTGACCGTCGAAAACAGCTCCTGGACGAGATCCAGATCCGCAGGCGCGTGTGAGACGAACACCTGTTCTCCGGTCATCGAGACTCTATGACACCCTGGTAGGGATGGGTATTCAATCTGTCTATTTGCCCACCTGATCGTGCTGAATCGAGTCCAGAACGCGCTGAGAGAATTCCAGTTCGTCGATCTCCTCGTTCAGTCCGTCGAACCACGACTCCTCGACGTACCACGTCCCTCGTCGGGTTTCTGCCGTCGAAAACGCCGTCACCTCGAGCCGGCCAGGGTCCCACTCCGGGCGCTCCTCGGCGAGCGTGAGCACCGTCCGCACGACCACGCTCACCTCGTGGGTCGTCACCCCTGGCTCGTCGTGGACCATCTCGTACTCGAGGATCGTCCGATCGTTCGTCGACTCGAATCGCGTCACGTACACACCCTGGCTCATCAGGCGGTTCTCGAGCGTCGTCCCGATCGGGTGCTCACTGTCCATCCAGTCATCGTTGTGGCGGCAATGCAAAAAGCAATCCGGTGGGGTGGTCCCTGGGCTGTCCGGCTGCGTGGATTCGAGTGGCACTCAGAGCGGATCGACGAGATCCGCGAGTGCGGCTGCCGGGTCGTCGGCCTTGGCGACACCGCTGGCGAGCAACACGCCACTCGAGCCGAGATCGTGGGCGGCGATGACGTCGTCACCGGTACTGATGCCGGCACCACAGAGGACCGTCACCGCGTCGTCGACGTGGGCAGCGGCCTCGACTGCGTCCTCGACGACGTCGGGGTCTGCCTGGCTGACTGGCGTTCCGGTACCGATCAGTGCCGGTGGTTCGACCGCGACGGCGTCGGGGCCGAGAGCGGCCGCAGCGGCGATCTGGTCCGGGTTGTTGGCACAGACCACGGTCTCCAGACTCGCACGTTCCGCAGCGCGGACGGCCCCATCGATGTCGGCCAGTTTCAGCCGGCGCTCGGAGTGGTTGATCAGCGTCCCGGTTGCGCCCGCTGCGGCGACCGTTTCGGCGAGGGTGTGGCCCGTGTTCGAACCGTAATCGATCGGGTCGACGTGCTGGGCCCAGGTTTCGACGCCCGTGTCGGCGACGGCCTCGAGGTGTGTCGCCTGCGGAGCGACGGCGATGCGCGCGTCGGTCGTTTCGTCGACGTCTCGGGCAGCCTCGGCGACGGCCATCGGATCACACGGGTAGGTCTTGAGATTGATCAGCACGAACATACCTGATCGGAGGTCCGGCCGGGCAAAATAGTTTCCGAGACGGCGAGTATCGGGGCCATGCCGTCGATTCACTTCGCCGGTGTCCCTGGGGCTCCTGGCGAGGCGGTCAATCCTTGCGCTTGACGACGTCACCGAGGGTCGTTCCCCCTCCGGAGGTGTCACTCTCCCACTCGGTGTCGTCTGTCGAGGTGCCCCTCCCCGAGAGTTCGATCTCGAGGAATCGCTCGAGTTTCTGCTGCACTCGGTCGCTCGGCAGGGTGTCTCCGCGCTCTAGTTTTCGGATGAGACTCGCCTTCTCGTTGAGCTCGTTCGCCAGATCGGACTGGCTCAGCCCCTTGTTCTCTCGGGCCCGTCGAATCAGGTCGTCGTAATCGGTGGCGATCTCGTCCATCTCGTCGAACATGTCCCGCCGTCGCGACCCACCGGAGGCGCCACTCGATCCGCCGGCTGTGGAGCCACTGGATTGGCCGCCGCCACCGCTCGAGCCCGATCCGGACCCGGTCGAGTACTTCGTGGTGGTACTCGAGCTCGAGGCGGTTTTCACCTCGGTACCGAAGTCGGTGCAGTTCGAACACACGTCCAACTTCGCACCCTCGACCTTGATCGTCTTGGGTGACGACGTCTCGGCGCCACACATCTCGCACTGAACCATAGCGGATGGTAACGCGTCGGGCGTGATAAATGATGCGGGGGGTCGGGCACCGCACTGACGATCGTCCTCAATCGAGGGCACTCCAGGCGTACACGAAGCGCTGGACAGCAGTCAGATGGCCGACGACTGCCAGAAACACCAGGAGCCAGCCGACCGCATCGAGCCCACCCGCTTCGATCCCCGCGAGTGGGTAGGCGAGAAAGCCGACGAGCCCGATGATCGCCAGTCGGTCGGCCCGGCCCACCAGCCCGCCGTAAACCCGATCCAGGCCCACGGCCTGGGCCTGGGTCCCGAGGTAGGAGGTCATGACGACACCTGTGACGGCGAGAAACCCGAGCCAGTACTTGCCGATGCCTGCAGTGAGCCCGCCGATGATCACGATGTCCGCGTACCGATCGAGCACGTGGTCGAGCAGGTCGCCCGCCGAGGAGGCCACACCCTGTTCGCGGGCCAGTGCACCGTCGACGATGTCGAGCCAGCCGTTCAGAAACACGAGCGTCGCCGCGGCGACGTACCAGATCGGGTGTGCGACGCCCCCGAAGTAGAACGCAACCGCCGCGGCCACGGCCATCAGGCCCGCGATGACGCTCACGCCGTCGGGACCCACACCAACCCGGTCGAACCCCTTCACGAAGGGGTCGAGAAACCGCGAGACGTAGGGGCGGAATTTGTCGAGAGTCATGCCAGGTACCCCACGAAGTCGACGGTGCCGGCACTCGGCTCGCGCTCGCCGGTCGCGACGGCGGCGATGGCCGTTGCCACTTCGCTGGGCTTTCTATTCGTCGTCTCGACCTCGTAGACGGCCTCGAGCCCGTGGCGGTCGACGGCTTCGCTGAGGATCACGTCGAGGGCCTCACTTTCGGCGTTCTCGACGGCCTTCGCGCCGGACTCGCCACGTTCGCGCAGTCGAGTCTCGAGGGTCTCGGGCGCACACCGAAGCACGACGCATCGGTCTGCGGGGAGGTGATGGGAGAGGTGGGACTCGACGACGAGTATCTCGTGGTCGGGGGCCGATTGGATTGCCTCCCCATCGACGTCCTGATCATGGTCCGCTTGGACCACACTCCCGTCGACACCCTGAGCCTGGCCCCGCGTGTCCGCCATCGAATCGAGAGATTCGCACTGGCTCGACGCCTCGTATCTCTCGAGCCAGTCGCCGAGTGCCTCGAGGTCGGCGACCTTGCTCTCGCGTTCGGTATCGACGTCGGTGTAGAGCCCCTCCCGTTCGAGGATGTCATTGAGGTGGACTACCTCGACGTTCATCTCGGCATCGACCTCGAGGTCGGTGTCTGCCTCCAGGCCCGATCGCTCCTCGAGAAGGCGCGTTGCCGTCGTCTTCCCCGTCCCGGGGGTCCCAGTGACGGCAATTCTCACGAGTCCCGCACCCCAGGCGGGCTGGCGTCGGCGTTCGCTTCCTCGGACTCATCCCTTCGCTCGGCCAGAATCTCGTTGAGCGTCTCGATCGCTCGCGCTGTCTCCTCGTCGGTCCCGCAGGTGATGCGAACGCACTCCGGGAGGCCGAAACTCGTGCAGTCGCGAACGATGACCCCCCGGTCCTGCATCGCTTCGGCGACGGCACTCGCGTCGCCGACGTCGACCAGCACGAAGTTCCCCGCACTCGGCCAGACGTGAGCGTCGATCGCCCCGGACATTCTCGCTCTGGCGTCGGTCACCATCTCGATCGTGCGTTCCACGTGTCCATCGTCATCGAGTGCCGCCAGTCCGGCACGGCAAGCGAGTTCGCTCGCGGCGAAGGGGGTGTTCACCCGTGCGTACGCCTCGGCCCACTCCTCGGGGACGATCGCGTATCCCAGTCGCAGGCCAGCCAGCCCGTAGGCTTTCGAAAACGTGCGAAGGACGGCCACGTCGTCCCGGGGCTCGAAACCGTTCGTGCCCTCGATGAGGGTCACGGCGCTGTCGACCTCTGCGAACTCCCCGTAGGCCTCGTCGACGACCACGAGCGTCTCCTCGTCGGTTCCGTCGGCGATCGTCTCGACGGCCTCGAGGTCGATCGTCGATCCGGATGGGTTGTGGGGGCTCGTCAGGTAGACGACTCGTTCGCCGTCGTAGGCATCGAGTACCGTCTCCACCGTCTGTTCGAAGTCCTCCTCGCGCTCGAGGCTGTACGAACTGACCGTGCCGTGGTGAAAGCGAGCGCTCATTTCGTAGTAGGCGAAGCCTGGCGCCGGAACGAGGATCCTGTCTCCAGGTCGGAGGGTGGCTCGTGCCAGGTAGTCGATCGCCCCGTCAGCGCCGTTGGCCAGCCAGATCTGCCCGTCGGTGACTCCCCACCGATCGCCCAGCGCGCTCGTCAGATCGGCGTGGGCCGATTTTGGATAGGAACTGATCGTTGGCGCAGCGTCCTCGATTGCCTCGACGGCGGCGGGCGCCGGACCGAGTGCGTTCTCGTTCGACGCGAGTTTCACGAGCGTCGACGGGTCGCGCCCGAGTTCGCGGGCGACTTCCTCGATGCCCCGACCCGCCTCGTAGGCGACGTGGTCGGAGAGATCGCGTGGGTTCATACTGGATCCTTTCGGTCGCGAGTCTTAAGCATGCTTACCTCTGCCTGCCAGGTGTCCGGGCTCGCGGGCTACGCACTGGGTGCCAGCAGTCGGCCCGTCGTGACCGCCCGAGAGATGCCAGTATCACACCGGTTAAGCCCCTGGACTCGGTAGTCCACTCCATGACACTCGAGACGCTCCGGCCGAATCCGACCTGGGATAGTGCCTCCTACGAGGACACGGTGGACACGCTTGCGGCCCATCGTGGGGACCTTCGGTACCTGATCTGGGGCGGGGATTGGTGTAAGGACTGCCGTGCCCTGTTGCCCGACTTTGGAGCGGCACTCGAGGCAGCCGAGATTCCAGACGACCGAATCGAGGAACTCGCCGTCGATACGGACAAGGAGGGACCGAAGGTCGACGAGTACGACGTCACGCACATCCCGACGATCATCGTGGAGAACGCCGAGGGTGCTGAACTCGCCCGCTTCGTCGAGCGCGAATCCCTGCCACCGGCGGTGTATCTCGCCGAGGCAATTGCGGAGACCCTCGAGACGCACTGAGACGGGTTCCCCGCGTCCTTCCCTGGTGATCGCCGATTCAGATCGAGCCATCACTGGCGACGAGTCACCCCAAATCGCATCAGCCCCCGGCTCGCTCACTCGAGCAGCCACGCCAGCGCGTCATCGATGTCGTGGGTGGGCGGGGAACAGGTCCGCTGGCGGCAGACGTAGGCCGTGGGCCTCCCGTCGGTTTCCGCTCGTCCTGCCCAGATCGGTGGCGCAGACTCGAGACCAAGCTCCGACAGCCAGGGCTCGAGGTCGGCCTCGGTCGGCGGGCGTCGAGCGAGCACGCGGTCGGGGAGGTACGTCTCGCCGACGCGGTCCCGCCAGGTGGCCGGGACGGCCTCGGCAGCCACCGTCACCTCGGTCAGACCCGTCGCCAGTCGATCAGCCGCGAGACACAGGGTCGTGTACTCGAGGGGACTCGCCCGGAGGCGGTTCCGATGGGTATCGATCACGGCTTCGGCGATATCGCCGACCGGGTCGTCCGCGAAGTGTTCGAGGGCGAGGAGGGTTTCGACGGCCACTCCGGTCGCCGACGGCGTCGACGCGTCGGTCAGTTCCTGGGGGCGCGTCACGAGGGAGTCGCCACTCTCTGGGGTGAAGTACAGCGTCCCGGCATCGGCGTCCCAGAACTCGGCTTCGATCGTTTCGGCCAACTCGAGGGCGAACCCGAGGTGGCTGTGTTCACCGGTCGCCTCGTAACACGCGAGTGCGCCACGGGCGAGGAAAGCGTAGTCCTCGAGATACCCCCCGATGCCGACGCGACCGTCTTCGAATCGCCGCAAGAGAGTACCGTGAACCGTCGAGTCATCCTCCGCTTTCGGTGCCGTCCCCGACTCCGCGCTGGTCCCTGCGTCGGCGCCACCATGGCACCAGTGGTGCTCGCGCACGAACTCGAGGGCCTCCGTGGCCATCGCTGCGTACTGGTCGTTCCCGAGCACGATCGCGGCCTCCGCGCAGGCGGCGATCATCAGGCCGTTCCAGCTCGCTAGCACCTTCTCATCACGGTTGGGGCGTGGGCGATCGCTACGGGCCGCTGCGAGACGTCCACGGGCGACCCTGAGTGCCGTTTCCACCGTCTCCGCCTTGAGACCGAACGATTCGGCCAGCTCCTCGATCGACGTCGACACGTTCAGGACTGTCTGCCCCTCGAAGTTCCCGCCCGGGCGGACGCCAAAACGGTCGCACACGAGGTCGACGACGGTGTCGGATTCGATTTCCTCGAGTTCCGCCTCGACCCCGTCGGATCCGCCGGGGCTCTCGTACACCGTCTCGAGGCCCGAATCGCTGTCCAGCCCATCGACGGCGTCCGATAGGTCCAGCCCATCGAGTGCCTCGTCGATGGATTCCGGCGTCCAGACGTAGAACGCGCCCTCCTCGCGGTCGCCATCGGGAGTCTCGCTCTGGGCGTCGAGCGTGCTGAAAAAGCCGCCGTCGTCGTGGGTCAACTCCCGGTCGACGAACTCGAGCGTTCGGTCGACGACGTCGGCGTATCGCTCCGCGCCGGTTGCCTGATAGCCGGCGAGGTACGCCCGGGTGAGTTCGGCATTGTCGTAGAGCATTTTCTCGAAGTGCGGGACCGTCCAGTCACGATCCACGCAGTAACGGTGAAAGCCGTCGCCAACGTGATCGTACAGCCCGCCGCTCGCCATCGCATCGAGCGTCCTCGTCGCTGCCTCGAGGTATCCGGGTCGGCCGGTCCGATCGGCGGCCCGAAGCAGCAGGTGGATCCGGGAGGGCTGTGGGAATTTGGGGCCGTCGCTGCCCCAGCCACCGTACTGATCGTCCACGCCGCGGAGCGCCGTACTGGCCGCCGTCTGGAGGAGTGCGTCCTCGTCATCGCTGTCGCCTCGCCCCGCCTCCGCCACTGGCGAACTAGCCGAACTCGAGTCACTGGACGTGCTCTCGAGTCGATCTCTGGCCGCAGCCGTCCACTGGTCGGCCCGGTTTTCGATCTCTTCCCGGTCCGTCTCCCACGAGTGGGCGAGGTTCCCGAGGAGTTCCAGAAAGCCGGGCATCCCCCGCTTTGGCTCCTTCGGGAAGTAGGTGCCGACGTAGAACGGCCGTCCGTCGGGTGTGAGCCACGCCGAGAGCGGCCACCCCCCACGGCCCGACACCAGTTGACAGACGGTCATGTAGATGCTGTCGACGTCGGGACGCTCTTCGCGATCGACCTTGATCGGGACGAAGTCCTCGTTCAGTCGCTCGGCAACGGTCTCGTCGGCGAAGCTCTCGGCCTCCATGACGTGACACCAGTGACACGCCGAGTAGCCGATCGAGAGGAAAATGGGGACGTCGCGCTCACGGGCCGCCTCGAGCGCCTTGTCGTCCCAGGGTTGCCAGTTGACCGGGTTGTCGGCGTGCTGGCGCAGGTAGGGACTGGCGGTCGCTGCGAGCCGATTGCGGCTGGTCGGGGAAGTCATACCCGTTCATTGTCAGGCCGTGGGTAAAAGCTCGGCTCTCGGGCGACGTGGTGGGATTGGTGTGGCACACACCCACTCCATCCTGTCAGGTCGGCCCTATACGGCTCGAGTGTCCCCCCAGTATGATGACGCTGCAACCCTTACAGCGGTGTACCATCAGCGAGTCTCCCATGCCAGCCAATCCGTCACCCCCTTCCCGTCGTACCATCCTCTCGAGCGTCGCCGTCGCGGGCCTCACCTCCCTCGCCGGGTGTGTCGGCACCCTCGAGGACGTCCGCGACGTGGTTGTCGACGATACCCCACCGCCGGCCGAGGGCTACGAGGTCGAAACGGTTGGCGAGGGATTCGTCCACCCCTGGGGGGTAGCGTTCGTCCCAGACGGCTCGCAACTGTTCGTCACCGAACGCGAGGGAACGCTCAAGCTCCTCGACCGAGAGGGCGGTGACACCCAGGTCGTCGAGGGAACCCCCGAGGTGCATGTGGCCGGCCAGGGTGGTCTCCTCGACGTCGAATTGCACCCCGAGTATCCCGACGAATCGTGGGTCTATCTGACCTACTCGGTGGCGAACGACGACGGCGAGTCGACGACAGCGCTGGGCCGCGGCCAGTTCGATCCCGACGCCGACGAGCCGCGACTCGAGGACTTCGCGGAGGTGCATGCCGCTGACCCCTACATCGCCACCGGGGACGAGTACGCCGACGGTCACTTCGGGTCACGGGTCGTCTTCGACGAGGACGGCCACGTCCACTACACCACGGGCGACCGCCAGTCGAAGGCGTTCGACGAGGATCACATCTCACAGGACACGACCAACGAACACGGGGCAACGCTGCGTCTCGAGCCCGATGGGTCGATCCCCGAGGACAACCCATTCGTCGACGACGATGACGTTACCGATGCCATCTACACCTACGGTCACCGGAACGTCCAGGGAATGACGGTCCACCCCGAGACCGGTGCGCTCTGGCAGAGTGAACACGGTGAGGAAGACGGCGACGAACTCAACGTTCTCGAGGCGGGCGGGAACTACGGTTGGCCGGTGACCCACACCGGGTGTGAGTACAACACCGACGAACCGGTGGGGGAAGATCCCTTCGAGCGCGACGACGTCGTCGACCCGGTCTACTACTGGGAGTGCAATTCAGGTGGCTTTCCGCCAGCGGGAATGACCTTCTACGACGGTGAGGCGTTCCCGGAGTGGCAAGGGGACCTGTTCGTCGGGAATCTCGCGGGGCAGTATCTCGGGCGATTCACTGTCGATGGAACCGAGGTCGAGGAGACCGAATCGGTGCTGGCTGATCGCGGCTGGCGGATCCGTGACGTCGCGGTTGCACCCGATTCCGGACACCTGTACGTCGCTGTCGACGACGACGACGCGCCGATTGTCCGTCTCGTTCCCGGCGAACCCTGAACACGAGCCTCTCCGATGACGGTACTGGAATAGATGCCACCGTTTTCATAGGGTTGGTGCATCAACCGACTGCCGACCCACCGCCACGGGATCTACCCTCGGCGGGAATTGAGGATAGCGACTCCCATCAATCGCGCTCTCTGAGCGACTCCAGGACCCGGTCGACGTACTCGCGTCTAGTGATTTCCTCGTCGTTCCAGGCCTGTGCTACGTCGCGTTCGACCCGGAACACGAACTCCTGGTCCGCCGTGTCCGTTCCGGATGCACGCAGTTGGGTGGCCGACTCCCACCCCTCGACGACCCCCGCGTAGCCGCCAGCGGCAGTGCCAACCTCTTCGAGGAATCCTTCTGTACCGTACTCGTAGGCGGAGTGATATTTCAGGGCGAGTGTCCCATCTCGAAGCCTGAGCCGTTCGATTTCGAGCCCCTCAGCTTCGAGAATCTCTCGATAGATCTCGAGCAGTTCGTGATCCCGATCGTAGATCTCGAACGTGCGCGTCGTCGTCGTCTCCTGGCGTGCGACACGGTCGGCCACCTCGAGTTCGACGGTGTACTCGCCGAGTGTCGGATCCCGAGGGCTGAGATCGATGGCGAAGTACAGCTCATCGAGCGCCTCCGATCCGGAAACCGAGCTGGTTTCACGCTCCCGAATCGGGCGGTGTTCCTCACCGTCGGGCGAACGGAGGGTTATCATCACGTCCAGTTCGAACCAGTCTTCGTCTTCCCGTCGCTCGAGGGCAACTCCCTCCGGCTCGATGTAGAGCCAAATCGTCTCGTCGGGACCGAAGACGGGGTCATCGACGGGCGTGTATTCCCCGTACCCAGTCGGCCGGTCGTGGACGAATTCGAAGGTGTCGACGGCAAGTTCCGTATCCGGGCGTCTCGGCCCACTGTCTTCGATTCGGAATTCCGTCTTTGCCGTCGCCTCGTGCCCGTTCTCGTGTTGGTCATCAGTCAGGGCAATCTCAGCCGTGTACCGGCCGGGCTGTACATCGGATGTCGGTGTGAACGTGAGCGTCAGATACAGTTCATCGACCTGATCGGGAGCCAACACGTCCTCGAACGAGACGGTATCGTCGAAGACGGTCGTGTCCTCGATCGAGATCGTGAGCTCACTCGAGAGTGCAACCTGCACTCCGTCGTCTTTCGTCGTCGTCCTCACACCCACGGGTTCGAAGTAAAACCAGACCGGGTCCGTTCCGGAGAATGCACGGTCATCGAGCGGTTCGAACTCGCGGTAGCCCGTCGGTTCCTCGGCGATGGGTTGGAGAGTATTGATCTCGAGTGGCGCGGGTTCACTCCCGTTCGCGTCATCGCCGTCGCCATCGGCCGCGGATCCATCCTCGGTTTCCTCGTCCGTTTCAGTCTCCGGCTCTCCGTCGGTTCCGACACAGCCAGCGAGGGATGTGCCAGCAACAAGAGACGCACTGGCGACCATAGTCTGTCGTCGCGTACGATGTGCGTTCATACGCAATATCGATGCGAACCCGTCAATAATCCTGAGTGGATTCCCAGCTGAACGGAACGAACGCGAGGATTCATACTCGAGAAAATATTAACCGGCTGGGAGTGGTTGCTCACCCCGTTCCACATCGGGAGAGTCGATGTGAACGTTCCCACTGACCATGCCAGCAACCGTTCTCGTCCCCATCGATCGTTCGTCACAGTCGATTGCGGGGCTCGTCTACGCGCTCGAGTCGTTTCCGGAAGCCACCATTACCGCACTGCACGTCGTCGACGTCGAACACGACGCCCACAGCAGTGTAGGAGCCGACGAACCGCCCCTCGACTCACGCCGCCGAGGCGGCGAACGGATACTCGAGCGGGCGACCGACCGGGTGGCCTCAGATCGGGAAATACGGACGGCCCTCGAGACGGGCGTCCCCCATCGGACCATCGTGCAGTACGCCGTCGACCACGACGTTGACCACATCGTGCTTGGGAGCCACGGTGAGTCGCCGATCGTTCGTCCGTTCCTCGGCCACGTGAGCGAAGCCGTGATTCGGCGGGCACCCGTGTCGACGACGATCGTGCCCGAGTCACGAGCCGCACTCGAGGAGCGAACCCTCCCCGGGCGCATCATGGTTCCGGTCGATGACTCAGCGCCGGCACGGGCGGCACTGTCATACGCCACCAGACAGTTCCCGAGTGCCGAAATTACGCTCTTTCATTGCGTCTCCCTCCCGTTCGAGTACGACCTCGATGGAATCGAGGGGACGTACGTGGCCGACATCGTTGACACCCTCACCGAACGTGGAGCGGCGGTCCTCGAATCGTCCGTGCGAGCGTTCGAGGGGGACGCCAGCGCGATCGACTCCACCGAATTGGCCCACGGCAAGCCCTCTCGGGTCATCGTCGATCACGCCGTGGACACCGACCACGATCAGATCATCATGGGGAGTCACGGTCGGTCCCTACCCTCGCGCGTTCTCACTGGCAGCGTCGCCGAAACCGTCTCACGACGGTCGACGATCCCGGTGACGTTGGTGCGAGAAGATCACTCGATGGGATCGAGCTAACGACCCCCCTCGAGTGGTGACAGGGCTCAACAGTTCCGGCCGGGAGCCGGAGGCGGGATCGCGCGACGGGATTACGACGTCAGCAGGCGACGCAACACGAGGTGCAAGACACCGCCGTGTTCGACGTACCGAACGGCGGAGGGGGTGCCGACCTGGGCCGTCACGTCGAACTCGGTCGTCTCGCCGTCTTCGTGTTCCGCGGTGACGGTCAACTCGGCGTTGGGCGCGAGCCCGTCCTCGAGCCCGCGAATCTCGAACACTTCGCTCCCATCGAGACCAAGCTGTTCCCAGCCCTCACCGTCCGTGAACTGCAGGGGCAGGACGCCCATCCCGACGAGGTTGTCGCGGTAGATCCGCTCGTAGCTCTCGGCGATGGTCGCACGAATCCCAAGCAGGTCCGTGCCCTTCGCCGCCCAGTCGCGACTCGAGCCGGTCCCGAGTTCGATCCCGGCCGTGACGACGAGTGGCGTCTCTTCCTCGCGGTAGCGTTCGGCGGCCTCGAAGACCGTCGTCTCCTCCCCGGTTGGGTGATGGATCGTGTAGCCACCCTCTTTCCCGTCGAGCATCTCGTTTTCGATGCGAACGTTGGCGAACGTGCCGCGCATCATGACTTCGTGGTTGCCACGGCGGGCCCCGTAGGTGTTGAACTCGTACGGTTCGACGCCGCGCTCGCTGAGCCACTGGCCGGCGGGCAGGTCCTCGCTGAAGGGCCCGGCGGGGCTGATGTGATCCGTCGTCACCGTGTCACCGAGGGTGAGCAGACAGCGTGCACCCTCGATGTCGTCGACACCGGGTTTCTCGAGCGGGAAGTCCTGGAAGAACGGCGGCTCGCGGATGTAGGTCGATTCGTCGTCCCACTCGTAGACGTCACCAGTGGGTGCCTCGAGGGCCTCCCAGCGTTCGTCGCCCTCGAAGACGCTCGCGTATTTCTCCTCGAACATCTCGGGGGAGACGTTCTCGTGAATAGTCTGACGGACTTCTTCGGGGTCCGGCCAGATGTCCTCGAGGTAGACCTCCTCGCCGTCCTCGGTCGTCCCGACGGGTTCGTTCTCGAGGTCGATATCCATCTTCCCGGCGAGGCCGTAGGCGACGACGAGTGGTGGGCTGGCGAGGTAGTTCGCGCGGATCTTCGGGTGGATCCGGGCCTCGAAGTTCCGGTTGCCCGAGAGGACGCTGGTCGTCCAGAGGCCGTGTTCGTCGATGGCGGCTTCGATGGGATCGGCCAGGGGACCGGCGTTGCCGATACAGGTCGTACAGCCGTAGCCGACGACGTGGTAGCCGAGGTGCTCGAGATCGTCGAGCAGTCCGGACTGCTCGAGGTACTCGGTGACGACCTTGCTGCCGGGGGCCAGGCTGGTCTTGACGTACTCGGGAACCTCGAGGCCGTACTCGGCGGCGTTGCGTGCGAGCAGGCCCGCGGCGACCATCACCGACGGGTTCGAGGTGTTCGTACAGGAGGTAATCGCACTCACGAGCACGGAGCCGTGGCCGATCTCGACCTCGGTGCCGTCCTCGAGGGTGACGGGAATCTTCTCACCCAGGTCGGGCTGATTCCGGGCGACGAGACCACCGTCGCTCTCGGCAGCGTCATCTCGCGGGCTATGCCCGCTCGAGTCGTCCGCGGAACTTCGTTCCGCGCTCTCGATCACGCCTTCCTCCTCGAGCAGTGTCGGAAAGTGCTCGTCGAGGTCGCCCATCGGAATCCTGGCGTGGGGTTTCTTGTGGCCGGCCAGGCTGGGCTCGACCTCGCCGAGGTCGAACTCGACGACCTCGGTAAATTCGGGGTCGTGGTCGCCGAAGAGACCCTGTGCCTCGAGGTAGTCACGCACGAGGTCGATGTGATCTGCCTCACGGCCCGTCAGCTCGAGGTACTCGAGGGTCTTCTCGTCGACGGGAAACATCGAAATGGTCGACCCCTGTTCGGGCGCCATGTTCGAGATGGTCGCCCGGTCGGCGACCGACAGTTGGGCGACGCCGGGGCCAAAGAACTCGACGAACTTGTCGACCACACCCACCTGTCGGAGTTTCTCTGTGATGTGGAGCACGAGGTCAGTCGAGGTGACACCCTCGGCGAGTTCGCCAGTGAGTTCGACGCCGACGACCTCGGGTAGCGTCATCGTGATCGGCTGGCCGAGGAGGGCCGCTTCGGCCTCGATGCCACCGACACCCCAGCCGACGACGCCGATGCCGTTGATCATCGGGGTGTGGCTGTCGGTGCCGACGAGGGTGTCGGGCAGGAGCCACTGCTCGCCGTCGATCTCGCGGTCGTGGACGACTCGTCCCAGGTGCTCTAAGTTGACCTGGTGAACGATCCCGGTTCCTGGCGGGACGACGTTGAAGTCCTCGAAGGCCTGTTCGGCCCACTTGATCGCGCGGTAGCGCTCTTCGTTACGCTCGTACTCGAGTTCGACGTTCTGCTCGTAGGCGTCTTCGGAGCCGAAGTAGTCGACCTGGACGCTGTGGTCGATCACGAGGTCACAGGGGACGTCCGGTTCGACGACAGTGGGGTCCTCGCCCGCGCGGTCGGCGGCCGACCGAAGCGCGGCGAGGTCGACCACGGCTGGCACGCCAGTCAGGTCCTGCAGGACGACGCGCGAGGGAGAGAACGGGACCTCGACGTCGGGGACGTCTGGCTCCCAGGACGCTGCGTTGCGGACGGCGTCCTCGGTGACGGCCTCGCCGTCGACGTTCCGAAGGACGGACTCGAGCAGGACTCGGATACTGACGGGCAGGCTCGAGAGGTCACAGAGGCCCTGTTCTTCGAGGACCGTGAGGTCGGCGTAGGTGTACGTGTCGCCGTCGTGTTCGAGTTCGCGGATCGCCCCGAACGGATCGGCGGTGGAATCTTCAGTCATCGATGTTACTAGATCGAACGAACGGGTGGGTTCTGAACCTATCGGTCTCGGGTCGCAAATGCTGCCACCCTATGCGTTGCTGTCGCACGGTTTCGCCCGATCGAGTCGGCTGGGTGCGTCGTTCGCAGTCGGGTGCGAGAGGCGTGTTCAGTAGCCGAGTTTCGCACACGTTCGCTCGAGTTCCGCGAGGTAGTCCTCGCCGAACAGGTGGACGTGGACCAGGAGTGGGTAGAGCCGATACACGTATCGCCGCGTCTCGAAAAAGCCCTCTCGAATCCCTCGCAGGCTCTCGTACGTCTGGAAAAACGCCTCGCCGAAGGTATCGGTCCAATCGACGTACGCGAGTTCGATCTCGGGATCCGCGTAATAGCTTGCGGGATCGAGAAAGCCGGTGACTCGTCCGTCTTCGGAGAGCACGTTCGTCCGCCACACGTCGCCGTGGATCAACGACGGCGCTGGGGGCTCCTCGAGCAACACGTCGGTATCCGTCGCAATGGTCCGGAGTCGCTCGTAGAGTGACGGCGGCAGCGCACCCGTTTCCGAGGACTCCTCGATCGGTGACGGCTCCTCGAGTGCCAGTTGCGCCGCGTGCTCGAGCCGTCGCTTCCGAAAGAAAGAGCGCCAGGAGTCCGTCCAGGGGTTCGGCTGGTGGACCGGCCCGGTCACGGTGTCCCGCGGAAAGCCATGGGCCCGCCCCGTGACGTCGTGGAGTGCCCCGAGGTGTCTCGCCGCGTCTCGAGCCACGCCGTGCCCGTGATCGGTCGTGCCGGGCAGGTCCTCGAGGACGAGCAACTCTCTGTCGGCGTATTCGACGCTCGGCACCGGCAGGTCGCTCTCGTCGGCCAGATGCCCCAGCATGAACGCCTCCGTCTCGAGCGGTGTGGGTCCCGTCTTCGCGACCACGCAGGTCCCATCGGTGCCGTGGACGCGGGCCACCGTTCCGATCATCCCGCCCTCGAGGGGTTCGATCCGATCGATCTGGATCTCGAGCCGATCGCGGAGGAGTGCCGCGAACGAATTCTCACCGGTCACGGCTCTCGGACGTACTCGAGGAAGGCAAACCCGTCCCGTTCGTCGCGGGCGACCTCCCTCCATTCGTCTCGATCCCAGTCGGGAAACCACGTGTCACCGGCCGGCTGGTCCCGAATTTCGGTCACCACCAGTCTGTCCAGGGCGGGCAGCAACTGCTCGTAGATGCTCGCGCCGCCGGCGACGTAAGCCCGATCGACCCCGTCGTGTTCCGTTGCTGCCGCGCGCTCGGCGGCTCGAATCGCCTCCCCCAGGCTCGAGGCGAGGTCGACGCGGTGTGGAACCTCGAGATCCTGACCCGTGAGCACGATGGAGGTGCGTCCGGGGAGTGGTTCGCCGAGCCCCTCGAGAATGCTCTCGTAGGTGACACGGCCCATGAGGACGGGGTGGCCCATCGTGTGATCCCTGAAGTGGGCGAGATCCTCGGGGAGGTGCCAGGGCATCTCGCCGTCACGGCCGATAACGCCGTTCTCGGCGACGGCGACGATCCCGACGAGTTCGAGTGTCGTCTCGAGGTCAGCCCCCGATGTCCCTGCGGAGTCCTCACTCCCCGTGTCCCTCGACCCGTCGCCCGATGTATCGAACGCCCCCGTCATTCGGCCACCGCAAAGCGCAACCCGGCGTGGCTCTCGTAGTCCCGTAACTGGACGTCGTCGTGGGCGAAGTCGTCGATCGTCACGTCCGAAAGCTCGAGCGTCGGTCGCTCGAGTGGCTCACGGGTACACTGGGTCAGCAGATTCGGAACGTGATCGTACCGCTCCTGACCGTCGGCTTCCGCGGGGGCCGTTTCCACGAGCCACTCGCGGACGTCGCCGTATCCCTCCTGACTGTCGACCGCTTCGAGGCGCTCTTGTAGCGTCTCGAGATTGTCGGCGTACCAGTCGCCACGCTCGCCGGTCCCACAGTAGACGTGTGCGTCGACGATCGTGTGGCCGAAGGTCCCCGGCTCGAGCCCCGTCTGCTGGGCCAGGAGTTTCGTCAGGAGGGCGTATGCGGCGATGTTGAACGGAATGCCGAGTGCGACGTCACCCGACCGCTGGGTCAGATGACAGTGGAGCTGGTCTCCCTGCACGTTGAAGACGAACGAGAAGTGACAGGGCGGCAGGGTCGAGACGGCGGCGTTCGCCGGATGCCAGGCGTTGACGACGAGGCGACGGGAGTTTGGGCGATCCGAAAGCGTGTCGACGACGTACTGAAGCTGGTCGAACGTCCGGCGACCGTCGGCCTCTTCGGTGACCCACTGACTGCCCAGTGCATCGGGATCGCCGTCAGCAAGGCTGGCGACGGTGGGATCGACGTCGGCCCAGGATTCGCCTGCGAGACGACTTTCCTCGTCCGGGATGGGATAACGCCGCCAGAATCGCCCGTAGGCGGTGTCGAGCCGACCCTCGTCGTCGGCCCAGGCATCCCAGATCTTCGTCTCCTCGCGGAGGTCCCTGATGTGCTCCTCACCCGAGAGATACCAGCACATCTCGTGGATCATCGAGTTCCAGCGATAGCCGTCCATGCGCTTGGTGGTGACTAGCGGATACCCCTCCTGGAGGTCGATTTCGTAGTGCTGGCTGAACGACGAGATGGTGTCGACGCCGGTTCGGTTGGGCTTGTACGCGCCATCCGAAAGGACGGCATCGACCAGCGAGAGATACTGCTCCATTGCTCCACCGTTGGCAATCGGCCACTATCAAAGTTGACGGTCGATCCGTCGGGCGTCGACCCATGGGCCGTTTGGGTGGCCCGGTCACCAGTCGACGCTCGAGCCCCCAGCAGTTTCGTGCGGTCTCACTGGTGGAGGCAACGGAGACGCTCCGTGATCAGTACGAAGGTCGTGTCCAGCGGCTGTACGACGCCCTGGAGACGATCGAAGTCGTCGACGAAACCGTCGATTCCCCGTCCAGGAGGTGTGGGCCGTGGCCGGGCGGGACGCCATAGAAAACCGAACGGAACAACTGCTGAAGACGGCAACCAACGAGATCGTGCTCGTCATCGGTGACGAATCGCTGCTGACCGACGAACTCATCGAGACGCTCAACGAAGCCGGTACCGGCATCGAGGTGATCGTCGGTGCACTGACGCCGTCACTGCAGGACAGCGTCGATCAGGCTGTGCCGGAGGCCACGACGTTCGTCTCCGGTCTCGAGTGGTTACACGGCGACCAATCGACGGAAAGCGACACCGCGATCGGGCGGCTGCTCCTGGTCGACCGCTCGACGATGCTGGTGAGTTCGATCATGTCCGACTCGAAAGCGGAACAGGCGATTTTCGGCGAGGGATTCGGCAACGGACTGGTCGTGATTGCCCGCCGACTCATGGCCCAGGGCCTCATACCGGTTCCTGACCCGGCTCCCTGAGACGGTTTCCTGTCGGCTCTTCCCGATGATTGCCCATGCCAGATCGGCAATTACAGCGGTAGCGAGGCGAAAGCTCGCCCGTTCCCGGTGAAAAGCTACAGCAAATCCTATGAGCGGCTGTCAGCGTGACGATTCCTCCCGTGGTCGTTCCCTGTGGACGGCTCGAGTAGGCACCTCGCGGTGCGGGAACTCGAGGAGTGTCAGCGTGATACTCCCCGTTGTCGACCGTGAGTCGACAGTTGCTGTAGACGAACGATATCCGGCCGCCGGTTCGTGGCGTGCCGTTAGATCGGTCGGCGAACAGTGCGTCCAACGCGTCCGTATCGAGCACGTTCCCCAGCGGGGGGAGAGACAGCGGTTCGCGACCCTCGACGGCGCTTACCGCTCGGACCACGGCCCCGCTCACCGGTTCGTCGGCCCCGATGCCGTACTCCATACCATGGTGTGGGGCTGTAGAGTGAAGAAGGATGCTGCGTTTCACGCGGATCATCAAAACAACATCCGGCGCGGAACGGCGTGACCATCACACCGAGCCAATCGCCCGACCCCCCTCGTATTGCTATCTGACCACCACGGTAATGCGGTCGGTGGTGACCGAACTGGCGGTCACCGACTGCTGTCCTCGACGTACTCGACGCCCAGTTCTTCGAACAGGAACGACCAGACGTCGAGGGCCTCCTCGACGATCATCCAGGTGGGCTTCCCCGTCCCGTGGCCCGTGTCGCGCTGGGTCTTACACAGGATCGGGTGCTCGCTCTCGGTATGGGCTTGCAATCGCGCAGCCATCTTCCAGGCGTGGACCGGGTGGACCCGCGTATCCCCTTCGGCAGTCTTGAACAGCACCGCCGGGTAGGCCGCTTCGCTCACGTTGTGATACGGCGAATACTCGAGGATCCACTCGAACGCGTCGGGGTCTTCGGGTGAGCCGTACTCGGTGGTCCAGGACTCCCCGAGCAGGAACGTGTGGAACCGAAGCATGTCGAGTAACGGCACCTGACAGCACACCGCCCGCACGAGGTCGGGTCGCTGCGTCAGGACCGCGCCGACCGTGAGTCCCCCGTTGGAACCACCCCGAATCGCCAGCCTGTCGCTGGAGGTGTACCCCTCCTCGATCAGGCACTCGGCGGCGTTGATCGCGTCGTCGAAGGTGTGTTGCTTACGGTCGTGCCGAGCGGCGCGGTGCCACTCCTTGCCGAACTCGCCACCGCCGCGAAAGTTGCCGACGGCGTAGACACCGCCCGCACGGAGGAACGGCTGCGCGAAGCGGTTGAACGACGGTGTCTGGCTGATTTCGAAGCCGCCGTAGCCGTACAGCAGGGCGGGATTGTCACTATCGAGGTCGAGTCCCGCTCGGTGGACGACGAACATCGGCACCTCGACGTCGTTACTCGATTCGTACCACACCTGCTCGACGGTCAGGGGGACGTCAACCTCGAGAGCAGGGCGATCGAGTTCCTCGGGAGTCGGGCCAGCGATCGTCGCATCGGCGTCGCTGGCCCCACGCGCCCCGTCTCCAGTACTGCCGTCGTCCACGAGGGCGGTCCGATAGACCGCTGGGGGCTGATCGAACGATTCGTACCCGAAGAACAGTTCGGGTGCGTCGCGGTTCCCCGAGAGTCCTGTCACGGTGCCAAGGCTCGGCAGATCGACCGTCGTCAGGTGCTCACCCTGGAGATCGAACGCTTCGAGACTCGAGACGGCCGCCGATTCGTACCGACAGACGAGGGCGTCGGTAGCCGTCGGCCCCACGCCAGGGCCCCCACTACCGACGACGGTCGTGTCCTTGAGGATTCCCTCGCGTTCGGGGATCACGTCGCGAAGTTCGTCGGGCTCGATCGGGCCGGCGACTGGCCCGAGGTCGAACGCGGTCAGGCGGTAGTTCTGGGCGTCGTGGTTGGTGCGGAGGTAGACCGTCTCGTCGTGGATCGTCGGCACGAAGAGATGCTCGGTCCCCTCGAGCACGGGCGACAGGTCGTGGCCACCAGCCGGATCGACGGGCGCGTGGAACACCTCGCTTCGTTCCCAGGCGCTCACCAGGGTGACGATCAGGTGTCGCTGATCCCGATCGGTCTGCAGCTGCGGCCACGTCGAGGCGTCCTCGATCGTGCGCAGTTCCTCGTCGTCGGCCGTGTCGGTGCCGAACTCGTGGTAGTGGATCGACTTCTCGAGTTGGCCACCATCGTCCGCGCTGCCGGTTCGATAATAGTAGAGGCCGTTCGGTGCCCAGGCGACGCTGTGACATCGGCCGAGGTCCTCGAGTTCGTCGACCACCGCACCGGAGTCGACCTCGATGACCGTCACGTCGTACTGTTCGTCCCCGCCCTCGTCGACGCCATACGCGAGGCGGTCGCCCGCGGGCGAGAGGGACCACCAGCCCATCGCCACGGTGGCGTCCTCGCTCCACTCGTTTGGATCGACGAGCACCTCGCGTTCGTCCTGGAGCGAGTCGCGATGGGTCAACACCGCCTGCTCGTCTTCGGGCCGGTCGATCTCCTGGAAGTAACCCGACGGCCGGGCGATCACGGATCCGTAGTCGGTGACGCGGGCGACGGCCTCGAACTCGGGTTCGAGGCGTTCCCGGACGTCGATCGACTCGAGGGAGGAATTCGCGTACTCGTTCTGGGCGTCGACCCACTCGTCGATGGCATCCCCTTCGCCCTCGGCATCTTCGAGCCACAGGTAGGGGTCCTCGATTCGCGTACCGTGACGTTCGTAACTCGTCCCGTCGTGGCGGGTCTTCGGCGGTGTGTCCATACCAGTCATTTCGGAGCCGCGGGCAAATATCTCGGTGTGGCCCGGACAGTTTGCCGACAGCGTGTGTCGAGATTCAGTCGCCGGGACCCACACAGTCGTGCATACCCCGCACCCGACAAAGGGCAACCTTTACAGGTTGCTGTGTACCCGATTCGTTCATGCGCGAACACGTGTTGCTGATCGGGGGCGGCGGACGCGAACACGCCATTGCTCGAGCGCTGGCAGAGAGTGAGGCCGAGGTATACGCCTGTGCGGGTAACCGCAATCCGGGTATCGCCGGGCTCGCGAGTGAGTTCGAGACGCTCGAGACGACCAATCCGGATGCAGTCGTCGACTTCGCCGAGCGGGTCGAGGCGACCATCGCGGTGGTCGGCCCCGAGGCACCGCTGGCTGCCGGTGTCTCCGACGCTCTCGAGCACGCGGGCATCTACGCCTTCGGACCGAATCAGGCCGAGGCCCGGATCGAGACTGACAAGGCGTTCCAGCGTCGGTTCATGCGGGACAACCACATCGCGGGCTGCCCGGACTTCGAGACGTTCGACGACCCGGAGGCGGCCTGTGCGTACATCGACGAGTACGACGGCGACCTCGCGATCAAGCCCGCCGGCCTCACGGGCGGGAAGGGCGTCAAGGTCATCGGCGACCAGGTCACCCCCGAGGAGGGGAAGGCGTACATTCGCGAGTCAGACCACGATCGCCTCGTCCTCGAGGAGCGCCTGATCGGCGAGGAGTTCACCGTGCAGGCGTTCGTCGCGAACGGCGACGTACGCACCGCGCCGGCGATCCAGGACCACAAGCGGGCCTACGAGGGTGACGAGGGACCGAACACTGGGGGCATGGGGAGTTACTCCGCTGCCTCGACCGCCCTCCCGTTTATGACCGATGCGGACTACGTGGCCGCCGTCGAGATCATCGAGGCGACCGTCGACGCCCTCGAGGACTACAAGGGCATCCTCTACGGCCAATTCATGCTCACCGCCGAGGGCCCGAAGGTCATCGAGTTCAACGCCCGCTTCGGTGACCCGGAAGCGATGAACACCCTTCCCGTCCTCGAAACGCCCTTGCTGGACGTACTCACTGCGGCCCGTAATCGGGATCCACTGCCCGACCCAGTCTTCGCCGACCAGGCCACCGTGTGCAAGTACGCGGTCCCCGAGGGGTATCCCACGGATCCCGTCGCGGGTGCCAGGGTGGCGGTCGACGAGGAGAGCGCCGGCGACGCCCTGCTCTACTACGCCAGCGTGGACGAGCGGGAGGACGGCATCTACACCACGACCTCGCGCTCGTTCGCGGTCGTTGGCGTGGCCGACACCATCGACGACGCCGAGACGATCGCCGAGGACGCTCTCGCCGTCGCGGGCGATGAAGGGTTGCACATGCGCCACGACATCGGCACGGCGACACTCGTGCAACGACGGATCGATCACATGAAAAAACTCCGTGGTGACGAGTAGAGGCCGTTCAGCTTTCAGGTGACTCGGGGACAGTGGAGGCCCTCCGCTGGGCGCTATTCTGTGCCTTCGAGTGTCCACACTCCCCACCACCCTTCCTCCACCGTCTCGGTCTCGTGGCGGTTGTTCCAACACGTGTCCCGAGCCTGCCCCCGTGTCGACGGTCGGGGTCCGTGATGGGGGCTCGCCCTATCACGCCTCGAGAACGACCACATCGGTTTTCCCCACGTTCGATGTCGTCCACCACGAGACGATGGCCACAACCACGTCGCTCCGAGCCCTCGAGTCGGTCGAGCGGGCGGCTACGGCCCTGCCGGTGTCGATCCCTGCGGCCCTCCGCAACCGGTATCACCGCCTGATCCTCGAGACCGATTTCGAGGGGTACGCGCATCCACCGGATCCGTTTGCACTTCGATGGGTCGACCCCGAGCGCATCGAGCGGTTCACCAGCCGCCCCTATCCACCGTACCGAAACAGGGTTGCCGATCTCGGCTCGGTCCGTGACGGCGACTGGGACCGCCGGTCGAGCCCCCCGATCGCCGACGATCGGTATCGCGACCGCTACGATCTCTACCGCGGCCCGACGTTCACCGAGAGCGTCTTCTTCCAGTCCCTCGAGGCCCACTTTCGTGATGGCGTCCCGTGGGAGCGGACCCCCTTCGTCACTCGCTGTCTCGAGTTGGCAGCCGCCGACCGCCCGTCCTGGCGGAGTCTCGACTCGAAGGCGGCCATCCTCGAGCGCTGTCGACGAATCGACGAGCTCTACGAGTCCATTAGAACCGACGGCTATCGAACCCAGCGAGAGCTGGGCGTCCGCTCGATCATGCGGGTCACCGACGAGATCGTCGTCGACGTCGGCCGCGACGGCACCATACTGTTCGTCAACGGCCGCCACCGACTCGCGATCGCGAAACTGCTCGACCTCGAGGCCGTGCCCGTCTGCGTGCTGGTGCGTCACGGCGACTGGATGGCCCACCGTGATCGACTCGGTCGGCGCGGTGAACTGAACGATCACCCCCATCCAGACCTTCCATGACGGCGAGTGTCCCCATCTCGAGGACTCGTAGGGCGGGCCGAGGAACACCTGCCCGGGGTCGAGCACTCGCGACTCGGCCGGTCCCTCGCCGGAATGCACGCCCCAACACGGTGATCGCATGACGGGTGGCCCCACCACCAACCGTCGCGAGCGGCGTGGGCGCCCCGATCCGTTTGGAAGCTTCGACACGGGCCGTCGACTCGAGTCACTTCAGCGGGCGCACACCGTCTACGCTCACGAGGGACTTCGGGGGCTTGCTCGGGCGAGTACGGCGTTCGCCATCCGACGCCCGGTCGTGCATCCGCAACTCCACTGGGCGATCGCCAGCGCTTACTACAGCCGGATCTGCGCGAACGACGTCGCAGCCTGGCCCCACGGCCCGGACCCGTTCGTGCTCGAGTGGGTCGACCCCGATCGAATTCGCCGACACACGCGCCGGGAATACCCACCCTACCGGGATCGCCTCGAGTTGTTCGGCGCGGTGCGAGGTGGTGACTGGGATCGGCGAACGTCGCCGACGGTCGATCCGACCTACGAGGGCCCACCGGCATCGCTCTTTCTCGCCGACGAGTTCGAAGACTCGACGCTCTATCGCTCGCTCGAGGCCCGATTCAACCGAGCGGTTCCCTGGTCGGAGACCGAGTTGATACGGGCGGCGACGGCACTGCTCGAGGCGGACTCGCCCGAGCGCGTCTGGCACGAGTGCACGACGATGACGGAGATCCGGGCGCGGTGTCGACACCTCGACACCCTCTACGAGCAGATTCGAACGCTGGGTTATCGATCCGAACGCGAACGCATCGGTGTCGATCCGGAAATCGGGTTCCGTCACGTCATGCGAAACGAGATCACCGTCGACGTCGGCCGCGACGGCGAGTTGCTGCTGGTCGCCGGAAAGCATCGACTCGCCATCGCGAAACTCCTCGACCTCGAGGCCGTGCCCGTGGTCTTCCTGGTCCGTCACCCCGAGTGGATGGCCCATCGGGAGCGCGTGGCCACAGGGGAGGATCAGGACACGCACCCGGATTGCAGAGCGCTGCGATCGTAACTGGTCCGCTGGAATACCCCGCCTCCAGCCTACAGCCACCCATCGTCGACCGCCCCGACGAGTTCGGAGTCGGCCGCCTGCCAATCCGCCCTCGCGCGCTCGAACAGCGACTCGGCCCGTTCCTGGGCTTCCTCGAGGACTCGAGCCTCGTCGACCGTCGTCACGTCACCCTCGTCGACGACCACCTCGCCCTCGACGATGGCCCACTCGAGGTGGCCGCCGGTCGCCCCGTAGACGAGGTTCGGGACGGCGGTGTGCAACGGCTCGGACACCGTCGGTGCGAGCGAGGGATGCTCGAGGTCGAAACAGACGACGTCGGCCCGCTTGCCGACCTCGAGGGAGCCGACCTGGTCGTCGATGCCGAGCGCTCGCGCGCCACCGATGGTGGCGACGCGGAGGGCTTGCCAGGCCGGAAAGGCGGTCGGATCCTCGCGGTCGGTCTTCGAGAGCAGGCTGGTCGTGCGGAGCTCCCGCAGGAAGTCGTGGCCGCCGGGACCAGGGGCCTGATCGGTGCCGATCCCGGCGACGCCACCGAACTCGCGGTACTCGGTGAGTGGTGGCGTGATTCCGTCGATGGCCGCGATCGAACTCGGGTTGGCGGCCATCCGGACGCCGGCATCGGCGAGGCGCTCACGCTCGGCCGGGGTGGCGTCGTGGAGGTGCGCCGCGAGCAGATTGTCCTCGAGGAGATCGAGGTTCTCGAGCACGCTCACCGTCGTCTCCCCGATTCCGTAGCGGGCCTCGATCTGGCGTCGCTCTCGTGCCCCCTGGGCGACGTGCATGTGGATATCTCGGTCTCGATCTGCCGCGCGGTCCCGGATGGTCTCGAGGAGATCGGGCGGCACCATGTCGAGGGCCTGGGGACCGTAACAGGCCGTCACCCGCTCGTGATCGTCGTAGGCGTCGAACAACTGTTCGTTTCGCTCGAGGGCGGCGTTCCCCTTCGTCTCGTCGAGGGGGTACGGATCGTCGGGGCCCAGCTCGTCCGTCGACTCCGCGACGGCGTTGATCGTCTCGGTGGCGACGACCCTGAGGCCCAGAGGCTCGAGGGCGTCGTCGACGAGTCGGTCTACGTTCGCGGCGTACTCCCCCACTGTCGTGACCCCAGAGCGGAGGGCCTCGAGGCCACCCAACCTGGCCCCGACAACGAGATCCGCCGCGGTGAGGTGTTCGGTGAGCGGACCGAGCGCACGGTTCATCCACTCGATTTCGGGGACGTCCTGAGCGCCGCCGCGACAGATGGTGAGCCCCAGGTGTGTGTGGACATCGACGAGACCTGGCGTCGTCAGGGTCCCCGAGGCGTCGATCCGACGGTCGGCCGTGCCCTCGAACTGGCTCGAGGGACCAATGGCGACGATCCGGCCGTCGTCGATGCCGATGGTCGCATCCTCGAGGATGCCGAGACGGTCGTCAGCCATCGTGAGCGCGAGCGTGTGTTCGAGTGCGAGGTCCATGTCCCTGCCTCACTGCCGGGCGACAAAAGTTCCCTCGCATCGGCAAGCCGGGGGCGCCGAGGCGAGCGACCCTGATTTTTAAGCGAATTGACTCGAAGTCACGGGCAGGCGATGGCCGAAACGTACTACGAGATCCTGGACGTGGACACCGACGCCACGCGCGAAGAGATCATCACCGCCTACCGTGAGCGAGTCCTCGAGGTCCACCCCGATCGGAGCGACCGGCCCGACGCAGCCGAGCGGTTCGACCGCGTCACGACGGCGAAGGACGTCCTCACCGACGGGACCGAACGCGCCCGCTACGACCGGCTGGGCCACGACGCCTACGAGCGATTGCGGTCGTTCGGTGACTCGAGTGCCGGGAACGATAGCTCGACGGCGGGGGCTGCAGCCGAACCGAGCCGTGATTCCACCGGATCCCATCGACGCACCACAACGGGACGAGCGCACTCGAGTCGGGCCAGCAGCGAGCGCACAGCTGGGAGCTCGACCACCACCAACGGTGAGCGCGACGGTTCGAGCCACCACGCCAGACAGCGTCGGGCCCGTCGACGCGCTCGAACGCGAAGCGGGCGTCGGGCATCCGACTGGTTCGGGACCGACTCGCGGACGGCCACCGACTCGAGGCAAGCGACTGGACACGGACGTGCTGGTGGGCCTCGCTCGAGCGCCGACCCTGATAGTGGCGCCGAGGGCGACGCCACAGCGGCCGCGAACGGCGAGAACACGGGATACACCGTCCACGACTGGGACGGGAACGTCGACCTCTCGACGCAGTACGAGTCACTCGACCACTCGACGGCCGTCACGGTCGCCGCCATCGCGCTCACGTATCCGATACTCGTTTACGCGAGTCTCTCACCGACGTTCGTCTGGCCCGTCAACGTCGTCGTTGCCGCCTGCACGCTCGTATTGGCGGGCTACGTACTCACGAAACCCCGCATCGCCCTCGCCACCTTCGGCTCCTGGAGCGGGTTCGCGACGATCGCGTTCTGGCGGGAACCGCTGCTCGATCCCCTTTCGATCCTGGGGGGCCTCGGACTGGCGGCCTTCTGGGTTCCCTTCGGCTACGCGATCGCCGTCTGGTGGGTGTTGCGGCCCTGACCTGACGGGTGGCCTCGAGCGGACCCACGGTTGGCGACAGGCCACACCCTCACCCTCACTCTCGAATCGCCGTGCGGACCCGTTCCTCGAGTGCCTCGCGTTTTCGGTGACTCGCTGCCGCGTCGAACGACACCGAGAGGACCTGCGTACCCGGTTCCTCGAGCGAGCGGTCGAACGCCGTCCCAAACCCGCCCGGATCAACGGCCCTGAACTCGAATCCGTAGCAGTCCTCGAGGGCGTCGAACTCGAGGCCGTGGGGCGTTTTGAACTGGTCGGTGAAGGGCGGGTCGAACGACTCGATCGGGAGCAGGTGAAAGATGCCGCCGCCGTCGTTGTCGAGCAGGACGATGGTGGCGTCGACGTCACAGCGCTCGAGGGCGAGGAGGCCGTTCGAATCGTGGTAGAACGCGAGGTCCCCCGTGACGCACACGAGCGGATCGTCAGTGGCGCTCCCGGCCCCGAGCGCGGTGCTGGTGATGCCGTCGATGCCGCTCGCCCCGCGGTTCGCGAGGACGGTCGCCTCGATTGGCCGCGGTCTGGCGAAACGGTCAGCGTCCCTGATCGGCATGCTGTTGGAGACGAACACCGTTGCAGGGTCGGGAATCCGGTCGAAGACGGTCGCGAGGGCCCCGCCCTCGAGCGCGTCGTTCGCCCCCTCGAGTGCCTGGTCGGTTATCGACCAATGGGTCGACTCAGCAGCTGCAACCGTCTCGAGCCACTCGGTGGTGGCGGTACTCTCGGTACTGCCATCGTCCGCCACGCGTGCCGACCCGTCCGACTCGACACGCTGTAGGACACCCTCGAGCACCGACTGTGGCTCCGCCGCGATCAGGTCCGTCGCCGTGAAGGTGGCCTCTCGCCACTCGCCCGCTGGGTCGATCAGGAACTGTCGACAGTCGGCGTCGCGAAGCCAGTGACGGAGTCGTTTCGAGGTGGGTGAGGCGCCGAACCGAATGACGACGTCCGGATCCTGCAGCGTGTCGGCGTAGGAATCGTAGCCGCCACAGACGAGTGGGACGGTGTCGGTGGTGACCGCGAAGTCGCCGTCGGCGGTGGCCCCAGAACTGGTCCCCCCTCGAGGCTCGAGGTGGGAACCGAAGCGAAGTCCCGACAGAGGGTCCGCGAAGATCGGTGCCTCGGACGCCGACGCGACAGCCATCACCAGGTCGGACTCGAGCCGCCGAACTGGCGGGTCCGCCGGGCCGGCAACGATCAACGGACGGTCGGCCGACGCCAGCGCTCCGGCGATCCGTCTCGTTGCAGCAGCGTCCTCGAGGCCCACCCGCCCACGGGCGGTGTGGACGAACGGACCGTCGCGACCGGTTCCCGCGAGACTCTCCGCAAGCGACGCCGGGACGGCACCCTCGACCGGTGTCGGCTCGAGGGGCTTTCTGAACGGGCAGTTCACGTGTACCGGACCCGCAGGCGTGCCCGTCGTCGTGGCCAGCGCGCGGGCCGCCATCGCTCTGACCCGTCGGAGTGCACGCTCGTTGGCCTCCGGGAGTGGCAGTTCCCCGTACCAGCGGACGCTACCACCGTACAGCTTCACCTGGTCGACGGTCTGATTCGCGCCGCTGTCACGGAGTTCTGGCGGTCGATCGGCGGTCAACACGAGTAGCGGCACTCGGGCCTGGTTCGCCTCGATCACCGCCGGGTGGAAGTTCGCGGCTGCCGTCCCCGACGTACAGACCAGGGCTGTCGGTTCCCCCGTTCGTCTGGCGCGGCCCACGGCAAAGAAGGCCGCCGAGCGCTCGTCGAGGTGGCTGTACACCTCGATGTCGGGATGCGCGGCGAAGGCCACGGTCAGGGGTGTCGATCGGCTGCCGGGGGCGATACAGACGGCCCCGAGCCCCCCGGCGGCCAGTTCGTCGACGAGTGTTCGTCCCCAGAGCGTGGCGAGGTTCGGTGCCATCATCGGTCGGCGCGGAGTTCGTCGAGGATCGGTCGGTACTTGAGCAATACCTCGTCCCACTCGTCGGCGGGATCGCTGTCGGCGACGATGCCGTTGCCCGCGAACAGCGTCACGGCCCGGTCGGTGGCCACCCCGGATCTGATGCCCACCGCGAACTCGCCGTCACCATCCGCATCGAACCAGCCGACTGGCGCGGCGTACCACCCGCGATCGAACGTCTCGATGTCGCGAATCGTCTCCCAGGCGGCGGCAGGTGGAATCCCGCCGACTGCGGGCGTCGGGTGTAACGCCTCGACCAGGTCGAGGACGTGTTGACCGTCGTCGAGGGTGGCCTCGATCGGCGTCCACAGGTGCTGGATCGTCGCCAGTCGTTTCACCCGACGGTCGCGGACCCTCACTTCGCTGGTGATCGCCTCGAGTTGGGTACAGATCGAGTCCACCACGACACCGTGTTCGTGATCGACTTTTTGGCTCTCGGTCAACTGGGCGGCGAGGTCGTCGTCGGTTTCTGGCGACCCACCGCGGGGAACCGATCCCGCGAGAGCCTCCGTCCGAACGTGTTGGCCCGTCTTGCGGACCAATCGTTCCGGCGGTGCGCCGAAGAACGTTCCGCTCTCTCCGTCGCGGTACAGGAACCGGTAGCAGTTGGGGTATCGCCGCCGGAGTCGCTCCACAGTGGCGGGAACGTCGATTGCCTCCGCGAGCGTCACGTCGAGGGCCTGCGCGATGACGACCTTCTCGAGGAGCCCACGCTCGATGCGGTCGATGGCGGTTTCGACGCCGTCGATCCAGTCGTCGCGGGTGGTCGTCCGCTCGGTGGTCCTGATCCCCGGGCCGGTGCCGCTCGAGCGCATGGCCGGGCCACCCCTGAGCCGTTCGTCCCACTCCTCGAGGCGCGCCATGGCCCCGGCTTCGGTCGGGTCGGTCGTCGTGAGCCACGTTGCGTCTTCCGTTCTCGTGATCGTCACCGTCGGGACGACGAAGGAGGCGGCACCGAAGCCGGCCCACGGGCCTCGAGGCTGGTGTTCGTCGTGAAAGGAGAAGCCACCGAACGCGCGGGGTCGGGCGATCGCCGGCCCGTCGTACTCGAGGCTCTCAAAGACCTCCTGGGACCGAGTGCGGAGTTCCGAGAACCGATTCGGGCCAGTTCCGATCAGACGCACCTGTTCACCCCAGCCGACGATCTCGAGGCCGTCGGGTGTCGTCCACTGCACGCGCGTGCCATTCGCACGCTGGAGGACGTCGCCGAAGGAGACGTCACCGATCTTGCGTGCGGTGGCGACCAGTCGACCGTCGACACGCTCGGTGGGCACGTCGACACCGACACCAGTTCGTCCCTGTCCCGACGGTCGATCCATCAACGCCAGTTCGGGGTGGCGATGCCTTCAGGGTTTCGAGGCAGTTCCCGCGCTGGGCTCGAGTGTGACAGTCTGGGTTCGCGTTGAGCTGTTGGGATCCACATTGGGTAGTTTGACTCCACATCAGACAGGCAGGGTCCGCATCCGGCATTCGATGACCGAGTGATCCCTCAATCGGCGCGATCTAGCTGTACCGCTCTTCCTTCCAGGGGTTTGCAGTCTCGGAGTAGCCACGCCGTTCCCAGTAACCGAGTTCCGGTTCCGTGAGGAACTCGATGCCGTTCACCCACTTGGCCCCCTTGTAGGCGTATCGGTGGGGCGTGACGACCCGAAGCGGGCCGCCGTGGTCGCGGGGCAGGGGTTCGCCGTCGAAGTCCCACGCAAACAGCACCTCCTCGCGCAGGCAGTCCTCGAGCGGCAGGTCCGTGGTGTAATCGTCCAGGGCGGTGAACATAACGTGAACGACGTCGTCTCGCACGCCCGCCCGCTCGGCTAGTTCGGGTAACGGAACGCCCGTGAAGGTGCAGTCGAACTTGCTCCAGCCGGTGACGCAGTGGAAGTCCTGTTGCTGTGTTTCCGAGGGCAGGTCACGAAATTCCGCCCAGGAGAGTGAGAGTGGGTTCTCGACCGCACCGGTGACGCTGAACTCCCAGGTGTCGGGGTCCCAGGTCGGGGTCCCACTCTTCGAGAGGACGGGGAACTTCGACGTTTCACGCTGGCCCGGCGGGAGGCGGTCTTCGCCAAACTCGCGATAGAGATCCGTCACGTCTTTCATACCTACTCGTTGGTCGCGGCGACTGTAATCGTACCGTTTGTGCTCGAGGGGCTCGCCGGAGCGCTCGTCGAGAGCAGCCGCTCGCATCGAGAGCGCTCGTCTTCGAACAGACACGTTGGAGTCAGGTTCGACCCGTGAGGGCCTCTCTGGCGGACCTTGCACATTCAGGGTCCAGCCTCAAGTTTGCCTCCGGCGAGAGTGGTAGCCGCATGGCGAGTAAACAGCGATTCGCGGAGGAAGAGCGGAGCACCGAGCGACGAATGGATGGCGACGAACAGCCGATCGGGCCGGCCGGCATCGCGTCAGTCGCCTCGGTCGGACTCGCATTGTATTACTATTTCCTCAAGGGAGACCGCCAGCGGGGGCTGTTCGTCGGCCTCTGGGCACCGACCATCCTGTCCTTTGCGAGCTATCTGAACGGGCGGAAGATTCGACAGCAACTCGACACCCTCACTCGGCCGGCCTCGACGATCAAGGATACGATCGAGTCGATGGTTCGATAGCGCCGCGATACTTTTTCCTGTCGCTTCCGTGCCCGTCGGGACGCCCAGTCTTCCCTCGAGCGGCTGCCGTGACGCGAAGGTTGACTCACGAAAGGACCGGCCCCAACAATCTTAAATACCCCCTCACCGAAACCCGAATCAGATGCCGAAAGTAGAGATCACGATACCCGAACATCTCGAGATGCAGATCGCCCAGATGGTCGAACGCGGCGAGTTCGTCAACCGCGAGGAGGCGATCGAGGATCTGCTCTCGACGGGGATCAAGGCGTACAAGACGAGTGGCCCGATGGACGAGGAGGACGCGGGCCTCGAGAACGACGGGATGATGGGACACGACGACGAGTACGTCTTCTGAGAGCGTTGGTGTCGTCACCGACCCGTGACGGCTCGCCCCGTTCGGCGCGCGGTACAGTGAGACGACAGCCCCGATGGTTCTCGCGCTGCGTGAACTCGATCGTTTGCTCGTCCACCGACGATGAGCTACCGCTGTGTCTTTCTCGAGTGAGGGGGGTCCAACGGCTCCCATGTGGGAGTCACTACTGCGTTGCCCGTTCCGCCCAGGGCGAGAACCGTAGCGTGGCAAAGGGATCGGACAGCACGTGAAACGCCCGCTCGTGGGTTTGAAGCTATAGTAACCACTGAGCGTCATTGCACGCACCTTCACGAGACCACGGCGCAGAACCGGTCACAAACCGGTTCTGAGCCGACTCGCTGTGAGGGTGTGTAAATCGTTTCATTTGGTACTATAGTTGTGTACCGACGCCACCAACGTCATCGAGCCTCCCTCTACGACACCTGGCTCATCATCGAGTTTTCGCCGTTTCCGAGCTGGCACGCTCGCCGATTCGGTTCACGCGGGTGAGTATCCTTGCTTCCCGAGGGGTACCCAAACTGGGTCGACAATCACGGGCAACAACCGACTGCGACCCGTCTCGGTTGGGACGATACGACGATTCGGTCAGAAGGAGACGGCTAGAGGCACACCGAACGTCAGGACGACACCGACCACCATCACGACGAAGCCGAAGGCGGCGTCGCGAACGCTGAACTCACTCATCGGGGCAGTCGTCCGTGTTGCAGCCGGGTCGTCGCCTTCCGGGACCGCCGCGTCATCGCCGTGGCCATCGTCCGTATCTGCTACCATACACGGACGTTTCGAACTGGGCGACTTAAACGCTGCTATCGCCACCATGGGGCCTGCTCGAGGGGGTCCCGAACCCGGGCAACACTATCCCGAGTATCGGCTCTGGTGACCTCTACAGGAAAGACACGCCGAGTGCCTCGGGGCTCGATCCCGAGGCGGCTCACAACAGATTAGTAATTGCACATTCACGTCCGTAGCGTCCCTCGACACTCCAGCTAGACCATCGGCCCGTCGCGGACGACTGGATTCTCGAGTACATAGTCGACGAGCCGATCGACGTAGGACTCGAACGGTGGGACCTGGATCCCGCTTCCCTCGAGTGCTCGCCGCGTCTTCGGACAGGCGTACCGCGTCGGCTGGTCGAGGTAGTCGAGGGTTGCGGGTTCGAGCGGCAGCGACGACGAGAGCCGGTTCGATACCGCTCGGGCGATCGGTTTCGTCGTCGGCAGCGTGACAGTGCGATGGCCGACGGCCTCGGCGAGAACGTCGACGAACCGCCCGACGGGCAACGGCGTGGGATCACAGAGCTGATAGACCTCGCCGCAGGTCCCCTCGCGGGCGCTGAGGTGGGCAATTGCGTCGACGACGTAGTCGCTGGGAACGACGTTCACTTCGGCGTTGCTCGAGCCCGGCAGCGTGAACGTCACCGAGAGCCACGCTGGTTGGGTCAACAACAGACGGAGCAGATAGTAGGGGCCGTCGTACTTGTCGGTCTCGCCCGTCCGGCTGTCGCCGACGACGATGGCGGGTCGGTAGATCGTCGCGGGCAGGCCGGCCGCTATTCGATCCTGAACCGCGACCTCCGCACGGTACTTGGTTTCCTCGTAGTGGTTGTTGAACGTCTGTCCCTCCTGCAAGTGATCCTCGGTGAACACGCCATCGTACCGACCGCTGACGTAACAGGTGCTGACGTAGTGGAACCGATCCACCTCGCGGTCCGCGGCAAACTCGAGGACGTGTTCGGTGCCCCGGACGTTGACCGCTTCCGCCAGCTCGCGGTCGACGGCGAGGTCGTAGACCGCCGCGAGGTGGTAGAGTTCGCGAACGCTCTCGAGGGACCCTTCGCACAGTCCGAGGTCGGGTTCGGTAATGTCGCCCTCGTAGAGCCGAACCGCGTCGTCGGTGACCCCGTCGATTCCGGCGGTAATCTCCCGCGCTCGCCGGCGTGCGGTCTCGAGGTACCTGGGCTGGACCAGACAGGCGACCGGCCCGTCGCCGCGGGCGAGGACGCGCTCGAGCAGTGCTGAGCCGAGAAAGCCAGGATAGCCCGTGAGGAAAACCGCGCCGTCGCTCACGGCAACCACCTGGTGAGTCGGCGTTGTACCTTCGTCAGTCCGATCATGAAGCGTGCGAACCAGTGCGGCGAGACGCCCGGCGGTGCGTCGAGCGGGCCGATTCGCGAGGTCGCGATCGTCCGGGTGTCGACGTATCGCCGGAGTCCCTCGGGACCGTGACGGCGGCCGAGTCCCGAGTCGCCAAAGCCGCCCATGGGGGCGTCCGTCGCCGCCCAGCCGACGGTGTATGGGTCGTTGACACAGACGGTGCCACAGTCGATCTTGCGGGCGACCGCCCGACCGCGCTCGCGGTCGCTCGTCCAGACGCTGGCGTTCAATCCGTACTCGGAGTCGTTCGCCCGCTCGATCGCTTCCTCGACGCCCGAGACCGGGTAGACGGAGACGACGGGACCGAACGTCTCCTCGCAGGCGACCCGCGAGTCAGGGTCGACGTCGGTCAGAATCGTCGGTTCGTAACAGAACGGGCCGATATCGGGACGAGCACGGCCACCCGAGAGCAGCGATGCACCGTCCGCGACTGCGCTCTCGACGTGCCCGCGGACGACGTCGAGGTGATCGCCGTCGATCAGCGAGCCGACATCGGGGCCGTAGTCGAACTCGAGGCCGCACTCGAGACGCCGCGTGGCGCCGACGAAGGCGTCCACGAACCCGTCGTACCGTCGTTCGTCGACGTAGATCCGTTCGGGAGCGAGACAGAGTTGCCCTGCGTTGGTGAACGCACCCTTGGCCGCGCCGCGAGCCGCCGTCTCGGTGTCGGCGTCGTCGAGGACGAGCATCGGGTTCTTCCCGCCGAGTTCGAGCGAGCAGTCGATCAGGTTCCGACCGGCCTGCTCGGCGACCGTCCGGCCCGTCTCGGTGCCGCCGGTAAAGGCCACGTGGTCGACTTCGTCGAGCAGCGCGGGACCGACCGTCGCTCCGTTTCCGGTTACGATCTGGAAGAGGTCTTCCGGGAGCCCGGCCTGCTCGAAGAGGTCCGCGAGCGCCAGCGCGATATACGACGTGCGCTCGTCGGGTTTACAGACGACGGCGTTGCCAGCGAGCAGGGCAGGGATCGCGTCGGTCATCGCAAGCGTCAATGGGTAGTTCCAGGGAGAGATCACGCCGACGACACCGACGGGATCGTAGGTGACCGTCGCATCCGAGACCAGGGGCATCGCACCCGACCGGTCCGCGTCCGCGAGTATCGCGGCCCCGTTCGACGCGTAGTACGAACATGTTAGCGGAACGTCGAGTACCTCCTCGAGAGCGTGGTGGCGGGATTTCCCCGTTTCGAGTTGCACCACGTCGAGCAACTCCCCACGGCGATTCAATACGAGGTCGCCAACTCGCTCGAGGATCGCCGCCCGCTGGTCGACCGTCGCCCGTCCCCAGTCGGCCTGGGCCGACCGAGCACGGTCGACCACGCCCGCGACGTCGTCGGGCGTACAGGCCGGGATCGACCCGACCGGTTCGTCGGTGAACGGGGTCCGAACCTCGAGCGACGGTCTCTCGTCGCCAGCCTCGATGCGAGCGGCGAGTTGTTCGAGGCGTTCGCGCTCGAGCGTCGTCTCCTCGACGATTCGGGATCCACTCGTCCGTGACATGTCCCGATTCTCGGCTCGCGAGCACCTGTAGTTTTGGTTAGAAGAAGCTGCGAGGCGCTCGCCGCTCGAGGATTGTCCCGCATTGGGCGCTCCTGTGGGCGTCGCTGTCGAAACGGTCAAGCGACGGTGCCCCCAACTGCTGTACAGATGCTCACCAAGCGCATTATACCGTGTATCGACGTCGACGTCGACGAGGACGGAACCCCCGCCGTCTACACTGGCGTCAACTTCGAAGACCTGGAGTACACGGGCGATCCGGTGGCGATGGCCAAGGCGTACAACGAATCGGGGGCCGACGAGTTCGTCTTCCTCGACATCACCGCCTCGGCGGACGGACGAGAAACGATGCTCTCGGTCGTCGAACAGGTCGCCGACGAGGTCTTTATTCCGCTCACCGTCGGCGGCGGCATCCGCACCGTCGAGGATATCCGCGAGACGCTTCGCGCGGGGGCCGACAAGGTATCGATCACGACCGGAGCCCTCGAGCGCCCCGAGCTCATCAACGAGGGGGCACGCGCCTTCGGGAGTCAGTGCATCGTCATCAGCGTGGACGCTCGCCGGCGGTACGACGAGGATGGTGACCACATCGTCGAGATCGACGGCGAGCCGTGCTGGTTCGAGTGCACGAAGAAGGGTGGTCGCGAGGGCACGGGCATCGACGCGGTCACCTGGGCGAGCGAGGCCGAATCCCGCGGAGCGGGGGAGTTGTTCGTCAACTCCATCGACGCCGACGGGACCAAAGACGGCTACGATATACCACTCATGCGGGCGATCACCGACGCTGTGGACACGCCGGTGATCGCCTCCTCGGGCTGTGGGGGCCCCGAAGACATGTACGAGGTGTTCACCGAGGCAGACGCAGACGCCGGGCTCGCAGCCTCAATCTTTCACTTCGGAGAGTACTCGATCGAGGAGACCAAGGCGTACCTCGCGGATCGGGGCGTGCCGGTCCGCCGCTGAGCCCGAGCTACGTCACCGAGGGGGTCGACGGGTTCCGCACGAACAGTTGCGTGACGAACCGGCGACGTTTTGCCAGTTCTCCTACAACGAGTCGGTATGGACACCGACGAAGTCGAGGCACTCATCGAATCGGCACTCGAGGACGCGACCGCAACCGTCGCCCGGGCCCGCGGCGAACACGACGACGACCACCTCACCGCGACGGTCATCTCGCCCGCCTTCGAGGGACTCCCGCTGGTCCAGCAACACCAGCTGGTGTACGACGCCCTCGGCGAGCATATGACGACGGATATCCACGCACTGGAGTTGTCGACGTACACTCCTGAGGCGTACGACGATCACCAGGGAGCGTGACCGGCCAGCGAGGGCGGGCCACCCACGATCGCCGTACGCACGGCGGTTTCGTGTGTCGATAACCCGCAGTTTTATCCTTTCGACCTGCTGATTGAAAGGCATGGAGTCGTTGCATCCGCGAATTCGCCTCGTCTGGATCGCCCAGTGGATCCTGACGGCGGCCGTCATCGGGGTGGTGATCGCGGCAGTCGATCAGTGGCTCGTCACGATCCCCACGCCCGCAATCGTCGGTATCGTCGCGTTTGCCCTGCTCGCCGGCGTGGCCTACGCCATCCTCCTCTACGGCCGCTGGCACTTCGAGCTGGAGGAGGATGCCCTGTATCTCGAGCGTGGCGTCATCACCTTCGTCGAAACGGCCGTCCCGTTCGTTCGGGTCCAGCACGTGGACACTCAATTCGGGCCGCTCGAGCGTGCACTGGGGCTCTCGAGCGTGGTCGTCTACACGGCGGGCTCCCGAAACGCCGACGTTCGTGTGCCGGGATTGACGCCCGACCGGGCGCGTGCCCTGCAGGATACGCTCCGTGAACTGGCCGTCGAGAGCGAGGCGGACGACGCGGTATGAGCGGACCCTCGAGGACCTCATCGCCCGCGAGTGACCCCAGCCAGTCGAATCGCCTCCATCCGTTGAGCGCGATGGTCATCTCCCTTCGAACGGGAGTGATTGGGCTCTCGCTCCCGTTTTTCTTCGTCGGGATTCTCAGTGGCGTCTTCGACCTGATCGATATCACCTGGAGTGTTACCCTCGCGCCCGTCGGTCTGGTACTCGGTGTGGCCTACGGAATCGCCTACTACTATCGGTTCGGCTATGCCCTCACCGACGACACGGTCGACGTGGGCTCCGGAGTGTTTTCCAGACGCGCCCGTGAGATTCCCTACCGGCGTATCCAAAACGTGGACGTTCGACAGAGCGTCTTCCACCGGCTGTTCGACCTCGCGACACTCTCCATCGAGACCGCGGGGGGCGGCGCCACCGAGGCCCAGCTCAACTTCGTGAGCGAACCCGAGGCACGACGCCTCCAGCAGGAGATCAGACGGCGCACCCGTGCCGTCAAGACGCGACGGCAGGCGGGCACCCCGCCCTCGAGTTCCCGGGCGAGGTCCGAGGCGACCGACCAGGGGACCACCCGATCGCCAACGCCTGACGCGGACGCAGTTGCGGCGTCGACGGAGACCGAGCCAGTCGATGGTGAACGGGATCCATCGCGCCGGGAATTCGACCCGGAGCGGGCCGAAACTGACGATCAGCCGGAGCGAGCGGACGAATCAATGGTGGGGCCACAACAGCCCCTCGAGGGGGAATTCACGCTCGAGGACGCCGAAACCGGGCTGGGGACGGAAACGGAGCTGGAACCCGACCCATTCGAGGAGGATAGCCCGAGCCTGCTCTTTGATCTGCAGGCGAAGGAACTCCTCCTCTACTCGCTGACCACGATTCGGGCGGCCGCCTTCGCCGGACTGCTCGCGCTCGTGTTTTTCTTCACCGACCAGGCCATCGCGATCCTGCTGGCGACCGCGGAGCCCTTCGGTGGACCCGAGGATCTCACGACGGGGACTTCGACGAGTTATCTCGTGTTGGGTATCGTCTCGGCCGTCAATGCGGTGATCGTCACCTACCTCGTCAGCGTCACCTACACGTTCGCAACGTACTACGATTTCCGCCTGGGCCGGGCGGCTGAGGACTTCGTCTACGAGCGAGGCTTGCTCCAGCGATACAGCGGGTCGATTCCCTCGGAGAAAGTCCAGTCGGTGACGATCACCGACAATCCCGTCCAGCGAGCGATTGGCTACGCCGGCATGTGGGTTGAAACGGCCGGTTACGGCCCCGATTCCGGAAGCGGCAGTACCTCAGCCGTGCCCCTCGCCGAGGACCGTCGCGTGCACCGATTCGCCGAGAACCTCACGGGTGTCGAAACGCCGAAATTCGACTCCCCGCCGTCGCTGGCTCGCCGACGATACCTCGCTCGCTACTCGATCGTGGCCACCGGCTTGCTCGTGGCTGCCTACGTATTCTCGACGCTCGTCGGCGTGCAGTACTGGTATCTGGCTGCCCTCGCGTATCTCGCTGTCCCGCCGGCAGCGCACCTTCGGTACGTGAACCTGGGCTATTACGTTGGTCGGGATCACCTGGTGATCCGACGGGGGTTCTGGAAACGCCGGACGACGATTATTCCCTACTACCGAATCCAGACCATCTCCAACCGCCGGTCGATCTTCCAGCGGCGACTCGGCCTCACGTCCGTGGTCGTCGACACCGCCAGTTCCCAGACCTTCCTCTGGACGACGCCCACCGTTTACGACCTGAACCTTGAAGACGGTCGTCAGGTCGCCCGCGTTAGCCGCCGACGACTCCAGGACGCGCTGGCTGAGCGACGACGAGACGACGAGTCCGGGCCATCGTTTTCGGTGGATTTTACCTGACTCGCGGTCGACGCTGTGTATGGACGAGTTCCGGTCTGAATCCGACAGCCTCGGTGAAATGCAGGTACCGGCCGACGCCTACTGGGGTGCCCAGACCCAGCGGGCCATCGAAAACTTCCCAATCTCGGGAATCTCATTCGGACGACGGTTCATCCGTGCGCTCGGTGTGGTCAAGAAGGCTGCCGCCCGGGCGAACAACGACCTCGGGTTCCTCCCGGACGATGTGACAGAAGCAATTGTAGCCGCTGCAGACGAGGTCATTGCCGGCGATCACGATGACCAGTTCCCCGTCGACGTCTTCCAGACCGGGTCTGGCACCTCATCGAACATGAACGCGAACGAGGTCATCGCCAACCGTGCCGCCGAGATCATGGGCGCAGAGATCGGTGATCGGATCGTCCACCCCAACGATCACGTGAACTTCGGCCAGTCGAGCAACGACGTCATCCCCACGGCGATGCACGTCGCCGCCCTTGAGGCCGTCGAGAAGGACGTCATCCCGGCCCTCGAGACCCTGCGTGGGGCACTCGAGTCCAAGGAGGCCGAGTTCGACGACGTAGTCAAAACGGGACGGACGCACCTCCAGGACGCGACGCCGGTTACGCTGGGCCAGGAGTTCGGGGGCTACCGGACACAGATCCAGAAGGGGCTCGCCCGGGTCGACCTCGTGCGCGATCACCTGAGCGAACTGGCACTGGGTGGCACGGCGACGGGAACGGGGCTGAACACCCACGCCGAGTTTCCCGAACTCGCTGCCGAGTACATCGCCGACGCGACCAACGTCGGGTTTCGGGAGGCGGACAACCACTTCGAGGCCCAGGCGGCCCACGACGCGATGGCGGAGGCCCACGGCGCGCTCCGCACCGTGGCCGGATCGTTGAACAAAATCGCCAACGACCTTCGACTCCTGGCATCCGGGCCCCGGAACGGGCTGGGTGAGATCGAACAGCCCGAAAACCAGCCCGGGTCCTCGATCATGCCCGGCAAAATCAACCCCGTCATCGCGGAGGCAGTCAACCAGGTCCACAAGCAGGTCGTCGGCAACGACGCTGCGGTCGCTGCCGGGGCGGCCGAGGGACAGATCGACCTCAACCTCTACAAGCCAGTGCTGGCGTACAACTTCCTGCAGTCGGCCGAACTCATCGCCAACGCCAGCACCGTCTTTGCCGAGCGGTTCGTCCGGCCCCTCGAAGCGAACGAGGACCACTGTGCCGAGGCGGTCGACCAATCGATGGCCATGGCGACCTCGCTCAACGTGCACCTGGGCTACGACAAGGCGAGCGAGGTAGCGAAGACGGCGCTCAAGGAAGACAAGACGGTGCGTGAGGTCGTCCTCGAGCGGGGGTACCTCACCGAAGGCGAGGCCGACGAGGTGCTCGATCCCCGAAAGATGACCGAACGCGGGATCCTCGGCGACGAGTAGCGAAGGTGTTTCCGGGCCACCCTCCGGCCCATTGTTGATCGCAGTCGAACTCGAATTTTCAACCGAGCAGACACTCCCGCCCACGAGACAGTTTTTTGTGCGTCACTGTCCCCCACGGATCGGGCAAGAGAGCCCCAATCGGCGGTGATATGGGCGAAAAAAACGAACCCAAGCAGTTTTCACGAATGGCGTCGAGGTCACTATTATGCACACCTGCCGGGACTGCAACCAGTCGTTCCAGACGCCACTCGCCCTCGAGATCCACCGGGACTCGTGTGAAAAAGGACAACTCTACTGTCAGGTCTGTGGGAGCCGATTTCGCGAGGTAGATGCGACGGAGGACGGATGGCACTATGCCTGTCCGGAAGCGGAATGCGACGGCGAGGGTCTCCAGGAAGACCTCTTCGAGGTCGGTTCGCTTCGACGGGCGACACACTGAGAAGCGACCGTCTTCTCTCCCCTGCCCTGGAAGAAACCGACGTCACCTCCGTTTTCTATCCGCTCTCCAGGGGTCTTGACGGGCCGAGGGCACGCTATGGACCCTACCGCGGTTGCCTCGAGCGTCCCGTTGATAGTTGACCTTTGCAGTCTTATACTCGCCGCTCAGGTGACCGAATCGGGGTCGACCGATGGCAGCTTGTCGCCCTCGAGGAGCGTCTCGACGGTGTCGACGAATCGCCACACGTCCTCGAATCCCTGGTACAGCGGTGCGGGGCAGACGCGGACGACATCAGGCGGCCGAACGTCCACGACGTAGCCTCGATCGCGGAGCGCCGCCCCGAGATCATAGGCGCGCTCGTGCTCGAGTGCGACGTGGCCGCCGCGACGCTCGGCTACCCGCGGCGTTCCGACCGCGACGCCGTGGTCGGTGAGTCGTTCGTCGGTCAGGTCGATGAGGTACTCGGTCAACTCGATCGACTTCGAACGGATTCGATCGATGCCTGCGTCCTCGATGATCGAGAGCGCGCCATCCAGCGGAGCGGCTGCAAAGATCGGCACCGTCCCGATCTGCCAGGCCCCCGCCGAGTCGGCGGGGGTGTACTCGAGACGCAGGTCGAACATGGTCTCCTTTTCGTGGCCCCACCAACCAGGGAGCCCTGGCATCGCGCCAACGTGGGCCTCGTTGACGTAGAGGCCGGCGATCGCGCCGGGGCCGGCGTTGCAGTACTTGTAGTGACACCAGACGGCGAAGTCGACGCCGATCGTCGAGAGATCGTGCGGGACGACGCCGACGGAGTGGGCCAGATCGAAGCCCGCGAACGCACCGTGGTCGTGGGCCGCCCGTGTCAGAGCCTCGAGGTCGAACAGCTGACCACTCCGGTAGAGGACCGAGGGGAAAAAGACGATGGCCGTCTCATCGTCGATCGCCTGTAGCACGCGCGCTTCGTCGATGGTTCGCCCGTCCTCGCTTTCGACCAGGACGAGCTGCTCGTCGGGGTCACGTCCGCGGGCTCGCAACTGGGCGCGGATGGCGTAGTGGTCGGTTGGAAAGTCGAGGTCGTTGACGATCACTTTGCTCCCATCGGCCAGGTCGAGGAACGTGCCAACGAGCGTGTGGATGTTGACCGTCGTGGAGTTGCTGACAGCGACCTCGTCGGGGTCGGCACCGACGAACGGGGCCACCCTGTCGCCCAACCGCTCGCCGTACCAGAACCAGGGTGGCTCGCCCTCGGTCCAGCCGCGAATGCCGAGTGTGCGCCACTCCTCGATCACGTGCTCGAGGGCGGCGACGGCCTCGTCGCTGGCTGGTCCGAGCGAGTTGCCGTCGAGATAGCAGTCATCGGGCACGTCGAACCGCGTAGCCACCTTTGCCAGCGGATCGGTGCGATCACGTTCACGGGCGGCTGCCAACCCCCGACCACCGTCGCTTCGTGGCTTGTCTCTCGAGTCCACGTCCCGTCGCCCCTCTTCGCCTGACTCCTCGCTCATACCGCACACTTGGCTGGCCTTCACATTCATCTTTGTGCCTCGGCAAGGGGGGTGTACGCACATGTCACCCAGCGATCCGGCCGTCGAGCCACTCGACGCTGCAATCGAGACGTTGCTCGAGGCCCCACAGTTTCGAACGCTGCCACCATGGCACAGTCTCGCGGTCGAGTCGGCTCGAACACTCGAGGACGACGTCTTCGGTGGCGAGCCCACGACGCTCATTCCGGACGTGATCGATACCGCCGTTCGGGGACCGGAGGCCGAGGTGCCGATACGCATCTATCGCGGCCGAGAGTCGGCTGACCTTCCGATCGTGGTCTTCTGTCACGGCGGGGGGTGGACCCTCGGGACACTGGATTCCGCGGACGACATCTGTCGAGAACTCGCCCATCGGATCGGCTGTCTCGTCCTCTCCGTCGATTACCGTCTCGCGCCTGAACAGCCGTTCCCGGCGGGACTGATCGACGCCGTTGCCGTCCTCGAGTGGGCCCAGGAGTACGGCGACTCGATCGGCGGTGACCCGACTCGACTGGCCGTCGCGGGTACGAGTGCAGGAGGGAACCTGGCGACTGCGCTCGCCCGGTGGGACCGCGACCACGGCTCCGGTGGGGTCGGTCAGCAACTCCTCTGTTACCCGATCGTCGACGACGATTTCGAGCGCGATTCCTATCGCGACCACGGCGAGGGGCCATTGTTGACCCGGGCGGACATGGAGTGGTTCTGGAGCCAGTACGTCCGACATCCGATCGATCGCGAGAATCCCTACGTGTGCCCCCTTCGGGGGCCGAGCCTCGGCGGACTCCCCCCGGCCGTGGTCGTCACCTGTGGTCACGATCCGCTCCGTGATGAGGGAATCGCCTACGCTCGAGCGCTCGAGAGCGCTGGCGTCGACGTCGTCCACCAGCATCACCCCCGGTTGCCCCACGGTGGCCTGAGTCTCACGGAGGAGGTCGAACGAGCCGATCGGGCAATGGACGCCCTCGCCGGCGTGGTTGCCGACCGATTCGAGCGGTTGACGTGAACCGCACCGAACAATTCGCCCGTGTTCTCGAGGGCACCCAATCGTGACGTCTGCCATGGCAGCGAACGGTGGCGACCACGGATGCAAAGGAGCTGTGAATTATCGACAGCACGTATCGCCGAGTCGCGTCTGTGACGGCGCGAGAGGAGTAAGGCTGGTGGTCTCGGGCCCTCGACGCGGCTGTTTGAGGGAGGAACCGGTGCGTTCACACCGCGCGAATCGGTCACGGGGTTGGCCACGATCTCCTGCAGTGGACCCCTCTCACTTCGACGCGGGGAGGAGTTCAGTGTGATCGTTCAGCATCAGTCGTCGGCTATCGCTTCGGAAGCCGCTATCGACCCGCTGGCCGCAGGCTGTTCGAGCCAGTCCTCGGCATCGAGGGCAGCCATGCTCCCAGTACCGGCCGAGGTGATCGCCTGTCGGTAGTCAGGGTCCATCACGTCACCCGCCGCGAAGACACCGTCGAGGGTCGTCTCCGTCGTCATTCCCGCTTGGGTTTCGATATGCCCAGTGTCGGCCAGTTCGACCGCTGTCCCCTCGAGAAAGTCCGTATTCGGGACGTGACCGACGCCGTAAAAGATCCCACCGACATCGAGGAACTCGCGTTCGATCCCTCCAGTCTCGCGTGTCTTCGCCGCCCGATCAGCCGGGCCATCGCCTGTCGGACTCGCCTCGAGTTTCTGCCTTGGGTAGCCGTCGGGATGGCTGATCAGGGTGACACCGGTGACGCCCTCGTCCTTCGAGCCATGGATTTCGAGGAGTTCGCTGTTCCAGCGAAACGAGACCCCGTCGTGGTCACGAGCGCGTTTGGCCATCACCTCGGAGGCGCGAAGTTCATCCCGACGGTGAACGACAGTGACGCTGTCGGCGAACTTCGTGAGGAACAGTGCCTCCTCCATTGCGGAGTCGCCGCCGCCGATGACGAGGACGTCGTCGCCGCGATGGAACGCGCCGTCACAGGTTGCACAGGTCGAGACACCATATCCCATCAAGTCGGCCTCGCCTTCGGCACCGACCCAGCGGGCACTGGCCCCAGTTGCAACGATCAGTGCACGCGTTCGGCGTGTTTCCCCGTTCGAGAGGTGGAGTTCGAACGGTCGATCGTCGAGCGTCGCGTCTGCGACGGTGCCGTGGACGAACTCGGCACCGAACCGCGAGGCCTGTTCTTTCCCGCGCTGGATCAACTCCATGCCACCGACACCCTCGGGAAAGCCGAGGAAGTTCTCGACGTCGGTCGTCAGCGTCAACTGGCCACCCGGTTCCGGGCCTTCGAGCACGAGCGGCTCGAGATCGGCCCGGGCGGCGTAGACTGCAGCCGAGAGGCCGGCGACGCCGGTGCCGACGATCACGACGTCCCGAACGGGTGCGTTCGAGTCCCCGTTCATTCGATGTATCCTTCGATCAGGTCGCGGAGTCGATCCCCTGGCAGTGCGCCGGTGTGTTGTTCCACCTGCTCGCCGTCCGCAAAGAGCACGAGTGTCGGCACCCCGCGGACGCCGTAGGCACCAGCGAGCTGCGTTAGTCCGTCGACATCGACCTTCGCGATCACGCCCTCGGTCTCACGCGCCAGCTCCTCGAGGACGGGCTCGAGCATCTTACAGGGACCACACCAATCGGCGTAGAAGTCCACCAGCACGACGTCGTGCTCGTCGACGATTGCGTCGAGGTGGTCCTCACTCTCGACGTGAAGCGGTTTCTCGGTCTGGTCATCGCTGGGTTCGGGGTATGCGTCAGTTGCCATCACGCCTGTGTAGGCTCCCAAGCGGTTTAAGGGTTTTGTGTGTATTGTACAATACATGGTCCCTTGATTGGACCGCGCGGCTCGACGGTTGATGATCTGCCGACCGGATACCCATCGGAAGGATACTCCTCGAGGTACAATAAATTCGAAGTGGGAACCGAATGTCCGATCCCAAACTCGTCGAGTCGATCCCCGCACTCGGCAGATACCACGATCTCTCGTCGAGGTAGTATTGTGTTAGGTATGAAACTTCGCCCTTGTAGGAGTTGATTTCTTGGTCTTCGGTGAATCTCGCATGGACCACCCGTTTGAGGAATCGGCCTGGGATCCGCGTTGGTACCAGGGCTGTACGAATATTCCGTAGGTCCAATGAACACCACGCTCAACGGGGGAGCGAGCCGTTTGAAACGGAGCGTCAGAAAGTGTCGTTGTGGGTCGATCGGCCAGTCGGGCCGTTACCACTCATCGACAAGTTCGTCGACCAGCCCGTCTATTTCCGCAGCCGTGTTGACGGCGTGCACTGAGACCCGAATTGCGTCCGGAGACGGCAGTGCTCGGACGACAATCCCTTCGTCACTGAGCCGGTCGACGGTTTCCTCTGGGGTATCCACGTCTATCGTTACGAGACCCGACTCGGGAGCCGCGGGACTCAGCAGGCGGTCGTCGGGAACCTTCGATGCCAGTCGACTGGCTAGATCCTGGATTCGGTGCTCGATAGCGTCGAGACCGACGGCTTCGATCGTCCGAATGGCTTCCCGCAGCGCCACGTGCGGGGCAGGGTTGGCGGACCCGACCTCGAAGCGACGAGCTCCCGTGGCAAACGCTGGTTCGGCGGCAGTGGGCGTGTCGACGCTTCGGTAGCTGACAGCCCGTGGTTCGAGTCGCTCAGCAACGTCGTAATCGACGTACAGGAACCCACTCCCCCAGAGACCGAGCAACCACTTGTGTCCCGCTGCGGCGACAATATCCGCACCCCACCCGGTGACGTCCATCGGTAGTTGCCCCGGAACCTGAACGGCATCGATGAGTGTGAGTGCCCCGGCATCGTGTGCGATGTCGACGAGTTCAGCCACCGGCAGTTTCGTCCCGTGGGTCCACGTAACGGCGCTGAAAGAGACGAGTCTCGCGTCGGCGACTGCCTCGGCGTAGGCCTCGCGATCGAGTCGCCCATCGCTCGTTTCAATTGTCCGAACCGTGACCCCCTCCTGGCCGAGGCGCTGCCACGGGAGGATCCCAGCCGGATGCTCGAGGTCGGTACGAACGACGACATCGCCTGGTTGCCAGTCGATTGCACCGGCGATGGCGTTGATTCCGGCGGAGGTACTCTCTGTAAGGGCGACCTCGTCCGGTCGTGCACCGATGAACGAGGCGACCTGCTTTCGCGTTTCGTCAAACTCACCGAACGCCGTTTCGTACGGGTCGCCAGTCGCAGGAACGTCGTACTCGTGGCGGTGGACTGCGTCCGTAGCGGCCTCGACCACGCGGGTTGGACTCGGTCCGTGGGCACCGTAGTTCAGATACGTCGCCGCCTGTAATGTCGGGATAGTGGCCCGGAGTTCTCTCGGCGTTAGCATCGAACCGACCTCGTCGAAAACGACTGCATGTCGAATCGAAGGGGACGATAGCCTATCAGTGTTGGGATTAACATACAAGACACCCTGCCGAACAGGTCCGTATTGGTGGCGACGATAGCAAATACAACCCGTGGCAATTCGAATATCCAGTCTCAACACCAGCGCTGCTATCGAACCACGCTCTCGCTTCACTGACGTTCGAACAGTGAGGGGAGTCCCTTGATCGATCAGGGGCTCAAGGATTGAGTGTTACACACATTTCTCCCGCGAGTAACGGTCAACTGAGCAGTTGCCGAACACTGGAACTGTCGTAGCCACTGGACGTCATTGCATACACCCTCACGATACCATGGCGCAAAACCGGTGACAAACCGGTTCTGAGGCGACTCGAAGGGTGTGTGACTCGGTTCACTTGTTACTATAGGCAACGAGTGGCGTTCGATTGCGCGTTCGCGTACTCACTTCGGTAGCGACGCTCTCGACCTACAGTGTGAACTGGAAGGGTCACCCATTGATGGTGATACGTCTGGCGATCAGGTATGCAGCGACTTTCGATGGCTACTCGATTTGGGGTCGTGGCTCGTCGACGTGACGATCCGTGAGCGCATTCGGGAGACGTGCGTACACCGCTGCCGTCGCCTCGAGGGCCTCGACTGTCGTGTACTCGTCACAGGCGTGAACCGTATCGGACCCGATTGCGAACTCCACCGTAGGTATGCAAGCGTTGCGCAGCCGCTTCGCATCGCCACCCCCAGTCGCGCTGCGTCGGTGAATCTGGCCGTCGAGGACCGTGGTTGCTGCGGCTGTCGTCGCGTCCACGAGCGGCGATTTGGGCCGTTCGTACGTTCCAATGCTCCAGCTGACGTCGGCGATGGAGGTCGCTGCGTGCCCCTGGAGCCACTTCCTGACGTCCCCGAGCACAGCGTTCGTTTCGACTCCTGGAGGAAGTCGAACGTCGAGTTCCGCGCGAGCAAACCGTGGGACGCTGTTTATCGTCTCCCCACCGTCGATCGTGCCGAGGTTGACCGTCGGTCTGTCGAACAGCCGTCGAGCCACCGCTTCGTTCATCGACGTGCTGTAGTAGTCGACCGACTCCTCGAGAATCGGATCGACCGCGTCGGGGACTGTGAGGGGATAGTCTCGGAGTCGATCCCGAATCGTTTCGAGGGCCTCCCAGAGCACATCGATCGCGTTGGTGCCGCGCATTGGCCGCGAGCCGTGGGCCGCGTCACCGGTCGCCTCGAGTGTGAGCCAGAGACTGCCCTTGTCCGCGACAGTGATCGACGGCGTATCGAGGGTGCCCGTCGGTTCGCCGACCACGCAGGCGTCGGCCACGAGCCGACCTGCGTCGAGTACCGCCTGTAGTCCAGCCTCGCCGGCAACTTCCTCGTCGCTGACGAACGCAAACTCGAGTGTCACCGGCGGGCGTCGATCGGCAACGGTGTACGCCCGGGCGAGTTCGATCATTGCGGCAACGCCGCCTTTCATATCAGTCGTCCCTCTGCCATAGAGCCGTTCACCGACGCGCTCGCCGAGCGGGTCGTACGACCAGCCGTCCTGATCGTATGGAACCGTATCGAGGTGTCCGCTGTAAAGCAGCGTCGTCGTTCCCTCGCCGGGAAGCGTCGCAAGCAGGTTCGGTTTCGTCGGATCAGTCGCCACCCGTTGGGTATCGAGGCCGAGGTCGGTGAGTGCCGATTCGATCCAGTCGACGATTTTGCGGGTGTCGCCGGGCGGATTCGACGTATCGAAGGCGACGAGGTCGAGTGCCGTCTCGACCAGCCGTTCCCGAGGTATTTCGGGCGAAAATCCGGGTCTGGACATGGTTCAGTCGGACCCGTTCGTCGATTCGGGGTCCGTCGACGAGCCGTATTCGTCCTCGAACTCCTGGATGAGTTGTCCCATCTTCGCATACCAGTCGTTGAGTCGGTGTCGCATGTCGGTGCTAATCCGTGCAGGATCCGTCGAGGAATAAACGTGGTAATACCCACCCTGGTCGTAGTTGACCTGTTGCTTCTCGAGCAGGCCACGCGATAGGAGCCGCTGAATCGAACGATAGGCGGTGGAGCGTTCACGGTCGACCCGCTCAGCGATTTCGTCGGTCGTCAGTGGGACCTCACTCTCGACCACCACGTGATAACAGTCCTTGTCGAGGCGGTTGAGCCCGTGTAAGCACTCGAGCAGTCCCTCACACGTCATGTCTCGTTCTAGCTGATCGGTCATCGACGGCCGAACAGTCATACTCGAACGTACGCTGCGGACTGGCATAATACTTGTGCACAGAGCACAATACTACTCTGGTAGCTGTCAGAGGATGGGGCCCCTGAACTCACGATAGCGCATATGTTGTATGGCACGAATCGGACTCTCGAACCCGACTCGGAGGGCACCACAATCGACGCACACGTCGAATAAACCCCATCTCATCGTCAGCGTGTCTCGATCCAATGCGTGTTCCAGCCACCCGGTTTGCGGTGTCACTGGATAGCCCCTAATCGATACTCTAGTATTGGGAATTTTGCGTAATACTTTATGCGGTCGCGAGCCTACTGACTTTCATGGCAGCACCGTTCGTCATCGTTGGCGGAGACGCAGCCGGAATGAGCGCGGCGAGTAAGGCAAAGCGCGAGGACCCGGACCGGGACGTGATCGTTTTCGAGAAGGGGAAATGGGTCTCGTATGCGGCCTGTGGGATGCCCTACTACGTGAAGGGGACCGTCGAGAACCTCGAGGACCTCGTCGCCGTGACTCCCGAGGCGTTCCGCGAGGACCGCGACGTCGACCTCCGAACGGGCCACGAGGTCGTCGCGATCGATCCCGGGACCGAGACCGTCACCGTCGAGACGAACGACGAACGGTTCGACCAGCCATACGGCGATCTTCTGCTCGCGACTGGCGCTCGTGCGATCGAACCGCCGTTCGATGGGATCGACCTCGAGGGCGTGTTTACGCTCAGGGGGATGCACGAAGCGAAAGCGATCGAGGCGTACATCTCGAGTCGAGACCCCGAAACAGCGGCGATCGTCGGGGGAGGCTACGTCGGTATCGAGATGGCCGAAGCGCTCATCAACCGCGACATTCACGTCTCGATCTTCGAAATGCTCCCACACGTCCTCCAACCGTTCGGCAACGCGACGGCCCGCATCATCGAGGACCACCTCAGCGAAGCGGGTGTCGAACTCCACCTCGAGACTGCCGTCGAGGGATTCGCTGGCGGGGACGCGGTCGAATCGGTCGAACTCGGGGACGGGCCCGCGGTGCCAGCGGATCTCGTCATCGTCGGTGTTGGCGTCGAGCCCACCGTCGAACTTGCCGTGGAAGCCGGGATCGAACTTGGGCCGACGGGTGCGATTGCGACCGACGAGTACGGCCAAACGAACGTCACGGACATCTACGCTGCTGGGGACTGCGCCGAAGACACGAACGTCGTGACCGGCGAACCAGATCACGTCCCCCTGGCGTTGACCGCAAACCGCGCCGGTCGGGCCATCGGAAGCACCGTCGCCGGTGACCCGACCCCAACCGGCGGTACGGCTGGCACGGCGATCGTCAAGGCGTTCGAAATGGGTGCGGCACGAACTGGCATAATCGATTTGGATCGTGCCCGCGAGGCAGGTTTCGACCCGATCGATGTGACTATCGAAACACCGACGCGGCCCCATTACTATCCCGGTGCAACGGATCTCACTGTCACACTGGTTGCCGACCGAGAGACCGAACGCGTATTGGGTGGGAGTGTTGTTGGCCGCGAGGGCACAAAGCGCATCGATACGGTTGCGACCGCCGTGACGACCGGGGTAACCGTCTCCGAACTCCAGAACCTCGATCTGGCGTACGCACCCCCGTTTAGTCCTGTTTGGGATCCAATTCTCACCGCTTCAAAGGTACTCGCGGGAAAACTCGATCGCTAAGTCCCTCTAGAGTAACAACTGAACCGAATTATACCCTCCGAGACGCCTCAGAACCGGTTTGTCACCGGTTTTGCGCCATGGTATCGTGAGGGTGTGTGCAATGTCACTCAGTGGCTACTATAGTACATGGAAATGGTCCTTTCACACAGGTGATCCGACTCGATGAATACGCTCGCGGGTGGTTCGGGCCTCCAACTATCATCACCTCCACGACCTGGTGACCCACTGGCCAGCATACGCAGGTCGAGAGTCTGATACCCCGGACCGCTTTATCCGTGCCGTGATACTCCCACGTCAATCACCGCCCTCACACTGATGCGCTCACGTTACACCATTCGTGGCTCGGGTGCCCGCTACCACGTCAACACCGTGGAAATGGAGGTTACAGGAGCAATCGAGGTTCTCAATACCACGTACACATCTACCCGCGCAGAGCAGAATCACCTGTGGATCGTGAAAGAATTCAATATAGCACTATAGAATTTATACGGTGGCGATCGGACATAGTTCGCAATGGTTTTCGGGAGGGCAATGCTGAAAGATTCCTACGGCACGATCGAGTACACGTTCGACTCGTAGACCGACCGCACCTGATCGCCCCAGTCGTGGGTATAGGTGTCGATGACGTCGTTCGCAACGTCCCCTCGCAGGTACTTTACCACACCCCGGTCGCCCGTCCGATCACGAAGATGGGTCGTGAAAAAGTGCCGGAAGTAATGGGGCGTCACGTTCTCACTCGCGCCACCGCCAGTTCGATACCAGCCCTCCCGCCGGGCATGGCGCTCGACGATATAGCGTACGTCCGAGGGCTCGAGGCGCTCCCCCCAGCTGTCGCCCGTGTCGAGGAATAGCGGATCGGCAGGTGACACCGGGTCCGGGCGGATGGCGAGCCACGGCTCGAGGGCCGCCTGTAACTCCCCGTCGACGGGGACCACCGTCGGGCGTTTTCGCTTGTTCGAGGCCGTTCGCTCCTCTCCGTTGACGACCGTCCCGACGGCCGGTTCGTCGGCCACGTATAGCGATCGTGGTCGGTGCTCGAGTTGGATTCGTGGCGTCCACTCGAGGTCGACACGCCCCGTATCGAAGTGACAATCCTGTAGATCGAGATTGCAGAGTTCACCCACCCGCATGCCGGTTTTCAACAGGGTGACGATCACCGCTCGCTCGAGTGGATGCGCGATCGAACCGACAAAGGATCGCATCTCCGGGACCGTGATCTCCCGGCGCGTGGGGTTCGTCTCGATCGATTCGCCCATCTCCTCCATCACGAGGGACATCGGATTGCCGTCGAACGCCTCCACACGGGTCATGTACTCGTAAAACCGGTGGACGTAGGAGGCGTAGGTGGCGATCGTGCTGGTCTCGAGGGTGCCCCGGAGTGAGTGTACCCAGGCCATACACTCACGGCGACCGGCCCTCGCGGGGCTCACGTCGTGTTCGGTCTCGACGAAGGTCTCGAACCGTCTGAGCACTCGCTCGTAGGCTTCGAGGGTCCGTTCACTCTTGCCGTGGAACTCCTGTTCCTCGAGGAAGTACCCAATGGGGTCCTCGGGAGCGACCTCGCTGGCACCGGCCTCAGTTGCCATCCGTCTCACCCGTCCGGACGTACCCACCGTGGCGACCGCTGTACCGAACCTGATCCTGAGCTTGCAGCGTATCGAGGGCATCCTCGAGTTGGCCTTCGATATCGTCGCTTACGGTGGCCAATAATTCTTCCCAATTGTACGTGCCGGAAGAAAGCAAGTCGAGGACCTGTGTTTCGAGGTCGCTACCCCCAGGGGTAGCGTCCGGAGAACGGGGTTCCTCGTCGTCGGATTCGAACCCCTTTCGCCCCGCTTGTACCATGGTTCTGATATACTCGGACTGGCTCATCTCGAGGTCGTCTGCGTGGGACTCCCAGCGCGATTTTTGATACGCTGGGACGTACGTCCTGACGACGACGGTCTCGGTGGCCGAACTCTCACTCATGGGTGACCGTCTGTACCGGAGGAGTATCAAAGTCACTGTTACTCGAGATAAAAGCCCTTATCTGGAATAGTAGGACCAAAAATACCGGATCAATAAGCTTCTGAACTCAGATTAACGGCCCCAATATACTGTGAGTTGGGATTACTGTGTTACGAAACTAGCCCCACCAGTTGAGATTGGAAACCGCCCCCAGCTTGGTGGAATACCTGCGATTGGAGCGAACTGCCCATGGCCCCGTTCGGCTCGAACCGTTCCCGAGGCCGATCTCGTGGCGAGTCGTGTGCTGGCCTCATCGAAGCCGAGATATCTCTCGGGGCGTTGATACTGGGCCGCGACCCGTATTCGGGGGTGAGTCGTCTGGCTGGCCCCGCAGGCGAAACCGCTCGCATACATCCACAGTGGGTGGACGTGATCGACTGGACGCGATCCCGTTCACGGTCCAAACGTCGTTTCGACTGTAACTTGTGACCATCTACGTAGGGTCACGACTGACCCCAGTCACCGCCGCCTCAGACCGCCTCTCGTCGCTTCTATTTGGCTTCTACATATTCCTTTGCCTGAGGCCACTCGAGTGCCCAACAGGCGCTTGCAGGCGCTGCTTTGACCGTTGGTTCGGACTCGAGTCCTCGGCCCGCGTTCATCATTGAGGCCGATGTGTACGCTGACCGAGTTGCGGCTCGAGTGACCGTGGCACCTGTCAGTCACTGCTCGCCACTCCGCCAACCGTGTGGGGGCCAGCTCGCTCCTCGGTTTGTTCCAGTCACTGGCCAGAACACCATCTGGACCGGATGAATCCTTTCGAAGGGTGGATACTGCTTACGTGGCCACGACCCCCCAGGTATCACACACTGCAGTGGGGTTCATCACTCACCACCGGCCGCTGACAGGGGTCACTGGCGTCGACAGCTGTCGGGGCCGATCAACCCCCGTTCGCCCGACGAACGTACTGTGGTCCGGTAGTCCCGTCTGGGGCGGACCTCTCGAGAGTCGTGCCCTCGAGGGCTGCCGGGTCGATCATGGCCCAACGGTGGCACTGAATAGCAGTCCGTGAGGAGGTCGGTGACACACGGGTTGGCCGGTGGGGCAACTACGGCGGTTGCTCGTGGCTCGAGGCCCCGGGTAGTCCCTGGCCAGGTCTGTGCTACTATTTCTCATGACAACTCGATCCAGACTACTGACTGGCCTCGACATCCGGATTGTGCCAACCACATATATCCTATGATGCTATACCGAATCTCCGCGAGAGAATTGCATCTATGTCACCAGTAACTGGTGGCTATGGAGCTCACGTTCCACAGAAATAGCCGCCGCCGTAACCCACATATCCACGAGAATCCAGTCAGGATTCCTCGAGAAACCGGCCGCATTGAGAACGCTTAGGTAGCTGCCGGGTCACGGTTTCGTATGCGAACAGGCGTCTGTTACTTTCCGGAACACTGGCCTGACGAACGGTGGGAAACCGACGTCGCACAGATGGCCGAGGCCGGCCTCGAGTACGTTCGAATGGCCGAGTTCTCCTGGGCCGTGCTCGAACCCGAACGCGGCACGTACGAGTTCGAGTGGCTCGAGCGGGCACTCGAATACATCGGTGACCACGGCATGCAAGCCGTATTGTGTACGCCGACGGCCACACCCCCGAAATGGCTAGTGGACGAGCATCCCGACATCCTGCAGGTCGAACGGAACGGCACCGTTCGCGATTTCGGGAGCCGTCGTCACTACTGCTTCAATTCGGCCACCTACCGCGAGGAGACCGAGCGCATCGTCAGGGCACTGGCCGACCGATTCGCCGACCACCCCACGGTTGCTGGCTGGCAAACCGACAACGAGTACGGGTGCCACGGCACCGTTCGGTGTTACTGTGACAACTGCGCCGACGCGTTCCGCGAGTGGCTCGCCGAAACCTACGAGTCCATCGACGAACTCAACGAGGCCTGGGGCAATACGTTCTGGAGCCAACGATACGGCGATTTCGACGAGATCGATCCGCCCCGTCACACCGCCGCCGAGCACCATCCCTCCAGGTTGCTCGAGTACGCCCGCTTCGCGAGCGATTCGGTCGTCGACTACAACCGGTTGCAGGCAAATCTGCTCCGGGCGGCAAACGAAGACTGGTTCGTGACCCACAATTTCATGGGTCGATTCGACAGCCTCGATGCGTACGCGGTGAGCGAGGATCTCGATCTCGTTTCGTGGGATTCTTACCCGACGGGGTTCGCCCAGGATCGACTCGAGGCTGGCACCGATCCGACCCCGGATCAGCTGCGTGCCGGCGACCCCGATCAGGTCGGTATGGACCACGACCTCTATCGAGGCGCACTCGGTCGGCCGTTCTGGGTGATGGAACAGCAACCCGGGGACGTCAACTGGCCGCCACACTGTCCCCAGCCTGGCGAGGGCGCGATGCGTCTCTGGGCCCATCACGCGAGTGCCCACGGGGCCGACGCGGTCTGTTATTTCCGGTGGCGTCGCTGTCTCGAGGCACAGGAGCAGTACCACGCGGGGCTTCGGAAACAGGACGGCACTGTCGACCGCGGGTACGTCGACGCCGTGACCGCGGGTGAGGAACTCGCCGCGATCCGCAACGGCTCTGCGGACTCGGCGACGGACGTCGCCGGGAGCGAGACCCTCGCCCCCGTCGACGCTTCCGTGGCGCTGCTCCACGATTACGACAATCTCTGGGCACTCTCGGCACAACCTCACGCGCCGGCGTTCGAGTACTGGAACCTACTCGACGCCTTTTACGGGGCCTGCCGGGCACGCGGGGTCCAGGTCGACGTCGTCCACCCAACGACTGACTTCGAGGACTACGACCTGGTGGTCGCCCCGGCCTTGCATCTCGTCACCGGTAGCCTCGCCGACCGGTTGGCGGATTATGTCGAGGGCGGCGGCGAACTTCTGTTCGGTCCCCGGACGGGCGTCAAGGACCAGTACAACAAGCTTCGGCCCGAACTCCAGCCCGGTCCGCTTACAGGCCTCGTCGGGGCGCGCGTCGACCAGCACGAATCGTTGCCACCCCACCTCGAGACCACCGTCCTGGCGGTCGACGGTGAGGTCGAACGTGACTTCCGGACGTGGGCCGAGTGGCTCGAGCCGGAGCCCGGCCAGGACACCGTCACCGTCACCCACGAGTACGCGGGTGATGACGTGGCCGCCGGTCGGCCCGCCGTGGTGCGAAACGAGGGTCGTGAGGGAACCGTCGTGTACTGTGGCGTTTGGCCCGAGGTCACCCTCGCGGACGATCTGGTGGTCGCCTGCCTCGAGCGAGCGGGAATTCGGTACAGCGAGCGCTTGCCGGAGGGGATCCGTGTCGGTGCACGTGGCGGGTACACCTGGGTGACGAACTTCTCGAGTGACTCGATGACGATTGGCGGGGTCGACGCTGTTGACGCCGTGATCGGATCGCCTGACCTCGGGGGGTTCGACGTGACCGTCTTCGAGGGCGATATCGTGGCGGACCTCGAGGTTTCGTAGGGGCTGGTTTGGTTGGCGACCGGTGATCCCCACCCCGGTGTGGGTAGTACCACGGCGGTGCGGGAACGACCGTGATGGGTCGTGCCAATCTCCTTTCGACCGATTGAGACTGGACGAAGGGACGATCGCCTATAACGTGACTTCGAAAATCGAAGTGTGAAACTACGCGTTCTGGAGTTTCAAAGGAGACAATCCGTGGATTCGACCGAGCCCCTCGCTCACTCGCTGGCCCGTTCCTCGAGGGCTCGGTAGTCCGGCAGGACGTCGTCCTGCATCACGGCACCGCGGCCACCGTCGACGAGCAGGGTCGTCCCGGTGATGAACGCCGCGTCGGGGCTCGCGAGGAAGGCGATCGCCCCGGCAACGTCGGCCGGGACCCCGATGCGACCGGTCGGATGAATCGATTCCACGGCCTCGAGGCGACCCGCTGGCAGTTCCTCGCGAGTCCGTCCGATTTCGATCCAGCCGGGGGCCACGGTGTTGGCGCGGACGCGTGGGCCCAGGTCGACCGCCATCGCGCGTGTCATGCCGTTGATCCCCGCTTTGACGGCATTGTAGGGGAAGTGAGCGGGCATCGTCTGGCGGGCGTGATTCGAGGAGACGTTGACGATTGTCCCGCGGTCCATGAACTCGAGGGCAGCCTTCGCGGCGAGCCAGTAGGCACGGAAGTCCGTCTCGAGAACGAACTGCCAGTCGTCCATCGAGGCGTCCCCGACGGCGGTCTCGGTCTGGACGCCGGCGTTGTTCACGAGGACGTCGACGCCCCCGTAGTGGTCGGCGGTGGCTTCGGCGAGGGCGGCGATGTCGTCTGGGTCGCGCATGTCCGCACGGACGAATCGGGCCTCGCCACCCTCGTCTCGAATCGACGCGGCCACCTCCTCGCCCGCCTCGGCACTTCGACCCGAGACGACGACGTTCGCGCCCTCCGCAGCGAGTCGCCGAGCCACCCCGGCACCGATCCCCCGGGTCGAGCCCGTCACGATGGCGGTCTGGTCCTCGTAGCGGCCGGGAACGGCGTGCTCGAGCGGTATTGGTCGTCGGGTCATCTCACCACTCCGCGACGCTGCCGTCGTCGTGTCGCCAGATGGGGTTGTGCCAGTCGACGCCACCGGTCTGTTCGCGGACGTGACGCTCGTCGATGTCGATGCCGAGCCCCGGACCGTCGGGGAGGTCGACGTAGCCGTCGCGATACTCGAACACCGAGGGGTCCGCGAGGTAATCGAGGACGTCGCTCGTCTCGTTGTAGTGGATGTCGAGGCTCTGCTCCTGAATGAGCGTGTTCGGCGAGCAGGCGTCGACCTGGATGCAGGAGGCGAGCGCGATCGGGCCGAGTGGGCAGTGGGGGGCCACCGACACGTCGTAGGCCTCGGCCATCGCGGCGATCTTCTTGACCTCCGTGATGCCGCCCGCGTGGGAGAGGTCTGGCTGGATGACGTCGACAGCGTTTTCCTCGAAGATACGCTTGAAATCCCACCGCGAATACATCCGCTCGCCGGTCGCGATCGGAATGGTCGTGGATGCACGGATGTCCGCGAGTGCATCGTTGTGTTCGGGTAGGACGGGCTCCTCGATGAACATCGGATCGTAGGGCTCGAGGGCACTGGCGAGCCGTCTGGCCATGGGTTTGGCCACGCGGCCGTGGAAGTCGACGCCGATATCGACCTCGTCACCGACGGCTTCGCGAACTGCGGCAATCCGGTCGACGGCGTTTGCCACCGCCCGCGGGTTGTCAACGGTGCGGAGTTCGGGCGTCGCGTTCATCTTGAGTGCGGTGAAGCCCTCGTTGACCTTCTCCGTCGCCGCGTCGCCAACGTCGCGGGGCCTGTCGCCGCCGATCCACTGGTAGACGCGGACGCGGTTGCGTGCGGGGCCACCGAGTAACTCGTACACCGGGGCACCGAAGGACTTCCCCTTGATGTCCCAGAGCGCCTGGTCGACACCCGCGATGGCCGACATCAGGACCGGGCCGCCGCGATAGAAGCCGCCGCGGTACATCGCCTGCCAGTGGTCCTCGATTCGGCTCGGGTCCTCCCCGAGCAGATAGTTGTCGAGCAGTTCCTCGACGGCCGTGCGGACCGTCTTCGCCCGCCCTTCGACGACTGGCTCGCCCCAGCCGACGGTGCCATCGCTGGTCGTCAACTTGAGGAAGAGCCATCGTGGCGGGACCTCGAACAGTTCGTAATCGGTGATGCGCATTTAGCCAGATACCTCCGTGGTGAGATCGGGCGTCGTGTCGTCGGTCTTCGTCTTCAGCGACTCGCCGGTGACTGGATCGAATAGATACAGCGCCTCCTCGGCGAACGTGAAGGCAACCCCCTCGTCCGCGACGGGCCGTTTCGTGGGCGCGATGCGGGCTGTCATTTCGACGTCACCGAGAGTCATGTAACAGAAGTTCTCGTTGCCCATTGGTTCGACGACAGTCACCGTCGCCCGGTTCGGACTTTCCTCGACGACCGTGATGTCCTCCGGGCGGATGCCGACCCGAACGTGATCGTAGCTCTCGACCGGCGAGGCGTCCTCGAGTTCGTAGACGAAGCCACCGGGCCCCGTCAGCGTCGAATCGTTCACGTTGGCGTCGAACAGGTTGATACTCGGTGAGCCGATGAAGTCGGCGACAAACTCGTTTTTCGGGCTACGGTAGACCTCCTCGGGCGGGCCCACCTGCTGGAGTTCACCCGCGTTCATGACGGCGATGCGGTCGCCCATCGCCATCGCCTCCGTCTGGTCGTGGGTGACGTAGACGGTCGTGACCCCGAGGTCCTGCTGTAACTCCTGGAGTTCGGTCCGCATATCAGACCGGAGTTTGGCGTCTAAGTTGCTCAGCGGTTCGTCCATCAGGAACACTTCGGGTTCACGAACGATCGCTCGCCCCAGGGCAACCCGCTGTTGTTGCCCACCGGAGAGCGCCTTCGGTTTGTCCCCGAGCAGTTCGCTGATCCCGAGCATCTCGGCGACGGCATCGACCTTCTCGCTGATCTCCGCGGACGGGAGATCCGTCGAGAGCTTGAGTCCGAATCCGAGGTTCTGTCGAACCGTCATGTGGGGGTACAGCGCGTAGTTCTGGAACACCATCGCGACGTCGCGCTCGCTCGCGCTGTAGGTCGTGACGTTCTGGTCGTCGAACTCGAGGCTCCCCTCAGTGATGTCCTCGAGGCCGGCAATACAGCGAAGTGTGGTCGATTTGCCACAGCCGGAGGGGCCGACGAGGACGAGAAATTCGCCGTCGGTCACCTCGAGGGAGATGTCGTCGGCGGCGACGACAGCTTCGCCGCCGGGGTCGTACACTTTCGTGAGGTCGGTGAGGGTTATGCGTGCCATGGGTCGGTGGTCGTGAATGTCGTGGTGGGGTGGGTATTGGTCATGATTACTCCTTGAGCGAGCCCGCGAGGATCCCGCTGACGAACTGTTTCTGCAGGAACAGGAACAGGATCGCCATCGGGATGATGGCCAGCGAACTCGCCACCATGATCTGGTCGAAGTTGATGCGGCGACTCTCCTCGAGCCCCGAGAGTGCAACCGGGATGGTGTAGTTACCCGGGTCCTCGAGGATGACCAGTGGGTACAGGAACAGATCCCACTGGAACAGGAAGAGGATGATTGCGAGTGCGGCGAGCGACGACCGCATCGCCGGCAGGGCGATCCGGTAGAAGAGCTGGAACTCCGTCGCGCCGTCCATTCGTGCGGACTCGAGGAGCGCGTCGGGTATCGACTTCATGTTCTGGCGCATGAGGAAGATCCCGATCGGGTTGGCGAGCCACGGCAGGATGATCGCCCGGAAGGTGTCCGTCCAGCCGATCTGTGCCATCATCAGGAACAGCGGGATCACCAGCAGTTGGATGGGCAAGATGAGCGTCGCCAGTATCAGGTAGAAGATCGGCTCCTTGAACCGGAACTCGTATTTCGCGAAGGCGAAGCCGGCCATCGAACATAGCAGCACCGAGAGGATCGTGTAGACGACCGCGATGAAGACGCTGTTCCAGATCGAGATCAGGAACTGCGTCTCCTCGTGGAGCACCGAGAGGTTGTTGAGAAACTCAGTACCCGGGTAGAGTCGCGGGGGGAACCTGATGAACTCCTCCTGGGGGAGCGAGGCAGCGACGATCATCCAGTAAAGCGGCACCATCATCCCCAGGGTCATCACGAGGATGAACGAGTACGTGAGGAACTTCCAGACCGCGTCCTTTCGTCGCTGTTCGCGCATCACTCCTCACCCCCAAGTTTGATCTGGGCGATGGAGATCGCGCTGACGATGGCCACGAAGATGACCGTCAGGGCGCTTGCGTACCCGAGGTTGGGGCTGCCAACGAACGCCTCCTCGTAGATGTACTGGACGATGGTGATCGTCGCGTTCGTCGGCCCGCCGTCGGTGATGACGTAGGGTTCGGCGAACAGCTTGAACGTCCCGATCGTCGAGAGGACGACCACGAACAACAGGACCGGCCGCAGCTGGGGGACGGTCACATAGCGGAACTTCTCCCAGCGACTTGCGCCGTCGATCTCGGCGGCCTCGTACAGCTGTTGGGGGATGTTCTGCAGGCCCGCAAGCAGGATGATCATGTTGTAGCCGGTCCATCGCCAGGTGACAGCGCCGATGATGGTCTTTCGAGCCCAGAACTCACTGCGCAGCCACGAGATCGGCTCGATGCCGACCTGGCTCAGCAGGTAGTTGATGAACCCGGTCTCGTTGAACAGGATGAGGAATATCGTCGAGTAAGCGACGATGTTCGCCGAGACTGGCAGTGCAATCGCCGTCCTGAAGGCGCCCTTGAATCGGACGAAACTCGCGTTCAGCGCGATCGCGAGCGCGAGCGCCAGGCCGATCATGATCGGGACCTGGATCACCAGGATGTACGTGGTGTTGTACATCGACTGCCAGAACAGGCTGTCACCGAGCATCCGCGTGTAGTTCCCGAGACCGACAAACTGCAGCTCTGCGATCTGTGGGAACGTAATGTGGAAGAGCCCGAAGTCGACGTAAAACAGGTTGCCCTGTCCAATCCCCTGGTACTCGAAAAACGAAAGATACACCGTGTACACGACGGGGAAGAGCAAGAACAACCCGAACAACACGAAAAACGGCGAAATGAGTAGGTACGCCACCTGGGACTTCGTCACCGACGGGGCGACGGCGGTGAGCCGCTGGCGTGCGTAGCGGAACCGATCCCAGAGCACCAGGTGGTCGTCACGTGAGCGTTTCGTTGCCATTGAAATTCTGAATAACGGGTGAGCAGAACCTGTCTCCGCTCAGGCCAAGTCTCTACCGGTTCGTTCGGCGACTTCCTCGGCGGCTTCCATCACCATCTCCTCGGGATCCTCGTCGTCGCGGAGCATCCGGAAGAGGTGGTTGTTGATCGCATCCGAGACGTACGGCGTGTCGATGGAGAACTGGTACTCGGGCATCTCCTCGGCGACGTCCGCGAACAGTCGCCGAGCCGGCTGGCCGTCGTAGAAGTCCAGTTCCTCGTCGAACACCTCGTCGTTGTCGTAGGTCGTCTCGAGTGCCGGGAAGAGCCCGTACTCGTCGTACATGAGCAGCTGCATCTCTTCGGTCGCCAGCGACCACGTGAGGTAATCCCAGGCGCGTTCGCGCTCGCCGTCCTCGATCTGTTCGGGAATCATGAGGCTCGAGCCGCCCCAGTTCGAGGCGCGAGGGCCACCCGCTTCGTGGGCAGGGATTCGGTAGACGCCCCAGTTACCGGCGGTGTCCGGCAGTTCGGCTCGAAGGGTCCCCTCCATCCAGGCGGCCGAGGGCAGCGAGGCGATCTCACCCTCGCCGTAGCCATTGAACCACTCCGTCGACCAGCCGTCGTAGTCCGAGGCGATGCCGCTATCGTACAGTTGTTTGATCGTCTCCGCGATCATCACGGAGTCGTCGTTGTGAATGTTCACCTCGCCGTCCTCGGTGAACGGCCGGTTGCCGAGTTGACGGAACTGGAAGCGCCAGACGCCGTCGAGGTCGTTCACCGGGATGTTGAACATCGCGATGTCGTCGGGCAGCTTTTCACCCTCTTCCTGGAAGTCATCCCAGGTCTCGATGGCGTCGGCGTCCAGCCCGTGGTCCTCGTAAATGTCGCGTCTGTAGTAGACGGCGGTCGGGCCGATGTCCCACGGGATCGCGTAGGTCGCCCCATCTTCCTGCAGGGAGGCCCAGGCTCCACTGACGAAGTCGTCTTCGATGCCCGCGTCGTCGATTCGATCGGTGAGGTCCGCGACGGCGCCCGTGTCGATTTCGGCCGGGCCGTCGATCATCTCGAGCATCGCCACGTCGGGTGCCCCCGATCCGGCGGTGAGACGACTGCGAAGGTCTTCCTTCATCGCGTCCTGACCGAACTCCTCGACATCCACGGTGGCGTCGTATTCCTCCATGTAGGCGTCGGCGGTCAACTCGAGTGACCGCGCGGCAACGTCCCAGCCCCAGACGTCGATCTGATCGGCCATTTCGACGTCCTCGCCGTTGCTGTCGTCGTCCGTATCGTCACCGGTCCCTTCATCGTCGTCCTCCTCTGGATCGCCCGTTCCAATACAGCCTGCGAGCGCGAGCGTCCCTGCCGATGCGCCGCCGATCAACACGCGCCGTCGTCCGTACATTGTATTCTTCCGTGGCATATTCTCACTGTCTATCACGACAAAACCGGTACTATTTAATAAACCTTTTGGCTAGCGGGAGGGTGAACGCGTTACCGTATTGCATTTTGGACCTGTTCTCCACAGCGAAACGCGGGCTTTTTATAAGTGATGAGCCGCAGTCTCGTGCCGAAAAGCGGCAATAAATTCTTGTAAATGTCACTCAACGCAGGCGACCCGCGATGCCGATCGGCCAACTCACGCCCTGCGTTCTCCATGAGAGAACAACAATTTTGTATCTGGGGTCCCGTGTATGAGCTACGAACAATGGGGGATACCGACGGCGTCTCCGTTCAGGCCACGGCAACCACCTTCCGGATCGTCGAGGCTCTCCGGGACCGACACACCGCCGGCGTCACCGAATTGGCGGACCATCTCGACCTCTCGAAAAGCGCCGTCCACAACCACCTCTCGACGCTCACGGACCTGGGGTACGTCGTGAACGAAAACGGTGCGTACGGGCTGACGCATCAGTTCCTCCGACTTGGATTAAGCACTCGCGAACGCAACCCGGTGTTTCGGGCGGCGAAGGCGAACCTCAGAACGCTGGCGCAGACGACCGGTGAGAGCGTCAACCTCGTCGTTCCGGAGGCCGACCACGGCGTCTACCTCCATCGGGTTGGCGGTGACGAGCATCCGATTCCGGAAGGCGGTAGCATCGCGCTGCACGCCTCCGCGGCCGGGAAGGCCATCCTCGCCTATCGGGGTCACGAAGCCGTCGACGACTTCATCGAGACCCACGGACTGCCCGCTTACACCGATCGAACGGTTACCGATCCGGCGACACTCCGGAGCCAACTCCGATCGATCCGTGATCGTCGAGTCGCGTTCGACCGCGGCGAACAGACACCCGACTGGCAGTGTGTCGCCAGCGCCATCGTCGTCAGGGACGAGCCGGTCGGCGCCATTAGCGTCTCGGGCCCCATCGAACGGATGCGCGGTAAACGCCTCGAGGAGGACACCACCGGCCTGGTCGTCTCGACCGCGAAGGCGATCGAACTCGAGTTGTTGACGGACGAGCAAGAGCCCCACCCGTAGTCTCGGCCAACCACACTTCTCACGAGGGTGATCGGTTGACAATCGGTACCTAACAATACCAGCGTCCGTCTTTACCCCGGACATGACCGCCGCCAGTGACGCCAGTATCGTCTACGTCGGGTGTACCGCGCCGGCCAGACACGTCCTCGAGGGGCTGCTCGAGGCAGAAATCCCGATCACGTCGGTCGTGACCATCGATCCCGAGATGGCTGGGGCCAACCACGTCTCGGGATACGCCTCGCTTCGACCCACCGCCGTGGCCAACGACATCCAGGTCTACGAGCCAAACACCTACAGTATGGACGACGAGGCCGCACTCGACCACTTTCGAACGGTCGATCCAGACCTCATTATCGTCAACGGCTGGCAGCGCCTGCTCCCGGAATCGATCCTCGAGACGGCGACGTACGGCGCTCTGGGCAACCACGGGAGTGCGTTCGGGTTGCCAAGCGGGCGAGGTCGCTCACCGTTGAACTGGTCGCTCATCGAGGATCGCGATCGGTTCTTGCTCTCGGTTATTCGGCTCGATCCCGGTGCGGATTCGGGGGATGTGGTCACCACACAAAAGTTCGACATCACCGATTACGACACGATCGAGACGCTCTACTACAAGGTCGCGATGTGTCTCGAGGCGATGTTGCTGGCAGTGATCGATCCCATACTCGCCGGTGAGGATCCGTTCAAACCCCAGTTCGGCGAGCCAACGTACTACCCGAAACGGAACCCCGAGGACGGCGAAATCCACTGGGGCGATGGCACTCGAGCGGTCTACAATCTCGTTCGGGCGGTTGCCGAGCCCTATCCGGGCGCGTTCACGACCATCGGTGACGAGCGCATCATGATCTGGGAGGCCATCCCGTTCTCGGCCGATCTGGCCATCACCGAACCCGCGGGCACGATCGTCGACGTGTTCTGGACGGACGACTTCGTCGTCGCGACGGCCGATGGGACCCTTCTCGTGACCGACTGGGCGGCTGAGGACTGGTCGCCCACGCCAGGGGACCGGTTCGAGTCACCGGGCGATCCCGACCGCGTCGACCACCCCGATCACCACGCGAACCTCACGACGAGCACCACGAGTACCCAGGAATCCACCAACGATGCCTGAGTTGACAGCTCTCGGCCAGCTTACGTACACCTTCGAGGAGTACGAGACGCTCCTCGAATGCCTGCTGGACGATGGGTTCAGCTTCGTCGGGTTCGATGGGCCGCTTGCCGAAGACGAGATCGTGTTGCGACACGACGTCGACCTCTCGCCCGAACTCGCCCTGGAGATGGCCCGCCTCGAGGCCCGACTCGGGATCGAGTCGACCTACTGCGTGCTCGTGACGACGCCGATATACAACTTACTCGAGGTCGAGCAGTCACGGGCGCTCGCCGAGATTCAGGCCCTCGGCCACGACGTGGCCGTCCACTTCAACACCCACCACTACTGGGATGATTCGCCTCCGGACGACGAGTTGCAGAGCCAGGTTCGTGCCGAATGTGACGTTCTCGGAACGATCTGCAACCGCGAGGTGAACGTCGTCTCCTTCCACCGGCCGCCCGAGTGGGTGCTCGACGTCGATTTCGACGGCTTCGAAAACGCCTACCAGCCACAGTACTTTTCGGCGGTCACCTACCGATCAGACTCCAGCCAGAAGTGGCGCTCCGAGCCGCCGTTCCCGGCGGGCCGACCGGAGCAGTTACAGCTGTTGATCCATCCGGGCCTCTGGAGCGCAACCCCCCGAAAGATGGCCGACATCGTTGCCGACATCGAGGCGAGACAGCGCGATCACGTCAAGTCGTACCTCGAGGGACTCGGGGCGTGAGCGGGCCACAGGGTCTCTTCAGCGAGCGTGTCCAAATCGCGGCGCTCAACACGGTCCACTCTCGAGTACCGTCTCGCGGTCCGGCCCCGCGAGTAGCGATCTCACGGCGGCGACGGCCTCGGTGACCTCGGCTGCGTTTTCCATGAGCACCGTTTCACTTGGGAAGAGTCGGTCGCCAAGCACCAATCCGTGCTCTCTGGCCGTCGATCCGGTAACGGTGAGATAGACGCCAACACCCGTCTCCGCGATGGCCCGCTCTTCTTCCACGTCCGCGGGTGGGAAGGTAAAGCGGATGCCCTCGAGGACCTCGCTGCCGAGGACCGCTCGCACGAGTCGCTCGTAGCGAGGGGTGATACAGAGTGGTCCCTCGTAGTTCGCGAGAAAGGTGCGATCGATCTCCGCCCCAACTGGTGTCGCTTTGGGCGTGGCCAGCAGGGTGTGATAGACGGTGTCTCCGAGGCCGGCGACGACCTGTACGTCCGTGTCCGCAGGGTCGATTCTGGCGTTGATGTCGGCGATGCGTTCGATCGGTGCCGCCGAGAGCGTGACGACCTCCTCGAGCACCAGATCCGCGCTGTCGAATCCGAGCGCGAACTCGTGGGTTCTGAGGGCCCGAAACGGCTCTTCACGACCCACGAGGACGATTTCGATGTCTGCCGGGAACTCGGGGCCATCCACGGCGTCGGCTCCGCCCTCCACGTCCGAGAGCGGAATGGTCACGCTATCGAAGACGATTCGCCGTGGCTTCCCCGGCCGGTCGTCCCGGAGCAGCGTGTACTCGGGAGCGGTCGGCTCGTCGACGGTGCTGTAAGCCGCCATACGGCGGTAGACGTTCGATTCCTCGGGGACGACGCTCCCTTTCGTCACGGCCTTTTCGTGACGCAGGGTCGAACTCACGTCGTCGGCCAGGTCTGGAACCCCCAATCGTCGGGCCAAATAATCGAGCACCGCCTCGAGCGGTCGGCCCTTGCGTGGGATCGCAATGGAAATGCGCTTGGCCATCGAGCGAAGGTGGTCGACCGACGAGTAAACCCGTTGCGTTCTCGGCGGCACTCGAGACTGTTCGTCGAGTCAGTCGCTGTATTCCGAGTGATTCACCCCCAGAAAACCGACTGAGTCAGCCGCTGAACATCGAGCCGAGCTCGTCGCGCCACTCGACGATGTCGACGACGTCCTCGCGCACCGACGTGAGATCGTCCTCCAGGGTCTCGACGTCGTCCTCGAGGGCCTCGACGTCACCGGCGACCGACTGCACGTCGTCGTCGATCGAGCCGACCGTCTCGGCGACGTCTTCGACGCGCTCGTCCAGGTCGTCGGTCGTCGTTTCGACGTCTTCGGTCACACCAGCCAGGTCCTCGGTGACCCCCTCGAGCTCCGTTTCGACGGCTGACACCTGCTCGTCAACCGCCTCCACGTCGTCCTCGAGTGACTCGGTCGTTTCCTCGAGGGTGGCGAACCGATCGTCGGTCGCCTCGAGTCCCGACTCGGTCGCCTCGAGCCGTTCGACGACGTCGTCGAGTTCGGTCTCAACGGCCTCGAGACCACCCTCGACCGATTCGATGACCTGCGCGCCCGTTCCCGATTCCATCAGGAATTCCTCGAGTGCGCCAGTGTAGGCGGCGATCTCCTCGACCCGAGATTGCAGGTGATCGACTCTGGCGATGACCGGAGCGTCGCCCTCGGCGTCCTCTTCGCTCTCGAGTGCCGAACGGAGGGTCGTGAGCGACGCCTCGTCGACGTCGCCCGATCGAATCTCCTCGGCAAGGGCCTCGACGATCGATCCGTCGGCCACGGTCACCTCGCCGGGGCTTGCTGGGGACTCGGGGGTGTCCGTGTCGACCTCGTCTGGCGCTTTCACGTCTGCTGGCTCCGCATCCACCTCGGCGTCGGGGTCGTCATCGGTTTCCGATCCACTCTCCGCGTGCTCACCATCGTCCCCACCGACGTCAGTGCTCTCGGCTGCTGCCTCGAGGTCGAGTTCGATTTTGGGTGCGTCGGTCTCGTCGGTCTCGTCGGTCTCGTCGGTCTCGGCGTCTGCGCTGGCCGTCTCGCTCTCGTCGGTCTCGGCGGCTTCGGGCTCCGGAAGTTCGTCCTCCTCGAAGCCCAGGTCGATGTCCGGCGCGTCGTCGTCGGCTTCCGATTCCTCATCGACCGGCGTGGGCTCCGTGTCGACGTCGCCGAGGTCGAGATCGAGTTCCTCGTCCGCATCGAGGACAGGGTCGTTAGCGTCGGCTTCGTCCGCCGACGAGTCGGCCGGGACTTCCGCCGATGTGGCGTCATCCCCATCGTCGGCCTCGGTCACAGCACCGTCGTCCACCTCGTCCTCGTCGAACTCGAGGTTGAGATCCGCTTCGCCGGTCTCGGCGGTTCCACCTTCACCTGCTTCGGTGTCGGCCTCACGGGGAGTATCCTCCTCGAGCCCTGGAACCGAGTCAGTCGCCCCGGAGAGCATGTCCTTGACCGCCTGGTTACCGTCCTCACCGGCGATGTCGTCGATCATGGTTTCCTCGAGTTCGTCGTCGGTGGCTTCGGCCTCCGAACCGTCGTCGCCATCCTCGGTGAGCACCGTCACTGTGGGCTCCGAGAGGAACATGTCGGGTTCGGTGTCGTCTTCCAGACGAACGCCGTAGACTGTCACCAGCGTCTCGTCGGGATCGACCGTCCCCGTGAACTCCACGTGGTTGTCTTGGAAGGCCGTCCACTGGTCGCTGTGGTACTCCGGATGAAAGCCGACGCTATCCATCGGGAACGACTCCGGAATGTCCTCGGCCACCCGAACGTCAACCGAGCCCTCGTGTTCTGACTCGAATTCGAACCTGATGGCCGGGACTGGAAACTCGTCTGCTGTGTACGTCTTCGTTACCACCACCCCGTCGTCGGCTACCTCGACGACGTCACTTGCCTCCGCGCTGTCGCTCATGACGAACCGTTAACCAAGCATTACCTTAAAACGAACGGCACCGCCAGTGTGTCCCCGTGGGGTCTATCGGTCGATACAGGCCGTAGCCCAGTGGGGAGACAACCCCCACCAGTGTTCGGTGACGTCGACTGATTTACCGTAACCCGGTTCAGCAATCGAGGCGGTCGCCGATCTCGACCAGCTCGAGTCGCTCGGGATACTGGAAGCTCTTGGCGTGGTGATGCAGCACCTTCGGGTCGCTCGTGAGTCCCCGCCACATGTCCCAGTGGCTCGGGACGAGCGCCTCGAGTTGCAGGGCTGACGCGCACTCGACGATCTGATTTTCGTCGTTGTACCAGCGGGTCCGCGTGGGCTCGCCGGTTTCTTTGTCCGGAACGTTCCCGACAGTGCCGAAGGCGAGAATCCCGAGATCGATGTCGTACGTCCGGCCGATTCGCTCGAACTCGTCGGTGGGTTTGGTGTCGCCGCCGTGGAAGACGGTTGCCGAGTCGTGCTCGAAGACGTAGCTCACGGGGTGGGTGGCGTCGGGGTCGTGGGCGGATTCCACGTAAACGGTGAACTCGCCGATCTCGAGGGTGTCGCCCTCGCCGACCTCGACGAACTGGTCGTCGGTGACGGCCCAGTTCTCGGTCCAGGCTTCCTCCTCGCGGGCGACCGCGAGGCTGTCGTCGGGGGCATACAGGTCGGCGTTCGATTCGGCGAGAATCGGTGCCTGACTCGGGCCGTGGACGTGATCGGTGTGTTCGTGGGTTGCGAACACGGCGTCAGCATGGCCGACATCCGCCGGGTCGAAGGGAACGGGAATCATTCGGACCGTCCGCGGGGGATCGCCGAGGCCGACGTACGGATCGACGTAGATCGTCGTTCCCGCAGATCCCTTGAGGACGACCCCGTTACACCCGAGGTACCAGATAGCTACACCATCGGGATCGGCCGATTCGATCGCGTTTGGGAGCCAGTCTCCCCAGTCGCTCGTTGCCATACCCGATTTTCACACTGGCTGGTGGGTAAGTGTTGTCGTTCGAGGCTGCACCGACGGAGACGGTGATGTTCACTCGTCGAATAGCTCGTCGACGGCCGATCGGGCGGCGAGTGCCGCCGCATCGGCCACCGCCTCGGGGGATCGATCCGCGGCGTCGGCCGGCGCGTTGAGGTAGACGTCGACCTCGAGCGTCCCGTCTTCGAAGATTACGGTGACGTCGTAATCCCGGACGGCCGATTGTTTGTAGGTGTCGAAGATGACGTCCTCGGCGGCGTCAGCCGCCGTTTGCACGACCGTTTCGTCGGTCGGGTCCGGGGCGTCCGCGGGAGCCATTTACGCGCCGCCGGCACCGGGCCCGCCAGGACCGGCCGGGCCACCCATACCGCCGCCGAGCATGTTCTGCAGTTCGTCCTGCAGGCTCTCGAACTGATCCTGGACGCGCGCTTCCTGTTTCTCGAGGGTCTCGAGTCGGATCTCGAGGGTGTCGACTTTCTCCCCGAGCTGTGCTTCGGCCTCGTCGTACTCTGTCTGGACGAACAGTTCGCCGACCTGCCGGTACATCGTAGTGTCCGCGTCGACGTCTTCGAGTTCCTCGAGGGCGGCCTGAGCGTCGTTCAGCGTCGACTCGGCTTCCTGCTTCTGGACGGCGACCGTCTGGGCCGTCTCCTGGAGCTCCTGCAGCTGTTCGATTTTCTCCTGTGCTTCCGGCGGCAAATTGCCCTGCATATCTCGACGGTCGCCCTCCGGACTGATAAAGCCAAGCTTTGTGTCCCGTCGGCTGGTCGTCGCCGCACGGGGATTGTCCACACCTGTTTGTGATCGCTATCCGTGCCCGCTCGGGTCATTCGCGCAGGTCGGCCTCGAGCTGGTCGCGAACCCCAGTTGGGACGGCCGCCACGACCGGCGCCCCGTCGGTGTGCTCGAGAGCGACGAGCGAGACGTCGCCGACGGTGACGGAGCGAACATCGGTCAGGGACGCCATTTGGACGGTGGCCACGGTCTCGAGTTGGCCGTACCAACCCCGTCCCGGTTGGCCGTCCCGTGGGAACGATCTGACCGTGAGCCGATCGCCACGAAGCGTGCCCGCCGTGGGCAGCCACCAGCGGGTCGCCACGAGAACGAGGTAGACCACGCCGAGGGGCAACAGATAGGCGAAGGCAGACAATCCGGCGCCGACGACGACGGCGAACCCACCCGCGTGGACCAGTCCGCCAAGGGTAGCCGTCGCGACCAGCCACCCGAGGGACAGGTGCTCGAGTGACGATCGTCCAGGATCGGTCGGTTCCGGCGCTCGCAAGCGTAGTAACTGGCGACCCCGTCTCGACCCGAGGAGAAGGGGAAACAGTGACAACAGGAGCGCGATGCCGGCGAGGGTTGCGACGGCGATCAGTCCCGGGACACCCCCCGCAACCGCCACCTCGCCTGTGTCGAGGGCCAGTCCCGTGGCACCGCCGAGAAGGAGTGCGAGGATGCCACCCGAAATACCCCACGTCAGGGTGAGATGCGCGTGGAGGAACCGAGCGTTCGAGGGCGTGAGTTGCCAGCGTGCCCGGACGGTGTCTGCCCCGCTGACGATCCGATCGCCGAGTTCCTCAGCCATCGCTGATGGACGTGTCTCGATCCAACTGGATCTCGCCGGCCGGTTCGGATGAACTCGAGGCGCCGTCGATCGTGTACCTCTCGCCAGCGATTGCCGTCCGTTCGGCCACCTCGACCAGCGTACACCAGGTGTTACAGGCCGCACGGAGCGCGGTCAGATCACGGGCGTGGACCTCGAGGGTGAGCACCCCGTCATCCCGACAAACCGTGGTCCGCGAACGGTCGTCCTCGATCTCACCGACCTCGCGGACGACGGCGCGTTCGATCACCGCCGCCTTAGAGCATCGGTCGTAGGCGAACTCGAGGCTCGCGTCGTGTGGAAACACGGAAAACAGTCGCTAGTCGACGGAGACGGTCTTGACGTCGCGGCTCCGCTCTTTCAGGAGCACGCGGTGTCCACAGTACGGACAGCGGACGCCCCCGTACTCGTCGAGTTGTACGTCGCGTTTACATCGGGAGCACTTGTAGCTCATGTGTCGAGCGTTGGGTTGGTGGCGGGTATGTTTATCGGTCTATTCGCCGTCCTCGCCCAGGGCGGCGCGGATCGAGCGACGGACGGTCTTGCCCGCTGGCGTCTCCGGCCGGTAAGCACCGCCGGTGAAGACCTCGCCCGTCTCTTCGTTCTTCCAGATGCCCGTTCCGATGCGCTTGACGTCGTCACCATCGACCTTCGACGTGCGCATGTCGTGTTCGATCTCGTTGACGCGTCGGCGGGCGACGCGTCCGTACCGTGCTCCGAAGCGGCCGGCGCTGCCGACCCGTCCTCGCTGCTTTTCGGCCATAGTACCGCTCTCTATTCCCGGCGATTTGATAAAGGTGTTGAGTTCGGGTGGGCACAGTAACCACCGAACGTCACTGTATACACCTTCACGATACCATGGCATAGAACCGGTCCGGCACCGGTTCTGAGCCGATCGCTGTGAGGATGTCAACCGTTTCAGTTGTTACCATCGCTGGAGTCGGCGAACCCCGCCTCGGTAAGGCTGTCGTTTAAATCCTCGCGGATGACCTCCCCGAGTGTTCGATCGCGTGCGGTGGTCACGATCCGATTTTCCTGCACGCTCGAGCCATCCCGGAGGAGCATCCGAACGTTGCCGCCGCTGTCGGCTCTCGTCACTTTCGCGCGAAGCCCTGACTGTGATCCCGTCCCACCGGCGTCGATCGGGCCGGGGATGACCTTCTTGACGTGAGGGTGACCCGCAACGGTCTGGATCGCACGCATCCCCGCGCGACCGCCGATGAGCGTCGAGTGACTGCCACCGATCTTCTCGGCCGGAGCGGTCTCGACGACGTCGAGGGCTTCGGTCCCCTGACGCTCGAGGACGGCCTCGACGGGGTCGTCGTCCGCGACTCGGTAGAAAGTGTAGTGGGTGTCGTCCCGAACGCGTCTGATGACGTTCCTGTCACCGGTTGCGTACACCTCGTCGGGTCGCTTGCGGCGGAGTTCGTCGCCGACCAGTCCGGCGAAATTCCGGAGTTCAACCACCTCGAGATCACCCTCTTCGGGGGCCGTCGTGACGGTCGTCTCCCCCAGGACGGTCTCGTCGCCGAGCATCGTCAGCGTCGCCCGGTCGCGGGCCGCCTCGAGCACCACGGCGTCGGTGTTTCCGGCATCACAGACCAGACAGTAATCGCCGGGTTTCTCGAGCGAGAATCCGCACTGGCGACACTTCATGATCCCGTTTGCCAGCGAGAGAGTAAAACGGCGGTGGTTCCCGGTGACCAGATGGGAAACAGGTGGCTGCACGGTGGGAGACGGGTGGCCGAATCACTCACGGCCCTTATCCCAGGTCCAGCGGATTCGTCTGGAGGAACTCCCGCATGACGACGGTGGCGTACGATCCCTTGGGAAGTGCGAACGAGAACGTCAGCGGGTCGTCGGCGACGTCGAGTGTCGTTTGTACCAGGATGGCGCGTCGGGTCCCGGTCGAGTCGAACTCGCCGGGGAGTGCGAAGTCCGCCGGCTCCAGACCGACCGCAGCGAGCACCTCGCGTTCGATCTCGCCGGGTTCTCCCGAACCGAGTGTCGTCTCCGTCCCGACCAACGGCGCTGTCACGAACGCACGCCCGCGCTCGCAGTGTCTCGTGACCGATCCGAGACGACGCTCGTCGACTGACTGGAGTCGGTTGGTGTCCGGGAGCGTCAGATCAGCGGGTCCGTCGCGGTCGGCAAAGCAAACCACGTCACCCTCGACCGGTCGATCGAACGGCAGGCCTCGCTCGAGGCGTTCGCTGCAGATGCGATTGAAGACGTACGACTGGGCGGCGTGGACGAATAGCCGCTGGAGGTTCGAGGGCAGGCGCTCGAGGGCGGCCCTGAACGCCGACTCGTCGACGTCCCCCGACCGTTCGGCCAGTTCGTGAAGCATCGATCGCTCGTATCGCAATCGGTGAGGAAACCGATCGAGGGCTGCCCCCCAGTCCCGGCTCTCTTCGACGAACGTCCGAGCGCGCTGGGTATCCTCGGGTTCGTGCTCGGTGGGCCGTCCCAGATAGGCCATCACTGCCCCTTCCCAGTCCTCACGCACGATGGCGAGGCCGACCTCGTGGGTGATCGGCCGACGGCTGCCAAAGCGTTGTTGCCCGAAGCAATTGGGGACGCCGATCGTGTGCGCCGACGCCGACTCGGATCCGGTCTGGAGTCCCCCGAAGCTGGCGAGTTCGCCGGCGATGGCATTCACGCGTTCTCGAGCGTCAGCGACGTGATCGGTCACGACCAGTTCGAACGCGTTCCCGGCGAGGTCGCCGAACTCGATGGCACGACCGGCCCGCCCGAGGACCTCGACGTCGGCCCGGTTGGTCGTCGGCAGGGCAGCGGCGTCGACGCCGTAGACCGAGAACAGTTGCGTGGTGATCGCGTGTTTGTCCTTCGTCCCCGCCCAGGAGACGCGCTCGCGGGAGACCCCTAACTGGTCGGAGAGTCGCCGGGCGAAGTCGTTGGTGTCCCAGCCCCGAAGCGTCGCTCGGAAGACGAGATGTGGGTACTCGTCAGCGGACGCGTCGACGGGTTCGACGTCGAAGCGCTCGAGTTCACGGACCCTGAAGTGGGCGTCCTCGGCCCGCAGGCAGCCCCCGATTCCCGCAGTTTCGGCGACGTAGTGATCCATACCGACGGCCTGCTCGAGTGGGTGGGCGGGGCGCATACCTTCGGTGTCGGTGGCCAGGGCAGAAAGTCCCGACGGTCCGGACCTGTCGAGTGGTCCACCGCCACGAGGTGCGGCCGTGTCCCCACCCGGCCCGCCGTCCTGCCCGTGGTCCCAGTATGCCCTCGAACGTCGACGTGGCTCCCCCTGGCGCCGGACCGACTCGTGCCCCCGCGGGGGCGAGGGTAGCGCCGTCATCGTCAGGCTCTACTCGAGGGCAATCGATCGCGTCGATCACGGGGCCGTCGACGTCGTCCTCGACGTGGACACGCTCGAGACTGCCGACCGCCTGATCGATCGCCTCGAGGCGGATCGGTCACCGCTCCTTCGGCGCTTCGAGAACCTGATTCACAGTGCCGAGTGGTACGGCCGACGGTAGGCAGATGAGTCCACATTGGCGCTGTCGATAGGGGTGGCCCGCTCGAGGATCGGTCAGAACGTTCGGTTGTCGACGACCGGCAGCGGTTCCCGACGGGGTGCGCGAGGACGTGTTCGATACGTCCGTATCGACGGGGTCAGCCGGACTCGGACTCGGGCTGTGGGTCGTCAGTGAGGTGGCAAACGGTCACGGCTGGAGGACTCGTATCCATCGGAGTCGCGACGGTGGATCTCGATTCGAGTTTTTCGAAAGCCTTACTTCTCCGACTGAAGGTCCTGAAATGCCCCGACGAAGTCGTCGTGGGAGGACATCTCGGAGACGGTGTCGTCGACGGTACCTCGTAGTTCGTCCACGCGGGCGCATAGGTCCTGATACTCGTCGTGATCGTCGAGTTCGCGATCCGCCTTCTCCGACTCGAGGAGTGCCTTCTTCGAGACCAGCGAGTAGTACTCCTGGATCTCCGTTTTGTACTCAGATCGGGTCGTTACGTTCTCGACCATCTCGAGGAGGTCGTCCTTCGAGACGGGCTTGACCAGATAGTCGTCGAAGCCCATCTCGATGATGTCGAAGTCCGGATCGACGGCCGTTACCATGACGACGCGGCAATCGTACCCGCTGTCACGAATTTCCTGGAGTACCTCATCACCGGACAGCCCCGGCATCCGACGGTCGAGAAGAACGACCTCGACGGAGTCGGTCATCTGCTCGAGGGCCTCCTCGCCATTGTAGGCCGTGGCGACGGGACGATCGGTTCCCAGCCAGGCTGCGAACAGGTCGGCGAGGCGGGACTCGTCATCGACGACGAGTACTTCAGGCTCGTCGGTCATCGTCAGACCCCTCCGTTCTCGTCTTCCATTGGACACACGCGTACCAAATGGTGGGTCTGGTTGATAAATCTCGCGACCAGCTATCACGCAGAGTATAGGAGGTTCCGGAACCGGGGCGATTTAGCCCCCGGCGCGGGTACCGCTTTCCATGGCCACCGAATTTCAGTCACTCGAGGAACTGTGCCACCGTCTCGAGCGCCAGTCGTTCGATCGCCCACCAGCACTCGTCGCCAACGCCCACATCACCGGCGGGAGCGTCGCCAGGGCACTCGCCGCACACGACGTGCCGGTGATCGCGCTCGACCGCAACGGGGATGGCGTGGGCTCTTACACTGACGCCGTCGTTGCCGCTGGCGAGGTCACGTTCCCGCTGGGGGACCGCGAGGGATTCAGGCGCGACGTCGAGCGTATCGCCGACGCGCTCGATCACGAGCCAGTTGCGTTCCCCTGCATGGACGAGTGGGTCCACGCGTTCGCCGAGACCCAGCCTGCGGGCGTCCGATTGCCCTTCGCCGACCAGTCGATCATCGCCGACGTGCTCGACAAGGAGTCCCTCTACGGCCTCGCGGCCGACCTCGAGGTCCCCCATCCGGAGACGTACCAGCTGTCAGCCGTCGATCCCGCCGATGCCGCTGCACGGCTCGAGTACCCCTTCGTCGTCAAACCCGCCCGCAAGCGGGAGTTCGAGGAACTGCTGGGTACGAACGTCGTCGAGGTCGAGGACGAGGCGGCCTTCGCCGAGATCGTCGAGCGGGCCGAGGTGGCCGACGTCCGAATTATGGCCCAGGAGAAAGTGCCGATCGCGACCGGCGAGGATCGTTCGTTCGCCTCCTACGTGTCACCCGACGGGGAGACCCACGGCGTCGTCGGCAACGCGCGCGTCCGCCATCCGCAAGCCTACGGAACCTCCTGTGTCGTGGACACGGTCGAGGACGCCACCCTCGAGGCTCACGCTCGGACGATTCTCGAGCACACCGGGTACTACGGCATCAGCGAGGCGGAGTTCGTGTACGACACGGCTCGTGCGGAGTACGTCCTTCTGGACATTAACACCCGTCCGTGGAAGTGGATCTCGATGCCCGTCGAGGCGGGTGTGAACCTGCCCTATGCCGCCTACGCCGACGCCGTCGGAGACTCGTACACGCCCGATGCGCCCCGTCCTGCCCGGTGGCTCTACCTTCCCGACTACCTCGCGGGACTCGCCGGTGACGGGGGACCGCCGGACGTGCTCTCGACCGACGAGTGGCGCGCGATCCTGACTGGCGAGTTCGAGCACAGCCAGGGATTGACCACTGGCGTCTACCGCCCGTCCGATCCCGGACCCGCGGTGCAGGTGCTCGAAACGACGTTCGGTGGTGTCGAGTACTACTGCTCTTGCTGAGCCGTCGTGGCTCGGTGACGAGGCCAGTCGATGCATTCTCGGCCGTGGCCAGCGACAGTCGAGACGATGGGATACGTCCTCCGTGATCACACTGCCGACGTGGCCGTCGAGGCGACTGGAGCCAGCCTCGAGGAAACCTTCGCCGCGGTTGCCAACGGGCTCGCCGCCGCTGGCTGGGACGAGGAGGCGCCAATCGAGGCTCCCGGTACATTGGGCGAGGAGACCGTCGACCTCGAGGTGCGGGCCGAGTCACGGGAGGCCCTGCTGTTCGATTACCTCGACGAGTTGATTTACGAACGGGACGTCAGAAACGTGCTCCCGGTGGCGAACCGGGTTGATCGACTCGAGCAGTCCGAGAGCCCGGACGTGATGGGTGAAGACGCTGACGGGGGTGAGGGCAGCGACCCCTCGAAGTCGGGGGACGCGACTGACAGCGCCGCTCTCGAGTGGTCGCTCTCGGCAACGGCCACCGCCATCCCGCTCGACTCCATCGACGCACGGGAAGTGAAGGCCGTGACCTACTCGGAGATGCGCCTCGAGCAGGTGGAGGACCGCTGGGAGGCGTACGTCGTCTTCGACGTGTAGGCACGCCCCGGACCGCCTCACGTATCGCCAGAGAGAGCCCGTCTCACGACCCACCCTGCCGACGGCGTCTCGTGGATCAGGCCATCTGCTCGGTCCGGGCGCGCCTGCCGGGCAACCCCCGATACCTAACTCGCTCGACGACCCAGTAACGACCATGACCGAGACGTTCGACGCAGACGGCATCACGCTCGAGCGAGTCGAGGAGTACGTCTGGGAACTGCCGGCGACGGGTAGCATGCGGGTGCCCGCCCGCGTCTTCGCCAGTCGGGCCCTCCTCGAGGAGATCAGCGGGGATCGAACCCTCGAGCAGTTGCGCAACGCGACGCACCTCCCGGGAATCACGAACTACGCCATCTGCATGCCCGACGGCCACCAGGGATATGGCTTCCCCGTGGGCGGTGTGGGGGCGATGGATGCCGAGGACGGCTGCATTTCGCCGGGCTCGGTCGGCTACGACATCAACTGTGGCGTCCGGATGATGCGGACGAACCTCACTCACGAGGACCTTGCGGGCCGAGAACGCGACCTGGTTGACGCGCTGTTCGAAGCGGTCCCGTCCGGACTGGGCGGGGGCGGCATCGTCGAGACCGACGTGGGAACGATCGAAGCGATCCTCGAGCGCGGGGTCGACTGGGCGCTCGAGGCTGGCTACGCCGTCCGGGCGGATCTCGAGCACTGCGAGGACGAGGGCATGCGCGAGGGAGCCGACGCGGATGCAGTCTCTCAGAAGGCCAAAGACCGGGGGAAGAACCAGGTCGGCTCGCTCGGCTCGGGCAACCACTTCCTCGAGGTCCAGCGGGTGACCGATATCTTCGACGAAACCGTTGGCGAGGCGTTCGGTCTCGAGAGTGACCAGATCGTGGTCCTGATTCACTGTGGGTCCCGTGGACTCGGTCACCAGACGTGTACGGATTACCTGCGCAAGATCGAACGCCAACACGGCGGTCTGTTGAATCAACTGCCCGACAAGGAGCTCGCGGCCGCACCCGCGGGGTCGCAACTCGCCGAGGAGTACTACGCGGCGATGAACGCGGCGATCAACTACGCCTGGGTCAACCGACAGCTGATCATGCATCGCACTCGCGAGGTCTTCGCCGACGTGTTCGGCCGCCCGTGGGAATCGATGGAGATGGAACTCCTCTACGATGTGGCCCACAACATCGCTAAGAAGGAGACCCATACTGTCGAGGGTGAGGAACGCGAACTGTTCGTCCATCGGAAGGGCGCGACCAGGGCGTTCCCGGCGGGCCACCCCGACGTTCCCCGTGCCTATCGCGACGTCGGCCAGCCGGTCATCATCCCCGGAAGCATGGGTGCCGGCAGCTACGTCCTCCGCGGTGGCGATCGCTCACTCGAGTTGACCTTCGGGTCGACGGCCCACGGGGCGGGACGGCTCATGAGTCGGACGCAGGCGAAAGACGAGTACTGGGGAGAGGACGTCCGCGACGACCTCGAGTCGGGTCGGGGGGTCTACGTCAAGGCCCAATCGGGGGCGACGATCGCCGAAGAGGCCCCGGGCGTGTACAAGGACGTCGACGAGGTGGTACGCGTCTCGGATGCGCTGGGCATCGGCGACCGGGTCGCACGAACGTTCCCAGTGTGCAATATCAAGGGATGAATCCCCGCCGGAACCGGCGCCGCGCTAATTAATTCTGAACGGACTCTCGTCGTCGCCCGTTCCCGCATCCTCACCGCCATCGCCGTCGTCGCCGTACGGCTTTCGTGCCGTTATCGTCACCTCGGCCTCGGGCTGGTGCTGGTCCGACCAGGGGCTATCGTAGCAGGACAACTCGAGGCCCGTGATCTCCCAGCCGGCGTCCTCGATGCGATCGACGAGTTCGCGCTGGTCATCGAGCATGTCGTGGTCCATGGTGATCCTTGGTCACCCAGCGATGAATATGCTGGCATTCGGGGCCGGTCGACGACGCCGGCCCAGCCAGCAACGGTGTCGACACGGCAAAGCGTGGCCCACACCACGGTCCGGGGCGAACTCGAGCAAAATCAGGTCGCACTAGTCGCCGTACCGGACTTCGAGGAGTCGACCCTCGATCTCGATCGTCGTCGCCGTGGTGGGTTCGGGGAGCGCGTCGGTCTCCTCGGGTTCGACAGCCAGTACCCCGTCTGCGCCGTCTGTCGCCTCGGGGCGAGGATCACGGTCCGCTAGTGCCTTCGCGACGAGATCGGGTCGCTCCTCGGCGACGGACTCGAGGCAGTCGACCAGTGGGTCGGCCGTCGCCTGGGGTGGTCCCTGTGTGAGACAGTCGACGATGGCCGGTACCGATGGGGCGACGTCGTCCGGGTAGTCGACGGCCATCGTCCGGAGGCAGGTCGCGACGGTCGCCTGGACCCCGGGATCGGTGTCACCGAGCAGCGAGCGGAGCTTTGGCACCGTCGGGAGACAGCGTCCCGGATCCTCCTCGATAGTCGCCCGAATCGTCTCGACGGCTGGGCCGTGGTCAGCCGGCTCCGGTTGTCCCAGCCGTGTCAGGACCGCGCCAAGGTGAAAGTCGCTGTCGCTGTTCGCCATCGCTCCCCGTTCATCCTCCCCCTCCATGTACACGCTACGTTTTAGAACAGGAGCATAAACATTGTGATCCTGATGATCTTCAGGCACTGCGATACGTCGACGGCGGTGGGGAGCGGATATGGGCGCGGCTGCATCGATTCGGGACGATCGTGCCCATTGTCGTCAGGAGATCCCGGCGCCTGGGGGCTGGAGTCGGTCATCGACCTCGACGGAGCCCAGGTCCGTTCGAGCGGACTGCAACGGTGGCCACCCTACTTGATCAACAGTGATCACTCGAGCTGGCCGTCGTACTCCGTGATCTCGACGGCGAGCGGTTCGCCTTCGAACTCGATTCGATGACGGTCGTCGTCGCTCCGACGCTGGAGAACGGTTCGCTCGGCTTCCGCCCAGGACCAGGGCGCGGCGTAGCAGACCAGTTCCTCGAGAGCCTCCCCGAGCAACAGGGGGAGGCCATTGCGAAGTGCGTGATTTTGGACGACGTGTTCGGCCAGCACCGTCCTGCCACCGCCAGCCGCACGCTCGAAGACGATCCGCTCGGGGTCCTCCTCCGGGTCGTCGATGGCGTCACGCGCCGCCTGGGTGATCGCGACGGGTGTGCCGTCTTCGTCGTCGCGGTCGACCACGTCCTCGGCCTCGAGGTCGAGATCCGGGCCGACGACCTCGAAGCTGACCCGTTGACTGGCGTACTCGTAGCGGTAGGTGCCGGGACCGAGTGCGCGGTGATCGGTCGCGTCGTGGTCGACCTCGATCGTCCGGGTCCGTTCCTCGCCCGGTTCGAGACTCGCTTCTGGCACCTCCCACTCCCAGGGAGCGATGCGTTCCCAATCACCGTCGGTCGATTTCTTGAGTTCCCAGCGGTACGGATTGAACAGGAGCGTGTCGTCGCCCTCGTTGGTGAGCGTCGCGACGGTTTCGTCCTGGGGGGCCTCGAGAGTCTCGTCCTCGATTTCGAACACCGGGTCCGGGCTTCCCTCGTCGTCGTCGGTCTCCGGAGCGTCCTCGTTCCCTTGGCCATCGTCCTCGTCGTCTTCCGAGTCGTCGCCGTCATCGTCGTTGGGCCCAGCCGGGTCGTCGTCGGCCACGTCATCGAGACAGCCCGCGACGCCCACGAGCAGTCCGCTCGCGGCGGCCAGTGCCGTGCGTCGGTGCATATCGGCGACTCATGTCGGACTGGAATAAGCTTTCAGGAAGGCAAAACCGCCGTTTGAGCTTGGGCTGTTCTCGCCACCCAGAACCCCTGATCACTCGTGACCGGATACGCGTACCGGTTCGTACGGCTCTTCGAGGTACTCGAGATCCGAATCAGAGAGCGAGATCTCGAGGGCCTCGACGGCCTGCTCGAGGTGCTCGACGCTGGTGGTCCCGACGATCGGTGCGTCGACGGCCTCCTGGTGGAGGAGCCAGGCGAGGGCGATCTGTGCCATCGTGACGCCCCTCTCGGTGGCGAGTTCCTCGACACGGGCGTTGATCTCCCTGCCGCCACCCTCCCGGTAGGGGTGGGCGTAGAGGTGTTCCTCGGTCTCCCCGCGCTCGGTGGCGTCGACGTCCCCGTCGGGTCGCGTGAGGTAGCCGCGGGCCAGCGGTGACCACGGGATAACACCGACGCCAGCCCCCTGACAAAACGGAAGCATCTCGCGTTCCTCCTCGCGATAAACGAGGTTGTAGTGGTTTTGCATCGACACGAATCGCTCGAGGCCCAGCCGATCGCTGGTGTGCAATGCGGTCGCGAGCTGGTGGGCCCACATCGAGGAGGCCCCGACGTATCGCACCTGCCCGCGGCGGACGGCGTCGTCCAGCGCGCGCATCGTCTCCTCGATGGGTGTCGTCTCGTCCCAGCGATGGGTCTGGTAGAGGTCGACGGTCTCCATGTTCAGTCGCTCGAGACTCGCCGCGAGTTCCTGTTCGATCGCCTTCCGCGAGAGACCGCCCGAGTTGGGATCGTCCTCGCGCATCTGGAAGAACCCCTTCGTGGCCACGACCGAAGACTCGCGGTGGCCCTCGAGTGCCGAGCCGAGGATCCGTTCGGACTCCCCTTTGGAGTACATATTCGCCGTGTCGAAGAAGTTGATACCGAGGTCGATCGCCCGATCGATGATCTCGTGGCTCGCTTCCTCCTCCAGGACCCAGGGTCGCCAGTCGCTCGAACCGAAGCTCATGCAGCCCAGACAGAGTCGGCTCACCTCGAGGCCGGTGTCACCGAGTGTGGTGTACTCCATGGACCGACGTGTGTGGGCCGGTGACATAAGCTTACGAGTCCCGGCACGATGGGGCGTTCATAGACGGGTCCGCACTTCGTCTCGTTGCAGTCGTGTCTCGACGACCGTTCCCTGTGGGTGACCCGCAATCGGTCTCGCCCGACACGGCAATTATTATATGACCCCTGTGTGACCCTACGGTTATGGACGACATTTTTGTCGCGCGACTCATGACGTCAGACCTCGTGACCGTGACCCCGGGCACGCTGGTCGAGGACGCCGGCCAGACGATGCTCGAGCACGGAATCAGTTCGCTGGTCGTGGTCGACGAGGACGGTCACCTCGAGGGGATTCTGACGACGACTGACTTCGTGACGATCGTGGCCGAGAGCTTCCCGAAGGCCGAGACGACGGTTTCGCGGTACATGACGACGGACGTGATCACCGTGTCGCCACAGGAATCGATCACGACCGTCGCCGAGACGATGATGGAGCAGGAAGTCCACCATCTCCCGGTGGTCGACGAGGCGGATACCGTCGTCGGAATCGTCACGACGACCGACCTGGCGGGGTACCTCACCACGCTCTCGGCGTCGGTTGCCTGATCGTCGACCGACGCGCGTCAGTGGCTTCCATCGGAGCGATCTCCTCCAGCCTCTTCACAGCCACTCCCGTCGGGACCGCAGTGTCGATGGGCAATCCAGGTTCCCCCGAGGATGGAGCACGGTTTCGCGGTGATCTGTAACGGGCTCCCGGTGCCGGGCCACCGTTCGTCACTGGATCGAGATGGGCTCGAGTGTCTCGGTTCGTGACCGCCTGAGGGCCTCGCACACGGGGGATCCCTTCCACGAACGCTCTTATCTTTGGCGCTGGTATGGGGGCTATGACCTCGCGAGCATTGACCGAGCGCCTGCAGGAGACGCTCTCGATCTTCTCGGCCGGTGGCGAGCCCAGAACGACAGCGGAGGTCGCCGAAGCGCTCGAGTTGTGCCCGGACTCCGCCGAAACCCGACTCGAGACACTCGCCGAACACGATCACCTGCACACGAAGGTCGTGGGAGCCAACGACCGTGTCTGGTGGCAGCCATCGCGGCCTGTACTGGAACGAGAACCAGCGTGGGGTACGATCGCCGAATCGCTCGTCGACGACGTGCTGGAAGATATCGAACTGGGAATCTTCGTGTTGAACAAGGACTTCGAAATCGCGTGGATCAACGGGGCGACCGAGCGGTACTTCGGCCTCGATCGTGCGACGGTTCTGGGCCAGGACAAACGCGAGGTGCTCGAGCACAGTGTTCGGGACGTGGTCGTCGACGACGAGGCGTTCGTCGAGACCGTCCTCGAGACGTACGCGGACAACACCTACGTCGAGGAGTTCGAGTGTCGGGTTAGCCGTGATGATGGCGGCCAGGAACGGTGGCTCGAACACCACAGCGAGCCGATCGAGAGTGGCCACTTCGCTGGCGGTCGTGTCGAACTGTACGATGACATCACGGAGCGCAAGGCGGCGACACACACCCGCAAACAGTTCGAGTCACTCGTCAACGCCGTCGAGGAGTACGCCATTTTCACCCTCGATCCCGACGGCTACGTCCAGACGTGGAACCGCGGTGCCGAGCAGCTCAAGGGCTACGACGCCGACGAGATTGTCGGCCAGCACGTTTCGACGTTCTATACCGAAGCCGATCGCCAGGCTGGCGTTCCGGATCAGAACCTCGCGGCGGCTGTAAAAAAGGGATCGACCGAAGACGAGGGGTGGCGTGTCCGGGCGGACGGCTCCGAGTTCTGGGCTCGCGTGACGATCACGGCAATCCACGACGAGGGCGAACTCGTGGGCTACGCGAAGGTCACTTGCGACATGACTGATCGGCGTGAGTACGAGACACAACTCGAGAACCACCGTGAGCGCCTGGCGGCCCAACGCGAGGCACTCCAGCGGGAACTCGAGGAGGTGTTCGAGCGGATCGACGACGCGTTCTACGCGCTCGACGAGGAGTGGCGATTCACCTACGCAAACGACCGCGCCGAGGAGCTGATCGACGTCGAGGGCGATGGCCTCGTCGGCAAGCACATCTGGGAGACGTTCGAGTGGGCCGCGGAGTCGTCGCTCCGTACCGAGTTCGAGCGATCGATGGCCTGCCAGGAATCGACCTCGTTCGAACTCCACCACCCCGAGCCCCTCGACGCCTGGTACGAAATCACCACCTACCCATCCGAATCCGGCCTGTCGGTGTACTTTCGGGAGATCACCGAGCGAAAAGCCCGCGAACAACAACTCGCGCGCAACGAGCGCCAACAACAGATCGTCGCTGACATCGGACAGTTCGCCCTCGAGACCGACGATCTCGACGAGCTGATGGCCGAGGTGTCACGTCAGGTCGCCGAAACCCTCGATAGCGAGTACTGCAAGGTGCTCGAACTCGACGACGCTGGCGAGGTACTTCGCCTCCAGCAGGGGGTCGGCTGGGAGGACGGGGCCGTCGGCTCCACGACCGTCCCAGCTCACGACGAGGACTCCCAGGCGGGGCAGACACTTTCGTCGGATGCCCCGGTCGTCGTCGAGGACCTCGACGCCGAGACCCGCTTTTCGGGGCCACCCCTCCTCACCGATCACGGCGTGAAAAGTGGGATCAGCACGACTATCGGCGGTCCCGATGATCCGTGGGGAATCCTCGGCGTCCACGATGTCGACTCTCGCCAGTACACGGCGGAGGCCGTCAACTTCGTCCAGGCGGTCGCGAACGTCCTGGCAAGTGCCATCGAACGGGTCGATAGGGAGGCGCAACTCGAGGCCCTCAATAGCCTCTATACGGTCGTGTACGACGTATCCGATGCCATCATCGAGCAGTCGACGCGGTCAGCAATCGAGGAGACCGTCTGTGAGCGCCTGGCCGACGCCGAGGCGTACCAGTTCGTGTGGATCGGTGACGTCGAGACCGATAGCCAGCGCGTGACCGTTCGTGCCGAGGCCGGGACGGGCGACTATCTCGACGGGATCGAGATTTCGATCGATCCCGAGGAGCCCCACAGCCAGGGGCCCACCGGGCGGGCCTACCTGACTGGGGAGGTACAGACGGTCACGGACACGTTCGAGGATCCCGCATACGGACCCTGGAAAGCGGCCGCACGGGAGTACGGTTTCCGGTCCTCGGCGGCGATACCGATCGTCCACGAGGGGGCGGTTTTCGGGGTTCTGAACGTCTACGCTGGGCGACCGAACGCCTTCGACGAGCGTCGCCAGGACGCCCTTGCCCAGCTGGGCGAGCTCGTCGGCCATGCCATCACGGCCGCCGAACGCAAGCGGGCGCTGATGAGCGACGAGGTCGTCGAGGTCGAGTTCCGCATTCGTGACGTGCTCCAGGAGTACGACGTGTCGGTTCCCGACGGGACGATCACGTTCGATCGCGTCGTGCCCCTCGGTGATGGGGAGTACCTCGTCTACGGGACGACGACGGCCGACGCCGACGACACCCTCGAGCAACTGGTCGAGGCGGGCGACCGCTGGGACACGGTCGAATTCACGACTGCCACAGACAATGGACGACGGTTCGAGGCCCGGACGGTCGGTTCTCCACTGGTCGAGGCCGTCGTCACTCAGGGCGGAAGCGTCGACACCGTCTGCCTCGAACACGGTGATCTCAACGTGCGGATCCATCTCCCCGAAGGGACGGACGTGCGGCGAGTCCTCGAGAGTGTCGCAGATCAGTACGACCGTGTCGAACCGCTGACCAGGCGACAGATCCAGCGACCACGTGGCCTCCCGGAACAGACAACAGCGTCCCTCCTCGAGGGACTAACCGACCGACAGCAAACGGTGCTCGAGGCAGCCTACTACAGCGGGTACTACGAGTGGCCTCGTGCCGTCTCCGGCGAGGACCTCGCCGACAGGCTCGAGATCGCTCCGGCAACGTTCAGCCAGCACCTCCGAGCGGCCCAGGAACGCATCCTCGAACGGATCTTCGAGGCGACACCGACGACTGGGTGAGTCGCTGGTGAGCGTTGGCCACGGAGGTCACTGCTCGAACCCGAGTGAGACAACACGGAGAGGCCGGGAATGTGGCTATCGGGACCGATGTTCAGCCCCCGTTCTCGGACCTTGATTCTCGACCCGCGGAGTGTGTCGATCCCGTCCAACAGTGGCTGTGAATCCAGGGATTCAAGGCAGGTGGAGGGATGAGACTCACGGTCTCAGCGAGGCTCCTCGCCCATTTACAGAGATTCGAGGAGAAAGCCCACGACTTTAGTCGTGCGGATGAATCCGACGAAGCCGACACAATCACTCCTCGATAGCACGGCGTACGGTTGGTGGAATCAAAACATCTAATAGTGAATGGAACCTATCTAAGACTATGCCACGCGGGTATAGTCGAGAACGAACGTCTGTTCACAACCTCCACTACCATTTCATATGGTGTCCGAAGTCAAGCAAAG
>Ga0207421_10000106_pt1 | contig 91970 bp, 88 predicted proteins | sample SodLakKL_010_SED_4_FD_187542 | JGI IMG/M metagenome (GOLD analysis project Ga0207421, IMG submission 187542) | Alkaline sediment microbial communities from Lake Tanatar, Kulunda Steppe, Russia - 8KL_010_SED (SPAdes) (version 2) | ecosystem: Environmental > Aquatic > Non-marine Saline and... | reverse complement strand
GAATCACCTCGTAAACATATCCATTGTATCATATCCATTGCATTTTCACCGCTTTTTTTATATCATTCGGGTGAGGTGAAGGCTATGTTCATTCCTGTAGAAAAAAGCAAGGACAAGACGACAAACTATGAGCGGCTTCTGGATACCCTCCCCCACTACATAGACCAAAAGGACCCCTGGTACACGGTCTTATCCAACGCATCCGCCATCATCGACTACTTCCTCGATGAGATCAACTGGATCGGCTTTTATGTCAATGAAGAGGATGCGCTTTATCTCGGCCCCTTCCAGGGCGTCGCCGCCTGCACGAAGATTCACATCGGCCATGGCGTGTGCGGCACCGCCGCGGAAAAAAGAGAAACCGTCAAGGTCGATGATGTGGAGGCGTTCCCCGGCCATATCACCTGCGACGCCGATTCGAAGAGCGAGATTGTCGTCCCGCTCATCAGGGAGGACGTCCTGCTCGGAGTCCTCGACATCGACAGCCCTGTGCTCGGGCGTTTCGACGAGACCGACAGGGACTATCTCGAAAAGGCGGCCGCACTTATAGTTGACAAAATATAACCCCTGTCATATAATGTTCTAGCATGCGTAATAAAGGCAGCTACACATATCGCTTGGGCGAACAGGACGATCCGCGTTAGCGGCCTTCTAGTAGTCTCTGCTGGCGAGACGAACGTCGTAAAATCGTTCTGCACTCAAGGGGTTGTGGACTCCTTCATGCGCAAAAACATAAAAGGAGGAATACGTATGGCCCGTTACACAGGCCCGCAATGGAAGATTTCAAGACGCCTGCGCTACTCGACGCTCGAGACAGGCAAGGAACTCGGAAAACGTCCCTATCCCCCCGGACAGCACGGACAGCGTCGCGGAAAACCCAGCGAATACGCGCTTCAGCTTCAGGAGAAACAGAAGGTCCGTCACACCTACGGTGTGAACGAACGCCAGTTCAAGAAGATCTTCAACGAAGCGCACAGGATGAAAGGCCGCCATGGCGAGAACTTCCTGTTCTTGCTTGAAAGCCGCCTCGACAACCTCGTCTATCGCGCCGGTTTCGCAAAGACACGCCGTCAGGCACGTCAGCTTGTCAACCACGGACATTTCCGCGTCGATGGCAAGAGCATCGACATCCCTTCCTACCGCGTCAGGGTCGGCCAGAAGGTCGAACTCAAGGACCGGGCGAAGGATTTCGAGTTCATCAAGGAAAATCTTGAAAGCACGGACGAGCGCCTCGGATACATCGATTACGATGATGAGAACAAAGCGTTCACTTATACACGCTTCCCCGAGCGCAGCGAGATTCTCACCGACATCAAAGAGAACTTCGTCGTCGAATTCTACAACCGTTAAACCACACCAAGCGATGCCCGGCCATGGGCATCGCTTTTTTATTAAAAAAGCAGGCCCGCTATCCGGGCCTGCCTATTCATGAAACAGTCTTGAGCGCCGCATCCACCATGTAGAGGAAATCCTTGGCGGAGAGGCTCGCCCCTCCGACTAGAGCGCCGTCGATTTCAGGCATGTTGACAATCTCATCGATGTTCTTGCGCTTGACACTCCCTCCGTAGAGGATGCGGGTGTCATCGCTCACTGAGGCGTCATAGAGAGTCTCGATCGTCTCACGGATCACACCGATGGCGTCATTGGCCTGATCGCTCGTCGCGGTCTTGCCGGTCCCGATGGCCCAGATGGGCTCATAAGCGATGACAATGCGTTTCACCTGCTCGCTTCCGAGACCTTCGAGCGCCTTTTTGACCTGCCCGCGCACGAACGTATCCGTATCACCGGCTTCGCGTGTCTCCAGGCTCTCACCGACGCAGACAATCGGCGTGATGCCATAGCGGAAGGCCTGATGAATCTTTTTGTTGACGGCGGTGTCGGTCTCGTTGTAATAAGCCCTGCGTTCGCTGTGACCTATAATGACGTAGCCGACTCCCAGATTCTCCAGAAGATCCGCCGAGACCTCTCCGGTATAGGCGCCCTCGCTCTCTTCATGAATGTTCTGGGCACCGATGCGGAGATAATCCCCCTGACGCTTGACCAGATCCCTGAGAAGCGGAGCCTGCGGACACACAACAGAATCGACGTATTCCTTGTTAGGAACCTGCATGTTGACGCTGTAGATGAACTGCAGTGCTTCATCGCGGTTCTTGTGCATCTTCCAGTTCCCTGCGATAACAGGCTTTCTCATCACAATCAATCCCCTATTCCAATAATTTCTCGATCTCGCCCAGTGCTTCCCCGGCATCCGGTCCCTCGGCGATGACATTGACATTCTCGCCGCTCGGGATGGCGAGAGAGATCAAGCTGAGGACGGACTTGGCGTCCACTGTCTGGTCCGCGTACTCCAGACGCACATCGGCGTCCATGTTTGAAGCGAGCTGGACAAGCTTAGAGGCCAGCACGGCGTGCAGGCCTTCTGTATTGTTGATGGTCATCTCTCGTTTCATCGGTATCCCCTTTCATGGAGGGTTTTATTTTTCATCGACACATTCAATGCCGGGCAGCGACTTGCCTTCAAGATATTCAAGGCTCGCGCCGCCGCCGGTGGAGATGTGGTCGATGGCATCTTCATAGCCGAAATTTATCGCTGCGGAGGCGCTGTCGCCGCCGCCGAGAATGGTGGAGGCGTCAAGTCCGGATAACGTCTCGAGAAGCGCCTTGGTCCCTTTGGCGAAGTTGGAGAACTCGAAGACGCCGACGGGACCGTTCCATACAATGGTGTTGGCGTTCTGCAGAAGCTCGCGGTATCGCTCGACGGTCTTGGGGCCGATATCGAGGCCCTCTTCGCCTTCCCTGAGGTCGTCATAGTCGGCCACACGGCTTTCAGCGTCATTGGAGAACTCCGTCGCTGTGCGGAAATCCGTAGGGAGGAACAGCTTGCCCTCGGCTTTTTCCAGCAACGACTTAGCGAGGTCGATCTTGTCCTCTTCTACAACGCTGTTGCCGACTTCGAGGCCTTGAGCCTTCATGAACGTATAGCTCATTCCACCGCCAATCAGAATCATATCGGCCTTCTCAAGCAGGTTCTCGAGCACGCCGATCTTGTCGCTGACCTTGACGCCGCCCATGATGGCGATGAAAGGGCGGTCGGGGTTCTCGACAGCGTTGCCGAGGAACTTTATCTCTTTCTCAAGCAGGAACCCGGCGGCCACCTCGTCGGTATTCGAGGCGATGCCGACATTCGATGCGTGTTCCCTATGTGCGGTCCCGAAGGCGTCATTGACGAAAACATCGCCCAGGGAGGCCCAGTATTTTCCGAGTTCGCCGTCGTTTTTCGATTCTTTCTTGCCATTCACATCTTCAAATCTCGTATTTTCAACCATGAGCACTTCGGAGGACTCGAGAGATGCGATCGCTGATTCGAGTGTTTCGCCGCGTGTCTCGGGAACGAATTTGACCTCGCGGCCGAGGTGTTCAGCCAGCGCTTCGCTGACAGGCTTCAAGGACTTTCCTTCCTTGTCCTTCTCTTCCTTGACGCGTCCCAGGTGGGAGAAAAGCACAATCCTGGCCTTCTTCTCGATAAGTGTCCTGATGGTGGGCAGCGCCTGCCTGATGCGGTTGTCATCAGTGATCCGGCCGTCCTCCATCGGTACATTGAAATCCACACGTACGAGTACGGTCTTGCCTTCTACCTCTACATCGCGGATTGTCTTCTTAGCCATGAACATCAATCTCCTTTTCAACGCATTATTCGAATATTACCAAATATATTATACTAAATAAGCGCGCATTAATCCAACAGAGACATTGCTTGAAAACACTTTCTTTTCCAAAAAACGCTTTCATCGACTGCTGAGCGATAACATCTTGATGCGTCGCAGAAAGGCCTTGGTTCCTTGATGTCGTCTATGCATCCTTTCGTATGGGACGTCCAGCAGGAGGACAGAGAGGTCCTTGAACAATATCTCGGTGCGTCCACCGAGGTCGCGGAGACTGAGCACGTCGAAAAAATTCACATAGACCGCCTCCGGCCGTCTTATGGGCGCACTCCCGTAGAAACACATCGTCTCATTGATGTAGACGGGAAGGTTGTAGCGTCTCTCAAAGTGCTTCTTGAGGGCATCCATCCTCCCCTTGAAGGTCGTGAGCTCTTTGAGACAGAGACTGTTGAAGACCGATTGCATGCCTGAAGAAAGTGTATGGACCGTGTGGCCGTCATAAACTTCCACACCACCGGCGTTGCGCTTTATATAATACATGTCATTCTCCTTTCACCCGGAATATACGCAGATGAAGGCGTCCTTTCTTTTCAGGCGCGCGGCTTTCATAAAAAGAACGGCGCAGTGCATCCTGCGCCGTTCTTTTACTGTTCAAGGTCTAGAAACCGCTCTGCGATAGCCTCGGGGGTGAAGCCGAAGTCCTCGAGAATCTTTCCGCCCTTCGCGCTCTTTCCGAACTTCTCGAGCCCCTTGACGTCCCGGGCGAACTGATACCATTGTCCGGCGCTTCCTAGCTCGATCGCCAGACGGCGGGTGCAGCTTGAGGGGAGAACCTTCTCCCTGATTGATTCCGGTTGCCGTTTGAATGCTTCCATGGACGGCATGGAGACAACCCGGACTTTGACGCCGTGTGTCTCTTCGAGGATCTCCTGCGCTTTCAGGGCAAGCTCCACCTCGCTGCCCGTCGCGATCAGGATTCCTTCGAAATCCTCGCGGTCGCTCGCGACATAGGCTCCCTGCTTAAAGGTCTCATAGGTGACATCGTTAAGCAGCGTGACCTTTTGCCGCGTCAGGGCCACAATTGTCGGTGTCGTGGTCTGTTCGACCGCATAGCGGAGTGCGTGCTTGGTCTCATTGGCGTTCGCCGGACGCAGCACATCGGTGTTCGGCGTGGCGCGGTAGACGCTCAGCTGTTCGATCGGTTCATGCGTCGGGCCGTCCTCGCCGACCGCAATGCTGTCATGAGTGAACAGGAAGATCGACGGTATGTGGGAGAGCGCCGCGATGCGGATGGCCGGTTTCATATAGTCGCTGAAGATGAGAAAGCCGCTCCCGACGCCTCTGAGTCCGGAGAGCGTGAGGCCGTTGACAATGGCGCCCATCGCGTGCTCGCGGACACCGAAGTTGATATTGCGGCCGGTGCGGTTCGTCCTGGTGAAATTGCCGTCGTTCCCTTTGACTTTCGTCGAGCCGCTCAAGTCAGCGGAACCACCGATGAGCGAGGGGAGCTCGTTGCTTACTTCAGTGAATGCGGCTCCCATGCTTTTGCGCGTCGCATCAACCGTGCCGATGGGTTCAGGCTTGAGAATCTCGTTCCAATCAATATCCACATCGCTGTTCATGATGCGTTTGAATGTCTCATAATCCTCGGGATAGCGTTTCTTGTATTTTTCGCAAGTGGCTCGCCAGTCTTCATAAGCCTTGTCGTTGGGTTCGACGAACTGGTCGATGAAATCCTGATAGACGGATTTAGGAGGATCGAACGGCGCATAGGTATAGCCGAAGGCCTGACGCATATCCTCCGTCTCCTCCTTGCCTATGGGAGCGCCATGCACAGCGCTCGTACCTGCTTTCGGCGATCCGTAGCCGATGATGCTCTTTATCTCTATGAAACTGGGGGTCTCAGTCGACTTGGCGTTTTCAATCGCTTTATCGAGCGCTTCAATGTCGTTCGAATCCTCGATGTACTGATAATCCCAGTTCATGCTTTCGACTTTCTGCCTCATGTCGTCGCTCACGCATTCTTCCGTCGGACCGTCCAGCTGGACGTCGTTGGAATCGAACAGCACAATCAGCCGCTCGAGTCCGAGATGACCCGCAAGCGACATGCTCTCCATGGCGACACCTTCCTGGAGGTCGCCGTCCCCGACGAGCGTATAGGTGTAATGGTCGACAAGGTTGAGGTCGTCCTTGTTGAACTTCCCGCGCAGGTGCGCTTCGGCGATCGCCATGCCGACGGCGGTGGAAATCCCCTGTCCGAGCGGACCTGTCGTCGCCTCGACACCGTCGGTCATTCCGTATTCGGGATGGCCGGGGGTGATGGAGTCAAGCTGACGGAATCTTTTAAGGTCGTCGATGGTGATATCATAACCGGCGAAATGGAGCGTGGTGTAAAGCAGTGCGGACCCATGGCCCGCGGAGAGGACGAACCGGTCGCGGTTGAACCATTCTGATGCGTTGGGCGTCGCTTTCATGTGTTTCGTGAACAATCGATACACAACCGGCGCGGCGCCGAGTACAATGCCCGGATGGCCGCTCTCGGCTTTATTGCACATGTCCACGCCTGTGAAGCGTATGGCGTTGATGCTATCCTTCATAAGTAACTCCTCCTTGAACATTATCACCGTATTATAACGCAAAGGACGAAAAAATTAAATCCCTTCCGACGGGTAAGCGTTTTTGTCTCAGCCGATGGAGCCTTCCATCTCCAGCTTGATGAGCTGGTTGAGCTCGACGGCGTATTCCATGGGGAGTTCTTTTGCAAAGGGCTCGATGAAGCCCATGACAATCATCTCCACGGCCTCGGATTCATCCAGACCGCGGCTCATCAGATAGAAGAGCTGCTCCTCGTCGACTTTCGACACACTCGCCTCATGCCTCACCTGTGCGGCATTGTTCTTGACGATATTGTGGGGGATGGTGTCCGACGTGCTCCTTTCATCGAGAATCATCGTATCGCATTCGACGTTGCTTCTAGCACCCAAGGCATCGTCCCCGTGATGGATGAGTCCCCGGTAGTTGACCTTGCCGCCGCGGGCGCTCATCGATTTCGAGACGATGGAGCTCGTCGTGTCCTTGCCGAGATGGACCATCTTGGCTCCCGTATCCTGGTGCATGCCTTCTCCGGCGAACGCTATGGAGATGGTCGTGCCCTTCGCACGGTCCCCTTTCAAGACACAGGCCGGGTATTTCATGTTGATGCCGCTGCCGATGTTGCCATCAACCCACTCCATGTGCGCGTCTTCTTCAACAATGGCGCGTTTTGTGACGAGATTGACGATATTGTTGGCCCAGTTCTGGATGGTCGTGTAGCGGGCGTGGCCGCCCTTCTTCACATAAATCTCCACCGTTGCGGCGTGCAGACTGTCCGTCGTATATACCGGAGCGGTGCATCCTTCAACGTAATGCAGGCTAGCGCCTTCATCGACGATGATCAGCGTCCGCTCGAACTGCCCCATCTGTTCCGAGTTGATGCGGAAATAGGACTGCAATGGTTTCTCGACATGGACGCCCTTCGGTACGTATATGAATGAACCGCCGCTCCACACCGCGCTGTTGAGCGCGGCATACTTGTTATCTTCAGGGGTCACCACTTTGGAGAAGTATTCCTTGAAGAGTTCCGGGTATTCCCTGAGGGCGGTGTCGGTGTCTAAAAAGACCACGCCCTGCGCCTCGAGCTCCTCAAGTGTCGAATGATAGACAACCTCGCTCTCGAACTGCGCACCGACGCCGGCGAGGAACTTCTGCTCGGCCTCGGGGATGCCGAGTCTGTCGAATGTGTTCTTGATATTCTCCGGGACATCGTCCCAGGAACGCTCGCTCTGCTCGGAAGGTTTCTTATAATAGGTGATGTCATCGAAATCCACACCGGAGAGGTCCGGGCCCCATGTAGGGATGGGTTTCCTCTTGAACGATTCATACGCCTTCAGCCGGAAATCGAGCATCCATCGAGGTTCGTCCTTGATCCGCGATATGTCGCGGACGATATCCTCCGTGAGTCCCTTCCCGGTATCATAAAGGGGGTCGGCATCGGTTTTGAACCCGTATTTGTACTGTCCGATGATATCCTGTATCTTCTTTTTCGTCCCATCACTCATCATCATCACCACCGAGGGTGTCCTCGAACGCCTGCCAGGCTATGGTCGCACACTTGATGCGGGCGGGGAACTGCTTAACACCCTGATAGGCCTCCGCATCCTCGAGTTCGACATCGGTGTCATACGATTGGCCGCTCACCATGTTGACGTACTGTGTGCTGATATATTGCGCTTCCTCGACGGGACGTCTCTTGAGCAGCGCGCTCAGGACACTCGCGCTCGAACAACAGATACTGCAGCCGCTGCCTTCATGACGGATGTCCTTGACCTCGCCCCCTTCGACCAATGTCTGGATGGTCACATCGTCACCACAGCTCGGATTCCTTATATGGCTTTTGTTATAACGTTCATCATCCACAAGCCCCTTGTTCCTGGGGTTCTTGTAGTGTTCCATGATAATCTGTCTATAGAGATTCTCCATTCTGTTCATCATGCATCCTCCTAGAGTCCTGCATCCTTGAAGAAGTCGCGGGCGCGCTTGAGGCTCTCGATGAGCCTGTCTATGTCGTCACGCGTGTTATAAAGATAGAAAGAGGCCCTGAGCGTCGCCGCAACGGACAGCCACTGCATCACCAGCTGCGCGCAATGATGGCCCGCTCTCAAAGCGATATTGTCATCGTCGAGCACCGTCACCACATCATGCGGGTGGACACCCTTGAGATTGAAGGTGATGATGCCCGCATCCGCGTCCTTGTTGTAAATCACAACATCCTCAAGGCCGGAAAGGGCTTTGTGCGCATATTCGGCGAGCCTCTTCTCATGTTCTCTGATGGTCTCCAAGCCCTTCTCCTCAAGATAATCGATAGCTTCCGCGAAGCCGATCGCCTCCGCGATCGGGGGCGTCCCCGTCTCGAACTTCAAGGGCGGCTTCTGATAGGTCAGAGTGTCCTTTTCAGCGATGCCGACCATGTCGCCGCCGAACTCAACCGGCTCGAAAGCATCGAGGTGTTTCCGCTTTCCATAAAGGATGCCGAAGCCTGTCGGCCCGAGCATCTTATGGGCGGAGAACGCCAGAAAATCACAGTCGATACGCTTTACGTCCACTTCCATGTGCGGCACCGACTGCGCAGCGTCGACACTCACATACGCACCGTGCGCATGCGCGAGCTCGGTGATCTTTTCAATCGGCGTCAAATATCCCATGACATTGGAGACATGCGTCAGAGCGACCACCCTGGTGCGCGGGCTCAGGACATTCTTGAACGCCTGCAGCTGGATGCGCCCGTTCTGATCCAGCGGGACGAAGATAAGCTTCGCCCCACGTTCCTTGGCGATGCGCTGCCATGGAAGAAAATGGGAATGGTGCTCGAGTTCGCTGGTTATGATCTCATCGCCTTCCTGTATGTATGGCGCAAGCATTCTGGCGACCATGTTCAAAGCGTTCGACGCACCGCGCGTGAACACGACTTCATCTTCTTCAGCGTTGATGAGACGCGCCACCGTGCGGCGCGCATCGTTATAGAGCTCCGTAGCTTCATGAGAAAGCCGATAGACGCCACGGTGCACGTTCGCGGAATATTTCCTGTAATAGTCATTCATCTTGTGAAGCACCCTGTGCGGCGTCAAAGAGGTCGCCGCAGTATCAAGGTAGACGAGGGTCTCGTCATCGAGGACGGGGAAATCCGCCCTTATATCGAAATCGAGGTCCATGTAATCACCTACTCGATCTTTTCTGAAAGTCTGGCCTGTATGTGCCGCTCGAAGGTCTCATCCTGCAACATCTCATCAAGAGGCTGCAGGAAACCACGGATGATCAACCGCTGCGCCGCGGTCTCATCGAGTCCGCGGCTCATGAGGTAGTAGAGCTGTTCTTCATCCATTTGGCCGATCGCGGCGCCGTGGGATGCCTCGACATCGTGTTCGTCGATATAGAGAAGGGGTGTCGCATCGATGCGCGCCTTATCGCCGAGGACGATGCCCCGGTTGATCTGTCTGGCGATGCTTCCGGCATTGCCCTTTTCAATGGCGCCAGCCCCTTCGAACGCCAGAAAGCTCTCTGCACCCGCGACGCCGTAGTGCGCGATACGGCCTTCGCTCGCGGGCGCCCTATGACGTATCTCTGTGTTGAACACCACTTCCTGCCGCCTGTCGGTCACACCGACCGCGTTGACCTCCGCGTACGCATTCTGTCCCTCGAGATGCACAATTCCGGCCTCGAAGGCGCGGCTGTCACCGAACTGCGCGCTTCCATACGAAAGGCTCGCAGCGCGCGCAAGCCGCATCAATCGATGCACCGTGACCGATGCATCCGCCGGATAGTCCGAAAGGACCGTATAGTGCAGGGATGCGCCGGAAGCTATGTCCGCTTTCACTACATGATTCATAGTCACAGCCGATTGTGCATAGTCGAACTCATATACACGGATCGAGGCGTTCTCGCCAAGACGTAGGACGACACGCTGCGCGATGGAATCACCGGGTGTGAAGAAAAGATGCAGCGGTTCATCGATGTCGACGCCGGAAGGGACATCGATAACGAGCGTTTGGAAGCTCTCTTTGGCGTTCTCCTCTAGAAGCGCGTTGTCTTCAATATCGGGGACGGGGTCCTCATCCCGCCATTCGATATGGACGCGCTCGGGGAGGGAGGCATCCCTGAATGTGCCACCCTCGATGAAGACGGCGTACTTGAGACGTGAACGTTCGGCCCGCGTATCGAGGGTCCTCATTCGTTGAACGACTCCTTGACTGCACACTCACCGAGCGCGGTGCGGGCTTCATCTTCAGGGATGACACGCTCATCCTCGATGCCGAGTTCTTCCTTGATCCAATCATATCCATGGGAATCGACCTTCTGCATCAGCTCTCTATCGCCGCTTTTGACAATCCTGCCCTGCATCATGATATGCACATGATCCGCGGAAATATAATCAAGAATCCTCTGATAATGCGTAATCAGGAGCATGCCGAGCGAATCGTCCTTCATCGACGTGACATTCTCCCCGACCACTTTGAGCGCATCGATGTCGAGACCGGAATCAATCTCGTCGAGAATGACGATCGAAGGCTTGAGCATGCGCATCTGAAGGATTTCATTGCGTTTTTTCTCCCCGCCGCTGAAACCATCGTTGAGATAGCGATGTGGCAGGTCCTCCCGCATCCTGAGATCGGCGACGGCTTTATCATATTGCTTGATGAACTTGAAGAGCGATATCGGGTCGTCCTCTTCCCGGCGCGCATTCATGGCCGCCTTGATGAAATCGCTGTTGGTGACCCCGGGCACTTCTGCGGGACTTTGCATCGCAAGAAAAAGGCCCGCCCGGGCTCTCTCATCTGTCGACATCTTTTGCACATCCTCACCGTCGAGGGTGATGCGACCCTTCGTAATCTCATATCTGGGATGCCCCATGATCACGCTGGCGAGCGTACTTTTGCCTGTACCATTAGGGCCCATTATGGCATGGGATTCTCCGCCTTCTATGGTCAGATTGACACCTTTCAAAATCTCATGGCCTTCCGCTTGTGCATGAAGGTCCTCAATCTTCAATGTCGCCATGATTCAACCTCCTTAAAAAACTCATGTATATTCTATACGAATACCGCTTTTTTTTCTAACAAAACGATTAAATTTCTTCCTGCAGGCGACGTTTTTTTGGGATATGCTATAATGGATATTGAAGAGGTGGTCCCCATGAACAAAGACGCATCCCCCATCGTTATCATAGGTGCTGGTTTCGCCGGGCTCTCGGCGGCGATAGAAGCCGCGAAGCACCATCCGGTCGTTGTTCTCGAGAAGATGGCGGCGCCGGGCGGCAACTCCATCATCAGCGACGGCGGCATCGCCGTCCCCTCCACTCCCCAGCAGAAAGCCGCGGGTATAGAGGATTCCCCGGCCTTGATGGCAGAGGATATCCTGCGTGCCGGCGGGGGTTATCCCGACCTCGTCGAAAAGGTCACCTCGGAAGCTCTGGAGGCATTCAACTTCCTTAAGGAGAGCGGTGTTGAATTCAGTGAGAGCGTCGAAAAATTCGGCGGCCATAGCGTGGCAAGATGCATCGCCCCGAAAGAGGCGCTGAGCGGGAGGATCATCCTCAAGGCCCTCGAGAAAAGGGCCGTGAAGATGCACATCGACCTGAGGCGGCGCGCATACGCATCAAGACTGATCAAAGACAATGAAGGCCGAGTCAGTGCGGTTGAAGTCACCTATCATTCTAACAGAACACACCGCAAAGACAAAGCGCGCATTCATGCTGAAAACGTCATCATCACAACGGGCGGATTCGGTGCCGATGCCAAGCTGCTCTCACGCCTCGACGCCTCGCTTGAAGGCGTACCGACAACGAATTCACCTTCCGCAAGCGGGGATATGCTCATAGAGGCCGAGAGGATCGGCGCCGAACTCATCGACATGGACGCCATACAGCTCGCTCCCTGGACATCACCGGATGAAAAGGGGTTCGGCGAAGGGCCTTCCTTCGGAGAATACATCGCCCATCCCTATGGCATCGCCGTCGATGAGAGCGGAAACCGTTTTGTCAACGAACGGCTCGATAGAAAAACCGTCGCCGATGCAATGCTAGCGCTCTCCTCGCCTCCCGTCGCCATCGCTGATAAGACCGCTGTCCAACATTCAGGAAAGAACCTTGAGAAACCTCTGAAGAAGGGCATCGTCAAACGCTGCGACACCATCGAGGCCCTCGCTGAGGCATGCAATCTTCCCAAGAGCAACCTTGCGCGCACCATCGGCGCATATAATGCAGGCGTTGGAAAGGATGGAGCCCCGGATGCCATGCCTATTGATACGCCCCCCTTCTATGCGATGAGACTCAAGCCCAAGATCCACCACACCATGGGCGGAATCAAGATCGACGTGCAGGCGCGCGCTTTAGGAAAGGAGGGCGCTTTAGTCCCCGGGCTCTTCGCCGCCGGCGAGGCGGCCGGCGGTGTGCACGGCAGAAACCGTCTCGGGGGTGCGGCGATCACCGACTGCATTGTCATGGGGCGAATCGCGGGCGGAAGCGCAACGTATCAATCATAAAAAAAGAGCCTCGCGCGAGGCTCTTTGTTATGCGTTTCAATGCTGCTCATCGATATTGTAACGGACGAAATTCTTGATGATGGTGAGTACGAACAGTGTAGTCAAGGACACAGCGATACCGATGGTATACATGCCGTAGCCGAATATAATGCCTATCATCGCGCAGATCCATAGTGTCGCCGCGGTCGTGAGACCGCTGACATGCCCCTGTGTCTTGAGAATCGTACCAGTGCCGAGGAAACCGATCCCGGAGATGATCTGAGCGACAAGACGCTGGCGCTGGATGGTCAGGTCCGCGTATTTGAGCACATCCGTGGTCCCTTCGGCGATATGCTGCTCAATGAAGGTGATATTGTCGAACACCATCACCTGCTGGACAATTGTTATGCCGGCGGCGCCGATAGCGACGAGGAGGTGCGTGGTCAGTCCGGCAATCTTATTCCGCCGCTGCCGCTCGAAACCGATCAGACCGACGAAAAGCACCGTCAGCCCCAGGCTTTGCAGGATGTAGGGGAGGTCGACTGGGGGGTTGAGTCCCATAGCCACGAAAAATGTCATATCAACCACTCTTTCACTTCTTAAGATTCAGAACAATGCCGCTATTTCGCTATATTTAACTACATATTATAAACGCTTGCGGAAAAAATTGCAATAGGTCGCACAGTGAAAGAAGGTGTCGTCGAAGCGACACCTTCTTGATTGTCATGTTTCGTTTGTCACGATTCGTTATCTTCCGCCTCTTCGCTGTAGTCCATCGCCGCAAAGCGCTTATACATGCGATAACGCCGTTTGGCGTCTTCGATGTTCGCTTTGAGGAGTTCGTCAGCCTTTTCAGGGTTGATATCATGGAGCTGGGCATAACGGGCCTCGTTGAGCAGGAAGTCTTCGTATTGATCCCATTTGGGTTCCTTGGAGTCGATCTGGAAGGGGTTCTTGCCTTTCTTTCTGAGGCGGGGGTCGAAACGGAAAGTGGGCCAATAGCCAACCTGTGTCGCAAGCTTCGCCTGTTCTTGGGATTGCGTGAGACCGCCTTTGATCTTGTGGGCGATGCAGGGGCTGTAGGCGATGATTACCGAGGGGCCGGGATAGGATTCGGCTTCGCGGAACGCTTTGACCACTTGCTGCTGGCTGGCGCCGTGCGATACTTGCGCTACGTAGACATCACCATAGCTTGTCGCGAGTGTCGCCAGATCCTTGCGCTGTCCACTCTTGCCGGCCGCTGTGAACGCCGCGATGGAACCTGCGGGAGCGGCTTTGGAGGACTGTCCGCCAGTGTTGGAGTATACCTGGGTATCGAGGACGAGGATATTGACATCATCGCCGCTGGCGATTACGTGGTCGAGGCCGCCGTAGCCGATGTCATAAGCCCATCCGTCGCCGCCGATGATCCAATTGGACTGTTTGACTGCGTACGGGAGGAGTTCAAGAAGTTCATCCTTGAGCTCACCGTCATATGCTTCGACTTTCGGACGGAGCTTCTTATAGAGTTCCAACGTCTTATCGCCGTCATAGCGGTTCTCGACCCACTCTTCAAGGAGTCCCTTGATCTCAGCGGGGAGCGATTCCTTGTTTTCGGCTATGAAGTTCTGGAGCCTGTCGCGCATTGTCTCTTCAGCGAGATACATGCCATAGCCGAACTCGGCATTGTCCTCGAAGAGGCTGCTCGCCCAGGCAGGGCCTCTGCCGTCTTCGTTGGTTGTGTATGGTGTTGCCGGGAACGAACCGCCGTAGATCGAGGAACAGCCGGTCGCATTGGCGATGACCATGCGTTCGCCGAACAGCTGTGTGGCGACCTTCACATAAGGTGTCTCACCGCAGCCGGCACAAGCGCCGCTGAATTCAAACAGGGGCTCGGCGAACTGCGAGTTCTTCGCGTTGGTCTTCTTGACAAGATCCTCTTTGGAGGACACTTCGTTATAGAGATATTCAGCTTTTCGGGCTTCACCTTTTTCAAGTTCCTCACCGATCGGGCTCATCTCAAGCGCCTTCTCGGGTGCGGGGCAGACTTCCACGCAGACACCGCAGCCGGTACAGTCAAGGGTCGAGACCTGGATGCGGTAATTCAGGTCGCTGATGCCCTTGCCGCGTGCGTCAAGTGTCGTGGTGCCTTCAGGCGCATTTTTGAGCTCCTCGTCCGTAAGCAGATAAGGACGGATGACCGAATGCGGACAGGCGAAGGCGCACTGGTTGCACTGGATGCAGTTCTCTTCAATCCAGCGGGGCACTTTATTCGCTATGCCGCGTTTCTCATAGGCTGTGGAGCCTTGTTCCATGGTGCCGTCATAATAATCCTCGAACGCAGAGACCGGAAGGTCGTATCCTTCCAACGCACCGACAGGCTCCGCAATCTCACGTACATATTTGGGCTTGTCTTCATCTTCAGTCGAAGGTTCGTCCTCAAGGTTCTTCCATTCGTCCTTGACTTCGACCTTGACGAGGCCTTCTTTACCCTTGTCGATCGCCTGGAAGTTCTTTTCAACGACTTCCTTGCCCTGACGGCCGTACGCCTTCTCGGCATAGTCCTTCATGAGCTCTTGCGCGCGCTCATACGGAATGATGTGGTCGTTGAGGGCGAAGAACGCGGACTGCATGATGGTGTTGATGCGTTCGCCGAGACCGATCTCCTCAGCGAGGTCGACAGCGTTGATGATATAGAATGTGGCGTTCTTTTCAGCTAACTGACGCTTCACCTTGTTGGGGAGGAAGGCTTCGACATCCTCCTTGGATTTGTTCGTGTTCAATAGGAACGTGCCGTCGTCGCGCATACCTTTCAGCATATCGTACTTGAACAGGTAGGAATCCTTCGAGCAGCTGACGAAATGCGGATGGGACACGAGATAGGTGCTCCTGATCGGCTTCTCGCTGAACCTAAGATACATACGGGTGATGCCGCCGGATTTCTTGGAGTCATACCCGGCATAGGCCTGGCCGTAGAGGTCCGTATTCTCACCGATGATCTTGATTGTGTTCTTGGACGCACCGACGGTGCCGTCGCTGCCGAAACCGAAAAAGAGGAGTTCCGTCGTCGTCGGGTCGGTGGTGCGGATCTCTTCGGGAAGTTCAAGGGAAGTGTGGTTCACATCGTCTTCGATGCCGATGGTGAAACGATTCTTCTGTTCTCCCGCGAGATTCTGATAGACGGCCTTGATCTGCGTGGGTGTGGTGTCCTTGCTCGAGAGTCCGTAGCGGCCGCCGAGAATGAGGGGGGCGTTCTCCTTGCCGTAATAGGCACTGCGGACATCGAGGTAGAGCGGTTCGCCGATAGAACCGTTCTCCTTCGTCCTGTCGAGGACCGCGATGCGCTCGACGCTTTCAGGCATGGCGTCGAAGAAATATTTCTCGCTGAAGGGTCGATAGAGATGCACTGTGAGCAGACCCACCTTGCGCCCTTCTTTATCGCGCAGATAATCGATCGTCTCGCGGATGGTCTCGGTCACGGAGCCCATCGCGACGATGACATCCGTCGCATCCTCATCACCATAATAGGTGAAGGGAGCGTATTCACGGCCTGTCTCCTTGCTGATCTCTTTCATATAGTCCGCAACGATGTCAGGGATATCGAAATAGAATTTCTCCTGGATCTCCCGGTTCTGCATGTAGACATCATCGTTCTGCGCGCTGCCGCGGGTGACCGGGTTGTTCGAGCTGAGCGCCCTCGCTTTGAAGTCACGCACAGCCTGCCTATCGAGCAGACGGTCGTACACGTCATAGGGCATGACCTCGATCTTGTTCACTTCATTCGAAGTCCTGAACCCGTCAAAGAAATGGACGAATGGTACGCTGGACTTGATCGCCGCTAGATGGGCGACGCCGCCTAGGTCCATGACTTGTTGTACGGAACCTGTCGCAAGCATCGCGAACCCTGTCTGGCGCGCAGCCATGACGTCCTGATGGTCGCCGAAGATGGAAAGCGCCTGGACGGAGATGCTTCTGGCGGAGATGTGGATTACACCGGGCAGAAGTTCTCCTGCGATCTTATACATGTTGGGCACTTTAAGCAAAAGCCCCTGGGATGCAGTGTAAGTGGTCGTCAAGGCACCGCCCTGCAAAGAGCCGTGCACAGCACCGGCCGCGCCGGCTTCTGATTGCATCTCGACGACTTTGACCGGCATGCCGAAAAGATTCTTCTTGCCTTGTGATGCCCAAAGGTCAGTAAGTTCGGCCATGGGCGATGATGGTGTGATGGGATAGATTCCCGCTACTTCGGTGAAGGCATAGGCCGCATGCGCCGCCGCCTGATTACCATCCATCGATTGAAATTGTTTAGTCGCCATTGCAACTACCTCCTATAAATAATGTTGCATCTTGTCATACAGGTTTATTATACAATACTGAATGCTTTTATACAACGGCAAACCGGCGGTTAAAATAAAGAAAACACTTTCAATACGAAGTGTCTTCTGTTATTTAGAAAAAAACCGCCGTTCATTCTAATCTGGAAAGCAGGGATTCCGCAAGGTCGAGATATCCTTCAGCGACCGCGGAAAAATCGATGGCCAGATCCTCCGAAAGTCCTATGAAACCTTTGAAAAGCGCTACGTTATGCCACATAAGCGCCTGATACAACCGCCATAGATAAAGCCGTCTGTACTCATCCTTCCGCGGCGTCCTCTCGAGATACACCGGCAGGATCGCTATCGCATGGTCGAAGTTGTCATTGCCGAAACAGGCGATATCATGAAACGGGTCGTGCTGCCCGGCGAACTCCCAGTCTGTAAGATAGACCTTCTCTTCCGCCACTACGAAGTTGCTGAGCTGGGCATCGCCGTGCACGAATGTCTTTTCCCCCTGTTCGAGAAAGGGTCGCTCCCTTATAAGCGCGCGCTTATACTCCTTGTACCGTGCATCATGGGTGAATTCAAAGGCATCCAGGTGGCCCTCGTATCTTTCAAGACGCCTGAAAGGAGCGTAATCATGCGGCGAGACGATTCCGCTGCGATGAATCTTCTTGATGATGTCGGCGGCGCCGCATAGATAATCATAAGGATGCATCCTGTCCATCGGGACGCCTTCTATGTACTCGGCGATCTTCACACCGCTTTCAAGGTCGAAATGCACCGTCCTGTTATTGATCTCAAGAGGCTCCGAAAGCTCCAGATGATCCTTCTCCACCCCGCGTTCGACGAAAGCCTCGGCGCGTTTGCCGGGAATGCGGAACGTATACTTATTCTTTCCGACAGCGATGACATAGGTGAAATTCGAGCGTCCCCCCATGAGACGGTGCAAGATCCTAACACTGTCCCTCTTAGTGTCGAACACGCGCGCGCATGTATCCTTGATATAGTCAGAGTGTTCCACGATAAGCCTCCTTATACTTTCAGCCACGGAGTCGGGGTATCTTGTTTCGCTACATGAACCTCGATGCCTGTAAGCTCGAGCGCATAGCTCTTGAACACAGACGAGAGCGTATCGAGCGCCTTCGTCTCCGTATTGCATTCCTCAGAGGCATGCGCAAGGACAAGCGTCCTGGTTTTCTCACCGACAAGCCGGGTCAGATAATAAGCGGCATCGCTGTTGGAGAGATGCCCCTTCACCGAATCGATGCGTCGTTTCAGATAATATGGCCGTTCTGAGGAAAACAGCATCCCGGCGTCATAATTGGATTCAAAGATATAGAGGTCGCAGTTCGAAAGATGCTCATAGTCGGATTCGGGGATGAATCCCGTATCCATGACATAGGCGACACGCTTCCCCTCGGCTTCGAAGACAAACCCCAGCGTCGCTTCAGAATCATGTGAGAGTTCGACCGGGAAAACATACACATCATTGAAAGCGAAGGGGCGCGCCCCTTCGACCTCCATGAATTCAGGCGCTATGTCGAGACGCTTCTTGGTTTCCGCATATGAGGGCTTCGTGGTATAAAGCGGCGGCGTCTGCTTTCTATACAGTCCGCGCAGCCCCTTGGTATGGTCGCTGTGCGAATGGGTAAGCAAAAGCCCATCGATATCCGGCAGTCCACCCTCCAGGCGTTCCTGCATAGCCTTCATGGAGATGCCGGCATCGATGAGCAGCGTCGTCGATTCTGTCTTCAAAAGGGTCGCATTGCCTTTCGACCCGCTCGCTAGGACGATGACTTCCATGGTCTTCCCTCCAGTTCCTACGGGTATTATACACCATGGCATGATGAATGCAAGCATCCAATACATCAAGTATGATGAATTTCAGACCTTTTGTAGTTGTCTCTGGACAGGATAAATGGTATCATAGTTGTTGCGTATTTTATAAGGAGTGATCGACATGGACAACCCAATAGCTAAACGTATCTTGATCGTAGGCACGATCTTCGTGCTGATCATCGTCCTCGCTGTCGCATGCAATGAGATTCTCGATGACGATGACGACCCCACCGTCAGCAACCCTGAGGAACCCTTTTTCACCTACGGTGAGAACGTCATCACACGTGGAGAACTATACGACCGCATGAAAGCGGCGGACGGCACTATCCAATTGATCGACTACATCGACCAGAAGCTGCTTGAAGATGAGATAGAAGCCATCGAAGACGAAGACGTCGAGGAAGAGATCAAGTGGCTCACCTACGACACCAACGACCCCGATGAAATCGATCGGCTGAGCGAGCGCGAGAAAGAAGAGATGGAACAGGAATTCGCCGACCTTGTGCTCATGTCCGGTTTCGACCCGGATGATGAGGACAGCGTCGACCGCTATGTGCGCATTCAGCTCGCCAAGGAATCCTACACAAAGAGCCAGTTCCAAAACGACGATGAGGACGAACCCTTCTACGTCAGCGACGAAGACCTAGAACGCTACTACGAGGACTATAAGCAGGGCGACCTCTCTGCGATATCCCTCCGCTTCTATAATGAAGAGGAATATGAAAACGTGCTGAACCATTTCAACCTCGTCGATGACTATGAAGACGGATTCGGACTCTACACGGGCGATGAAGATATCGATGACGTCGAAGAGTTCGACGATGAAGACATCGAGGCGCTCGACGAAGAAGAGACCCTTGAATATTACATCCGCATCCACAACTACCTCTACGCCTATCGGGACACTGTCGATGAGGATTTGGACCTCGAATCACTCATCGAGCTGGACTACGAATATTTCCAATATAATCAAGGCGACCTGCAGGAGAAAGCAGCTACACGCGACGAACCATTCTTCGCCGAACTGAGCGAGACACTCTATCACGACCTGGATGTCGGCGAATTCACAAGCGAGTCTGTCGCTTATGAATTCGAACCCGAGACAGACCCTCAGGACGACCCCTGGCAACAGCCCCCCGAAGAAGAAGAGGACGATTTCGACGACGTATTCCTCTTCTATGTCCTCGACCGCGAAGAGGTCACGGACTTTGAAGACCTCGCAAGCGGCACCAAGGCTGTACTCATGGATGAATACACCGAGGACCTGGTAGGGGAGACACAGATCGTCCAGGCCTTCGAACAGCTTCATGAAGAAATCGGCCTCACAATCTACGACCAGGGCCTCGCGATGTTCTACGCCGAACAGTTCCAGACGCAACGCGACCTCTACAGTGAGGATTTCGACGGCGAGAACATCGCCACCCTTGACGATTTCGACGTCCATATCGACGAGTATTTCGACTACATGGCCGACCGCGTCGGCGCTATCTACGGTTCAGACCTGCTCAAGGAGAAGATCCTCCTCGAGAGCGAATACTTCATCGAACACTTCGGCGTCCACCAGGAGGCGATCTACGGACAGCGGACCCTGTTCGAAAGACTCCGCGACGCTGTCACTGATGAGGACCGCGCGAAGAACCGCGACCTCGTCCAGGGCTGGCACGAACAGCTAAGGGACATGCGCGAGCAGGTCGAGGAGATGGGCTTCGAATGGGAGCTCTACTTAGAGCTTCAGATGTCCGTCACCTCCAACCGCGCCTTCATCAACCGACAAGTCGCCAATTACCTCCAGGGTGATTACATCATGGACAGGGTGGATTTCGACAACGAAGTGCTCCCCTATCTCGAAGACGCCTATGAGAACTATCTGGACATGGAAAACACCGGTGTTGTATTCTATCTTGACAGGGAAGACGAACTGATAGAGGAAGACATAGATGAATATCTCGAGACGCTCTCCAGCGACGAACAAGACGCCTTTGAAAATCTGCTCGAAGACCTTGAAGATACTTTCACAGAAGCTTACGAAGCGCTCGACGAAGATGAGGACGAAACCCTCGAGGACCTCATCGAGGAGTATGAAACCGCACTGCGCGGCACAGATGAAGATGACGATGACTACAGCCGCTGGGGCGTCTTCAAGAACGTCGGACTGCGCATCGACACCGATGAGCGCGGCCGCATCACATACAGCGACATCCGTGAAGAGGATGAAGAACTCCGGAACGGCCTGCGAACTGTATACGAGGCCTTGCTCGAATCCGACGACGATGTGCTGATCTCTGAGAGCCTGACAAAGACCGAGACAGCTTTCCATCTTTTCCAAGCCGAACGCACAGATGACACAGAGCGTCCGAGCGCCGCTTTTGACAATGAGGACAATCTCTACGACGAAGGTTTCGAAAACAGCGACGACTTCCCTACCATCGAGCAGCTCAGTCTCTACAGTCAATACCTCATTGAAGAAAGCAGAGAAACCCCTGCAGAGACGAATGTCCCCGAAGAAGTCGAAGACGCGCTCGATGCATTGTACCTAGAGACTCATTCAAGTTTCTTCGGCCAGGCCAACGCCACGATTGTCGTCATCAACGAACTGCTCGAAGGGGACTTCGAAGCGAGCGAGAACGAAGAACACCACCGCCACATGCTCGACACAGTGAGCGATATCTTCTACCGCATGCAGTTCCCGCCGATCGAAGACGACTAGACATACCCCTGCACAAAAACCATTAAAAAAATCCCGCCAATTTTCGTTGGCGGGATTTTGCATTATGCACTGTCTTACTCTTCTTCGCTTTCTTCTTCAGAAGCGGATTCCTCTTCCTCATCCTCGTCCTTCTGCTTGATCGCTTCGACTTCGAGGTCTTCTTCCTCTTCTTCGAGCACTTCTTCTTCCTCTTCTTCCTGCGGGAAGGATGTGCTGACGATGACCCTGTCTTCAGGGATGAGGACCTTGAACCCTTCTGGAAGGTCCAAATCGGCGACTGTGAGAGTCTCATTTCCATCAAGTCCCTCTACATCGACTTCAAAGCTGCTGATGCCGGCGCCGACGGGGAACTCGGTCTCGACCGTCTGCGCGATCAGCTCGACGACAAGGCCGCGGGCTTCGACTTCCTCCCTGTTGAGGACTTCAACAGGAATCTCGGCAGTGATGGTGTCGCTGGCGCTGACCTTGTGCAAGTCGAAATGGAGGACACGGCCCTGACGCAGCGGGTCGGTCTGGACTTCCTTGAAATACACCTGGTGCGTCTCGCCGTCCAAATCGGCCTCGAAGGTCATGCTTTTTCCATAGGACTGGATGGTTCTTATGAAATCCTTATAAGCGACCTCGATCGGTGTCGATTCCATTTCTCTCCCGTAGATGACGCCGGGTATGCGCTGCTCGTTTCGAACGTCGCTCAAGCTTCTGTTTCGTTTAGACAGTTTCATGGTTTTCACTCCTCTGTGCGTACAATGGTGCCTTGTGGCACGTCGATTTGGTATGATATCACACTTTTTTGTGTTTGTCTATTCTTTTTTTCCACGCTTCGACTTGTAGTAACGCTCCCGGTCGAGTACGCCGAGTGACTGCGTGAACTCCCCTGGCTCGGTCTCCTCGAGCGCTTCTTTCAAGACGGCGAACTTGGAATCGATGTTGTCGATGAAATGAAGGGCGAGCGCCTCGGGCGTCGCCGGTTTCTTCGGAGAGCCGAAATTGCCGTAGTAGTGATGCGCAAGCAGCATATGCTGTAGGAGCATCCGCTCTTCCGTCTCATAGAGCCCCTTCTCGCGCGCCATGTCCCCGATGGCCTCGCTACCCATGGCGATATGGCCGAGAAGGCGTCCTTCCTCGGTGTATTCAGGGGCATAGTAGTTGGAGAGCTCGACAGTCTTGAAAAGGTCGTGCAGTAATATGCCGGCGATCAGAAGGTCGTGGTCGAGAAAATCATAGACGCTGACGATGCCGTCCGAGAGCTCGAGCATCGTCGCTGTATGATGGGCGACGCCGCCGACATAGGCATGGTGGAATCGCGTCGCCGCCGGATAGAGGTAGAAATCCTCTTTATAGCGTTCATATAGCGCTTGAGTGATTTCGCGGGTCGCTTCATCTTCGATGCGCGAGAGATATTTCTCGACCGTCCGGCGGGTCGTCTTGATATCGACGGGGGCGAAAGGATAGAATTCGCGCATCACCGCGAACTTCTCCTCGAGCGTGATGTCACAGCCGCTGATATGGGTGAACTCGTGGACGAGATATTGCTGGCGTTCCTTGAATTCAATCGGTTCGGTGACGAAAAAATAGACCTCGTCTTCCTTGATGTCCTTGTTCTCATCGATACGAAGCGTTCGGCGGGTGTCGTCACGCAGGATGACGGAGAGGGTGTTGGTGTCATAAGTGGTGAGGTTGTAGCTGATGATCTTGGCATAGAAACGTTCCATGTTTTAGCCTCCTAGGGTGCGCAGCACTGTGGTGCTAATCTCGTCGAGCGAAAGCGACGAGGTCGTCTCATGCTCAGCAGGTTCTGAATGATAGAGGACCTCCTGAGGGGTTTCAAATTCAAAGGTCTCTTCTTTCTTGTTGTTCTTGAAGATGACCGTGAGATGCTCCGTTTCATCGAATATTTCATAGAGGCATGTGCCGCTCTGGCGCATCCTCACACGTGTCGAGTGCTTGACTTCATAAGCGGTGTTGAGCCTGAACAGCGGGAAATCCTTGCGAATTCCGACGAGACGCTTGAAATCATCCACATCATCCGCGTGCGTGTCGCGTTTCGACCATTCTATGCGGTTGATGCTGTCGGGGCTCTTGTAGGAGTTTCGCACCCCCCGCTTCGAGCGGTAGAACTCCTGTCCGCTATGGATGAAGGGCACGCCCTGCATCAGAAGCACCATGCTTGTCGCGAGCTTCTGTGCACGTTTCCTATCCTCCCGCGGAGCGTCGGGCATGGCCTTTCTGGCCTTGTCATAGAAGGTATGGTCGTCATGACACTCGACATAGTTCACACTCTGGGCGGGATACTTGATCGCACCCTTCTGGACCGTGCTGCCTCTAAGGATGGCCTTGACCGTCTCCGGACGGCGGTTGCTTCCCATCGAATAACCTGAGTCCTCGGCCTGGAAGGTCGAGCCCTTGATGATATCGCGCGTCATGTCGTTGAAGAAGCCGATGTTGAAGAGGACGTCGTTGTTCTGCAGGTGGGTGAGGCGACGGCTTTCGACGACAGTGGGGATGTTCCATCCTTCGCCATAGACAATGATGCTCGGGTCGTACGCCTCGAGCTTCTGCCTTGCTAGATGCATGGTCTCGACATCGATAAGGCCCATCAGGTCGAAACGGAACCCGTCGATGCCGTACACTCTGGCCCAGTGCATCAGGGAATCGACGATGAACTTGCGGACCATGCGCCGTTCCGTGGCGAGATCCGACCCGCAGCCGCTGGCGTTTGTCAGTTTGCCGTTCTCATCCACGCGGTAGGCGTAGCCGGGAACCATCTTGCCAAAGGGGAAGGTGTTCACATCATAGACATGATTGTAGACGACATCCATCACCACGCCCAGCCCGGACCGGTGCAGGGTGTCTATCATGTATTGAAGCTCGCGGATACGGGAATAAGGGTCTTCCGGGTGTGTGGCGTAGGAACCTTCCGGGACGTTGTACTGGGAAGGGTTGTACCCCCAGTTGTAAGAAGCTTCCGGGTCGAGTTCGTCCACACCCTCGAAATCATTGAAAGGCATGAACTGGACATGCGTGATACCTAGTTCGCGAAGATAGTCGAAGCCGGCGGTCTTGTTCTTCTTCGTTCTGAGACCGCGTTCAACGACACCCCGGAACTTGCCTCGGTGCCTGGCGGAGATGGCCGGGTCCATAGTGAGGTCCCTGACAGAGGTCTCGTATATGATCGCATCTGTCCCCCTCCTGCCTTCGAAGGGGGCCGGGGTATTCAGCTTCGCAGGATCGATGACATAGTTCGAGCAGCCGTTCGGACCCGAAGCGATGGCATAGGGGTCCAGAAACGAGCGCCACTTGCCGTTCACATAGGCTTCATAATAATAGGCGGCACCTTCAAGGTCGTCTTCGATGGTCACTTTCCAAAGGCCGCGGTTATCATACTCGAGAGGAATCCTGTCGGTCTTTTCCTTCCGCATCAGGATAAGATTGACAGACTTCGCGACAGGGGTCCAGACCTTGAAAACGGTCTCCCAGGGCGTGTAGAAGTGCCCGAGGTCGCCATCATAGTAATAGAGCTCATCGAAAAGGGACGAGCGTACGATCTCGCCGGTATAGAGCTCGCACTTATGGCCGGTATTGTCATGAATGAAATAGGTCTTGTTGAGGAGGATGAACCCCTCGAAACGCGCGCGGTATTTAAAGAACGCTTCATAGGTCTTCTCCTCTACGATCTCAAGGGGAAGAGTCTCTCTCTCCCCTTTTACGTAAAAGGGCGGTTCAATCGGCTCAGTACGGGGAATCAACAGGGAAATCTCGTGGAAACTTTCAAGATACGCCTCGAATTCAGCCATGATCTCGCTCCTTTAATTGTTCTATGATATGCATTGCCTCGCGCCTCAGCGCCTGATATTCATTATCGACTTCTCCATCGAGCACGCGCTCGATGAGAAGCTCCAGGGTTTCCTTGATGTGCGAGGGCTTGCCGATGGGAAGCGCGCGGATGTCCTTGCCGCCGAGCGCCAGTTCGCGACGGTCTTCAATGACAAGGCCACGCGCAATCGAACGAATCGTGGAAGCCTTATCGTTGCCGCCGAGCATTCGATGGACGATGTTGACACTCTCGAGCACTGCCTCACCGTGGTCGAAGAGCAGTTTCGGGGTGATGCGTTTCAACGGCAAAAGATCCATGACGGTCCGGATGTGCTTTTTATATCTGTTGGAGAGGTGCCAGACCTCCTCGTCGAGACCATCTTCGGCCTCAAAGACCGCAAAGGCCTCCAGCGGGCCATATTCAATGTCCACATCCTTAAGGATTGACAGCCCGTTGGCGAGTCGGAGGGCTTTATGAAATCCCGCCGCGACCATCGAACGGATGGCGTGCTTTTTATAAGGTGCGTCGAAGAGCTTGAACAATTCCTCCTGAACGCGTTCTATGGAGATTCTGCGGATGAGGCGTGCATGGCGCTCGATGGCTTCGAGCGTCCTCTCCTCGATGGTGAAATCGAGCTTGCCGGCGAACCTGAACGCCCTCAGCATCCTGAGCGCATCCTCGGTAAGCCTTTCATCCGGGGCCCCGATGGTGCGTATACGCTTGAGGGAAAGGTCCTCTTTCCCACCGTGATGGTCATGGATATTTCCGTCCTGGTCCATCACGAGCTGATTGATGGTGAAGTCCCTGCGGGCGAGGTCTTCTTCAAGCGTGTCGCTATAGCGGATCGAATTGGGGTGGCGATGATTGTCATAAACGGTCTCACGCCGGTATGTGGTGATCTCGAAAGGCACTTTATCCACCAGAACCGTCATCGTTCCGAACGCCCTTCCTGTCGCCTTGACACGGGAAAAGAGCGCTTCGATCTCCTCCGGCCTCGCGTTCGTCGTGATATCGATATCCTCCGTCGAAAGACCGAGCAGATAATCGCGCACGAACCCTCCGACGAAAAAAGCCTCGTAACCGGCCTCGTTCAATGTCTTTAGGACTTGAAGACCCAATCTGTGATTTTTATCCACTCTCATCACCGGTTTCATTGTACTATACGCGCCGTGCTTTTTCTACAACACATATTCACGTTTTTCAAATAAAAATGGTATGATGTTCATAGCCGGAAGGAGGCGCCTCCATGAAAAGCATCGTAGAAACTGTCATGACCTCGTTCGAGATCAGGAAGTCTTCGTTCATCACCTATCTTCATCCCGTCCGCGACGAAGACGGGGTCGAAAAGCAACTCGCCGCCGTCAAAAAGGCCCACCCCGACGCTGCCCATCACTGCTATGCCTATAGAATCGGCGCACAGGCCGAGGTGCAGCGTTTCGAAGACGACGGCGAACCCTTGGGGACAGCCGGCCGTCCCATTCTCGAGGTGCTCAGAAAGAATGACATGACCCACATCCTCTGCGTCGTCGTCCGCTATTTCGGAGGCATAAAACTCGGAGCCGGCGGTCTTGTCCGCGCCTATAAAAAGGGCGCAAGCACCGCACTCCAGAGCGCCAGGATAAGCGAGCAACGAGCACACACTCGCTATACGCTCAAGCTTTCCCATGAACTCGCCCCGAAGCTCGAAGAGTTCCTGCAGCACCGGGGCACCATCCAACAAAGGTCCTATGAAAGCGACGGTGTGTTCATCGGCCTCTCCATCCCTTCCGAGGAAGAGGAGCGCTTTGTCGCAAAGCTCAAAGAACAATCCCAGGGGAAAGCGTCCGTGGAAAAAAAGAAAAGGCGCCTTTACTATACACCTATCAAGTGAACAAGCGCCTTGTGATATTAATGAGATTCATGACCGCCTGCAACACGAGAAAGCTAAGGCCGATGCTCAAAAAGATGTAGATGATCTGCATCTGCCAGACGGCGCCTTTTTGAAAATATTTCGTGATGTCAAGACGCATCATCGCCTGGAACGTAATGCCCAGCAGAACAAAAAACAGAATCGCTTCGAACATGTCGAAAAACATCTGATCCATCATGATTCCTCCTATTGAATAATACCGTCTGTATCCTCATCGGCGGCCCGACGGATGCGAATGACGACATCGTTGGGCAGACACGTCAATGCCTTATAGGGACTGTTCGTATGCCCTTGATGCTCGCAGATATCCCGCGGGCTCGTCTGGTCGATGACATTGACACCGTGATCCTCGTAGGCGATGGTGACAGGACCCAGCGTCCCTTCCACCACATAGACTTGCTCGTCTTCATCGATTTCGATGACATAAGCCTCTTCATGCACTGTGGGCGTTCCGTCCTCAAGATCTATGGAAAGGACCATCACCCCTTGATAGAGCACTTCCGCGCTTCCATCCTCGACCCTGCTACGCGCTTCAAGCATCTGCACAGCGAAAAAGAGGCCAAAGGAGATGGCCAGTACCAGCCCTATGAGCAAAAGGTCATTGCGTCTCATCGCTCTCGCCTCTTTCCAGCACCGATTCCTGCAACAAGGACATCATTCAGTATACTCGATATCCCCCGCTTCTTGCAACAACCATGCAATACACACCGCAAAACAGTTGACATATCCTACTAATTCCATTATACTTTTTGCAGAAAAAATTAGGAAAAAATAAGGAGGCAACATCATGAAAAAGTTACTGGCTCTGACAGGTGCCATTCTGCTTGTCTTCACGCTTGCAGCCTGCGGGAATGACTACGGTGATTACGCACCGGGGCTGCACCTCGGGTATACAGAAGGCAATGAACCCGACATCGCCTATGTCTATGTAAACGCGGATGGCTACATAGAGGATGTCATCTTCGACAGCGCCTATGAAATCAACGAGGACGACGAGGACTACGGACATCTTCAGCTCAATGCGACCAAGCGCGCGTTCGACTACGGACAAGATTACATCATGAGCGACAATGAATATCTCTGGGTCGAACAAATCGACATGCTCGCTGAAGACATCGTTGAACATCAGGGCAATCCTGAATACGACATCGAAGACGGCAAGTTCGAAGACCCGAGCGATGCAGTCGCAGGCGTCACAATCACAGTGAGCGGTTTCATCGGAGCCCTCGAGGACGCGCTCGACCGTGCTTCACTCGGTGAAGACGAAAGTCCTGCCGATTACGATGTAGCGGATGCATCCGGCGATTACACACCGGGCATCAACTTCGGCTACTACCACACCGAGGATGACTACGACTATGCCATCGTCGCCGTCAATGAAGACGGAGGCCTGGCGCACATCAAGATCGACTCCGGCTATGAAAGCGAAGGCGACTCCATCACGAAACGTGCGCTCGACTACGGAGAAGGCTACATCATGGATGAAGACGGCTACCTCTGGGTCGAACAGGTCAATATGCTCGGTGAAGACATCGTGGACCAGCAGGAAGTTCCTGATTACGACCTCGATGACCCGAGTGACGCAATCGCGGGTGTCACTATAACCATCAACGGCTACATTGAAGCCGTCAAGGACGCCATCGAGTAATCAAGCACCGCTTTGGCGGTGCTTTTTTCATATTAAAACGCACCTTTAACATGATACAATAAGTTCAAAGAAGAAAAGGAAGATGCGCCATGAAAACCCTCTTCACGCTAGCGCTTCTCGCTTTCCTCATGGTGTCCACAGCACCCCTTGAGGCTGAAAGCGACGTCGTGAGCACAGAAAGGACCTGCACATCCTACTACGACACCACCATCGATGTCACAATCTATCACGACGGTGCGGACATGGATGCTGTATTTTCTGAATTCGAGGACGCGCTGCAGGAAATCCACCAGCTCGCCGACCAATACGAAGCGTATGAAGGCATCACAAACCTCAAGACTATCAATGATAACCCCGGTGAAGCGCACGAAGTGGACCCGCACCTTTTCGAGATGATCAGCACGGGGAAGGACTATTACGACAAGACGGACGGCTATTTCAACATCGCGCTCGGCCCCGTCATCAACATATGGCAGGATCTGCTGGATCAGTGCGTAGGAATCGAATGCACATTCGAAAGGGATGCACTTCCCGAGAGTGAGACGCTCGAAGCGGCCGACGCTTATACCGACGTAGAGGACATCTCCCTGAACGCCGATGATCTTACTGTACAGATCGAAGAGGGCATGCATCTGGACCTAGGCGGCATCGCCAAGGGGTATGGCGCCGAGGTCGCCGCGGAAGTGCTCAAGGATCGAGAAGGCATCGAAGCATTCATCCTGAATGCCGGCACCTCCAACATCGAAGTCTACGGAGAGAACCCCGAGAGGGAGAGCGGCCTCTGGCGAATCGATATCGTCGACCCTGCCTTCGAACCGGACTTCATCGGCTCCTTGTTCCGTCAGAGGGAGCATTTCGCGACCGTCTATCTCGAAGACGGACAGCACATCGTCGGCAGCGGCAACTACGAACGCTTCTTCACCGTCGACGGCGTGCGCTATCATCATCTCATCGACCCCTACACACTCTATCCGACAGGCGCTCTCGAAGAGGACATCTCCTTCCTGGAGAACGCGCAGCAGCAATTGCTCTGCCAAACGGAGCGCGATTACTTCCTCGGCACATGGCTCATCACGGATGATGGCTACAAAGGCGATATCCATGTCACCGCCGCCTATCTGATGGACGTCGAGAGAAGCATCGACTACGTCGAACGCCTCGAGGAGACGGAAGGGGTCTTCTTCGGCGCTGATGAGAGAATCTTCAGGACTGAAAATTTCGACGCCGAACTGCATGATGGCTACGAATACAGCGACCTCGGCGACCGTGCACCGTGCATACTTCCCGTCGTTGCAATCGGCGGCGGTTTCATCGTCATCGCCGGCGGCGGCGTCGCCTTCACCACAATCAAAAACAAGCGAAAACAAATAGAGACCGCATGAACCTGTCTGTCTCCTGCCTGAAGGTCTCCTGATCGCCCTTCAATAATGAAAACGCCCTTGCCGGAGAAAATCCGTCAAGGGCTTTCAATATCTGAGTATCGGCATCTTCTCACGCATCAGCCTGATGAGACGGCGGGCGACCAACCCGGTGAATATACCGGTCGGAACGCTCATCAGCAAAAAGATCGGCAATGTGAAGATGATCTCCTCGGTTTCAAGCAAAAACATGGCCATCATGATCTGTCCTACGGCATGGCCGATAGCGCCCATGACACTGACGCTTACAATGGTGAACCGCTCCATACGGCTGAAAAGCCACATCAGGAAGAAGGCCAGGAACCCGCCGGAGAGGCTCAGTGCGAAAGCGATCACCCCGGCATAAAGCAGACTGACAAGCGCGATGCGCAGGATAAGCACCGCAAATGCGTCTCTCGTGCCATACACATAAAGCACGATAAGGACGACGATATTCGCAAGCCCCAGCCTGAGCATCGGCAGATTGGTGAAACCGCCGAGCGCCACGCGCTCGACGATATTGAGCACGATGCTCATCGCCAGCAATATAGCGAGAAATGTCAATCTGCGCGTTTTCATACCATCACCGGACGTAGTCTACCACAGCTGCGCATGCGATACAATTCATATATACTGAATATGTGGGAACCTGCAAAACCTCGGCCTAATTCGGTCTCTTCGCCTTGTCGAGGTCGAAATAGGCGATGCCGACAGTCCCCACGCCCGTGTGCGCTCCGATGACCGGCGTGATCGGTGCCGCATAAGCCGGGACATCCTCATAATGTTCGTCTATGCGACTCTTCACATACTCGAAGCCTTCCTTGTTGTCGCTGGTGTTGTAGGTGATGACGATATTGTCGAGGGACTCCAGGTCGGCGAGGACGTGTTCGACCATCTTTGTGAGCGCCTTCTGCTGTGTCCGCACCTTCTCGAACGGGACTATCTTGCCATCATCGTTCACCTCGAGGATCGGCTTGATCTTGAACACGCGCCCCAGGAAGCCGCTCGCACCCGAGAGGCGTCCGTTCTTGACGAGCAGACGGAGATTGTCGACCATGAAATACTGCTTTCGCGCAAGCGCGAGGCGTTCAAGATAAGGCACGATGGTCTTTGCGGTTTTGCCCTCTTCGATGAGCTTGAGTGCTTCAATGGAGAGGAATCCTTCACTGATGGCGGCGTTCTTCGTGTCGACGAGATGGATTTCCAGATCGCCTTCATAGGACTTCTTGGCCATCTCGGCGGTCTGCAGGGTGCCGGAAAGCTCTGAAGAGATCGTGTTGAAGATGACTTCCTCGTATCCCTGTTTCTCGATCTCCTCGAAGGTCTCGAGCATCTCTCCGAGCGAGGGCATGGAGGAGGTGGGCACAAGCGATGTGTCGGACTTGATGGTCTCGTAGAATGTGTCGGCGTTGAGGTCGACGAAATCGTTGTAGCTCTTGTCGTCGAGAATAATCTTGCAGCGTACGATGAAGAGATTGTCATAGGAAATGTCGAGATAATCCAGACAACCGGTGCTGACTGCGATGACAGCGGTTTTCTTCATGATAGATCCCCTTTTCTATTTAAAAATTTATATAAGAGCGATAATGGCCAGAAGAGAACGCCCAGCGCAAGGACGGGAGACCAGGGAAGCGAGAGGTACTCCGTGTCCCTTAGGAGCACGAAATTGATGAACAGCAGGATGACGATGATCAAAAGCGTGCCGAGGGATGCGAACAAGAACGAGTTTTTGTAGTGAGCAAGCGTCTTGCGGCGCTTGTGCCGTCTCTTCTCCCGCTCGATGTGCGGTGCATAATAATCATTTGCATCACCGAACTCTGCGATTGTCTTATCGACAGCCTCGCTTTCGCTGTAGCCTTCCTCTTGCAAATCCTCGACCTTCTCCTCGAGCATCTCGATCAGCTGATCGACGCTTACATCCTTCGGGGCATGGTGCTTGAACGCTCTCTTCACAAATGTCTCGATATTCCGGTTCTTCATGACTCACCCTCCAAAAAAAACGCCATGATATCCTTGAGTGCCTGCCACTCTTCCTTCTTCTCCTGCAGATAAGCCTTCCCCAGCGGTGTGATGCGGTAATACCTGCGCTTGCCGCCATGACTTCTCTCTCCGATGTAGGAAATGATCATTTCCTTCTTTTCCAGTCGCTGAATTATGGAATAAAGCGTCGCCTCTTTCATCGTGAAGGTGTGGTCCGTGCGCTCACGAATCTCGCGTGCTATCTCATAACCGTAACGGTCCTTCTCGATGATCAATTTCAGAATCACGCTTTCAAGATGTCCTCTGAGAACGTCGGAGGTTATAGTCACGCGCATCCCTCCGTCAGTACTTTTCCTTGAAATAAGCGACCAGGCGTTCAAGCGATTCTATAAGCAGGGTGTTGTCTTCAAGCTTAAGATCTTCAAGCGTGGCCTCGATCATCTCCTCGTGGAAATCATCATGCACAGCGAGGACCTCCTCCGCTTTTTCCGTAAGGCGCAGGAACACCTTGCGCTTGTCACCCGGGCGGCGGTGCCGTTCGCAATAACCCTTCTCGACAAGGCGGTTGATCGAGGTCGTAAGTGTCCCCACGGTCACACGGAGGCGTCTCGCCACATTCGACATGGTCGCCTCCTCGCTCTTCTTGATCGCTTCAAGCACGTGCACTTCATTCATCGAGAGATTCACGCCCTGCTCGCGAAGATGCTGCTGCTCGATGCTCAGGATGTGGTTGAACACATCGACGAGCAGCTCGTTGATCACCTCTTTAGGCGAGGAGCCTTTGCGGTTCGGGGATTTTTCCGACATAGTCCATGCCTCCTATAGCAATGTCACGGGACACTATTCCTTGATGATCCAGCCGATGGCCAGCGCGCCGGGCCCGGCATGCGCCCCGACAACCGGCGTGAGCGGATAGTCCTCGATAGTCCCCAGCTCCGGGCGCACCTCTAAAATCCGGTTTTTCACATCGTCTAGTGCATCGAAGGCGTTGGCGTGCACCAAAAACACCTCCAGATTCTCTTCCGTTCTTTCTTTGAGAAACTTCTCCACAATCCGGTTGATGGCCTTTTTACGCGTGCGGATCTTCTCGATGGGCTCCACGCGGCCTTCCCTTGTAAGATGCAGCATGGGCTTGATCTTGAGAAAGGACCCCATCAATCCGCTCGCCCCCGATAGACGCCCGTTCTTGACGAGGAACTTCAATGTGTCGACCGACACAAGAAGGCCTTGATTCTCCCGTATATGCGAGAGCTTGTCAATGATCTCGGGCACGGATTTCCCCTGAGTGGCCATCTCGGCCGCTGTGAGAATCATATACGCCTCCCCGTAGGCGACCGACTTGGAATCGAAGACATGCACGTTCACGTCATCGATCATATTGCCGGCGATGCGCGCCCCTTCATAGGTGCCGCTCAATTTGGAAGAGATCGTCACCACGATGATGTCCGTATAGCCATCCGCCTTGAGCATTTCATACGTCTCGAGGATGACGCCGGTCGCCGTCTGCGCCGTTGTGGGGTGAAGTTCGGGGTTCTCCTTGAGACTTTGATAGAAATCCTCGGCTTTGATATCGATAAAGTCCGTATACTCCTCATCGCCGAAAATGAGTGTCGAACGGATAACCCTGATGTCGTAGTCGTGATCGATGTAGTCGATGCCTGAATTGCCGCATACTACCAAACCTGTTTTAGCCATGATGACCTCCATTTGTTTGAATTTCAAAGTAACTATAACGAGTTTAGCAATATTCCACCGGAATGTCAATCATGACCTTTCATGACTGCAATACGGACAGACATCGTCCTCTTCATAAATCGGCGCACTGCAGGATGGACAGACGACCATTTCACGCTCCCGGCGCCGCTCCTCCTCTTTCAACGTGAGCACCGCCGCAAAGAGCTGCGCGGCGATGAAAAAGATGGAAAAGACAATGATCGCAGCGATAAAGATGAGTGTGCTGAAGGTCTCGAGATTGAACGCGACGATCAAGAGCACCGCAGCGCTCAGAATACCGAAGAGAAAGAGCGCCCTGGAAAGACGGAAATGAAAAATCATTCGATCTCTATGATGGTCTCGCCCTGATTCATGGTGTAACGGCGGCCGACAATGCGCCGGCTGCGAATCTTGTTGGGATCGCGGACCATCTCCCTGAGCGTATCGCCCTTGTTATAGCCGTGGATGACCCGGATGGCCTCCACGCCGCTTTCGGCACGCTTGATGACATCCTCGAGGTGCTTGATCGCATCATATTCCGTCATGCCATGAATATCGACAGTAATCTCCATCACTATTCCTCCTTATTCAAACCAGACGCTCGAGGTCCAATGCACCGCTGTAATCATCGACGGCGATTGCCTCGAGTGTCTTCTGCACGTGCTCAAGCATCTTCCGTCTGCTCTCTTCGGCCATACCACCGCAGTGCGGGCTCATCACCACATTATCCAACGTATGGAGAGGATAATTCGAAGGCAGCGTGGGGGCATGCCCTTCGGGGTATTCGTACCATACATCGCTCGCGAACGCGGCGAGCGTTCCATCTCTAGCGGCTTCATAGAGGGCCTTTTCCTCAATAATCTTTCCACGGCCGATGTTCACTAGCGTCCCCCCTTCCATCCGGGAGAGGATATCCTGGTCGAACGCACCTTCCGTCTTTCGATTGAGCGGAGCGGCGATGAGGACGATATCACAGGTCTCGACCAGCGCCTCAAGGGTGGGGACAGTCTTGACGCCCGGATAGTCCTTCCCCCTGTCGATGACGAAAATTTCGGGGGCGAACGGGGCGATGAGGCGGGCGAATGTCCTACCGATTCGCCCGTAGCCATAGATGCCGACCCGCTTGCCATAAAGCGACTGCCAAGGAGGAAAGCCTTCCTCCCATGCGCGCCATTGGCCCTGTTTCAACCGTGTATGTGCGAATACAATGCGGCCGAGCGCCGACAACATGAGCTGAAGGGCGCGCTCGGCGACGTAGGGGGCGTGCACAGTGGTGTTGAAAAGCGCGAGACGGCGGCGTTTCATGTAATCTATATCGATCTTGTCATGGGCCGTGAAAGGGATGACGACGGCCTTCAATGCATCATGGTCGTCCGCTTCGGTGAACGCGTCGCTGACGAGCACCTCGGCCTGCTTCGGATCATCCGTGATGACAATCCTTTCGGAGGAATGCCGTCTGAGATACTCTTCATGAGAAGAGAAGCGGCTGTATACTCGCATGTCAGAACCTCCTGAATGTAAAAATCTTCGCTTTATCGCTATAGGCCCAAGTAAGGTACGCATCCCGGATCAGCACATCGAGGGATCGTTCAGTGAAGAATGCGATGTGCGTCTCATCGCGCCTGTACCACCAGGACAGGAAATCCCCATCCTTCTCAGGGCGCAGCGATGTCATGATTGAAAGATGACCGCCGCGATTCAATATCCTGTATAGCCGCGCGATCTCCCTCCGGGGATGACTCATATGCTCAAACACCTCTGTCGCGGTAATCACATCGTATGTCTCCTCGAAAACAGTCTCGTCGGCCCTGTAGAAAGGGTCGTAATGTCTGGCTTCATAGCCCCGCAGGCGCAAAAGCTCATAGAGCACAGGCCCCGGCCCGCTCCCGAAATCGAGCGCCTTTCCTCCGCGAACGAACGGTTCGACCGCTTCATCGAGGAAGCTTTCAAGCATATCCACATATCCCTGATGCTCGAGCGTATTCTCGTGCTGGTCGTAGGATGCCCTCTCCTGTTCGGGGCTGGGATGAAAACGGGGCTGCTTGTAGGTGAAACCGCAGACATGACACACATCATAACGGCAGACTAGCAGCGGGTCGGACAGTTCATATGTGCCTCCCCCGCACACGATGCATTCAGCGGATGATCTTTTTGCGTTCATGCAGGAACTGATCGATGGCGATGAGGAGGAACAGGCATAGATGCGGACGGGGGGATGTGCCCACATCGATCTCATAAGCGTCGCCCGCGGGGAAGACCTTCTTTTCCATGCGCACGTCGATATGCGCGCCTGCTAGTGAAAAACGGTGCTGATAGAGCGAGCCTTCGGGGACGATGACTTCACCATCAAGCGTCACATTCACACGTGGTCGCAGGAGCCCGTAGGCCTTCGAAAGCTCCGCCGCTTTCTTATCCTGTGCGTCTAGAACATTGTAGCGCCTGTAGATGCCGAGCGTATAGCGCCTCTTGATTCTATAGACTGATTCACCTTCAACCGTCCGCATCTCCAAGGAGCGCATCCCGAAGAGGAAACGGCCTTTGACTTCGAAGGCTTTCTCCTGGTTTGCGTCACGGACGATGAAGCGTCTTTTCTTAGCGAAATGCGTGGGGCTGATATAGAATTTCACCGTGCCTCATCCTTTCTTACTTCAATTGTAAGACATTCGGCGCGGATTATAAAGCGGAATCCGCCCTGTTTTCATAATCTTTTAGTATCGACGCCAGTTCACGGACGAACACGTGTGATGCATGCAGATGATGCGCAGGGTAGGATGAGATCACCCGTTTGAAGGTCTCCTCTTCAACATTGAGTCTTGAGAAAAGCGCGTGCTTCTTCGGCGGGGGCGATGTGAAATCCGTCTCGAACCGGGCATTCAAGAACTCAATATCGGCGTAGAGTTCAATAACATCCCGGCTCAGTGCATAATCCCCGCCGTATGCGTCCCCGTCCGTGACCGAGAGCGTCCTGAAACCCGCCTTCCTGAGCTGAGCCTCCACTGTTTTGATATTGCCGTGCCCGCCGCAGGGGACCACGCGGTAGGATTTGAACTTCCCCAGATGGATCAGGGCGTTTTCAAACCAGGGAACGTCATATTTACCTTCGACGAGAATGAACGGTTTCCTTTGAGAAGGTCTGAGCGGTTCAGTGAGCGTGGTGAGCTCCTTGTCCATCTCTCTCCTGTAGAGCGGATAGATTGTATAAGGGAAGGCATTGATGAAATTCTTCTGACGCGAGACAAGCAGCACCTGTACGAAGGACGCGTGGAGACTCTCCATATCCTCGGGGCGGATATGGTTCTCGACCACATCGATGCCCAGGATCACGCGGCCTTTCAAACGCGTAAGCCATGTCGCAAGCAACGCTTTCCTATCCTTAGGAGAAAGCCCGTCATCAACTTCTACGTCCCTTTCCACTCTGGCATCGACAAAACGCAAGGGACACGCAGATTCTTCCGCGAAGAGATTTGCATTCTCGAGCAATAGTGCCTTATAATGAACACGTTGCAGTGTATAATGAAAGTGTTCGAGAGGGAGCGGGCTTCTGGGGATGTAGACATAGTCCCATTCCGTGAGCTTCGAGAAATCCCCTTCGCACTTGCCGTAATCGATGAGAAAATGCGGCGGGGAGAACACCTTCTTGAAGTATGCATCGCCGATGCGGCACCTGATGGAAACCGGCTTACGCTTGTTGCGCACGCTGCTATAGGGCAGGGAATGATTGAAGAAGGCATCCAGGGCCTCGAGCACCGTGGTCTTTCCGCTCTTATGCGTCCCGATCAGCATCGTGTGGTTGCCGAGGACGATCGTCTCCTCCTTGAACGCCTTGAAGTTCTCGATGTGCACATATTCAATCATAGCGACTCCTCCCGAAAGGATGCGATATCATGCATAACGCCCGTCTGAATGTAAGAAACGAAGCCCCCATCGAACAAGGGGACTATGTCCTCTACTGGATGCAGCAATCACAGCGCATCGAGAATAATTTCGCCCTCGCCTACGCGATCAAGGAGGCCAACCGGCTCGCCATCCCCTTGCGCGTCGTCATGAGCATCGACAAATCCTTCAAGGATGCCAACATGCGGCACTTCATCTTTTTGGTCGAAGGCTTCAAGTCGCTCGCGGGGTCCTTCAAGCAGATGGGGGTCGATTTCAGGGTGGAGCGCGGCCCCTTCACAACAACCATCCCGCCCCACATGGACCGCGCCGCGCTTTTCGTCATGGACAAGCCTTATCTGAGGGAACTTCGAGAGACGCGCCGGGACATGAGCAGAATCGCAGCGGAAGCCAACCTCTTCACCGTGGAGGTCGAATCCGAACTGATCGTTCCCGTCGAACACGCGAGTAACAAGCTCGAACACGCCGCGCGCACGATACGGCCGAAGATCCACAAGCAGCTGGAGGAATTTCTTGAAGAGGCTTTGATCGGGCCCTTGCGCGTTCAAAGTCCGAATTATCCGAAAATCCTTGAAGCCCCCATAGAAGAGATCCTGGACGGAGTCTACGAAGACGGCATGCCGGGGAAGAGCTACTACTTCTACGGCGGCGAGCGCGAAGGGAAGAAACTGCTCGAACAGTTCATCGAGGAGAAGCTCCCCTACTACCTCGAAAGCAACGACCCCTCGAAACGTCTGATCAGCCGTCTGAGCCCGTATCTTCATTTCGGACATCTCTCGCCGCTCACCATCTATAAATACGTCGAAGAGAGCAGGGCCATGGGCCAAACCCCGACGAAGGCCGCGGAGGCCTTCATAGAACAGCTCATCATCCGCCGCGACCTGGCCTTCAACTTCGTCTATTATGAACCGGGCTACGACGCTTTCGACTCGATGAGCGTCCCCTGGGCGTATGAGACCATGAAGGTCCACGAGGACGATATCCGGGAACGGCACTATACGATCGAGGACTATGAAAACCTAGCGACCCACGACCCCTACTTCAATGCCGCCATGCGGGAGATGCAGAAGAGCGGGCACATGCACAACTACATGCGGATGTACTGGGGAAAGCGCATCATCGTCTGGAGTCCCACCTACAGGGAAGCCTACGAGACCATGCTTCACCTCAACAACAAGTACTTCCTCGACGGCCGCGACCCTAACAGCTACGCAGGTGTCGCCTGGTGTTTCGGGCGCCACGACCAGGGATTCAAGGAACGCGAGGTATTCGGAAAGCTTCGTCCGCTGACCCCCGGAGGGCTCAAACGAAAATTCAAGATCGACAAGTACGTCACCTATACCAAACGCCTCTGATGCCGCTTCCGCGGCATTTTTTCATAGGTCGTAGGTGCTGTGGATCTCCGCCGGCGTTCGCCTGAGAAGGTTCAGAAGCGGAGCGATGCCGAAAAGAAGGTTGATCGCATACACCACGAGCAGACCGCCGACGACGGTGAAAGGCGTTATGCGGAATAGTTCGATAAGCTGTTCAGTCTCCCCCTGTATGCGATGCAGGACATACGTCGCCGCGAGATAGCCGATCGCGCTCGTCGCTGTGGTGAGGGCGATCGCCTCCGCGGAGAAGAGATGCAGGAGGTCCGTGCGCCGGACCCCCAAGGAACGGTAGACACCGATCTCATAGACGCGCTGCATCATCGAGGAGCGGATAATGAAATAGAAGCTGAGCCCTGTCGCTAAAAGCGCCGCAATGGAGAACACATAAAGGCCGCTGTAGTCCTGGAGCATGCTGGTGCGCTCGGCGCTTCTTCTCTCATCATAGAGGTTCCTGTATGCGATGTTCAATTCATCCAGATATTCCTCCATCGCATCGGAATCGTCCGTGTAGAGGAGCCTCCGGCTATCCTCGCCGTGGGTGGTGTGATAGTACTGCTTGTGCATCGCTTCGCCTGAGAGCAACGGGCCCTCGGAAAACTCGGAGGCGTAGAGTCCGACGACATCGTAGGTCTCATCGCGGACAATGCGTTCATGGACTTCGAAGTCCTCCATCTCGTCCACGTGGCTCAGAATTTCCGTCTCATCCTCCGGCATGCGGCCGTCCGTAAGTTCTGCCTTATCGGTCGCGAAAAGGAAATCATGCGTAGCAATCTGACCATCGAGACGCTCCGTGATGTATAAATCATCCGCGAAATATGCGTTCGCATTACTTTCCACAATGCCGGTGATCCCCCCCGTAGCGAAGGAAGCGGGCATAGGCAACCGATGGGACAGGCCGACGAAATCCTCGGGATCGTCAAAGCCGAGCGCGTTCAAGCGCGGTGCATTGGCCATCTCTTCCGCGAGGCGTTCGCTCAGGACAATATCGCCGGGCGCTTCCGGCATCGCCCCGGCGACGAGTTCCCCTTCAGCCGCCGCTAACGGCGCCAGATACACATCCGAACTGTAGGTGGGCGGGGCCTGATAGAAAAAGGGCAGGTCGATCTCCAGTCTTTCACTGTCTCGCTTAAGGGCATGGCCCTCCGCAGGTGCATCGAGGTAAAGTGATTCAAAGGCGCCGTAGTCACTCATCGCTCCATCCTCGACTTCAAACGCATAGCGCGGTTCCTCGAGGAAGGAGGCTTCATCGGGGGAGACGATATTGGCGAGTATATAGAGAGAGGCGGCGAAGAACACCGCGCCGAGCGCGAACGCCGCATACAGTACTTTAGTGAATTTCGAGCGTCCTTTGAAACGCCGCTTCACGCGCTCGAATATATAGGAGGGCGGGAACGCACGCCGATACCCCTTCTTCTCCACCCGGAAGTCGGAGCTGTATGTATAAATCATGGGCGCGCTCTCATCCTCAGACTCTTCACTCGAGCCCTCTTGTACGGAGACTTCGGAATCCTCGTCGATGACGTGCACATCCTTGAATGCCTCGCCGGCATCGACATAGAGGGTATTGTTCTTGACGATCAGACGCACATTGAAAGGTTTTTTCAACGTGTCGTCGCTATAGAGGGTGACATTGCCGGCATCGCCCTTTTCCTCCGTTATACGGTCCAGGTCGCCGAGATGGATATCGCTCTCGAATGCGCCTTCGCTGTATTCCTCCACTCCTTTAAGAGAGGCCTCCTCGAGCACACCGTCATCGAGGGAGTAGACACGGTCGGCATAATGGGCGGCCAGTGCCTTTTCGTGCGTCACCATGATGACAAGCTTCTCTTGTGATATGGCCTTGAGGATGCGCATGATCTCTACAGTATTCTTATGATCGAGGTTTCCGGTCGGTTCATCCGCGATGATGACATCGGGATCCTTCGCCAGAGCGCGGACGATGGCGACACGCTGCATCTGCCCGCCCGAAAGACGCGAGGCGCGGCGGTTCTTATAACGGCTCAGATGCACAAGCTCGAGCAGATGGTTGATGCGTCGTTGGATCTCGCGTTCATCATCGATGCCGACCATCCTGAGGGTGAGACGGATGTTCTCATAGACCGTCTCCTCCGGCAGGAGATAGTAGTTCTGAAAGACATAGCCGATGCGCTGCGCGCGCAATTGGTCAATATGCCTCGGTACGTAACGCTCGAAATGCGCATCGGCGAACGAGACCGAACCGCTGTCGGGCTTGTCAAGACCGCCGATGATATTGAGCAATGTCGTCTTGCCGCTGCCGGAATCACCCAGTATGACAGTGAACTCCCGCCGCGTCGCGGAGAAATCCACGCTGCTGAGGACCTGACGGCGCCCGCGCTTTTTGCCGTAAGCCTTGTCGATGCCTTTGATTTCTATCATGTCTCATCCCCCGCTTCCTTGAACGCTCTCGCGACACTGCGGGAAAATATGCGGACATTGAACCGCCGCGAAAGAAGCAATGACAATGCGAGTAATGCAACCACCATGAACAGATAATTGAGCGGTGTGTAATAACGGATATAATCCGGGAAGGGACCGTCGAGCATACTGTTCAGGTGCATGCCGGCGAACACAATGACAAGCGCCGCCGCCATGATGAAGAGTAACTCCGCCGATATGATGCGGTAAAGGTCCTTCCTGCGCGCACCGAGCGAGCGGAAGACGATGAAGTCCTTGACACGGGACTGCATGGCGTTCCTGAGCGCGATGAAAGCGATGAAATAGACCGCGCCCAGAAGACCGATGCTCACACCGCCGAGAAACAGCGAGAAGACGACCTGCGCCATCGCATCGGTGCCGGATTCGTATTCCGCGGGATAGACTGCCAGATACTCCTCGGGGAGTCCGTCCATCACGCGGGCGGCGTCGTAGCCGTCGCGCACGACCAATGCGGCCTGTCTTGAAGGGACATCGTCGAAAAGGCCGTAGAGGTCGTCCGGATGTATTTTGAACATGGCGTTGATGTCCTCATCTTCGAACTGTTCGCTGATCGTGAAACTCTCTTCGAGGATTGCATCGCTTCCGCGGGGTTGAAACAAAAGAGTCATCGTTTCATGCACCCCTGGCGACTCGAGGTTCCCGGCATTCACATGCACTGTGCCGGTCTCGACATCCTCATCGGCGACATAGGAACGAGGGGTGAAGTCTCTCGTGATGTCGCCGAGCGCGAACTGCATGTCGGAATGGGTGAAAAGGGCCCGGAATCGCGCGGCGCTAGTGTCAAAGAAATCATCATGGAAATAGACGGCCGAGACACTATCGGCTTCAATCACACCGACGATTTCGAATTCCAGCGCATCAAGGACTTCCCGGTCAACGAAAAGGGACGTATGCGACATGGGGACCTCCACCGTTTCACCCACCCGAACGTCGCCCCTTATGATGATCTCTTCTGCCTTTTCAGGGGGACGGCCAACATCAAGGGCACCTGATTCCAAAGCGGCCGCGTGTTGAAAATATACAGTGCGATGGAAGGCTTGCCGGGTATCGGCCAGGATGTGAAGCCTCTCATCAAGTATGGTGTCATACGGTATGACGGCGCGAACGCCTTCCATGGCTTCAAGCGACTCCATCGCCGTTTCATCGAACGCCCCGCCGTCCCGGGTCACCACCACACGGTTTGCGGCGGGGTTGGAGAAATGCGGATGGAATGAAGTCGTCCCGGCATGGGTCTGTTCCACATAGGCGCCGTATACAAAAGAAAAGGCCACCACAATACCCAGCGCTATCAACCCCGTGAACAGCGTGCGTCTCGGCATGGCCTTAAGATTCTTCAATGCGATCTTCACCCACAGGGAAAAGGACAGTGTCTCTTCATGTTCCTGCCTGATAGGCTTTTCGATGCCCGCCTCTGAAAAGGCGCGATCCTCGATCACGCGGCCGTCGAAGAGGCGGACATGCCTTGTCGCGTGCGTGCGTGCGATATCGGCGCTGTGCGAGACAAGGAGGACGAGCTTGTCTTCACTGAGTTCCTTGAGCAGGGAGAGGATGTTCTCACCGCTGTCCTTGTCGAGGTTGCCGGTCGGCTCGTCCGCAATGATGATCGGCGCGTCCTTCGCGAGCGCGCGGGCGATAGCCACACGCTGTTTCTCGCCGCCCGAAAGCTCAGAAGTCTTCTGATGCATCTGATCCTCGAGCCCCACACGCTCGATGATACGTTTGATGCGCCCGCGGCGGTCGGATGCGTCCGCCCCTGAAAAAAGCAGTGCCGCCTCGACATTCTCATATGTCGTATAAGCGTCGACGATATTGTAGTCCTGGAAGATGAAACCTATGTTCTGACGGCGATGGCGTTCGAAATCCTCGCGGCTGTAATGCGACGTCTCCGACCCTTCAATCAGCATTTCGCCTTCCTCATAGTCATCAAGGCCGCTGATCACGTTGAGGAGCGTGCTCTTGCCGCTGCCGCTCGCGCCGGTTACCACAACGAACTCCCCGCGTCTGAACACGAGGTCCACTCTATCGAGTGCACGCGTCACTGACTCATGATCGACATAGTACTTGGAAAGACGCTTGAGTTCAATCATGTAAACACTCCTTAGACAGCTTTGATATAGGCATCCCTGTCTTCACGTATTGTCGGCTCGAACCCCATCTTTTCAAGGTAGTTCTTATGGGGATCGCTCGCGGGGAAGGCTATGAATGAATCATACCCCGCCTCCTTGAAGCGGTGGCGTTCCTTCTCATAGATGTGCGCACCGGTCTTGAAGTCCTGAAAGGGTCTTATCGCATAATCGACGGTGACTTCGACAGTCGTTCTGTCGTATGCTCTGGCAAGGAAGATGCCCGCAGGGACCATGTTGCGGAGGACGAGGAATCGGAACGTGCTGCGCCGCAATATATCATCCGGCAAGGGCATGAAGCGTTCGATGTCCTTACGGTGGAAATCGATGAGCGCCTCGGAATAATCGCCTGCGCGCTCGATGGGAAGCACGGTGAAATACTCCTTCGAGGCGAAGAATTGCTTGAGATAATAGAGATTGATCAATGCGATGCCTGTATTCATGATCATCACCGGGGGAGAATCGATGAGCGCCCCGTAGACGGCGAAGATCACGGCACCGACAGTGTTGATGATGCGGAGGCGTTTGAGGGAACGCATGAGAAGCGATACGAGAATGATGAATGACGCTGTATAGCCGATCCATTCGATAAGTTCAAAAGACATGTACGATCTTCCTTATGATATTTTCTTTATTTTAACACAAAATCCAATTTTCCGTCAGTCTGAAGACAGGCGGAAAAACCTAGTGCATGAATGAATATACATGATATAATGATTAGCGAAAGCGAGTGAAGGACATGCCGACATTTGCAGAACGCCTCAGGAAAATCAATCCTTTAGAAACCGGCGCATTTTTTCTTTCTGCGCTGACGCCGGCCCTCGGACATGCATTCACACTGGGGGCCTTCGATGCCAGCATCATATGGCCGACGATCGGCGTCGCCCTTGCATTCTACACCTTCCGCCGACGCAGGGGAATGGCGATTGCGCTGTTCCTTGGTGTTTTCACAGGCTATCTCTTCAGCTACAGCATCCTGCAGGATGTCGAGCCTGCACTCATCCTCCCCCGCTCTCTATTTTCGACAGCGGGTACGATCATCAGCGTGCTCGCTGGCGTCTGGACATTAGGAAAACTCCGCTTCTTTCCGCTATTAAAGAAAAGAAAGCTCCCATGCCTCATCCCCGTCTTCATACTTATTTCACTCATCAACGCATTGATCGGGAACATCTCACTCGCTCTCCTCGAGGGCATGAGAGGAAGCCAGCTTTTGGAAAGCTTCATCATCTGGGCGGCCGGCGATCTGAGCGGACTGCTGATCATCGGGGTCCCATTGCTTCTGGCACTGGTCTATGACAAAAAACCCACTGCCCTGACTTTAAGGCATGAGATACTCTTTTTACTTGTTTTGACGCTCTTTTCCATTCTATTCTTCAGTGACAACATCCCCTATATAAATTACGGCATCCACAATTTCGCTTATATCCCCTTCACTGTGGTGGCCGCTGTCTTCCTCTCCTACCGCATGCTGTTCATCGGCTTTCTCATTTTCCTCACCCTGATGGCAATCTATCCGCCTTTCTTGTTCGAGGTGGGCTATCGAACATACATGCTTGAGATCAACATGTTTCTGACTTTCAACGTGCTCGCCTTCATCGCCATACGCTTCATCAGGGACGACATCCGGAACAAAGAGCGCAACCTGCAACATAGAAAAAGACGGCTCGAACAACTTTTCGAATCCGCGGAATACTTCTTCTCGCTATCCTCGACACCCGGCAGCGAGGACATCGAAGGCCGGAAGGCCTACGCTAAAAAGATGTTCAGAATGGTCTTCAGTCTCTTCGATACAATCGATTACGGCGCCTGTCTAGTACAGAAGGACGGACAGGTCCAATATATCGACACCGTCGGCCATGACATTGACTACCTCAACAGCATTTCCGACAACATCGAACACTGGCTGTTCGATTTGAAAAAGCCCCTGCACCATACCCACATGGAGACACGTTTGAAAGAAAGCATGGACGAAGAGACCTACGCAGCCTACAGCCAACGTAACCCAGCTTTGAAAGAGAGCATCCTCATGAGTTTCAACCTATCTGAAAACACGACCTGCGAGATGAGCTTCGACATCGGTGAAGGAAGCTCTCGCACCTTCGACTCGCACATGTATGAGTATTTCGTCTCCCTCCATGCGCTGCTCAACAGCTTCTTCGAAATCGAGGACACACTGCAGGAACACGATGTCCTCAAACAACAGATGATCTCCGCGCTTCTCAAAACGCTCGCGCTCTACGAAAGCTACACCAAGGCCCACAGCGAGGACGTCGCGCATCTGGCCTATCAGATAGGCGAAAGGCTCCGGCTGCATCCGGAAACACTCGATCAGCTCTTCTGGTCCGGCATCGTCCATGACCTCGGCAAACTCGGGCTCCCTCCTGAGATCACAAAGAAAAAAGGCGTGTTCAGCGTTGAGGAATACGAACAGATGCAATCCCATCCAAAACTCGGGGCGGATGTCATCAGGATGACGAACACACTAGAGGACGTGGCCGACTATGTCGCACACCACCACGAACGCTATGATGGAAAGGGCTATCCCGAAAGACTCAAAGGCGGCGAGATGTCGGTTGAATCCGGAGTCCTGGCTATCAGTGAAGCCATCGGCGCCATGATGCATGAAAGGCCCTGGGCCAAAAAGAAATCCAGGAAAGAGATCATCAAGACCCTGAAACAGGAACGTGGCGCACAATTCATGCCTGAATGCGTCGATGCGGCAGTCGAGCTTATCGAAGAGGGCCTGATCGACCACCAATACAACCGATAAAAAAACCACCGGCATACGGTGGCCTATCCGAACGTCCAGGCGATGACATACTGCAAATATATGAAGATCAGCACGAAAACAGCATAGATGAACATGGCATTGAAGAGGACGCCGAGGACGAGATTGACGACATTCATGGGATGGATCTCCTGGATGTCGTCTTTTTTCGTAGCATCATAAAGCTTGATGGCGAGAACGAAATAGCGTATGAGGAATGCCAGATTCACAATGGCCACGAGGATTCCGACACCTACAGCCGGCGGTGTCCTCTCGATGGCATACGCCACTAGAAGCAGATGATTCATCGTGGCCAGCAGTACGATCAGTTCACTCTTGAAAAAACGCTTCGGATCCAGCAAATCATCTCACCCCCGCCCTTCGAGGATTGAGACCAGGGGCACGATCAAAAAGCCCAGCCAGGCATAATGGAACCCGTCGAGAAAGACGCCTATGAGCGTGAATACCGCTATGGCGGCAAGCGCGCTCAACACAGTAAAGACCTTCGTCTCCCGTCGCTTCCTTATAGCGCCTAGCGCGGGGATCGTGAGCAGGATCAGCCATGAGACGCGCACAGCCATCACCATGCTCGAAAGGACAAACACCCCGACAACAACCAGGGCGGTGCCCGCTTCAGCCCGGCTTTTGAAAAGCCGCCAAGCAGTGCGCTGATTCACCCTCCACACCGCCAGAAGTACAAAGGGCAGAAAAACGAAAAGCGCACGGAGAGGATCCGCTTGTGACAGCAGCAAATAAAGCAGCGCCGCTGCGATGAGCAAAAGAACCAGCGACATTCGGATGCGGAGATCCCTTTCATAAAAGCTGAACGCGAGCGGAATCAGCACCAATAAGAGCCATGTCGGATGATATGTTGTGAAGTAGCCGGTCCAGACGAACACAAGGGGCGCCACGCAAAGACTCAAGAAAGCGAAGAACACCCGCCGGGAAAGCCTGTGACGCGAGTGCGAAAGCGCAAAAAGCGGCATCAGGATGTAGAGCGACCATAGCGGATGCCAAAGGCCATAGGCGAAGCCGCCGAACAACAATACAGCACTGGCCCAGTACGGAGTGAGCGCCGAAAGGACATGTCTCTCCCCTTCATTGACCATGCCGGCGACGACCTTGCCCATGACGGGCAGGACAAACACCACCCATCCGGGGTGCCACAGCCCCCACATCACACCAAGAATAAGATAGAGCACGGCGGCGAGCAATGCCGTAGCCCCCGCCAGCAGCAAAGAAGAGACCCTCTCAGCGCCGCCATACATTTGCTTCAGACGTTCATGGATCATCTCCGGGCTCTGTAGCGCATCCCTACCGGAGGAGGAAAGCAAGGAAGCGACTCTGCGGCGCTCTTCACGCAGTATGGACGCCTTCTCTTCACTACCGACACCGTATTCATCGAGCATCGAGGAGAACCCTCGCAAGTAGTCCTCCAGAAGCGCTTCATCAGTCTTCTTCAATGTATCCAAGCCCGATCGCTCCCGGGCCGGCATGCGCACCTACCGCAGGAGTGAGCGGCATGCTGAAGACAGATTCGATTGAAGGGTCGTTCTCCTTGAGCCTCGCTTCTATCCTATCCCTCACATCGGGATTATGCGCGTGACAGATGAACGGCTCGACCTTCTTCCCCTTCGTCTCCTCGATATACATATCCACAACCCGGTTCACCGCTTTCTTGAATGTCCGGATCTTCTCTATGTTCTCAACCGTGCCTTCCTTGGATATATGCAGAAGAGGCTTGATCTTCAACATGCTGCCGAGGAAACCCTGTGCATTCGATAAACGTCCATTTTTCACTAAATAGGCGAGGGTGTCCACGGCGAAATAGATATGATTCCTAGTCCTTATCCTGTCCAATGCTTCGAGGATCTCCTCTACAGAAGCGCCCCTTTCAGACAGCTCGGCGGCCTTGAGAGCCATTCTCGCCTGCGGGTATGCGACAGAACGCGAATCGAAGACATGCACATTGATGTCCGGAACTTCCTTGGCCGCGACCTGCGCCGCTCCGAATATACCGCTCATCTGTGAAGAGATGGTCACAACGACAAGGTCCGTGTATCCCTTTTTCTGCATCTTTTCGTACGTTTCAACCATCTCCGAAGTCGGGGGCTGGGATGTACGCGGAAAAATATCCGGATCGGATTCAATCGCGTCATAGAACTCATCCGCTGTCAAATCGACGTGGTCGCGATATTCCTTCTCCCCCAGATGAATGATCGAACGAAGAATAGGAATATCATAATCGTGGTCGAAATAATCCAAACAGGCGTTCGTACACGCCACCACACCTATGCTGGACATATAGAAACACCTTCCTTCATCCTTTAAAATTCCTAGCGAGCAGAAACAGCAGGTCACTCAGACGGTTCAGATACTTCCTCGGATATGCGAGGTCATCACGCGTCTTCGCATTGATGAAACGAACCAGCGTCCGCTCCGCCCGCCTGCACACCGCACGTGCATAATCGAAATACGCATTGGGCAGGGACGCTTCGCTGCCGGGAAGATAGAAACGATTGTCGACCTCTTGAGCGACCAGGAGCTTCTCCTCCTGTTCCTCGATGAAGTCGATATCCTCGGCATCAATCGACCTTAGCGCCTCATAACGCTCGGAATTATCCGGGTTGGTCGCTATGAGGGAGTTGATCGCCTGCAATGTATCCTGGATTGTCTTGATCTGTTCATAGCGGGCATAGTGAAACGTCAGCCCCAAAAGCGCGCTGAGTTCATCGACGGTCCCCAGCGTGTCAAACAGAAGGTCATCCTTGGGCAATGTTTCATCAGAATAATTGCGGCTCTTTCCTTCGTCTCCCTTAGTCGTGGAAATATGTCGCACATCCTTAATTCCCATGACATCACTCTCCTTTATGCACATTGTAGCATATGAAACGCGTGTGTGGCACAAAATTATGACATGGCAAAACATCGACAGCAGCTAATATGATATAATGAAAAAAAAAAAAAAAAAAAAAAAAAAAAAAAAAAAAAAAAACACATTCAGCATCCACTCGACCGACCACTCAAGATTCAATGAAATACAGATCCGCTCTGTTTGATTGTTTTCAGGTTCAGAAAGTCAGACACTCTGCCAATGAAAGGGGGACACATCAATGTCCCGTCTGGACGCAACGCTTGCGGCCGCCTTGAAAAATGAATGGTTCAAGAGTAGCACCAGCAAGAAACAGCTTCTGCAGGATGTCAAGCCTGTCGAGGCCTATTACAGCCTCGCCGAGCAGTATGGGTTCGAAAGCATCCTAGAACCCTACCTGAAATGGCTGCTGAGCCGTTTCCAGACATTCGGCCTGAACAGCGGACACCTTGAAGCCTTCCTGTGGTCAACCATCGGCAACTATGACATATCTCACCTAGAACCCGACGCTCCGCCGAGCACGCACAGTGCTTATGAAACGTCGATACACGCCTATATCAAAGCGCTTAGCAAGCACAGGGCCAAGGACGCATCGCACATCATCGATCAATTGAAACATGCCATATCCCTTCAGGAACTCTATCAGGAATTCTTCCAGCCGATGCTCTACGAAGTGGGATATCTATGGGAGAAAGGCAGACTCTCCGTCGCATTGGAGCATTACATCACAGCGTTCACCCAGTACGAGATGTCGAAATTCTACAAAGAGATCTTCGCCACTGAGAACACAAAAGGAAACATCCTCACCGCCGCGATTGGCGATGAAGCCCATGAAATCGGCATCCGCATGATTGCGGACATGTTCGAATCAACCGGATATGATACAGTCTTTCTAGGCAGCGACCTTCCCGTCGAGGAGATCATCTCCCATGCGGAAAACGACCCGCCGGACCTCTTCGCCTTCTCCATCACCATGACGCCGCATCTCACATCACTCACCCGGCTCATCAGCAACATCAAGACAAAAGACACCCTCAAAGACATCCCCGTCCTTGTCGGCGGACGCCCCTTCAACCATGACCCTGCACTTTATGAAAAAATCGGCGCCGCCGCGTCAGCGAACACGCTCGATGAAGCGGTGGAAAAAGGAGGGGAGCTCATTGGACAATAAGAAGTCGGGCATCCTTCTCTCGCTGGACGAACAAGGCGTCATCGAGGACATCATGCATACGCCGGAATCTTTGACTTTCAAAAAAGGGACGCCCATTATCACCTATGTCGACGATACCGCTAAAGAGACCTTCTACGACCTTTTCGAACATGCCAGGAAGCATCGATTCAGCTTCGGGACGCTTCTCCCCCTCGCCGGCGGCGAACAGGACATGCGCGTCACAGTCGCCATCGTCCGGCATGCAGGCGATTTTCTTTTCATCGGGCATTTCCAGGACTTTGAGACCATGAAATCCCTAGAAGAGACCATCTCCCTCAATAACAAGCAGATCAACCGACTCCGGGACAGCATGAAACAGAATGCCTCCCCGGATGCGGCCGCGTTCGAGGAGATCTCGAAACTCAACAGCGAGCTCATAACCACCAGACGCGCTCTCGAGCAGAAAAACCGGTCGCTAGAGAGCCTCAACAAGAGACTTGAAGCGGCGCAGCGCACCGACCCGCTCACCAACGTCCCGAACCGGCGCGCGTTCTTCCTTGATTATGAAAATGTGACCCTCGAAGAACCGATCAGGCTCGTCTTCACCGACTTCAACAATTTCAAGCTGGTCAACGACAGCCTGGGACACCAGGCGGGCGATGAAGCGCTCATACATTTTACGGAGGAAATCCGGGCCATCCTGAAAGAGAAGGATAGAGTCTATCGCTTCGGCGGGGATGAATTCCTCATCGTCATCCACGCCGACAATGATCAATTCCTGAAACAGCTGCCGGAAGTCGGCGAATCATTAAAAGAGATCCATCCGAGCCTTTCCCTCGCAGAAGGAAGTGCAGGCCTCGACGCCGGGGAGACTTTGAGCGCGGACCGACTCCGGAAAGTCCTCGCAAAAGCGGACAAGAATATGTACCGCTCTAAGCGCTCATACAAAAAAAGCCCTGAATAAAGGGCTTTTTTCATATCTTGAAGCGCCTGATCCTTAGCAGGGAGAGCACAAGGAACACTGCGAGCCACGCGATGAGCAATGCGAAGAGATGCCCGCTCTCAAGACTCATGCCGAAGAGCTCGACATCGATTCCGGCATAGTCGCGATAGCGCGCTTCAGCCTCGGCAACCCCTTCGTGGGCGAACATCTCGGCGAGGGCGGAATCCATGTAGATGCGCCGGTAAAGACTCGCCACCTGCATCGGCGGGAGGATATTGAGCGTATTCTGAAGGATCGTGCCGAACTCGCCGATGGGCACATAGATGCCTGCTAAAAAGCCGATCAATGTCCCGACGAGGGTGTTGAGAGCGCTCGCCGCGTTCATAGTGCGGATCAGACTGATCACATAGAAACCGATGGCGGAGAAGACTGTGGACGTGAACGCAACTAGAGCGAAGAGCTTCATGACATCGAAAGCGGGAAGCATCGTCGAGGCGCTCACAAAAAGCACGAGCTGTCCCACAGCCAGTACAATGACCCCCATGAACAGGGACAGCACCATCGCCGAGATAAGATAGCTGAACACGATCATCGAGCGGTCGAGGGGCGTCACGAAGAAATCATTGAGACTGAGCGAGACCCGGTCCTCGACCAGGCGGTTCAAGAACCCGAGCGGCACCGTGCATGTCGCCACGGCCAGCACTCCGGCGAACAACCAGCTGTTGAGAAGATACGCTGATTCATCCGTACCGCGGAACACCTCGGGGATGTTCTGTTCCTGGACATTGCTGAGGAACAGCGCGAAAAGCATCACCACGATCATGACGCTGAGGAATGAGAAGAACACCGACCAGCGGTCTCTTAGATAACAGAGTGCATGTCGTTTAATCAGCGGCCACATTAAGATCACTCAGCTTTCTTCCGGTGATGGCCAGGAACACATCATCCATAGTGCCTTTCACAATTTCAAACGTCTCTATATGGTCCTTATAGCGCTCGACAATCTCAAGACCGTCAAAAGAGGAGTCCACGGGGACATGCAGTGTCGATTGAACCGCGTGATACTCGACGGCATCCTTTTGAAGCCTTTCTGCGAGCGCTTCGTCCTTCGGGATTATGCGCACTTTATCCTTTGCGAAGCGGGCGCGGAGCTTATCCGCTGAATCCTCCGCCTCGACATTGCCTTCATGCAGGACGACCACATGGTCGCAGTCGCTCACTTCCTCCATGTAATGCGTCGTGAGCACAATGGTCATGTTCGTCTGGTTCTTGAGTTTCAGAATGAGCTCCCAGAGGTCCTCCCGGCTCTTCGGGTCGAGTCCTGTCGTCGGTTCGTCCAAAAGAAGCACTTTCGGGTCATGCAACAAGGCGCGGGCGATGTCGGACTTTCGGCGTTCGCCTCCGGAAAGCGTCCCCACGCGCCTTTCGAGAAGGCTGTCGATCCCCAGAGTTTCGGACAGCGCATCGATGCGCTGCTTCAGGCGGGCTTTCTCCAGCTTGTAGAACCGTCCCCTGATCTCGAGGTTCTCCCGGACAGTGAGCACATCGTCGAGCGTCGAATACTGGAACACCACGCCGATGGATCGGCGGATGGTTTCATCGTCATCGCCTACACAGGCGCCGTTGACGCTCACGCTTCCGCTGCTCTCGCGCTTTAATGTCGAGATGATCTCGATAGTCGTGCTCTTGCCGGCCCCGTTCGGTCCCAAAAGCGCGAAAAAGGAACCCTCGGAGACATTGAAGGATATGCCCTTGAGGGCACGGGTGCGTTCGTAGTCCTTGATGAGATCCTTGATATCGATCATCGCTTTCGTCCTTTCCTTTGAATTGTTCAAGGTGTAAACTATCTAAAACTTATCATGTCAAGGGAGGGATTGAAAATGCTATATGATAGGTGAGAACAGGCTGAAGACACTCTCGACGAGTCTTGTCGGCAAGGGGCGTCTCGCCCATTCGACTGGGTCTATGAGAGAGCTGTCCTCCTTGTCCGCCTCGAAATGCTCGACAAGCGTCTGCACGGAATCATTGTAGAGAAGGGCGGTGACTTCGAAATCGATGACGGCGCTGCGGTTGTCGAGATTATAACTGCCGACCGAAGCCATCTCATCATCGATGATAAGCACCTTGGCATGCGAGAACCCCCTGTCATAGCTGTAGATCTTTATATCAAAACCGAGCAGTGTCGTCACGAAGTACTTCGTGACTTTATATACAAGATATTTATCCGGGTCGCCCGGGATGATGATCTCCACGTCGACGCCTGATTGAGAGGCCGTCTCAAGCGCTGTGAGCGTTTCCTGATCTAGCGCCATGTAGGGGGTCATAATCTTGATGGAACGCTTCGCGTTCAAAATCATCTTCAGATAGAGGTTCCTGATATGCGCAGCATCGGAATCGGGACCGCTTTCTATGATTTGGCTCACGCCCTTCTGCCCGGCGGTGACGTGGGGATAATAAAAATCAGTGTCGATGAACTCGCCGGTGTTATAGTAGTAATCCTTGAAGAAAAGAGCGGTCAGGGACTTGATGGCCGTACCTCGGACTTTGATCTGTGTGTCCCGGAAATAATATGAAGAAGCGACGCGGTTATCGTATTCATTGCCTAGGTTCATGCCGCCCGTATAGGCGGTTTCTCCGTCCACAACGACAATCTTCCTGTGATTGCGGAAGTTGATGCGCGTGTTGAAAAGCGGGAAGTAGATAGGGTCGTTGATGATGAGGTCGATGGCGCTTTTTTTCAAACGCCTCAGATAAGACCGCTTCATACGGGCACTGCCGAGGCCGTCGAGGATGAGTTTGACATCGACACCCGCCTCCGCTTTTTCAATGAGCATCTCCATGATTCGGCGGCCGGTCTCATCCGAACGGATGATGAAGAATTCGAGGAGAATGAACTTCTCGGCCTTTTGAATCGCCTCTTCAAGGTCGGGGTAGAAGGTTTCACCGTTCGGCAGGATGTCGATTCTGGCATCATTGATGAAAGGCTGGTGATGGGAGATGTGATGAGCGGCCCGGAAGATCTCCCGCGGACGCTCGGGAATATCGTACATGGCGAACTCCATCTTTTCAGGAGAGGTCTCCCGCGTGATATAACGGTCCCCCACCATCAACGGTCTCTTTTTATAGCGCCGGCTGTTCTTGAAGTTCCTTCCGAACGTCAAAAAGAGGGTCGTGCCGACAACCGGCTCGAATGCAAGAATCAGAAGCCAGGGAAGCTTCTGATTCGGGCTCTCGCTTCGGAGCGTGACAGAGAGCCATACCAAAGCGAAAATCCCTACGAAGAAGCCCCGGCCTAAAAGACCGAACAGTGTGCCGAACTCAAAGAAGTCCCATATGGCGTTGAAAGCGAACTCCAAAGCAAATCTAAGGGCGATAGCGAATACTATCACCCCTATGATCATGAAGAGTTTCCGAATGTTCTTTTCCATTGCAACCGTCCTTTAACGCTTTATGTAGCGAGTGTGTCAGGGGATAGCGAGCCGTTGATGATATTGAACAGATCCGAGACATCGGAGGGGGAGAGATGCTCATCCGGCGCTTCAGAAACGATGTCCTTGATCACTTCTACATGGTGTTCATGTGCCTTTTGGCGCTCTTCCAAGGCTTCCTTCTTCTTGTTCTTCTCGTCCTCGAGCGCTTGGTCGAAGCGTTCGAGCTTTTGTTTCAGAGTGGCTTCGACATTGCGTTTTTCATCAAAGTATTTCTCTTCCTCATGCTCGGCTTTTTCCTTGAGCTTTTTCAGCGTCTCTTCATGCCGGTCCTTCAATTTACGGATATAGAGTTCTAGACGTTTTTTCTCATCCTGGAAATTCTCATTCAACGTCTTGGTCTTTTGTTCTCTTTCCTTTTCAATCTCGGCAAGGGCGTTGTCATAGGCATTCCTATATTCCTTGAGGTTCTCTTCGTGTGAACTCTTATATGCCTTGAAATCGCTGTCGACGGATTCAAGCGCCGCGCTGAGGCGGTCCTCGCATCGTGTTTTTCTGGCTTTTATGCGATGAGTGCGGGAGTTGAGATATTCCTTGGCCGCTTCAAGTGTGTTGCTTTTCCTGTCTTCCTGGAACGCCTTGAACTGAAGGCTCCGCCGCTTGATGCTCGCAAAGTGTTCCTCGATGGCCTTTTTCTCTTCTTCCGCGCGGTTTTCAACGTCATTGATGAGCGCTGTATAGTAATCGGTAATGTGAAACAGCAGCGTCTCCGCCTCTTCAATGGAATGGTCGCGCTTTTGCTGGATGGTCTCGAGCATGCGTTCGTGAAGCTGTCGTTTCTGTTCGAGCGAGGTTCTTTTTTTCTCGTAGGCTTTCTGTCTTTCGGCCGCTCGGCGGGCGTTCTCGTTCTTCTGTTGTTGATATGCTTTTTTCTCCCGCTTGGGGTCGATCTTTTCGAGCTTGCTCTTGTCTTGAAGCGCTTCTTCTTCCTGAGAGGTCTTCAGGGAGGCCAGTGTATCTTCCTGCTCTTTCTTCACGTTCTGATAGATGCGTTCATAGATGCTTTTTTCATGCTTGTAGGTCTCCTCTATTTTCGCAGTCATTTCCTTGTGGTCGCTCTTCGCCTGATCGATCATGGCGTTGTAGCGTTTTTTACGCATATCGGCGCGACGGTCTATCTCTTGTTTAATGTCGGGGAGATGGGCATTCACCGTCTCCGTCTTGAGCGCGGCATAATTGGTTGTGTATTTGAGGAAATGATCCAGAAGCATTGCTTCATTGCTATGGTCAAGCTGGTAATAGCCGAGTTCCTTCTCGATATCGAGATAATCCTTGTCGTATTTGAATAGATAATTCAAACGCTTTGTATCGGTCTCCGCGGCTTTGATGGAGAGGTCGCGTCCAGCGGTCGCGATATTGCGGTCCATCTCTTCCTTCGCTTCCGCGGATTTTTTGGACATTTCGAGCTCGAGCTCCTCGAGGTCACGTTTCAGCCTCGCTTCATTCTCCTTCAGATCGTTGCGGGGCTGTGCGACGGCTTTCTCGTGTTCCTGGGTTTCCTTCTGCTCCTCCTGCGTACGGTTGATATTCATCGTCTGAAGGTCGTGTTCTAGTTCTATGAATTTCTTCTGCTTTTGATAGTGCGCATATGCCTTGTTGTATTCCACATTCGCCTTCTCCAGTTCAATCAAGGAGTCGGTCTTGGCGGCTTCAACGTCATCGAGGTACTGCTTAAGCGTCGCGACACCATCCTCCTTCAATTCTATAAGCCGGCTGTGAAATTCATCCACGACTTTACGGCGTTCTTCCTTGAGGGCCTCGAAGGCCTCCTCCTGTTCGCCGATCAGTTTGTTCAAAGCTTCCTTCTGCTGTTTGCGAAGTGTTTTCTTCTCTTTTTCCCTCGCTTCGGCAGTGGCTTTGTCATCGAGCTTCTTCGCCTCGTTGATGTAGGAATCCAGTTTCGACTGCTCTTTTTCGTGTTTCTCTTCAAGCGCCTCGCGGGATTTCTTGTGTTTCTTTTCCAAATCATTGATCTTCTTGTCATGAGGCTTGAGAGCCTTCCGGTACTCTTTCAGCGTATCCTCGATCTGTTTTTTAAAGGTTTTCTCATATTCGATGCGCTCTTTCTCAAGACGGCGTTCTTCCTTTTGTTCTGCCTCTTCGATCTCCTCATGACGGACATCGTAAGCAATGCGCGCCATGCGTATATAGTTGTCATTGACGGCGCGTTTGACATTCGTCTCTTTTGAAAGTTCAATCATGTGATGATTGTGGCGTTGCACCGCCTCGTCGATCTTCTCATCAGCCTGTTCCTGGATTGAGAGCAGCTCCTTGGTGGCCTCCTTGGTGACATGGTCGTAGCCGGCCTGGATCTTCTGTCTTTTCAAATCCCGCAGCGCCTTCTTCTCATCCAACGTCTCTTCAAGGTCCGAAAGTTTGCTTTCATGGGTGCGGCGGGCTTCCTTTTTTCGCTGCTCGAGGATACTGAGTTTTTCTTCGTACACGGATTTGATCTCTTTGAAACGCTCTTCATACAATTTTTCGAGAACCTTCAGATTTTCGTGGTATTTCTTGAGGTTCTCTCTCAAAGAAGTGTCGATCCGCTTTGCGTTGTCTAAAAAGAGGCGATGCTTCCCCCTCAGCATAGCATCGGTGCTCAGATAATGCTCGACAATAGGACGATAATATGTCTCGAATTGTTTTTGTATGCGTTTTTCATCACTCATATTTCTCCCTCCCTGTTTTCTATATTACCATTTTTCTAATTAAAGCACTACCCATCCTGTACGCTGATATCTTCTTTCTCTATCAAGCGGGCGGTTCCACCCACATAAATCCTCATGCCTTCAGCGCTGTTTTCAACGCGGGCGGTTATTCTCGATGGCTTCCCCATGAGATCCCCCTGTTCGAACATGAAGATGCGTCCGCCATTCTTTTCATGCAGCGAGGCCGCTAAAGAAACGCACGCTGTCCCGGTCGCGCTCTCCTCGGGGATGCCGATGGGCGGCAGAAAATTGCGCAGGAATATATCGCCGCCGGTCAGTGCGTCCTCGGTGTAGACGCACAGTCCGGAAGCATCATATGACTCTAGAAGTTCCGCGATGCGTCTCGAATCGACATGAAGCCTCTTCAAATCCTCGTTGCGCTCTACTTTCACATACAATTCACACACACCTGAATCTATCCGCTGAACAGGCGGAACACCATCGACATTCAAAAGACGCGCAAAAGGGGATGGGTCTTCAAGCGTCTCGATGACAGGCTGGGCGAAACCCAGCTGGACATCCTTCTCCCCTACAAGCACCCGGATGGGCCCTGCTTTGGTGGAGAGTGCGTAAACGCCCGGAGGGATGCGCCCCTCGTCGCGCAATGCGTTGAATGCGGCCACTGTGGCATGACCGCACATGTCGACCTCGGCGGTCGGAGTGAAAAAACGGGCCGAAAAGGCGTCCTTCGCCAAGACGCGCACAAAGGCGGTCTCCGAATACCCCGCATAATGCGCTATACGTTGCATGGTGCCTTCGTCGAGGTCGCCGTTAAATATCATCGCGGCTTCGTTTCCACCCTCGTCGCCTCTTGGAAACGCGGCAAGCCTGTAGAGCTTTGGCAATGCGCATCACCTCTTTATATTTCAAGTATAGCCTATTTAAAATCCCTTGCAAAGCAAAAAAGATTTTTTTCAGCTCCATCCCTTATGGTAGAATAGTTTTGAGAGGTGAACACCATGCGTTTTCCCCTGACCTTCACAAAAGGCCTGCTGATCGCGGCCGCTATATTCCTCTTCAAATGGGGCGGCCATTTTTTCGCCGCCGAGACCATGGAAGCCCCTGTCTTCAATCCGGCCGTGGGCGTTGCGCTCGCCATCATGCTGCTATATTCAAAAAAAGCGTTGATTCCCATACTCATCGGGTTCTTCCCCGCGGAGCTCTTGGGCATTCTTGAAGAAGGCGCCCCCTTCTGGGGTGCGCTCCCCCTCACCCTAGCCTTCGCGATAAAACTGCTCATCGCCTATCATATCTCGGTTCGCTTCAAGCTCACTGAACGCTTCTTCGATTACAATAAGACAAAGGTCCTTTTTTTATTCCTGCTCATAGTGGCCATCGTCTCTGTTGCGAGCGGGATCATCTGCCTCATCATGAACCCATTATGCTATTGGCTTGATCACAACCTCGCCTTGCTTCTCTCCCGTATGCTGGCGGTCTTCACCGGCATCACGCTGTTGACGCCGCTTGTCTATCTTTCGCTTGTGGAGAGCGCAGACACTGGCAAGCTCAAGGACAAGGCAGGGGGCTACGCCCTTTTCTTCACACTTTTCATCGGCGCCATCATTCTCTTCACGATTCCTGATACTATATTCGTCTTCATGCGGCATATGTATCTCTTTGCACTGTTCTTTGTCATAGGGGCCTATCTTCTTCCCTATAGCTATATCACCATCGCGCTCCTCGTTTTCCTCTTCGCGCCTATCTTCTTTAAAACGGCCGGACTCTACGAAGTCGAGAATCATCCGTTGTTGCTGACTACAATGGGCGCCTTCAGTGTGATTACGCTCGCTTTGGTCTTCTCCATCAAGCCCAAGAAGGATCTGCAGATGGAAAAGCGGGAAGCTCTTGAAGACACCACGCAATCCCTCGACCATACCATCGGATATCTCCGGGAATTGCTTGAACTCTCCAAGGATATCCTCGAAGGGGACATCTCTTCAGATATCTTCTCCCAGAAGGCTTTTTTCATCACCAATCACCTCTTCACCGATGCCGAGGCCTCCTTCAGCTATCACGAAAAGGACGGAGCCATCGAGATGGCTTATGCAAAAGGGTATCCCGTCAGGCGCGTCCCTTTCCTCTATGAGCTGCATGATGCTGACGCTATGCAGACATCCCAGCACATCTACATTGAAAACCCGGCAAGGACACTTGCCTCCAAATACGGCGAGACGTTTGAACAGCTGAATGCCGGGGATATAGATTTCAAACGGCATTATTTCATCTTCACGTTCACGCCTTCGCATCGTTTCATCGTGGCATTGGACTACGACATGAACAAACCACTGAGCGCCGCCTTGATCAGGCGTATGAAAACGTTCGCCGCCCTTTTGAACAAACTATTCTACAAAAGCTATGTATCAACGCTCACAGTATCGATCAAGGAAGACATCATCCTCACGTTCGCAAGAGCCCTTGAACTCTATGATCGTTACACCCGCGGCCACAGCGAGGACGTTGCGGTCCTGGCCACGGCCATCTCAAAACACATGAATGTGCTGGAGGACGAGCGCGATGAACTCTACTGGGCCGGGCTTTTGCATGACATCGGCAAAATCGGTGTCGACCATCAGATCCTCAATAAAAAAGAAACCCTCAGCGACGAAGAATACGCCGAAATCAAAGCGCATGTCAACTACAGTCACGACATGCTCAAGGACGCTGAAAGCCTCGAGAACGTGGCCCGCATGGTAAGGGACCACCATGAATGGTGGAACGGCGAAGGCTATCCTGATGGTCTGAAGGGCGAGGAAATCTCTAAAGGGGGACGCATATTGAGCGTCGCAGACGCCATCGCCACGATGTCCTCGGACAGACCTTACAGAAAAAGAAGGACCTCCGTCGAGGCAATCAAGAAAGAGCTCAGACGCTATCAGGGCGAACAATTCGCACCGGACGTCACAGACGCCGCCATCGAGCTTCTCGACGCGAACATACTCGAAAAAATGAAAAACTCAAGCACTCGGGCTTGAGTTTTTTTATGTCCATTCGGAAAACACAGCTTCGCCGGCGATGTAGGTCTCTCTGACCTTCGCCCGTGCGATTGTTTCAGGGTTGTCAGTGTCCAGGCCTTCCACAACGACGAAATCGGCGGACTGTCCGCGTTCTAACGCACCCAGCATATCCTCCTGCCGGGAGAAATACGCTGAAACGGCGGTGTAGCTTTCAATCGCCTCAGGAAGGGGCATGGCCTCCTCGGGAACAAGCGTCTTCCGGTCATTGTACCCAGGGCTTCTCGTCGAGGCGATATAGAGATTGAGCAGAGGGTCGCAAGGCTCGATGGGAGCGTCCGTGGATAATGCCGTCGGCACGCGTTGACGCATCGTTTCGAAGAGATACGCATCCTTGAGCCGTTCCCCCAGACGTGCTTCAGCGATGGATATATCGCTGCGGATGAAGACGGGTTGGACCTGGGCGCCGATACCGTTGAGGCGCATCCGCTCGATCTGGGTATGATCAGCCAGCTGTGCGTGGATGATCGCATGTCTTGGATGCTTCCTGTGCGGACTGGCCTCCGCCGCGTCGAGGAAGCGTTCGACAGCCATGTCACCGATCGCATGGACCGCGACGTCCTTCTCATGACTGGAAGCCAGGGTGAATAGGCGCTTGAGCTCTGAAAAGCCTTGCACTTCAGTGCCGTAGGTGTCGGCATCCTCATAAGGCGCACGGAGGAGCGCCGTGCGCGCACCCAGGGAGCCATCTATGAACCGCTTGAGAGGGCCACTCCGGAAACGCCCGGCGGTGAATTCGCCATAGCCCTTCTGTAAAAACTCCTCCATCGTATCGAGGGGCAGGTTGACTTGTTCATAGACACGCAGTTTCAACTCTCCCTTGGCATGCAACGCCTTGAACGCATCGAGCACCAGTTCATAGGGCGCGGTAGTCACAGCGAAATCATCGCTCCCCACAGCTGTGATGCCGCGTTCCAACAATGCATCCTGAGCGGCGAGGATGTCGCGCTTCAGGGTTTCAATGTCGGAAGGGGGGAGGACGCTTTTAATCCAGGGACGCGCTTCTTCCTTGAAAAACCCTTTCTTCAGGTCGACATCCGCTTCCAGTTCAGACGGGACAGGTTTCTCAAGACGGTCGATCGCGGCTTGATTGGCGACGATCAGATGCCCGCACGCCCGGGTGATGAGGATGGGGACCGAGGTGGAGACGGCGTCGAGATCCTGTTTCTCGATACTTCTCTTCTCGTCGAGGCGTTCTTCATGGAACCCCCGCCCTAGAAGATAAGGGACGCCGTCTGCATGAGCTTTCAACTCCCGCTGCATCTCTTCGATCGATGCAGGTCGGGACGCATCATACATGGAAAAAGTCATCCCGGTCCCGAGCAAATGCATGTGCGCATCATGGAATCCGGGCAGCACCTTGGCGTCCTTTAAGTCGACGATGCGGTCGATATCCTTTTTCAGAATGGCGGAGGCTTTGCCGAAACTATGGAAGCGGCCGTCCTCGACGATGAAGGCGTCGGCCTTTTTTTTGAAGAGGTCGGCGTGGATATAGGCGGTTTTCATGAGTATTCCTTCCTGCTTATGGAAAGCGCCGGCGGAGGACGCCGGCACTTACAAGCGCTACTTGGTCGCTTCGACCATCAGTTGGGCCATGAGGTCGGAGACTTCCTTGGGATTTTCAATGGGGTAGCCTTCGATGAGGAGCGCCTGATGATAGAGAAGATTGGCATAGTCCTCTACTTTGCGCTTGTCCTTCTCATGCACACTTTTCAGGGCCTGGAAGAGCTCGTGGTCCGGGTTGATCTCGAGGATCTTCTCGGCCTGGAGCTCTTGTGCCTGTGATTGCGGCATCTGCTTGAGCACCTTCTCCATCTCGAGGCTGAGGCCCTCCCCGCTCACAAGACAGACGGGAGAATCCTTGAGCCTGCCCGAGAGACGGACGTCCTTGACTTTATCCTTGAGTGCCTTTTTCAAGGACTTGATCAATTTGGAATGTTCTTTCTGCTGTTCTTCGATCTCTTCTTTCTTGTCTTCATCAAGGAGGTCGTTCTCGCCCTGCTGGATCGATTTGAAAGGCACGTCCTCGTATTCGGTGAGGAACTGGACCATGAATTCATCGACATCCTCTGTGAAGAACAGTACTTCGTAATCCTTCTCTTTCACGGCATCCATCTGGGGAAGGTTCATGATCTGGTCCTTGTTCTTGCCGCTGGCATAGTAGATGGCCTCCTGGGGCCCCGGCATCCTTTCGATGTATTCGGAGAGGGTCACGTATTCATCGCTTTTCGAGGTCTTGAACATGATGAGGTCCTTGAGTTTATCCTTGTTCGCGCCGAACTGGTCATAAATGCCGTATTTAAGGATTGTGCCGTAGGCCTCGTAGAACTCGATATATTTCTCGCGGTCGTTCTTGAGCATCTTCTCGAGCTCGCTCTTGATCTTCTTCTCGAGATGCTGTGCGATCTTTCTGAGCTGTCGATTGTGCTGCAGCATCTCACGTGAGATGTTCAATGACAGATCGCTTGAATCGACAAGGCCCTTGACGAAACGGAAATGTTCAGGAACGAGCGCTTTGTTCTTATCCTCGATAAAGACACCCTTGGAATAGAGCTGAAGGCCTTTTTCATACTTTTCCGTGAAGAAGTCATATGGCGGCTTCTTGGGGATGAAGACCAGAGCTGTATAGGTGATGAGCCCTTCAACGCTTGTGTGGATGACCTTCAGGGGGTCTTCGAATTCATTGAACTGACGCTTGTAGAATTCATTGAGCGCTTCATCATCGAGCTCGCTCTTCGGTTTCTGCCAGATGGGCACCATGGAGTTGAGCGTCTCGACTTCCTTATACGTTTCGGCTTCTACTTCCTCATCCTCTTTCTCTTTTGTCTTGGTCTTTTCCATCCTGATGGGGTAGCGGATATAGTCGCTGTACTTTTTCACGATGCGTTCGATGGTGTTCTCTTCGAGATATTCGGAGTAATAGGCTTCATGCTCCTCGTCGTCTTCACGCAGCACAATGATGACACTCGTGCCTATGTCGTCCTTGTCAATCGTTTCGATCGTATAGGTGGATTCACCAGTGCTCCGCCACTCATAACCTGTATCGGCATAGGGCGAGCGTGTGCGCACAATGACCTCCCGGGCGACCATGAATGCAGAATAGAACCCCACACCGAACTGGCCGATGATATCGAGGTCCTTTTTCTCAAGCTTTTCCATGAACGCTTTCGAACCGCTCTCCGCGATGGTACCAATCTCGCTCACGAGCTCGTCCTCCGTCATGCCGATTCCGTTGTCCCTCACAGTAAGGGTACGGCCCTCTTTGTCCGGTTCGATGAAAATCTCGTGTTCATCAGCCGCCGGAACCGTCTCATCCGTAAGCGAAAGATGGTGACGTTTGTCAATCGCATCGCTTGCGTTCGATATGAGTTCGCGCAGAAAAATCTCCTTGTGTGTGTAGATGGCGTTCACCATCAGGTCCAATAGTTTCTTGGATTCAGTCTGAAACTGTTTTGTTTTTGCCATAATCGTCCCTCCAATCCAAAATAAATTGTATGTGCCGGATGGTGTTTTGTCAAGTCAGATGACCACAGCGAGCGATGCACGCTGTTTAATAAAAAAACCGCCGATGGCGGTTTATGAGGCGGCATTGTGCAGAAGGTTGCGTTCAAGGGTTGTTCTGATATCATCGAGTGTCGAGGCATCGAGCACTGCGGAAGCACTGGCGAGCGCCTCTTGGAAATCCGATGGCGTGTAGACGCGATTGATCGGCTGACGGAGGTCCGCAGACTCTTCAAGAATCACAACAGGCTCGATATGGTCCTCTCTGAAATTCAAAAGCGCCTCATGGCGTTTTGCATTCTGCTTGATAGGATTGGGGACCTCCCGCGTTCTCAAGGGACCGTTCTGGCTTATGGTCCAGAAATCCGAGGTCTCGCTCCCATATACCTTGCCGTCTATCGGCTCGAATTTCAATACATAGATGCCGCTTTGATGGAGAAACACGGCATCCGCAAAAGCGAAACCGTTGGCCTGTCTTTCATCCGGAATCAAGACATGAAAGAACCAGTAACCTTCTTCACTTACTGCTTGAAACGTCTCATACCCCAGTCTGTGACGGTCGGTCTTCAAAAGCGCCTGATAGGGGATGGATGTCTGCAGGTAAAACTGAGAGCGTTCATAACGGCGTCTTGCGTCCTGCTTTTCCTTATATCGACTGGTTTTCTGATAGAGATACATACCGAATGCGGCCGCATTCAACATCAAGACAATGATTGCGAGCAGGAACCCGATCCACGTGAACGCCCTGAAGACATAGATAGTGATAAGCGCCCCTATAAGCACGATGAACAGTCCGGCCAGAATATACGGAAAGGTGCGGGAAGACAGCACCGTACCTTCTCCCGACATTTTTCGCATATGACATCCCTCTTCCTTACTTACATTTGTACCATGCCTGCAAAAAAATCAAGAGCTCCAACGCTATTTGACAAATTGTCAACTGTCATCAAGCGTCTTTATGTGCTTCCCTCCTTTTAACCGTAAAACTCGCGAACAGCCGCAGCTTCTCATTCGCATAGAGCCAGCTGAGAATCAGGTGAAGCTGCAGAAGGAGGTAAGCGACAGGCATAAGCCATGTTTCTGTGAGACCGCCTCCGTGCAGGATTTCACCATAGGCGACAGAGAAGAACGCATAGATTACGATTGAAACCACCTTCAACACGAGGAACTTATAGGTGTTCAAACGCTTGTTCGCCCATTTATCGGCAATCACTTCTTTCACGGTCTTTCCTGAGGCGACCGTGACGAACATATAGATGAAGAACAGTATGTAAAAGACAGTGAGCGCACTGAATACAACCATGTCCACCTCTCCCAGGGAGTCGATGACCAAAGACATGAAGAAAAGCAAGGAAGAAAGAAGGGCCAGCCACAGGAGTATCTCCACAAAGGGGGTGCCGAACGCATCCTTCTCCCCGTTCTCTTTCACATAGGCAATGCTTTCGCCTTCGTTGTAGACGGGAATCAACTCATCCTGGCCGTTCTCATAGAAGAAGATGCGGTATATATGATAGAAAGCGAGAAAGACAGTCACGAAAAACCAGATGAGCAAGGCGTTGAAACTTTCAAAAAACACATAGGCATTCAACGACAAAATCCAGAGTATGCTAAAGGGGACCGTCACTCTGTTCCAAAGGGGCATATACGGCTTCTTGACCGCATAATATCGAACTGGCAGCTTCGGGGTATCGCTAGGCTTATCCATGAGATGCCCTGTGGAAACGCCATAGAGGGCCGCAAGCGCCTGGAGCACATCGCTCGATACCGCCCTTCTGCCGCGTTCGTAATTGGAGATCGTCGATGCGTCGACATTCACACGCTTCGCGACATACTTCTGCGATAGCCCGGCCGATTCCCGGCAGGCACGCAGCCGTTGTCCTATCCAATGCGCGTTGTTCATCCATCCCCCTCCTTCACCATGTTGAAAACTTTTTGTTATATTTTAACATATGCTTTCCGTTTCAGACGAAAAAAATCCCTTAAAGCAGTCCCCGAGTCCGCGGTGACTGCTTTAAGGGAAGCGTATCAAGTCGATGTCCTAGGATTCGAGGAGTTGAACCACCTTGTCATAGTCCGGGTGGTCCCCTACCTCGTCCACATACTCGAGATGTATGATTCTCCTCTCGCGGTCGAGGACGAAAACTGAGCGCGCCTGCAGGCGGTACTCATCGATAAGTGTGCCATATTTCATGGCGAAATCGAGGTCCTTATAGTCGCTGAGCGTCACGATGCTCTCCATGCCTTCGTTCGCGCACCAGCGCTTTTGTGCAAACGGCAGGTCGTTCGAGATTGTCAGCACGGTCACATTGTCGAAGGATTCAAGCTTCGAGTTGAACGCCTTGGTCTGATAATCGCAGACGCTCGTGTCGATGGACGGGACTACGCTGATGACGATATATTCATTGTCAAAATCCTCAAGCCGTCTCTTCTGGAAGTCACGGTCGAGTACAGTGAACGTAGGGGCTTCATCCCCTTTTTGTTTCGTCTTACCTTTAATAGTCACGGGGGTTCCTGCAAATGTGGGCATCATATCCTCCTTTATGCTTATTGTAATTCCATACTAACATCTCTTGCGGGAGGAAGGGGCTGTGATGCTCACAAAAGCTTCAGCGCCATGCTTTTCAACCGTTCTTCTCTTTGGGCATCGCATGCGCGGTGATCAATTCATGCTTGATGTTCCAGAGTTTCTCGGAGAGGTCCACGTAATAGATATGCGGATAGTCAAAACGTTTCACTTCATCCCATAATCTGTTCATGGACGCTTCCCGATGAGCCCGTATTGATTCCACATCAGGCAGGTCATAGACTCTTTCGCCCTGTTTTATGATGGGAATCAGTAGATTCTCGACGGAATACGTCCTGAATGTCTGGCGCTTCCATGTATGGGTCGGATCGAACAAGGTCAACGGCTTGTCCGTATCGATGGTCTCATCGTGGACGGTGAGCAAATCCGCAGCGGCATGGCCTTGCTTGTCGTAGATACGGTAGAGTTTCTTGAAATGCGGGGTGGTGATCTTCTCTACATTGTCGCTGATCTTTATCTTGGGGTCGATTCTGCCATCCTTCTCTACAGCAGTCAGCTTGTAGACGCCGCCGAAGACGGGGTCGCTCTTCGCTGTGATCAAGCGTTCGCCCACTCCGAAAATATCAATCGGCGCGCCCTGATTCAAAAGGGCGCGGATCAGGTATTCATCGAGCGCGTTGCTGGCGACGATGCGGCATTCTTCAAGACCGGCTTCATCGAGAAGGCGGCGCGCCTCCTTGGAAAGGTAGGTGAGGTCGCCTGAATCGATGCGGATGGCGTAACGCTCATACCCCGCCGGGATAAGCACATCCTTGATGACCTTGATGGCATTAGGGACGCCGCTTTGAAGCGTGTCATAGGTGTCGACGAGGAATGTCGCCATGTTCGGATAGAGCTCTGCATAACGCTTGAACGCTTCATACTCGTTCTCGAACATCTGAACCCAGGAATGGGCCATCGTTCCGCCCGCCGGCACCGTGTAGAGACGATCCGCGAGGGTGTTGGATGTCATGTCCGCACCACCGATGTAGGCGGCACGGGCCCCTAGGTTGGCGCTGCTCGCACCATGGGCGCGCCGGGCGCCCATTTCAATCACAGTACGGCCGCTCGCCGCATGCTTTATGCGGGAAGCCTTGGTGGCGATCAGGGTCTGGTGATTGATGGTCAGCAACAGGTAGGTCTCGAGCAGCTGTGCCTCAGGAGCGCTCGCCCGGACCGTGAGGATGGGCTCGTTCGGAAAGACAACCGTCCCCTCTTTCACCGCATAGATATCACCGGTGAATTCAAAGTTCGCCAGGTAGTCCAGAAACTCCTCGTTGAAAATCCCGCGTCCCCGGAGGTAGGCTATATCCTCATCGGAGAACGTCAGGTTCTCAATAAAGCGCACGACACTCTCGAGCCCTGCCATGACGGCATAGCCGCCATCGTTGGGGATGCGCCTGAAGGACAAGTCGAAATACACCGTTTGATTCCTGTGGGGGCTGTCGAAGTATCCATGCGCCATAGTGAACTCGTAAAAATCGATCAACATGCTTTCGTTCAGTTTCTCCATTCGTCTACCCTCTATTCTTTACATGCACATGAAGCCCCGCAAGAATATCGAGGGTCTTTTCGTGCATAGTGTCATCGAAACTCGCTGTCGCGGACGCATCAACGATGATCTTCGCATCGGGGAGCGCCGCCTTGGCGATCACTGCATTGGATAGGACGCAGATGTTGGAGACGAGTCCGACAAGCTCGACCGAATCGAAATCCTTCTCTTCAAGATAGGACCCGAGGTCCAATGAAGGGAACGTGTTCTTTTCAAACACAGTCTCCTCAGGACGTTTCAGGGCCTTGATGTCGGGATGAAGCTCATGGCCTTCTGTGCCCTTGACGCAGTGCTCGACGGGAAGATTCGACCCTTCTTCGGTATTGAGATAGGTCTCATCATGCGTGTCCTTGGTATAGATGACATCATCGCCCTCTTTGCGATAGGCCTTGATCTTTTCGACCACTGGAGGCACGACGTCCTCAGCCTTGTCGAAACCAAGCGCACCTGTGATGAAATCGTTCTGCATATCGACGACGATGAGACAGTTCCTGCCCATGCCATCACCTCCGTTTCATACGAATTGTAACACGTTTTTTCGTGTTTTGTAAGTCCGGACAGCTGCTTTTATAAAGGGTCGTACTACGATTGACCCAGGGCGCTCGATGCGCTACACTTTAAGTAACTAACGAAAAGAGGTGTCCGGATGAAAACCATACTGAACGATTCCAAGAACCCCCGTTTCAATCTCGCCCTTGAAGAATATGCACTCAAATATCTCGAGGCGGGAGACGACTTCGTGCTGCTATGGCAGAATGAGAACAGTGTCATCATCGGACGGAATCAGAACACGATTGAAGAGATCAACTCTTCGTACGTCAAAGAGCATGATGTCAACGTCGTGAGGCGCATCACAGGCGGCGGCGCAGTCTATCATGACCTCGGGAATCTGAACTTCTCCTTCATCACGAAGATGCGCGACAACCTGAACGACTATAAGAAATTCACCGCGCCTGTCATAGAAGCGTTGAACGCGCTTGGCGTCCCGGCGAGCTTCCAGGGCCGCAACGATATCGTCGTGGAGGGCAAGAAGATCAGCGGCAACGCCCAGAGTTTCTATAAGGACCGCATGCTGCATCATGGGACGATCCTCTTCGACTCCGACTTAAGTATCGTCGGAGACGTATTGGATGTCAAAGAAGACAAGATCGCCTCGAAAGGCATCAAATCCAAACGTTCGCGCGTAACCAATGTCAAACCTTATCTCGACAAGGATATCTCGATGGAGACCTTCAAAAAGACCTTGCTCACCCATCTTCTCGGGACCGACGAAATCGCCGGGAAAGTCTATGAACTCACGCAGGACGACCTCGGCAGAATCTATGAACTCATGGAGAAGCGCTACAATCGCTGGGAGTGGAATTATGGAGAATCCCCCGACTTCAGCATCGAGAAGGCCGCACGCTATGAAGGGGGGAAGGTCGAGTTCCATTTCAATGTCAAGGAAGGCCGGATCAGCGATGTCAGAATCTTCGGGGACTTTCTGAGCACACGGGACCTCACGACATTAGAAGAGAAGATCAAAGGCATCAGATACAATGAGGACGCCTTCAGGGAGACATTGAAGGATGAGCCGCTCGAGGAATATTTCTTCAACATTTCCCTGGATGACCTTCTGGATTGCGTATTCCATACATGAATAAAACACCCTGGTGCGTCATAAGCGCTCCAGGGTGCTGTTTTTAGATATGAATCGGTTTATCCACTATGCCGTGGGCGATTTCATGCACGGTCTCCGAAAGTGTCGGATGGGGGTGCACCGCGGATGCGATATCCTCCGCGCTGGCTTCTAGTGTCATGCCGAGGACACTCTCGCTGATGAGCTCCGTGGCGTTCTCACAGAAAAGGTGGACGCCGATGACCTCGTCATAGGGACGCTTGGCGATCATCTTCGCGAGGCCTGCGGACTGGCCTTCGCCGACGGCGCGGCCGTTCGCGCTGATGGGGAATGTGCTCACTTTGTAGTCGATATCCTGCGCTTTCGCCTCTTCTTCGGTGAGCCCCACATGCGCAATCTCTGGGAACGTGTAGATACCTGAAGGGAAATGGTCATAGTTGAGGGGGCGGGCTTCGCCGTCGATCGCTTCGATGGCGGTGACGCCCTCTTTGGATGCGACATGGGCGAGAAGAAGTTTGCCGTTCACATCGCCGATGGCATAGACGTTCTCTAGATTCGTGCGGCTATAGGCATCCGTCTTGATGCCGTTATCGCCCATCTCGAGTTCAAGTGCCTCAAGCCCTTCGAGGTTGGGCTTCATGCCGGCGCTCAGCAGGGTGAGGTCGCTTGAGAGTGTGCGGGACTCTCCCGCATGTTCATAGTGCAGAGTGCCGCCTTCATGTTTCTTGACCTCCGCACCGCTTATCACTTTGATCTTCTGTTTCTTAAGTTCCTTCTTGTAGGCATCGCGGATCTCCTTGTCGACAGTGAGAAGGATGTCCTCCTCGCGCTCTAGAATGGTCACATCCGTACCGAGGGTGTTGAAGATCGTCGCGAATTCGACCCCTATGACACCACCGCCGATGATCGCGAGCGAACCGGGCAGCGAGTCGATGGAGAGAAGGCCGCGGCTTGTGACAACACTGCCGTTTTCAAGCGCTTCATCGATGCCTTCTATAGGCGGTACGGCAGGCGAGGCCCCCGTGGCGATGATCAGATAATCAGTCGTGATGGTCTCATCATTCACCTCGACGGTCCTTGCATCCTTGACGCTGGCTTCGCCTTTATAGACTTCCACGCCGTTTTTCTTCATCAGATGCCCCACACCTGTGGTGAGTTTCCTGACCGCTCGGTCCTTGCGTTTCATCACTTTCTTGAAATCCATGCCGACATCGTCCATATCAAGCGTGAAGCCGTAGGATTTCGCTTTCTTGAACGTGTCGTAGACCTTCGCGCTTTTAAGCAGGGCCTTCGTCGGGATGCAGCCCCAGTTCAGACAGACGCCGCCGAGCGCCTCTTTCTCGATCAAGGCGACATCCTTCCCTTTCTGAGCGGCCTTGATGGCGGCGACATAGCCGCCCGGCCCGCCGCCGATGATGGTGATCTCATGTGTCTTCACAGTCTCACTCCTCAACTCAGTAATAGTAGATACGGATCCTGAAGATACCGTTTCAATTCTACCATGAAACGGCCGGCGTCGCCACCGTCTATCACGCGGTGGTCGACTGTGAGGGAGATCGGAAGCACATGGCGGGCTGTGATCTCTCCATCGATGACGAGGGGTTTTTCATGGATGGCGCCCATGCCCAGTATCGCCACCTCCGGATGATTGATCACAGGCGTGCCGAGTTTGGCGCCGAAGGCGCCGTAGTTGGTGATGGAGAACGTGGTGTCCCTGAGTTCGCTGATATCGAGCTTCTTCTCCCGTGCACGACCGGCAAGGTCCTGGACCTCTCCGGCGAGTTCGAGCAGGCTCTTTTCGTCCGCATCCTTGATATTGGGGACAACGAGACCGTCCGGTGTGTCGACGGCAAGTCCGATGTTGAAGTAGTGCTTGTAGACGATCTCTTCCTTCTCGTGATCGAAACTCGCGTTGAAGATGGGATACTTTTTCATCGCCAGAATGGATGCCTTGATGATGAGCGGGAGATAGGTGAGTTTCTTGTCCTCGGACTCGGCGCGGGATTTTTGTTCGTTGCGGAAGGCGACGAGGTCGCTTACATCGAATTCGTCCATGACTGTGGTTGCCGGAATCAGCTGATTGGATGTGTCCATCGCCTCGACGATGGTCTTCCTGAGGGTGCCGATGGACTCCCTGGTAGTGTCCGCTTCACGCATTGAGGGCATGGAGGGGGCTGTAGCGGTCCTTTCCTCCTCTTTTTCCGGCGTTTCTTCTGCGCGGGCCGCCTTGCGGATATCGTCTTTCATCACACGTCCCTGCGGACCACTGCCAGCGATCTTCTTGATCTCGACGCCCATGTCCTTCGCCATCTTGCGCGCGACAGGGGTCGCGAGCGCAGGACGGTCCTCATCGGTGCTTTCACTTTCCTCTTCGCCGCTCGGCGGCAGGACCTCGTCTGAGCTCTGGACTTCACCGACGACGCTCGCGCCTTCTTCCTCTTCTTCAGACGCCTCTTCGGTTTCGTCCGTCTCTTCCTCATCTTCCTGCGGCGTCTCATCGGAATCACCGCTGCCATCGTCGATCACGGCGAGGACATCGCCGACTTCGACTGTGTCGCCGACTTCGGCGCCTTTTTTCTTGAGCACACCGTCTTCGGGGACGGGGAGCTCGGCGTTGACTTTGTCGGTCTCGACGACGACCATCGTCTCGCCTTCTTCCACTTCGTCGCCGACGTCATAGTGCCATTTCAACACTTTGCCTTCATGGATGCCTTCTCCGACATCGGGGAATTTGAATTCAACCATGACAATCCTCCTTACTCGAATGTGGCGACGCGCTTGATCTCATGCGCGATGCGCCCGCTGTCGATGATATGATGGTGTTCTCCCCGGGGGAGCGGGACAGTGATGTCGTGGCCGCTCACTCGGGTCGGCTGCGCCTCTAGGTGGAAGAACGCTTCTTCATTAACCCTCGAGATAAGCTCGCTGCCTATGCCCAGTGTCTTGACCGCTTCATGCGCAACGAGGAAGCGTCCGGTCTTCTTGACGGATTCGATGATGGTGTCGGTATCGATCGGGGAGATGGTGCGAAGGTCGATCAGTTCGACGGAGAAATCTTCATCCTTGAGGGAATCGATCGCTTTCTTCGCTTCATGCAGAATCGGCCCCCAGGCGACGACGGTGATGTCCTTGCCTTTCTGCACGATGTTCGCCTTGCCGAGGGGGACGGTGTAGGCATCATCGGGCACCTCCTGCTTGAAGGCGCGGTAGATGCGCTTGCCTTCCATGAACACGACAGGGTCGTCATCGCGGATCGCCGATGTCAGAAGCCCTTTCGCATCATACGGTGTCGAGGGGATGACGACCTTGAGGCCGGGGAGATGCGCGAAGAGCGTCTCTAGTGATTCGGAGTGGTGCTCGAGCGCCCTCACGCCGCCGCCGTAGGGCATGCGGATGGTGATGGGCATCTTGTATTTGCCGCGTGAGCGGTTGTGCATGCGCGCCATGTGCACGGCGATCTGGTTGTAGCCCGGAAACATGAAACCGGAGAACTGGATCTCGGGGACGGGTCTAAGCCCGTTAGCCGCCATGCCGACGGCGCTGCCGAGAATCGCGGCCTCGGCGATCGGCGTGTCGAAGACACGCTGCTTGCCGAAACGTTCCTGAAGTCCGGCGGTCACGCGGAACACGCCGCCTTCATAGCCCGCATCCTCGCCGTATACAACGACGGAGTCGTCGCGTTCCATTTCCTGAGACAATGCTTCGTTGATCGCTTTGAGGAGTGTCTTTTCAGCCATGCTTATTCACCCTCCCTTTCTTTCAGATAGGCTTTGTATGCCTCTTTCTGCGCTTTGATCGTCTTTGGCATCTCAGCGTAGGTGTAGTCGAATACTTCGTCCACAGTGGGCGTGGGATATTTCTCGACAGCCTTGAATGTCTCCTTGACGAAGTCCTTGTACTCGTCCTGAAGCGCTTCGTCTTTCTCCTTGTTCCAGAGTTTCTTGTTGGAGATGTATTTCCTGAAACGGCTTATCGGGTCCTTCTTCTGCCAGTTCTTGACCTCTTCCTCGCTTCTATAGATGGAGGGATCGTCGGAAGTGGTGTGGGGGCCCTGACGATAGGTCACCGCTTCGATAAGCGTCGGACCTTTTCCGGCTCTCGCCCTATTTAAGGCTTCTTTGGTGGCCGCATACATCGCGAGCGGGTCGTTGCCATCGACCTGGATGCCCGGAATGCCATAACTGATGGCTTTCTGGGCGAGTGTCTCCGATTTCGACTGCATCTGCCTCGGCGTCGAGATGGCGTATTGATTGTTCTGGATGATGGTGACCATCGGTGCGTCATAGACACCGGCGAAGTTCATGCCCTCGTGAAACTCTCCGTGGCTCGTGCCGCCGTCGCCGATGAAGCTTATGGCTACTTGGTTCTTGCCCCGGATGCTCGATGCCATGGCGATGCCGGCCGCGTGATTGATCTGAGATCCGATGGGGACGTTCACGGGCATGACGTTCTGTTCGAACTTCGACCCCTGTTCATTGCCGTACCAATAGAGATACAGCTGCTTGAGCGGCACGCCTTTATAGAGCATGGCGGCCATCTCCCTGAACGAGGGGACGAGCCAGTCGTCATCCTCCGCAGCGGCCATGGGGCCGACCTGCGCGCCCTCCTGTCCCTTGACGGGCGCGAATGTCAGCATGCGGCCCTGCCTTTGATACTGCAGGGCCTTCACATCCGCGATGCGGGCGAGCTGCATGGTCTTGTACATGTTGATGAGTGTCTCGTTGTCGATGTCGGGTTCATAGTCCTTATTCACGACTTTGCCGTTATCATCGATGACGTTGAACATCTCCTGCTTGAGCGGATCATAGGAATCAAGTATCATGATAACCCTCCTATTTAGAAATTTTATAATTTTTTGTAGAGAAAAAAAGAAAAGGGAACCTATATGACAATTCCATCATAACGCAGGCTCCCTTTGCATGCACGTAAAACGCACCTTTTATTTGTAATTATGATAAATTAAACTACTTTTCAAACTCGCTTTCCTTGATGATGCCGTCCCTGTAGGCTTTAATGAGTTTATCGAGGTCGGCGATCTGGGCTTTCAAGCTCTCCCCCTTGTCCGTGTCGTAGATATAGGTGCGGCGCTTGTTCAAGTCCTCGCTATGGGTCACGGAGACAATGTCCTTCTCCTTTTCAATCAGGCCTTCGTACGAATCGAAACGGGAATGATAGACGAGATAGAACGCATAGGAGTCGCTGATCAGCGTGTAGCCCCCGATGGAGGTCTTGCCGGCGTATTGCTTGCTCATGCCGCCGTCGATGAGATACATGCGCTTATCGGCGAGTACGACATCATGCCCTCTTGTGACATCGAGAGGGACATGGCCGTTGATGATCTTTCCTTTTGCAGGGTCGATATCATACTCTTTGAAGATGCGGTCCAGGACGTCATGTCCCTCTCGCATCTTGAAATAGGGATTCATGATCTCTTCATGGGTCGCCTTGTCCTTGACGAAATATCTTTCAAAGGTCTTCATCGCATGTTTGCCGAAAAGCGGGCTCGTCTCGCCCTGCCATAGCATGACGAAGAAGTCGCGCTCGGGGTTTTGCTTGTTATAGCGGTTGAGATAGGCATTTCTGATCTTCTTTTCATACACGTCCGTCAACGCCTTACCCTTGTAGGCTGTGCCGTCAATCGATTGCGTCATGAACGTGCCGTCTTCATTCAACGGAAGACCGGCATGGAAGAGAAGCACGTCATTCGCTTTATGGATGATGCTGCCCTTCCTGAAGAGAAAGCGCACATGCTTCTGCATCATCTCGTTATGAAGGAAGAGATGGCTCAGATGATCGACGACACGTTGTTCCTCCTCGGTAAGCGCGTAAGGGTCGTTGTTGAAATCGACGGTCGGGAAATGGGCGTTCCGCATGTCATAAGCCGTGCCGTCGATGGTGACGGTGCCTTCGGCGGGATCGATCTTGTCGAGAAGCAGACGGTCGTCGAGGCCGAACTCCGGGTTGCGCCTGATCACATCGGCCTCGAGCTTGAACTGGATGATGCTGATGGCTTTATGCATGCGGGCGACGAATTTGTTGTCGGCGTCGTTGAGCGTGATCTTTCCCGGTTCCTTGGGATAGAACGGCTCGCAGTCATCGCCCTTGTAGACCTTGTTGGCAAGACCGGCGAGAAGCCGGAGATTGATGCCGTAGCCGTCCTCGAGACAATCGAGGTTGTTATAACGGGCGGCGATGCGCACGACATTGGCGATGCATATCTTGCAGCCGCTGGCGGCGCCCATCCAGATGATGTCGTGGTTCCCCCACTGTACATCGACGTGGTCCTGGCGAATGAGGCGCTCCATCACCATATGCGGTTTAGGGCCCCTGTCGAAGATGTCGCCGACGACATGCAGGCGGTCGATGGCCAGGTGACGGATGACCCGGCTCAGCTCGATGATCAGTTTCTTCTCCCTCTCCGTCTCGAACGCCGCTTCGATGAGGGCATCGTAATAGTACTTCTTGTCCTCGTGGTCCTCGCTCTCATAGAGCAGCTCCTGGATGATCGTGGTGAATTCCTCGGGCAGTTGCCTGCGCACATAGCTCTTGGTATATTTGCTGGCGATGATTCTCGCAAGCGAGACCATGCGCTTGAGCACTGTCTTTAGAAGGATGCGGAAGTCCTCGCCGGTGAGCTTCCTCTGGTATTTGTCCAGCATGTCCGTCGGATAATAGATAAAAAAGGCAAGGCGACGGCGCTCCTCTTTTGAGAGCGCATTGAAACGGGTGTTGATCTTCTGCTTGATGATGCCCGAGGCGTTCTTCAGGAAGTGATTGAACGCGTCGTATTCCCCGTGGATATCGGCGATGAAATGCTCAGTGCCCTTGGGAAGGTTGAGCAGCGCCGTCAGGTTGATGCGCTTCGTGCTCGCCGATTGCACGTTCGGATAGCGTTGACTGAGGAGTGAGAGGTATTTCCGCTCATACGTCATAAAGACCCTTCCTTTCGAATCAAGTAGCTGTTGTGACGCCATAAGTCAATGGCGCTTTCCTTTACTATACTATAAGCGCGCATGATAGAAAAGCCGCCTGAGCGGCTTTTCATAAACGCTTATAAAATGCTTCGGCCATGTATTCGTCGATGGTGAACATGTTGCCGATCGGGCCGAGAAGCGTGGCCTGACGGGCGAACTTGATCGCATCCTCGTCGTCGATTTCAATACCGAGGTCCTCAATGCTTGTCGGTGCACCCCAGGAGTTGAACAATATCTCGATGGCCTCGATCGTCGATTCAGCCGTCTCCTTGGAGAACACTTCCGTCCCGAGTTGCTCGAGACGCGGACGCATGGCTTCTTCGTTCCTCTCAAGCGCCATCCGCATCCAGGTTGGCTGCATCGCGCTCAGAGAATAACCGTGGGTGAGGCCGTGCTTCGCCGCTGGTGGATAGACGAGACGATGAGAGGCCCAGTCGCCTTTCTTTCCCTGTTGCAGTATCCAGTTGAGCGCCAGGGTTGAAGCCCAGGAGATATTCGCCCTGGTATGGTAGTCTTCCCCTTCAAGCAACAGCTTGTTGGTGTTTTCAATGACACTTTTCAGTATGCCCAGAGACATGTAGTCGCTCGTCTCCGTGCGTTTTGTCGGGGAGAAATACTGCTCGAAGATATGCATCATGATATCGATGCTGCCAGCGACGGTGTGATAGCGGTCGACATGCATGGTATATGAAGGGTCGATGATTGCGAACTGGGGGATCAACGCTTGATTCTTGATCGAGCGTTTCGCCCGTTTCGCATCATTGCTTATGACAGTATTCCCGTTTGTCTCCGAGCCGGTCGCTGCAAGCGTTACGATGACGCCGAGAGGAATGGCGCGATGAACCTGGCTTTTCTTGAGGAACACATCCCAGATGGCATCCTCTTTCTTGAATGCGGCGAACGCGATGGCTTTCGCACAATCGATGACGCTCCCGCCTCCGGCGGCAAGGATGAAGTCAATGCCATGCTGGATGACTGTCCGTCTGCCGCTCTTTACGCTTTCGAGCTCAGGGTTAGGACGCACGCCGGATTCCTCATAGAGCTCAATGCCGAGCTCATCCGCGATATCTTGAACCTTGTCATAGATGCCGAGCTCTTTGATCGACTTCCTGCCATAGACGAGCAACATCTTTTTAACGTCATGTGATTTCAATAGTTCCGGAAGCCGCTCGACCTGGTCCTTGCCGAACACCATCTTCGCAGGACTGTGGAATACAAAATTCTCCATTCATCTCACACCTTTCTTTTCTAATTATAGCATGCATGAGAACTGCAAGGAACTCCTTTACTTCATATACAAGACAGAATCTTTGTCACAGATTGCACAAGGGCGGGGCTGATTAACGCAGGCTACACAAGGACCGCTCTGTTATATATCCCATCTTCACCTGAAAAAAGCGCTCATGCGCATTTTCTTTTTGCGCTGATGGCTTGCAAACGGAGGTGTTCTCTTATAAACTGTACATATAAATCCAGCATAAAAGCGAGGCTTTCCTATGAGACCAGACTATCGCCGCTCCATCGTCAATCTCACCTCATCCCTGCTCAAGCACTTCGACCTCGAGACATATCATCCGAGTCTTTCAGCTCTGGATGAAGTGCTGAAGAGAGATTATAAACATATCCTCCTCGTCGTGCTGGACGGCATGGGCGAGAATATTCTTGATGCACATCTCAAACAGGAGGACCTTCTCAAACAAGCAAGAAAGTCTACACTGACATCAGTCTTCCCCGCGACAACGACAGCGGCCACAACATCACTGATGAGCGGAAAGACACCTTATGAACACGGCTTCCTAGGATGGAACCAGTTTTTTAAAAATGAAGACATCCACTACGAGATCTTCATGGGCACTGACTTCTACGATAAGGACAAGGAGATCCCTAAGGACTTTCATAAAAAGTATTTCGAATACAAGAGCGCCCTGGAGTCTATAAAAGAGAAACATCCGTCGCTCTGCGTCAAGGCGTTTCAACCGACTCCGGTCGATGAAAAAGGCCATGAAACCTTCAAAGAGGGTGTGGATCGCTACCTCTCGATGCAGAGGGACGCCCCGCGGTCCTTCGCCTATCTATATAGCCAGGCCCCGGACCTTCATGCCCATGAGTACGGCACGGAAAGCATCGAAGTCAACCGGGGGATGCGCACGTTGAATAATGAACTCACGCGGTTGAGACACACAATGGATGACGACACGCTCGTCGTCGTTACTGCCGACCACGGACTGATCGATATAGTGGAGATCCCCTTGTTTGAATTCCACGATTTGACATCGACCTTTGAGCATCTCCCCGCGAACGAACCGCGGATGACGAATTTCTTCATCAAGGACACACACCGCGAACATTTCATCAACTTCTTTAATGAACATTTCTCGAAGTATTTCAACCTTTACACCAAGAATGAACTCCTCTCTAAAAAGCTTCTCGGACACGGCGAGAAACATCCGCACGTGGATGAGTGCCTGGGCGATTTCATCGCAGTCGCAAAAAGCAAATACATGTTCAAACTCTCCGATGACAAGTCACACAAGGCGCATCATGCGGGGATTACAGATGCAGAGATGCGCGTACCGCTCATCTTCTTCGACAAGGAGGCATCCTAAATGCGGGTTCTCGAACAGCGCAGAGGCATAAAGAACATTATCCAGCAGAACCCTGTGTCTTTTCTGTTCATCATCATAATCACAGTGTTCTTCATATCTTCACCAACACTTGTCGAGCTGAGTTTTGACGACATCGACAATGTTTTCTTCAATGTAGTGAACGGCCAGATCAGGGATCCGGAATTCAAAGCTCTCTATGAAAGAGGTGCCCTCAACGGCATCTGGGTCGCCGAGACCGGCGAGTACTGGCGCTACCTCACCGTCATGCTTCTGCACGGAGGGTTCTTCCACTATCTCTTCAATGTCCTTTTCGGCATCTTCATCCTCGGTGCGGCGCTTGAGAGACTCATCGGTTCGTTCCGTTATTTCTTCCTCTTCCTCCTCAGCGGCGTATTGGCCAGCGGCGCAGTCGTCCTCTCCGACATACTGACGAGCAGCCCCATCCCGACTGTCGGAGCGAGTGGTGCGATCTTCGGCGTTTTGGGCGCTTTCCTCTTTTTGACAACGAAACGCCCGGATATGTTCGACCCGCAGGATATCGCCGGTATCCGCGGGCTTATCTTCATCAATGTCATCTATACCTTCATAGGCGGAAACATCTCGATCCCCGGCCATATCGGAGGGCTTATCGCCGGATACCTCATCGCCGCACTGCTCGGACTCCACAGAGGCGGTCCCGCTCACCGGCGCAGGGGATTCCAGGACCCCTACAGTGGCGACAATTTCATCGAACCCGGTTCAATAGATGACCTTGAAGAGGTGGATATCCTTGATGACTACGAGGAGGATGATGAGGACCCGTTCTCAAAATATGACAATCGTTATTAGACATCCATAAAAAAGTCGGTTTCCGACTTTTTTTCTTTTAGGAGTTCTTTTTAATGCTATAATGCATGTGAAAGGGGTTTTGACAAATGGAGACAGCTGTATTCGCACTGATCATCATCATCTTTGTCCTGATGAACGGTCTGGATGTCGTCACGAACATCCTCAATCAAAAGGCAAAGAGACGAGAAATCCCGGATTCGGTAAGCGACATTTACGACGAAGAGTCCTATGACGAATGGTTGCGTTATGGCAAGGAACGCGAACGCTTGAAATTCCTGAAAAGCGGTGTGTCTTTTGTTGTGATCCTATTCCTGCTCGCCTTCGGAGGGTTTCGACTGCTCGCTGAATGGACGATGGACCTCAGTGACAGCATCTACGTGCAGACGCTTGTTTTCATCGGCGTTCTGAGCGGCGCGAGCTATCTGTTCTCGATTCCTCTAAGCTATTATGAAACCTTCTCCATTGAAGAGCGCTACGGGTTCAACCGCTCGATGAGGAAGACGTTCGTGAAGGATCAGTTTATGAAGCTGCTTCTCACCGTCGTGCTTGGCGGCGGCCTGCTTGTGCTGATCGTAGCGATCTATGAAACGTTCGGCGCGAGTTTCTTCCTCGTCGCCTTCATCGCCATCATGGCCATATTCCTCTTCATCAACATGTTCTACACCAAACTGCTTTTGCCGCTCTTCAACACCCTGACCCCGCTTGAAAAGGGGTCCTTGAAAGGGCGCATTGAAACGCTTGCGGCGTCTGAGGATTATGAAGTGCGCAAAATCTCCGTCATGGACGCTTCGAAGCGATCAAGCCGTCTGAACGCTTTCTTCAGCGGCTTTTCGCGCTTCAAGCACGTGGTGCTCTTCGACACTTTGCTGGAGAAAATGGAGGAGGATGAAATCCTCGCCGTCCTTGCACATGAGATTGCGCATTCGAAACATAAGGATGTGATTAAGAACATCCTCATGTCCGCACTATCACTGTTCGTGCTGTTGAGCCTGCTCTACCTTTTCATCACTCAGGAGGTCGTCTACGCCGCATTCTCCCTTGAACAGCTTCACTTCGGCTTCGGCCTCATCCTCTTTTCCATCGTCATCAACCCCATCACGCTTTTCATCGGCATCTTCCGCAACCACCTGAGCCGAAAATACGAATTCAAGGCGGACACCTTCGCCGGAGACAGAGTAGGAAAAGACGCCATGCAACGTGCACTGAAGACACTCGCGAGGGCGAACTACGCCCATCTCACACCCCATGAATTCCATGTGTTCCTGCATTACTCCCATCCCCCGGTCAAGGACCGTATAGAGGCGCTGGAGGCATTGGATGACAAGAAGTAAGGCGCATGTGGCGAAGCTGATCCTCGCACAGATCAATCTGAGACGCATGATGATCGCGTTTTTGTTCATGTTCGGCGTCGAGGTACTCTTTCTCCTCTATGTTGAACGCATCCGTCTGGATGAATCGGCGGGGGATGAACTCACGCTGATCTGGGTCTCCTATCTTCTGCATTTTGTGCTCGCGGTGTTCCTCATCTTCTCTGTGGGAACTGCCTACTACGCGGAGAGAAAGGCCAAGGCTTCGGTGGAATTCAAGACACGCCTGCCGATGATCTGTGTATGGATCGCCCTCATCATCAGCGCCGTCATCAGCATGTTCGACCAGATGACTATCGGGCACATAACCCTCTTCACCGCGAAGCTCCTCGTGTTCGGGCTGCTTATATACATTCAACCGAGATGGCAATGGCTCGTATATGGGGTCCCCTTCGCGATCTTCCTCTTCGGCATCTTTCTATTCCAGAGCGAGACGGACCTTCTCATCACTCATCTCATCAATGGCACTGTAGTGTTCGCGGGGGTCATGGTGGCCTCCACGCTCTTCTACCGCTATAAATATAACGACATCTTCACACGGCTCACATTGAAACGCATGAACCGGACACTGGAGAAGCTCTCGACACTCGACGCCCTGACAACGCTACCGAACAGACGCTATTTCGAGGCGCAGATCCAATACGAGCTCGCCATCAACCGCCGGTACGGCCACACTGCGAGTTTATTGTTGATGGACATCGATTATTTCAAGACCATCAACGACACCTATGGCCATGACGTCGGCGACCGCATCCTGAAGGAACTCGGTGCCTTTTTAACGAACAACGTGCGGGAATCCGACACGGTGTGCCGCTGGGGCGGCGAGGAATTCATGATTCTGCTCAGCCACACAGATCTCGAGGGCGCTCAGAAGCTCGCCATACGCCTGAAGGATTCAATCTCGGACATGGTCTTTCTCCCGGGGGAGAAGGACATCGCCCTCTCGGTAAGCATCGGCGTTACGGAACTCGTGCATGAACGCAAAGACGCCTTTGACTATAGCTATAACCTCGTAGACAAAGCGTTATACGAAGCGAAAACGCAGGGCAGGAACCGGGTCCGGACAAAAAAATAGGCCCCGGCGGGGCCTATCAGAGCGTCTCTTCCAGCGTTACCCGGTAGACATTGACGCGTTTTGAAAGTTCCGTGAACGCATCGATGTGGACCTTGTCTTCCGACTCGATGATGTCGAACGCTCCGGGGTCGTCGAAGGAGAGCCCCAGGGACGGATCCCGTGCCATACGTATCATGGCCGTCCGTTCATGCCCGCATATGATGGTCTTTCCCGGAACGCCCGGCAGCCGCGATTGATAATTCCAGACGATGCTGTGCGTGTCAGTCCGGCGCCACTCGGGATCCGACCCGTCGACGCCGCCGTGCAAAAAGATGTAGTCATCGCGCTCTATAAGAACCGGCAGGTGCTTCAGCCATTCATGAAGTTCAGGAAATCTCTTTTCAATGCGTTTCCTCATAGCTTTCAGGGAAGCCTCGTTTTCAAAGGGTATGCCGCTGAAACTCTCCAGTGTCTCCTTGAGACCGTTGTGGGCGACATTGAAGAGCGCGCCTCGGTCATCGCCCTCTAAAAACTCCAACAGGAAGAGGTCATGGTTGCCAAGAAGGCACGTGGCCTTTTTTTCGTCCGCCAAGCGCTTGAAATAGCGGTAGACTTCCTTGTTTTCAACACCCCTGTCGAAATGGTCGCCCAGGCTGAGGAGGTGGTGAGAGGGTTCCTCTTCATCGAACCCCGCCTCTTTAAGCGCATCCTTCAAGACGTGATAATGCCCGTGCACATCAGATACGATAAAGACCTCTTGCATGATTCACTCCCTTTCAGTGGCGGTGTGCGCCTTTTTATACGTCTCCTGAAAAAGCTTGGAAAAGCGTCTGACGGATTTCTCGGTCGCTTGATGCTTGAACAGCGACCACAGTATCTTCGGTTTCACTGTCGCCATGTGCGCACCGTTCGCAAGCGCTGACTCGACCAGGGGCGGGGAGTCGAAAGAAGCGGCGAGAATCGTCACATCCAGCCCCTCTTTGTCAACCTTGTCGCGCAGGGACTTGATCAGATCGATCGGCGAAAGGCCTTCCTTGATCAACCGCTGTACATAGACAACGAGAGTTCCGGCGCCGCACTCGACGCTCATCATCCCCTGATGGAAATTGGACACGGCGGTCGCGGCGATCTCCGTATCGCCCTTCAGCCGGCGCATGAGCTTGAACCCTTCGCGGGTCGTGGGGACCTTGAGCACGAAAGAGCGCTTCAATCGCTCTTTGAACAATGAGACTTCCTGCATCATGGCCTCCACGCTCTCTGCATTCACCTGGACATATACCGGATTCGGAGCGATAGCATCAGAAAGTGCATTCACTCGATTGAAGAAATGCGCGTTCTCTTTTGCGATCAGGGAAGGGTTCGTGGTTACGCCCCTGAATTCAAAGACCGTAACGAGTTCTTTGACAATCTCCGTATCGGCGGTGTCGATGAGATACATGGTCATTCCCCCTTTATTTCATGATAACGTCTATCCGGAAAAAAGCGAACAAAAAACCGTCCACGAAGGACGGTCATTCATTCATAGTAGACAACAGTGCCTTTTTCGCCCTTTATGGCCTCGGCCGCATCCTCCAGACTAGCGATGATTGCCTGGGCATCCTGCTTGCCGCTGACGAAATCGATCGAGGCCTCGACCTTCGGAAGCATGCTTCCCCTGGCGAAATGCCCTTCATTGATATACGCTTTCGCCTCGCTCGTCGACATGCGATCGATATCCTTCTGTTCAGGAGTGCCGAAGTTCAGCGAGACGCGTTCGACGGCGGTAAGGATGATGAACGCGTCCGCATTGATCAATTGCGCGAGCGTGGCGCTTGAAGAGTCCTTGTCGATCACGGCGGGGACACCGCGGAGTGTCCCATCGTCCTCGCGCACGACCGGAATGCCGCCGCCGCCCGAAGCGATGACAATGTTTTCATTATCGATAAGCTGTTTGATGCTGTTCTTCTCGACAATGTCGCTGGGTTTCGGACTCGCGACTACCTGGCGGTAACCGCGGCCGCTGTCTTCGACGAATGGAAGGCCGGTCTCCTTCTTGAGCGCTTCGGCCTCATCCTTGCTATAGAAGGCGCCGATCGGCTTCGAGGGTCTATCGAACGCTTCATCGTCCGAATCGACTAAAGTCTGCGTCACTACGGTGGCTACAGGCCGGAAGATGCCTCTTGCTTCAAGAGCGTTCCGGATGGCGCTCTGAAGGTGAAACCCGATATACCCCTGACTCATGGCGCCACATTCAGGAAGGGGCATGCGAGGGATGGCGTCTTTCACACGGTTCGCCTCTTCAAAGGCACTCTGGATCATGCCGACTTGCGGGCCGTTTCCGTGCACGATGACCACATCATGTTTCTGTTCGACCAGGTCGGCGATGCTCTCAGAGGTGTTCTTCACAAGCTCCTTCTGTTCTTCGGGTGTCTTTCCCAGGGCGTTCCCGCCCAATGCAACTACGATTCTCATAAGATGTCTCCTCTCCAATCAAAAAAGGGTTGTATTTATGTTTCATTTTGTTTCATCATAAGGTTTAAGTCAAACTCAGAACATAAGAGGCGATGCCTACAGGACCTCCCCGTAGAGCACATAAAAAGCCATCTTGATGTCCTCGTCCAATACATGGGCTTCGAGCAGCGTCTCTACAGCGTTCTCGCGCTCGAAATCTTCAATGTCGCGCTTCATGGCCTCGTAGCGACGTCGCGCCTCCTCCGAAGGGGAGGTGTGGCGTCTTTTCCGCATGAAAAGATGCATGGCGTATACTTCTGTCAAAACATCCCCGGACACTTTAAGAAGGCGTTTTTTCAATTTGCGGCGCTCTTTGAAATAACGCTTGTTCGGGACATGCCTGAGGCCGGTCTCTTCTGCGTGCCTATGCATCTCGAACCGCATCTTTTCAACGTGCCGGACGATTTTCAAAAGCATCTTTCTCTTGGTTCTGTTCATATCAATCCACGGAGAAAAAGTGCTCTACGAATTCATACGGGCGACGGGCATACTCAAAACGGACGGAATCAAGACCGGCCATGTTCACTTCTATATGACCATATTTCAAGAGTCTTCCGAACCTGGTCGTCCTTACCTTCATATTGATGACCTTGTCAAGAGGAATATGCATATCCTGTCTTACAGCCGCTCTCTCCCGATAGATGATGCGCAGGTTCGTCAGTTCGATACGCTTTTTGCGAACTCTGAATATATAACCGATATACAAGATGAAATACACAGCGATCAATGCGTAGAATAGATATTGAAGCATCGCGTCCTGAAATTCCAGAAAAGCCATGTACGCCACAGCCACGATGATGAGAAGATAAAGCATCATAAACTTTCTGAACGGAAACAAAAAAGCGCGCCAAAGCGACATCTTGATGACCATCAGGGTTTCTTCATTGCGTTCAGCCATGTCCCCCCCGCCTCTCTTATCAATATATCCATTATATCATCTCAATGCATACGATGCACTGTCGATCAGTCCGTCGTTTCATAAGTGTAATCATTCCGTTTCAACAGAATGAACAATGTGAGGGTTGAAATGAAGATCACGCTGGCTCCTAAGAGTTCAATGGACTCCTCCATGGGGAAATCGAGCAGGAAAAAACCTATGGGATGGCCGAAAGTGTCCTGAGCATAAGCTTCGGCGATCTGCCACACATCCATATGCATCACATCGAGCCGATCAACAAGCGCTGTACCTACCTGGGTATACCAACCGAACATATGGCGGGACGCAGACAGCATGGCGCCGGCGCCATAGAGGACATAACCCGCTATAAGCCATTTGAAGGCCTTTGGATAAGCGAAAAGGACCCGTCTCAATTTATAGACCGAAAGCAGCATCAAAACACCGAACAGTGCATAGAGTCCGACCTCGACACCGATGCCGAGCCAGGAAGTCAAACGCTCCTCCACTCCGAAAACCCCTGTCACAAAGCCGCGGAGGGAATGGCGGAGATTGCCCGTATCCTCGAGCAGTAAAAGACCGACTGCTACGCCGAAGAGCAAAAAGGCGCGCCAGTGTACATCCTTTTTCACCAGCATGACGCCCAGCATCGTCCCAGCGAGCAGGATCGTGCCGGTGTTCGACGCATACTGCAGAATCTCCGTAACACCCTCCTCCTGAAAGAGCACAAACCAGATAAGTGGGGCGGTATCCACTCTGTCCTCCATGAGGGACTGCAAATCGAACACATTCAGAAAATCAACCAATAGGACAGCCAAAAAGACCAGTATAAGATACGAAACAATTAAAATGAACAGCACTCTGGAAACCTTCGGTGTTTTCATGCAACAAACCCCTTTCATTTCTTATAATTATATACGAAAACGATGACATTTAAAAGCATCTTCCGCCATTTGCCAGGGAATAGGGATTATAATATAATATAGACATCCATCCTTAAGAAGAAAGGGTGAAACAATGTCCGAAGACAAAAGAACCGTCGCCCAGCAACGGGCAAAGACACTTAAAGGACGTATTGAAGACTATCTCGAGGCACGGGAGGACATACCCCGCGGCCTTTACATGCAAAAAAGCCTGCAAGAAAGAAAACAACGCATCCTCGAGATCCTCGGAGGCAGCGAAGAGGATTGGAACGACTACCGCTGGCAGCTCGCCAACCGCATCAATGACGTGGACACGCTGAAGAGAATCATCTCCCTCACAGACGATGAGACCAATGCCATCCGGAAAGTGGACAAGCTCTTCCGCTGGTCCATATCACCCTACTACCTCTCACTCATAAACCCCGACGAAGTATTCGACCCCGTCAAACTCATGGCCATGCCCACCTTCCTCGAAATAGAGGACACCTACAGCGACCTTGACCCGATGGGCGAGGAGTACACCAACCCCGCCGGCAGCATCACGCGCCGCTACCCGGACCGCCTCATCATCAACGTCACCAATGAATGCGCGATGTACTGCCGCTACTGCCAGCGCCGCAGAAACATCGGCGAGAAGGATGAAGCCAAACCGAAGGAGGAAGTGCAGGCTTCGATCGACTATATCAGAGATCATGAAGAGATCCGCGACGTCCTCATCACCGGCGGCGACCCCTTCACACTCTCCGATGGCCGTCTCGAATGGATCATAAGCCAGCTCTACGAGATCGACCATGTCGAATACATACGCCTCGGCTCCCGCACGCCCGTCACCATGCCTCAGCGCATCACCGATGACCTTGTAGACATGCTCAAGAAGTACCACCCCATCTACATCAACACGCATTTCAACCATCCGATGGAGATCACAGACACCTCAAAAGCGGCATGCGAAAAGCTCGCCGATGCCGGCATCCCCCTCGGCAACCAGGCCGTTCTCCTCAACGGCATCAACAACGACAAGTTCGTCATGCGCTCGCTCAACCACGAGCTCTTGAAGATCCGCGTCAAGCCCTATTATCTCTTCCACGCCAAGGCCGTCCGCGGCACAAGGCATTTCAACACCAACATCGACGACGGCATAGAGATCATGGAGTACCTGCGCGGCTATACATCCGGAATGGCGATCCCGACATATATCGTCAACGCCCCGGGCGGGAAAGGCAAGACCCCCATTCTTCCGGAATATCTTGTCTCGAGGGGCAAGGACCATTTCACCATCCGCACCTGGGAAGGTGAAGTGCTCACCCACGAAAACCACCCCACCATCGACATCAAATCCATCCTGAAAAAGCAGTCCTGATAAATCCCACGAAAGGGAGGCATCTCCCATGAAGCGCACCTTCAACATGCCATTGAAAGGGACCGTCCAGCCGATCGAGAACGCAGGGAACGAGATATTTTCGGAAAAAAGACGTGGGGACGGTTTTCTCGTCAGTCCTTCTGAAGGCTATGTCTATGCGCCTTTCAGAGGCGTGATCACGGGGACGAGCCCAACCAAGCACACCATCATCATCGAGGACGCCGACGAGGTCCAGATGCTCATCCAGGTGAGCATCGACGACGAGGTGCCGCTCGAAGAGGCGTTCGTCCAGCATGTCAAGCAGAACGAAGTCATCGAAAAAGGCGAGCTCATCCTCGAATTCGACCCGAAGCTGCTTGAGGAAAGAGGTTATTCAACCACTACCGCCGTCATATTCCTCGGCAAGACATTCAAAAAGAAAAAGACGCGAAGACGCATCAATAGAAGCGTACGCGCCAAAGTGCATTCCGACTGAGCCGGCATGAAAAAAGCCGGCTTTTTTCATGCCGGCTCCCGTTCATAGTTTGAGTGATCTGAGATATTCCTTGAAGCTTTCCTTGAGGGAGGGATCCCTGAGAGCGAACTCCACAGTCGCCTGCAGGAATCCCTGCTTGTCGCCGACGTCATAGCGTCTGCCCTTGAAATCATACGCGTACATGGACCTTTTTTCCGACAAGGTGAGCAAGGCGTCGGTGATCTGGATTTCATTGCCTTTGCCCGGCGGTGTCTTTTTAAGAACGGGGAATATATCGGGACTGATGACATAGCGCCCGAGCACAGCGACATTCGAAGGCGCTTCTTCAACACCGGGCTTCTCGATCAGGCCGTTGACGGTGTATAGCCTCTCATCCACTTGTTCACCATCGACAATGCCGTATTTGACGACATCCTCGCGGGGGACTGTCTGTACACCGAGGATCGACGCGTCATGTGTCTCGTAGGCATCGATGAGCTGCTTGAGGCAGGGGTCCCCCTCGTGATACACTACATCGTCGCCGAGAAGCACGGCGAAGGGTTCGTCGCCGACAAATCGCTCGGCCTTCAAGACGGCATGGCCCAGCCCCTTCGGCTCCTTCTGCCTCACGGTATGGATGTTGGCGAGGTCCGAGATCGAGCGCACGGTCTTCAAAAGGTCCTCTTTCTCCTTCTTCTGCAGTTCGAGTTCGAGCTCGACAGAACGGTCGAAGTGATCCTCGATCGATGTCTTATGACGCCCCAGGATGATGAGGATATCCTCGATTCCGCTCTCGACCGCCTCCTCGACGACATATTGAAGCGTCGGCTTGTCGACGACCGGAAGCATCTCCTTGGGAATCGCCTTGGTCGCGGGCAGGAATCGTGTCCCCAGCCCCGCGGCCGGTATGACTGCTTTTCTGACTTTCATTCTATCCCCTTTCCGTACTATATTTTATCCATCTTCAAAAGCATCTCCATGACGCGCATCTCCCGTCTGACCCAGCTGTTGATGACTGACTTTTTTTCAAGAAGGGAGCGGTTGCGTTCAAAAGCTTCTGAAAGCGTCATAAAGACAGGTTCGAAGCCTAGCGCCTCTTCATAAGGTTCAAGCTTTTGTGCGCCACGTCCCTCTTCAAGATGACCGACATAATAATGCGATGTCATCTCGAATCGCGCATTGTCCTTCATGATATCCGGACGGCGTTCAGTAGTCCTGAGAAGGAAACGCGAAGGGGTGAATGCGCAGCCTGTCTCCTCGAGCACTTCGCGGGATACGGCATCCATGGGGCGTTCGGTAGCATCCAGGCCGCCGCCGGGGAACTTGTAATCCCCAAGCTTGTTGGTGACCATCAGGAAACGGCCGTCTTTTTCCGCTATCGCACGCACAGCCTTGCGTTCATGGGTTGTTTCATAATGCAGGCACCGGATCTCTAAAAGCAGCTCAAAAGGTATGCGCAAGGGCTCTTCCTCCTTCATTCTCCCTTTCATTCTAACGGTTCGGGCCAAAAAAGACAAGGCGTGTTATACTGAAGATAGAGGGGAGGCGAGAGCATGAAAAAAACGCAGCTTGAACTCATGAGGCAGCACATGGTGGAGATGCAGCTGAAAAGGCGCGGCATAAGGGATAAGAAGATCCTGGATGCCTTTGCGAAAGTGCCGCGGCATCGTTTTGTCAACCGTTTCCAAAGACGGTTCGCCTATGAAGACCACCCTCTCCCCATCGGAAGCGGGCAGACCATCTCACAACCCTATATCGTCGCATTGATGAGCGAAGCCCTTAATCTTGAAGGGGGCAAGAAAGTCCTCGAGATCGGCACCGGTTCAGGCTATCAGACTGCCATCCTCGCCGAGATTGCAGGGGAAGTCTTCACGGTGGAGAACATCTCAAAATTGCAAGCGCAAGCGAAAGGGACCCTTGACGACATCGGATATGACAATATCACATTCATCGAAGGGGACGGAAAAAAGGGTTACTCGGAATCGGCGCCTTACGACGCTATCCTGGTTACCGCCGCAGCAAAAAAAATCCCCAAGGACCTTTACGAACAGCTCGAAGAGGGCGGCATCATGGTCATCCCTCTGGGCGGCATGTTCATGCAGTCGCTATATCGTATAGAAAAGCGAGACGGCAGCTATGACAAACACGACCTGGGCGGAGTTAGATTCGTGCCGTTGAGATGATAAAACCTATACCATAACGTTGTTATTATAAACCATATATCTAATATCTGATTATCGTCTAAACCAGTAAACATAGACGAATCGTTGATTGTATTTTTTACATTTCTCAAAAAATATTTATGCTTCATTGCCAATATCAAGTTGACTATTATCATCGAATACTGTCTAATTCAATAACATTCACAGCACTATAATATAAATTTCTTCACCAGGAAACAGCTTTCAATATCGCTTATGTACAGGAAAACTGTACATTTTTTTATTGTTAGGCAAGAAAAAGGGGCTGTAAGCATGAAATCAATCAGATTCCATTTACTTACAGCCCCTGAATGGCTGTCCTACAACCATTTGGCCATGTTACGAACAGAGCTTTTGTTTGAAAACAATAATCTTCATCTGTTCAGGTCTTCAGTCAATTATAAATTCGAGCTCATGAATTATGATTGCAGAAGAAGGATTGTCGATAGTAATGTTTACAACTTCATCTTCGAAATCAAGGCCGTCAATCACTATGGTGCTTACATCATCATCAATGTCTTCAATCTGATAAACATCACCGTTAATCGTCAAGTCTGCAGTGCGTCCATCACTAAATGCTTCTGCGGTAATCCTGATTTCAGATAAAGTTCCATCAACCTCGAAAACAGATGATAGTGAACCGTCTGGTGATCCTAGTTGCATATTTCCACCTGTTTTCAAAGCTTCTTCATATGCCCATTCGATATCTTGTTCTCCTACAAACGAGCCGTCATCATATCCGCCATTCTCAAAGTTATCAAAATTTTCTGTGAAACTTTCCGA
>Ga0207421_10000105_pt1 | contig 92103 bp, 85 predicted proteins | sample SodLakKL_010_SED_4_FD_187542 | JGI IMG/M metagenome (GOLD analysis project Ga0207421, IMG submission 187542) | Alkaline sediment microbial communities from Lake Tanatar, Kulunda Steppe, Russia - 8KL_010_SED (SPAdes) (version 2) | ecosystem: Environmental > Aquatic > Non-marine Saline and... | reverse complement strand
AGTTGGAACCGGATCGGGAAGTACCGGAAAAAGTAGAACCAGAAATTAGTGATGAAAACGATCAAGAAATTACTATTCCTGAAGGCCCCGAGCGGGAAGTGGTTTTAGATAACCTTAGCATCCCCTGGGAGCTGGTCTTTCTGCCTGATGGCGGAAAGCTGGTAACTGAACGTGCTGGGAACCTGCTTTACATATCTGAAGAGAGCCGGAAGGAATCAATTCAAATTTAAAGGGCGGACCATGTCTGTGAAGGCGGGCTGCCTGGTATGGCGCTTCACCATGACTTTACGGAAAACAACTATCTTTATCTTTACCTCCCAGCTCAGGCTGGAGCTGGTTTGATTAATCGCGTTGAGCGGTACCACTTTATTAACGGTGAACTCACAAAAGATGCCGTCATCATTGACGATATCCCCGGGGCAAGCAACCACGACGGAGGTCGTATTGCCTTTGGGCCCGGCAGCATGCTTTACATCGTTACCGGTGATGCTGCCGTTCCGGAGCTTTCACAGGATCGTGATTCCTTAGCCGGAAAAATCCTGTGCCCTGAAAGGAGCGGACTTCATGCCCAAAAACAAACAACCGGTGACCTTTTTTGTTTCTTACGCGCGGGAAAATAAACAGCTGGCCAATACTTTCTTGAAGTTATTTGAGGAGCAGATTGGTGCCTCAAAAAGATATGAATATATAAAATGGCAGGTGGAGAAAGGGCTGGATCAATGCTTATAGCAGTTGTGCACGGTTACCTGCTGCGCGGTACTGGCAGCAACCTGTATGTTTCGAACCTCTGCCGGACTTTTTGCCGGCTGGGCCAGCGGGTGCTGTTATTCAGCCAGGAAGAAGAACCCTGGGCCTTTGATTTCATTTCCAGCAGCGAGGAGTTCAATGAAGATAACAACAGCGCTAATGTAACTATGGAACAAAAGAAGACCCCTTACCCGGGCTCATGCGTGCACTACCGCCCGCACCTGGGGGGCATGCTGCCGGTTTACGTCTACGACCGTTACAAAGGCTTTGAAGTGAAAGAGTTCCCTGCCTTGAGTGAACAGGAAATCGAGGGCTACCTGGAAAGAAACCGGCTTGCCCTTGAAACTGCCTTTAAACAAAACCCACCGGACCTGGTGATCAGCCAGCACACCATCATGCAGCCGGTTTATACAGACAGGGCTTTAGCCGGCCTCGAGGGTAAAGCCAGGCACCTGGTCACCGTCCACGGCAGCGCCCTTAACTTTTCGGTCAGGAAAAGCGGCCTCCTGCGCCGCTATGCTTTAGAGGGGATTACAGGTGCGGACGGCCTGGTCTTTGTCAGCAGCCACTCCCGCTCTGATTTCACCGCTTACTTTTCAGACGTAACGGGCCTTGCAGATAAATGCCGGGTTATTTTTGCCGGGGTCAATACCGATCTTTTTCAACCCCTGGAGAGACCGGATCAAAAGCGGGAGAAAGTGGCCGAACTGCAAGCCCTGCTTAAAAAGGCTGCTGCTGAAAAAGGGGGCGGTAAAGGGGCCCGGGACAAAGAAGAATTTTACAAGGAACTGCAAGCTAAATCCAGTACCGAAGAGATCAGGGATCTGATCGCCGGCTGCAGGGATCATTTTGATGCCTGGGCTCCGGACGAGGACGCGGCTGGCAACTTAGGCGGAGTTGACTGGGACCGGGAGAAAATAGTGCTCTATTACGGCAAATACCTCTGGACCAAGGGGATCCACCTGCTAATCGCTGCCCTGCCTTTGGTGCTGCAAAAGTATCCCCATACCCGCCTGATCCTGGTCGGTTTCGGGGCGGCGCGGGAATACCTGGAAGCCCTGGTCGGGGTGCTCGATCAGGGCAGGCTCGATCTCGCGTTAAAAATGATCGAAAGGCCGAAATATTTTAGTACCGGCGAAATGGGGCCTAACGGGGAGGAGAGCGCTTACAGTGCCGGTTTGAAAAGGCTGCTTTCAGATCAAAGGAGCGCTTCCCCTTACCGGGAGGCCTGCCAGGGTAAAATCCGCAAGAAAGTCATATTTACCGGCATCATGGACCACGAAAAGCTAAAAAAATTGATCCCCTGCGCCGAGGTTGCCGTCGCCCCGTCCATCTTTCCCGAAGCATTCGGCCTGGTGGGGGTGGAGGCGCTTGCCTGCGGGGTTTTGCCGGTGCAGACCTACCACTCCGGATTTGCCGATGTGGTCGATGTTTATGAAGAAAACTTCAGGGATGTTTTCACCGCAGCCGGTATAAAGAACCTGCACCTGGACGAAAACCTCGTTCCCGGCCTGGCTGATAATATCAAAGCCCTGCTCGGTTACCTGGAAGAAATAACAGCGGAAGAAAGGGCGCGGCTGGCGCAAAGGGCCCACCTGGTGGCGGAGAAGCAGTTTTCCTGGGACAGGATCGCCGAAAGCTACCTGGAACTTTAAAAGGCATTTCCCGCCTGAGAGCAAGAATCCGTTAAAACCGCTTTCTGTTATTCAATGTAAGCCCGGACCTTGGCCAGGTATTGCTCGATATTGAACTTGGATTTGCTTCCTTTGTAACTCATGTAACGGATTTTGCCAAAGATGGGCCTCTCACCCCAGGCCCGGTCGTGCACGCCTCCAATGCTCCAGGCTATGCCGCTGTAACCGTTGGGATCCCGCCCATCCAGGGAATATTTATCATTAAGGTGGATGGCGTAATCCAGGGCCTGCTCGGGTGATTCTGTCCACTCCAGGATTTTCTTGGCCCAGTACATGCGCATGTAGCCGTGCATCTTCCCGGTAACGGCCATTTCATTTTGGGCGGCATTCCAGAGCTGATCATGGGTTCGCGTTTGTTCAAAATCCTGCAGGGAATAGAGATATTCCCTGGCATCGTTTCTGTGAGCATTGAGGCTCTCGCGGGCCCAGCGGGGAAAACCGGCAGTATTGTCATAATCTTTGTTGTAAAAACAGAAATTGTCAGAAAGCTCCCGCCGCACTACCAGCTCTTCGAGAAAAGCCTCCTTCGATGTTTTCAGCGGGTCGCCCGCATTTTCTCCTGCGTACCTGTTTAATTCATAAGCAACCCTCTGGGCGGAAAGCTGGCCGAAATGCAGGTAGGGAGAAAGGTTTGACTGCCCCGCTTTAGAGGGGTCGTTGCGGCCCCGCTCATAACCCTCCAGCCGGTTAGTTATAAACTGTTCCATCACTTCCCGGCCCGCTTTTTCACCGGGTAGAAAACCGGTCCATTCAGACACAGTCCGGTCAACGGCCAGCGTATTTTCTGCGGCTGCCCAATCGGTAAACCCGGCAGTGCCCAAACCGTTATTAAGCCGGCTCTCCAGCCCGGAACAGGGGTAAGGGTGAGGTTTTACCGGGGGGATGTCGGTCAGGAAAGCCGGTAAAAGTTTATTGATCTTGGGGCGGAAGGTATAGGCGGCATATTCCTGCTTGGCGGATGCCAGGCGGCAGGGAACTATATTATGGGTATCAACCTCGAAAAAAGCGAAGGACAGCTTTTCGGCCACCTCAGTTTTCCAGCTGAGGTTAATCCGGAGGGGAGAAAAGTCGCCAACCAGGGCTCCTGCCTGCATATCGCGGCAGAAACGGGGGATTTCCTGCCCCGGCTTCCCGGTGAGCAGAAAAAACCCGATGCCGAGCTCTTTCAGGTCCTTTTCTACTTCAGCAAGCCCCTTGAGCATAAAACGGTACTGGCGAAGGGCGGCCCCCAAAAACTCGGGGACCAGGCAAAAAATTACCACCAGGGGTTGTTTGTTTTCAAGAGCCAGCTGCTGAGCATATAAAAGGGCCCAGTTGTCCCGGACCCGCTGGTCCCGGCTCATCCAGTATATGACCGGGCCTGCGCCTACCGGTTTATGGTTGAGTTTTTCAATCCTGTTCCGATCTGTCTCTAAACTCATCAAAAGATCCCTCGCATTCTATTTTATCGACCGGGACGCCTGCCTCCCGGGGATAACATCAAACCCCTGATATTTAAACCAATTCTACCGGAGCGGCCCACTACTTACAAGGACGGGCCGGAGTAAAAAAGCTGGTAGAAAAGCTCGCCCTCCTCCGGGCCTGGATAAAACCCTTGTTGCGGGCTTACCTTACAACTATAAATAAACTTTCTTCTTCATCATGATGTAAAGAGATTGAGAAAAAACCGTTTCGTGCAGCAAGCGTTTAACAGCAGGACCGATTCTACGTCGGGTTTCCTTGAATTTGTTCAGCAAGTCTTGCCCTGAGTAGCCCTTTGCAATTATTCGGCTAATATTTGCTCATCAAAAGCGCCGCTAAGTTCTTGTGCAGGACGAATTATTATTGCATCATCTTGTAAATAGCAATCAACTTCATCTTCGATACCTACTGCTTTGTAGAAATCGATAGGGATAGTTATCTGGCGTTTTCTGATACCGAGATTCTCTTCTTTACCAAGTGTTTCATACCCGTAGAAGCAGCGTAGGTCATTATCAGTCACCCTCTAATGTATAGAAATAAAAAATGCATTCAAAGAAGCGTTGAAAGTATAATATCAAAGAAACCAAGAAATAGCAGGCAATATTGCTGATAAGCTGGCCTTTTCTTAGCTGGAATTTGAAATAATCATGCTCATCTTTGCCGTTTTTCGTGTTATTATAAGTTGTCAGGTGCTCCTTCTTGGGGGCGAATCATGTTTATGATCATTAACTGGGAGGGTTAACCCACATGCATGATAGCATTATAGATACTATTGGCCATACTCCGCTTGTCAGGATAAATAAGCTAAACCCCAAACCGCAGGTATCACTATATGCAAAGCTGGAAGGATTTAACCCAACAGGAAGCATCAAAGACCGGATTGCCATAAAAATGATTGAGCAGGCTGAAGAAGAGGGCACCCTCTTTATGGGTAAAACAATAATTGAACCTACCTCCGGCAACACGGGGATTGGGCTGGCGATGATCGGGGCCGTGAAAGGGTATGCGGTTGAAATAGTTATGAGTGAAGCGGTTTCCTTTGAACGCCGCAAAATGATCGAGGCTTTTGGGGCAAAAATAGTGCTCACTGAAGCCGCTTCAGGTACAGACGGAGCGATCAGGAAGGCTCACGAGCTGTGCCGCAAATACCCTGAAAAATATTTCATGCCCAACCAATTTTCTAACGAGTATAACAAGCTGGCCCATTATATAAGCACTTCCAACGAGATCTGGGAAGAGACCGGGGGCAGGATTACCCACTTTGTCTCTGCTATTGGCACCTCCGGAACAATCATGGGTGTTGGGATGGGACTGAAAAATAATAACCCTGATATTGAAATAGTTGAGGCTCAACCAGACGTAGGCCATTACATTCAGGGCCTCAAAAACATGCAGGAAGCTATAGTTCCGGAAATATATGACCCCACCAAGATTGATCGGAGAATTATGGTTGAAACTGATGCCGCTTTCGAGATGGCCCGAACTATTGTCTCACAGGAAGGTATCTTTGTGGGTATGAGCAGCGGTGCGGCCATGCTGGCTGCGCTGGAATTAATCAAGGACCTTGAGGACGGCTTTGTTGTAGTGGTGTTTCCCGACCGGGGGGATAAGTATTTGAGCACAAACCTGTTCAACGCTAACTAAAGGACGGCTGGTTCTACACCGGAGATCTCGGCTATTTAAGAGGTGTGGGTTCTTACAGGTTTCTCTACCTGGCGATTGCACCGGGTGGCAACATTAATTTATGGATCAGGTTTCTCCTGATGTTATAATGTCTGCAGACCTAGATATTTATTAATTGAAATGAGTGGGACGATGAAACTAGTTGAACAATCAATCACAAATGACGAGTTAAAAGAAATGTCAACTAAAATGTTTGACGGCCTCGTGAAGGCTGTTGTTGATATCGATAAGGAAATCATGGTTGTAGATGCAGAGATGCATGCAGATCAAGAAGACTACCTCCTGCAGCTTGGTTCCGAGCAAAAGAACCTGTGGGGTATAAATTTCTACCCGGAACAAATCGGTACCGAAAACTATATTGAATTTGATTCAATGATCAATCTGCGGCCTTCGCAGAATAACCGGTCACGTGATGTTGAAAACCAGGAGATCAGAGAAAAAATAATAGCAATAGTAGAAAAGCTGGTGATCAAATGACTATCCACAAGGATATGGCTGAGGGACGCTGGTTTGAACTTTCACTTATCGAACAGCTGGCCAATATTGGCGCAGATGTGGAGCGTGCGATTCGTTGGAAACATAAAGGTAATGAAGAATATTCCCTGGGTGCTTTCGAGCGGGCGCTCGAACTGATCTACCTGACCGTGGAAGACCCAAAAAATAGGGGCAGATTAAGGGAAGTGTTGAGAACCCGGGAAGCACTGATAGACTATTTTTTATATGATAACGTATACAATACCACCGCTGAGCAGTGGCAAAATTATTTTTACCAGTTTAATTATGCGGCAGCTGTAAGTAAAGGCCGTTAAATAATGAAATAAGGCATAAAAAAGTTAAAGGTTCAAGCTTCCAAGCTGTATGGGTGCAATTTAACCGGCAAATACTGCGTGTAATTATAAAAATCTTATTCTGAATAAGGAAATTTATGAGAGTATATGGTGCTGATTTTAGCGGGGCCAGGGATGCCAGCCGGGGGATCTTCTATGCCGGGGGGGCTTTACAGCAGGGAACCCTTGTCATTGATCAGGTGGTGCCCTGTGATGATCGCCTCGACCTGATGGCTGCCATTCATTTTTCCAGGGCGCCCTGGGGCCTTGATTTTCCTTTTTCCATAACTATAGAGGCAATGAGATACTTGAACATATGGGGCTGGGAGGAACTGTTAGAAGTTGTTTCAAAATATAACCGCAGTGATTTTGACCCCTTTATATCAGGCAGCGGTATTGCCTCATGTGAAGCCAGGTGCCTGGAGCCATCAATCTGCTGCCGGGTGGTCGACGCCGGGATCAAAGCTTTCAGCCCCTTGAAGAGGACCAACCCCAACATGAGGATGATGACTTATGCCGGTTTAAAACTGCTGGCCTACCTGCGCAGGTTTGGGAGCGCCGTTTATCCCTTTGACCGCCCGGATCAGGCAGGGTCCCGGTTATACGAAGTATATCCTAGCCATACCTGGCTACGGTTAGGCCTGTCTCATAGTCTCTCCCTGGAGGCTTTGATGGAGCAATTTCAAAAGAGGTATAACCTCAGGCTGGAGATTGAAGATCACCTGCTCCAGGTGGAAAGCCTTGATGCCGCCGATGCGGTGGCTGCCTGTATCACTGTGGCTTATGGGTTTGATCAGTATGAACTGGAAGCTGACTGGTCTCGCAAACATTCCTGGATCAGCGATGTTGAGTGGGAGCGGAGATATAAAGAGGGATTGGTTTTGAAAGTGAATTAAAAAAGAAGGGGCTTTTTACGGCCGCTTTGAACGGATCCGGTTTTCGGTCCTGGGCCGGTCCAGGGATAAATCGACTTACCGGGCTTTTGCCGTGAAGCTTTGATATGGGTATTAAATTAACGCAAAGAAAAAACACTGATGAAGGTTTATCACCCCTCTATGCAGTATATCCCTCTTATATGCCGTAACTATAACTTTATAGGAGTGTAACAAAACTTGAAATTATTTATGTCGATTAACCCGGATCCGGAAATAGAAGGCAAAGATGCCTGTATCTTCGCCTTCAAAGGAGAACAGATCCTGATGAGCGAAGCAGATGGAAGTTACCGGATTCCAAGGCGCAGTGAACTTGAATCATTACAATTAACCGCGATCAGGGAGCATTATCTGGGGGTTTTAGATGCCGCGCCCTGCTATGCGGTTGATCTTGATACCGGGGCTGATATTCCGGATGTTTTTTGCTTTACAGGGCTCCGCGATCTGTTTGAGCATCTTGGCGAAGACCTGTTTTCAGCAGCGGGGTATGCTTTTCAAATTTTGCACTGGGATAGAATGCACCAGTTTTGCGGCAAGTGCGGAGCACCTGCTGAATATGCATCTGCTGAACGGGCAAAGGTCTGTACGGAGTGCAGGGAAGTCTATTATCCCCGGATCAGCCCGGCCATAATTGTAGCTGTAAAAAAGGGGAACCAGCTTCTTTTAGCCCGGAACAAACAGCGTAAGCACAAGTTTTACAGCGTCCTGGCCGGGTTCGTTGAACCGGGCGAAACTTTAGAGGAGTGCGTGAAGCGGGAAGTAAGGGAAGAAACAGGGATTAAAGTTAAAAATATCAGGTATTTTGCCAGTCAACCCTGGCCCTTTCCCAATGCCCTCATGATCGGCTTTACCGCCGATTATGCCGCTGGTGAAATTCGAGAAGATGGCCGGGAAATTGCAAATGCGGGCTGGTTTACGCCGGAAAACTTACCCAGGGTGCCGGGACCGATCAGTATTGCTCGAAAGCTGATTGATGCGTTCCTGGAAGAGCAAAAAGATACCCCCTAAAAAAGTCAGGTTTGTTGAAGAACGTCAATCGGAATAGCCAGGTGCTAACCTGCTTGCAGGTTGTATCTACATTGTGTATACTTCAATTTAGAGGTGATAATGATGCAAACCAGGGTGCAAAAATGGGGGAATAGTAAAGCGGTGCGCCTGCCGAAAGCTATCGTAGAAGAGGCCGGTTTCAAAGAGGACGATCAGGTAGAGCTCTTTGTGCGGGATGGCAATATTGTTATTGCTCCTTCAAAAAAACATCTAAAACTGGAAGACAGGGTAGCCGAATATGATGGCCAGTACAGCCCGGGTGAATGGGAGACCGGTGAGCCCGAGGGAGATGAAATATGGTAAAGAAATATACCCCCGAGCAGGGAGATATCATCTTGCTTAATTTCAATCCCCAGTCAGGTCATGAACAAAAAGGTAACCGGCCGGCTTTTGTGGCCAGTAACCGGGTTTTCAATAACTTGACCAATCTGGCCCTGGTCTGTCCTATTACCAAAACAAAAAGAGGATTCCCTTTGCATGTTGCCCTCGGTAAAGAAATGAAAACTACCGGCTATATTATGTGCGAACAAATCAAATCTCTCGATTTGAAAGCAAGGAAGGCTCAGTATTTAGAGAAGGCGCCGGAGGATGTGATAGACCAGGTTTTTGACATTTTATACGGTATGGTTGAAAAGTTAGATTAGCGGTGGTTTAGAACGATTGAAATGTATAATACAACCTGATCGTTTTTATAAGGAGTAACCGAATGATCGAGCTGGATGGGAGTCAAAAATCAGGTTCCGGTACGATCGTAAGGGACGCGGTATCCCTGGCCGCCCTTACCGGCCGGAAACTGCACCTGAAAAATATCCGGGCCAGAAGGGATAAACCCGGTTTGAGGCCCCAGCACTTAAAAGGGGTGGAAGCCTGCCGGCAGTTATGCCGGGGTGAGCTCTCGGGGGCGGAAGTGGGCTCTAAAGAAATCTGGTTTAAGCCGGGGCCGTCAATACAGGGCGGTCACTTCAATTTTGATATTGGCACGGCTGGCTCCGCCACCATGCTCGCTTCCATACTGCTGCCCCTGGCCCTGTTTGCCGAAAAGCCCTCCAGCTACAATTTGACCGGGGGGTTGTTTCAGGATTATGCCCCTTCCGCTTACCACCTTAAATATGTTTTATTGCCCCTCCTGCAAGCGATGGGAGCGGAATTAGAGCTGAAAATTACCCGCCCCGGGTACGTGCCCCGGGGCGGGGGAGTCCTGGCCCTAAAAGTCAAACCCCTAAAGGATAAGCTTAAGCCGGTGATCCATCAGGAGCAGGGTAATATAATAGGGGTGAGAGGGATTGCCCTTTCCTCGCTGTTGCAAAAGCGGAAAGTTTCGGAGAGAATGGCGGAAGAATGCCGGAAAAAGCTGCAGGCCAAAGGATACCATGCGCACCTGGAACAGGTGTATGATCAAAAGGAAAGTCCCGCCTTTGAAGAGGTTTCATTTCAGGCCGGAGCGGCCCTGGCCATCTGGGCCCGGACCGATCAGGGTGGGGTTATCGGCTCAGATATGGCCGGTGCCCCGAGAAGGGCGGCCGAATATATTGGGCGGAATGTGGCAAGATACCTGATCGAAGATCTGAAAACAGGAGCCAGCGTGGATCGCCACCAGGCCGATCAGCTCATCCCTTTCTGCGCCCTGGCCGAGGGGACAAGCGAATATATAATCCCCCGCCTGAGCGAACACTTAGAAGCCCGGCTGTGGCTGGTGGAAGAAATCTTAGGCGCAAAATCTGAGGTCAAAAACAACCGCCTTACCATAGAAGGAACCGGTTTTCTGCGGGGTGGTGAAAAATGGGCCTGAAAATAAGGGGTATTTATACTACCGCTTTGACTCGTTTTTTCCTCGACCACGACTACTTTATAGTGGAGCCTTCCAGGCCGATCAAGGCCAGATTTGAAGGATACGACAATATCGATCTACCGGAACCGGTTAAGGTGGAGATCAGGAACCGGCGGGACGACCAGGGCCTTATATTACGCGGAGAGCCTGCCAAACTGGAGCAGGCGTTGAAGCTGCTTAGAGAGAATTTTTTTGATGCCGTTTGCCGGGAAAAGGAAAGCGAACCTGATCGTCATGAGCGAGTTGTAGAAATAGAATTCCCCTACCAGGCTAAGAAGGCTCTGGACGGGTTGAGGGGCAGGGTCCTCCCCACGGTAAACCTCCATCACCGCTTGAGAATAATTGCCCCCAGGTTGCTGGATTTAATGGAAAAAAGACAGCTTGCCCGCCGCCCGGGCCAAAGAAAAAGAATTAGCAGGGACCTGGAAAGAAACCTGATCTGGGGGTTTTTGAAAAAGGGAAGGGAGGTTGCCATCGAGCACGTTAAACTCGACGGCCGGGTGCTGTCTTTATCTGAAGGAAAAATTCTTTACTCCAATTACAAAGACAAAAAGCTGGTTCTGAAAAGAAGCAGGTTTAAGGGCAGGTATCAATACGACGGCCTGGCCGTGCCCAAAGCAGAAGGGGATTACGCCGTTACCGAGGTAAATGAAGGCAGCTGGTATTACCGGCATAGCTACTACCGCCAGGACGGGCAATTGATCGGTGAGTACTATAACGTCAACACTCCAATCGAAATATACCCCGACCGGATCAGGTACGTTGACCTGGAAATTGATGTGGTAAAATGGCCGCAGGGGGAGAGTGAAATTGTAGAAAAAGAGCTGCTGGAAAGGGAAATTGAATGTGGCCGCATTAATCAAAAACTGGGCGAGAAAGCTTTAAACGTGGCTCAGGAATTAAAAGTAAAATTTTCGTAACGGGGCAGGCAGGGAAGGTTTCCCCCTGCCGGGGGAGAAACATTCTAAAGCTGGTTTTGTGTAATGCGGGCTGCCGGATCGGGTTTTAACTAAGATTACTTGACCAGGAAGTGCACCTATTAGAAGCGCCAGGAGGACAATCAGTGAAAGAAGCATCTCAGATTTTTAACAGCGGGAACTTAAAGCTTGAAGGGGTCTTACACCTGCCCCGGGTAAATGGCGAAAAATTACCGGGAGTGGTGCTTTGTCATCCCCACCCCCTGTACGGGGGCAATATGGATAATAATGTGGTTGTGGCAGTGAGCAGGGCTCTGTCTGAACGGGGGTTTGTGGCCCTACGCTTTAATTTCCGGGGCGTGGGCTTAAGTGAAGGGGCATATGATGACGGCGAAGGGGAACAGGAAGACCTGCGGGAGGCACTGGAATACCTGGCCGGGTGCCCGGAAGCAGAACCAGGCCGGCTGGGAGTTATGGGGTACTCTTTTGGCGGTATGGTGGCCCTGGGGGCGGCTAAAAGCTGTGAGCTGGCCAAAGCCCTGGCCGGTGTTTCGCCGGTAGTAACACCGGGATTGATCGAGGGGTTGAACAAACCGGCCTACTTTATCTGCGGCACTGATGATCAGGTGACTTCAGTAGATCTGCTGGTTCGGGAAGCGGAAAAAATAACTCCACCCGGGCAGGTCGAAATAGTGCCGGGGGTGGATCATTTCTGGGCCGGGCATGAAAAAAAGATGGCCGGCAAAGTGGCTGCTTTTTTTGAACGGGTTCTATAGCTTCTAACCTTTCCGGCGACTCCTTGATACGTTAATAACAGGAACAGGAAAACTGGAACCCTTATGGCCGGCAGTAATAACCTTGAGATGCCCCTTGAAGATGGAGGATAATCGTGGATGAAGATTGTCGATCTTTCCCAAGCCATTTATTCCAGGATGAACGTTCATCCCGGCGACCCTGAGGTAGAGGTGGTTCGAACCGGCAGCTACGAGGTTGATGGCTGGATTGTGCGCAGGATTACCCTGGGCAGCCATACCGGGACCCATGTTGATGCTTTTTCGCATATGGATGAAGACGGCGAGTCGCTTGACCAAATACCGCTGAACCGCTTTTTCGGTCCGGCCCGCCTGGTTCTTCCGGACCGGCCTTTCCCGAAGGACGTAGGGCTCATATTTCGTGAAGACCCCGGTATCGATTCTCTGCAATCAATTCTTTCTGCAAATCCTCCTTTTGTGGCCGGGCAGATCAGCGAAAGCCTGGAAAGAGCACTGCTTAAAAAGAAGATCGTGACCTATACCGATCTGGCAAACCTGGACCAGCTGCCCCCGGACCGGGAATTCATGTTTTACGGGTTTCCCTTGAAAATCAAAAACGGGGATGGTTCTCCAGTCCGGGCTGTCGCCATCATGGAGGAATAGGGTTAATTCAATCAATGATTTCAAGCTTTAAACAAAAAGGGTGATTAAGCTGTGGATGTCAAAAATAAGCAAAGCTTAACTGGATCTTCCTCCAACTATTCAGGTGGTCCTATTGGTTAACCGGGAAACGGCAATCCTGTAGTGAAGTAAGGAGAATGTCGATGGAAAAGATCCGCTGCCCGCACTGTTACACGGAAATCAAGGGCGCCGCTTACACTTTTATTAAATCAACACTTGATTCAGGCAAAGGCGCCAGGTGTCCCTCTTGTAACCTGGTGTTTTATAAGAGTAAGCCGCCCAGCAGCTGTGAGCTGGAGCGTTACAAGGATGATGATTGAAGAAAAGGGGCTTGTTCAAGTTAAACAAATTACACAGGTTAATCAGCAGGGGCCAAAGAGGGTAAAGGCGGGTTAATTTCGAGTTTAAGGGGCTATCATGAATAGAAGACAAAGGGAAGTGCTGCTTTATAGCATAGCAATGATAGGGGCTTTAACGGCAAGCTTGTATATAAGCCCGGTGTGGGGCGGGGCCGTCTTATTTTGGCTTGGCCTGGCAGCAGCTGTATTTTTCTGTTTTGCCCTTTTAGGGGCGGCTTTTGGTCAAAAAATTGATCGGTAAGTGGATCAAAATACTTGGACGATTTTACCTTCCCCTTTTCGTAATTAAGACTAAACCTGTGCTATACTTGTTAAAAAGCTGTCATATCCAAAGGAGTAACATCTAGATGATTATAATCACAGCACCACCGGAAAGGTTAACCGGCGAAGTTACCGTCCCAGGGGACAAGTCGATCACCCACCGGGCAATCATGCTGGGGGCCCTGGCCCGCGGGGTGACCGAGATCAGGGGTTTTCTTGACGCAGAAGATTGCTGGTCCACGGTTGAGTGTTTGAGGACCCTGGGCGTAAGGGTCACTTTAAAAGGCAGGCGCCTGTTTGTTGAGGGCAAAAACAAGAAACTAATTAAACCTGCAAAAGAGCTTGATGCGGGCAATTCGGGCACCACGGCCCGGCTTTTGCTCGGGATCCTGGCCGGGCAGGATTTTCAGGCCACTTTAACCGGCGACCCTTCGCTGCAGAAGCGCCCCATGAAAAGGGTAATCGAGCCCCTGCAGCAGATGGGAGCCCGTTTTGAGGGTGATGCTGAAACTCTGCCGGTGACCATAACCGGTGGGAACCTGGAACCGGTAAACTATCAATCCCCCCGGGCCAGCGCCCAGGTAAAATCAGCAGTTTTGCTGGCCGGCCTGTTTGCCGATGGAACTACGGTTGTTGAAGAACCATACCGGAGCCGTAACCACACCGAGCTGATGCTTTCCCGTTTCGGGGCCAGGATCGAGGTTGATGGCAGCCGGGTCAGCGTGCAGGGAGGGACCGTTTTAAAAAGCGGCCAGGTGAGGGTGCCCGGAGACATTTCTGCCGCCGCCTTCCTTATGGTAGCCGCCGCCATAATTCCCGGTTCGGAGCTTTTGATCAAGAATGTGGGCATAAACCCGACCAGGAGCGGTATAATTGATGTCCTGCTTGAAATGGGCGCTGCTGTTGAGCTGAAGGAAGAAAAGTCGTGGGGTAAAGAACCGGTTGCCGATATAGTGGTGAAAGGCAACTCCGGGCTAAAAGGGGTTAAAATTGGCGGTGAAATAATCCCCCGCCTGATTGATGAGGTTCCGACCCTGGCCGTGGCGGCCCTGGTGGCCGAAGGAGATACCGTGATCAGCGGTGCTTCAGAGCTCAGGGTTAAGGAATCGGACCGGATATCCGCCCTGGCCGGCGAACTGAGAAAACTGGGGGCGGATCTGGAAGAGACCGAAGACGGAATGATTATCAGGGGCGGGCTTGAACTGAAGGGCGCCAATCTGGACAGCTGCGGAGACCACCGCATTGCCATGGCCCTGGCTGTAGCCGGTTTGGTCGCACAAGGGGAAACGGCCGTTTGGGGCGCCGAGGTGATTAACATCTCATTCCCCGGCTTTATGCAATCCCTGCGTTCTTTAATTATGAAATAACTTCAATTGACGCTGATGGTTACTTATGTTAAAATATGGTTGTTGTTTCCAGTAATTTTCACCCGATTACCCATACATTATTAAACCCGGGTTAGGAGCACTACTAATGCTACCGCTATATTCTTATGATCAGTACAGGCAAAGCAGATCGGCCGTTTCGCCATCGGATTATGCTGATGAACGCAAACAGGTTGTCGGGATTATCGAAGCAGTCCGGCAAAGGGGCGATATGGCCCTGAAAGAATATACCCGCCGCTTTGATCAGGCCGACCTGCAGGAGCTAAAGGTAAATGACCGGGAAATAGATGAGGCGAGCGGGGAAGTATCTTCCGATCTGCTTGCGGCCATCCGGGGTGCGAAGGACAATATCGAACGATTCCACCGTCACCAGCTGGAACAGGACTGGTGGGACGGTGGGCCCGGCTGGACTGCCGGGCAGCGCTATATCCCCCTGCAGTCGGTCGGAGCCTATATCCCCGGCGGAACGGCCGCTTATCCTTCCTCAGTGCTGATGACTGTAGTGCCGGCCAAAGTAGCCGGGGTCAAAGAAATCTATATCTGCACTCCCCCGGACAGCACCGGCAAAATCAACCCGCTAACCCTGGCGGCGGCCCGGGAGGCGGGAGCCTCGGCCGTGTTTAAGACAGGAGGGGCCCAGGCCGTTGCCGCCATGGCTTACGGGACGGAAACGGTCCCGGCCGTGCAAAAAATCGTCGGCCCGGGTAATATTTACGTCACCCTGGCCAAAAAGGAAGTTTTCGGGCAGGTCGGGATAGACATGCTGGCCGGGCCCAGCGAAATAGTGATCGTGGCCGAAGCGGAGGCCAGGTCTGATTATATAGCGGCGGACCTGCTTTCTCAGGCCGAACACGATCCCCTGTCCCGCTCAATCCTGATTACTCCGTCTGAAAAACTGGCTGAAGAGGTAAAAAATCACCTGGAAGAACAAATAATTTCTCTGCCCAGAAGGAAAATAGCCGAGCAATCGCTAAAAGAACAGGGAGCAATTATAATGGTCCCTGGCCTGGCCGAAGCCTGGCCGGTGGTAAATGACCTGGCTCCCGAGCATCTCGAGCTGCACCTGGATGAAGCCTGGCAGTACCTGGACCACATAACCAGCGCCGGGGCGGTCTTTATCGGCCCCTACACCCCGGAATCACTTGGCGATTACTGGGCCGGCTCCAACCACGTCTTGCCCACTTCGAGGGCGGCGCGCTACGCCTCCGCCCTCGGGGTTGCTGATTATATGAAGAGGTCACAGGTGATCTGCTATACTAAAGAAGCGCTGCAGGAATCGGCATCCCGGATCGCCGCCCTGGCCAGGGCGGAAGGGCTGGAAGCACATGCCAGGGCAGTGCTGTTGAGGAGGCATAATCATGAACCGCAGGGCCAAGATTGAGCGCAAAACAAGTGAAACGGCGGTGTCTTTGGACCTTAATATTGACGGCGGCGGGAGGACCGATTTAAAAACAGGCCTTCCCTTTTTTGAACACATGCTCGACCTGTGGTGCCGTCACGGTTTTTTTGACCTGATTATCAGGGCTGAGGGAGATATTGAGGTTGATCCCCACCACCTGGTGGAGGATGTCGGGATCTGCATGGGCCGGACCTGGCAGGAGGCCCTGGGAGATAAAAGGGGAATCAGGCGCTACGGTTTTACGCTCACTCCCATGGATGAAGCCCTGGTTACTGCGGCCGCCGATCTTTCCGGCCGGTCCTGGCTGCACTACGATTTTAAGCTGCCACCAGGCGAAGTGGGACCCATGGATGCAGAGCTGTTTGAAGTTTTCTGGCAGTCGTTTGTCAGTGAAGGGCGGTTTAACCTGCACTTGATCTTGAACCACGGCCAAAATAGACATCATATCATCGAAGCTTCGTTTAAAGCTGCTGCCCGGGCGATGAGTGAAGCGGCCGCCCTGTTAAAAGGATATAACGATTTTTTATCCACCAAGGGAAAACTGGAATGATGAGGTGACCGGTATGCTGGTAATTCCCGCCATCGATTTAAGGAAAGGCCGCTGTGTGAGGCTTTACCAGGGCGACCCGGAAAAGGAGACCGTTTACGGCGACAATCCCGTGGAAATTGCCCGTCAGTGGGAACAGCTGGGGGCGAAAATTCTCCACCTGGTTGACCTGGACGGCGCTTTTACCGGACTGTCCCAGAATGCGAAGGTGATCGGCTCTATCGGTGAAGAAGTCCGTATCCCGCTTCAGCTGGGCGGGGGGATCCGGTCCCGGGAAGCGGTGGAAAAAGCTATTTCATTCGGCGTCTCGCGGGTTATTATCGGCACCGCGGTTATAGAAGCACCGGAACTGGCAAGAGAGCTGGTCAGGGATTTTGAAGAACGCATCGTGGTCGGTATCGACGCCCGGGACGGAAAAGTGGCCGTCAAAGGCTGGACCGAGTCCTCGGCAGTGGAGACGGTGGAGCTGGCAGAGCGGGTGGAGCAGTGGGGAGTAAAAGAAATCATCTATACCGATATTAAAAAGGACGGGACCATGCAGGGCCCTTCGCTGGATGGGCTGGAGGAAATTATCAGCAAAACCTACCTGCAGGTAATCGTCTCAGGCGGGATATCCTCCAAGGAGGACTTGATTTCGCTCAAGCCTTACGGCAGCAGGGTCAAAGGTGTGATTATCGGTAAGGCCCTTTACACCAATCAGCTGACCCTCCCCGATGCCATGGCTATTTTTGATTAAAGCTAAAGCTATTTTTAAATAGATGAAAAGTGGAATTATGCAATTTAAAGTTTAATTATAAAAACTACCGGGTAAGAGCAAAAAAATTAGCGGAGGTTTTGATGTGGGAGAATTTAAAAACGAAGAAGAACTGCTCCCCCTGGACACGGGAGAACTGAAATACGATCAGAACGGCCTGGTCCCGGCCGTGATCCAGGATTACCGCAACAATGCCGTACTAATGGTCGGCTACATGGATGAAGAAGCGATCAGGCGCACTTTAAGCACCGGGCGAGTTTGCTTCTGGAGCCGCAGCCGCCGGGAGTACTGGGTCAAGGGAGAGAGCTCGGGCAATTTTTTCGAAGTTAAATCGATCTATGCCGACTGTGACGCCGATACCCTGCTGGTAAAAGTTGTCCCCCAGGGGCCCGGCCTGGCCTGCCATACCGGCCGCTATTCCTGTTTTTTCAATACCCTGGCCGGTTTTGAGCAGCGGGGGTCAGAAGATGATTGATTACCACCTTCACACTTCGCGCTGCTGCCACGCTACCGGCACCCTCGAACAGTACCTGGCCGAGGCGGAAAAAAAAGAGCTGACCGAGATCGGTTTTGCCGACCACTTCCCGCTGGGCCTGCTGGGATTTGAACCCCGCAACCAGGTTACCATGGACCCGGGGGAGTTGGAGGAATACATGGGGCAGGTAAATGTTTTGAAGAAAAACTCCCATCCGGTGAAAATTAAGCTGGGAATTGAGATTGACTACCTGCCTGGCACCGAGAAAAAAGTGGAACAGCTGATCGGGAAGTACGATTTTGATTATGTAATCGGTTCAATCCATTTTATCGGGGACTGGGATTTTACCCACCCCGTGTATGCCGAGGATTACAAGCATCAGGATATGGACAACCTTTACCGCCGCTACTACGAACTGGTGGCAAGCGTTTGTGAAAGCGGGCTTTTTGATATTATCGGCCACATCGACGTGGTAAAAAAGTTTGGCTACCGCCCGGACGGTAACCTGGATTCGATCCGCCTTGAAACGGCCCGGATGCTGCGTGAAAGCGACACCTGCCTGGAGTTGAACACCGCCGGCAGGGATGCTCCGGTGGGCGAATTTTACCCCGACCGGGACTTTTTGGCCCTGTGCTGCTCCGAAGGGGTGGACATAATCCTGGGCTCCGATGCCCATGCCCCGGACCAGGTGGGCCGCTACTTCCCGGAAGCTGTGAGGCTGCTCAAAAAAGCCGGGTACCGGGAGCTGACTGTTTTCGAGCGGCGGGCGAAAAGCAAGCAGCCGCTTTAAAAACCCCATTCTATGAAGAAAAGGAGAACAGCCTGTGCATGATCTCTATTGTGACCGCATCGATACGCCAAAAGGCGTATTTTTGATTTTATTTCACTCAGGCGGCATCTCCAGGATCTATTTTCCGGGACAGGACCCTGAATACAGCTGCCCGGAAGGCAAGCTGCCCTGGAATAACCTGGCTGAAGATTTGAACCGCTACCTGTCCGGTGAAGCCGTAGACTGGTCGCGTTACCCCCTCGACACATCCTGCTACCGCCCCTTTACAAAGGCGCTCCTGGAGGAGGTCCGGCAGATTCCCTTTGGCCGGGTCTGCACCTACCAGGAAGCTGCTGAAAGGGCCGGCTCGCCCCGGGCCTGCCGGGCGGCCGGGCAGGCCCTGAAGGTAAACCGGCACCCGGTCCTGGTGCCCTGCCACCGGGTTGTGGCCAGCGGGGGCAAACTGGGCGGGTTCAGCGGCCCTCCCGGCTGGAAACAAATGCTGCTTGAAATTGAAGCAGGCGGCAGCAGGAGGGAGACATAATGCGTTTTTTAACGGGCGGCGAGTCGCACGGCCCCTGCCTGACCGGCATTATAGAAGGCCTGCCTGCAGGATTGGAGCTGGATAAAAAAGCGATCGATAAACAGCTGGAACGCCGCCAGCAAGGCTACGGGCGCGGCGGGCGGATGGCCATTGAAAAGGACCGGATCGAGTTTTTATCCGGTTTGCGCTTTAACCGCACCATCGGCAGCCCGCTGACCCTTCGCATTGAAAACCGGGATTGGGATAACTGGCGGGAGCTGATGGCTCCCGAAGGTGATCCTCCGCCGGAAACGGAAGCTGTAACCCGGCCCCGGCCCGGCCATGCCGACCTGGCCGGCGGCTTAAAATACAACTACAGCGACCTGCGCCTGGTTTTAGAGCGCTCGAGCGCCAGGGAAACGGCGATGCGGGTGGCGGTGGGTACCGTGGGCCGAATCCTGGTGGAGAGGTTTGGTTTTAAATTTTACAGCCATGTGGCTGCCATCGGGCCCGTTACTTCACCGGTTAAGGCTGAAGAACTACCCGATCTGGCTGAGAAGGTGGAAAGATCAGCCCTGCGCTGCGCCGACTCCCGGTCTGAAGAGGCCATGCTGGAGGAAATAAACCGGTCCGGGGAAGAAGGTGATACCCTGGGCGGGGTAATCGAGCTGGTCATCACCGGGATGCCTCCCGGACTGGGCAGCCATGTCCACTGGGACCGCCGCCTTGACGGGCGCCTGGCCGGAGCGCTGATGAGCATCCAGGGGATCAAGGGCATTGAAATTGGAGCCGGTTTTTCAGCGGCTGCGCGGCGTGGATCACTTACCCATGATCAAATGGTGACAGATAGGGAGGGTGGCATCAGCCGCTCTTCCAACCGGGCCGGAGGTGTTGAAGGAGGCATTACCAACGGCGAAGCGATAGTGGTCAGGATGGCCATGAAGCCAATCCCCACCCTGGCCCGCCCGCTCGACAGCATCGACCTGGAAACGGGGCGGGACGCCCCCGGGGCGGTAGAAAGGTCGGATGTCTGCGCGGTCCCGTCCGCAGCCGTGGTGGCCGAGGCGGTTGCAGCCTGGGAAATTGCCGCCGCCTTCCGGGAGAAATTCGGGGGTGATTTCATGGAAGAGATCGAAGCTTCCTATCAGTACTACCTGGAAACAGTCAGCCGGCGCTTGAGGAAAAAACAATCTTAATGCGATTACCCTGTCAGGTACCGGAAAACGGCCCTGACTTGTACCTCATAACAGGCCCGGCGGGGAGGCTGAAATAATTTTTGAGTGGCAAGGAAATTAAGATAAAAACGGGGGGCTTTGATTACCGGGTCCTGATTGACGAAGGGCTGCCGGCTGAAACCGGCCGGTTTTTGCGCCTGCTGTTTCCTTCCGATCGGGCCCTGCTGGTCAGTGACCACAATGTCTATTCCCGTTACGGGGAACTGGTTATAGAAGCCCTGGCGGCTGAAAAATGGCGGGTCAAAACCGCCCTGATCAGGCCGGGGGAAAGATCGAAGTCTTTGTCCGGGGCCAGGCGCCTGTATGACGCCTGTGTCGAAGCCGGCCTTGACCGCAATTCTCCGGTCATCGCCCTGGGCGGGGGCGTGGTTGGCGATCTGGCCGGTTTTGTGGCCGCCACTTATATGCGGGGCGTACCCCTGGTTATGCTTCCCACCAGCCTCCTGGCCCAGGTCGACAGCAGTGTGGGGGGTAAAGTGGCCGTAAACCACCCCCTCGGCAAAAATATGATCGGGGCATTTTACCCGCCCCGCCTGGTCCTCATCGATCCCCTGGTTTTAAAGACCCTTTCGGAGAGGCAGTTCAGGGCCGGGGTGGCTGAAATGATTAAATACGGCATTATTGAAGACGAAAATTTTTTCTTCCGGCTGGAAGACAACCTGGACCGGCTGTTTAAAAGAGAACCTACCTTTTTGGCCGAGGCAGTAGCTGCCTCGGTCAGCTCCAAGGCCAGGGTGGTGGAACAGGACGAGTTTGAACGTGATTACAGGCGGATCTTAAATTTCGGCCATACCATCGGCCACGCCCTGGAGGCGGCTGCCGCTTACCGCTATTACCTGCACGGCGAAGCGGTTTTGATCGGGATGGCCCTTGCCGTCGATCTGGCCGAGCAGCTCGGCTTCCTGGACCCTGCGACTGCCGGCCGCATCAGGCGCCTTTTGGGCCGGATCAAGATGAAAAAACCACCGGCAGGCTTGACTGCTGAACAGGTAATCGGTAAACTGGAGCATGATAAAAAACGCCGCAGTGACGATCTGATTTTTGTTCTTCCCGACAAAATCGGTTCTGCAGTGATGGTTCCGGTAAGCGACAAAAAAATGGTCACCGCAGTGGTAGAATCATACCTCGGGGGCGGCGGTTGATTTATTAAAAGGAATCAGAAAAATAATGACAACTTGGCTCCGCTCGGCTATACTGAACAGGGTTTGGAATTTAGCCCTGGTATTTAGATCGAGGAGCTGGGCCGGCCCGGCACCCGGCTGTGCCGGGCGGTTTGAACGGAGAGTGATGGGTATGAAAAAAACATTTAACCCCGGCCGCCTTTTAATTTTGGTCGTTTTGTGCGTCCTGATTATTTTTTCGGCTTACCATTCCTTCCAGAACGCAGCCGACCGGGAAGAAGGCATTAGGCGCGGGCTGGATATTGCAGGTGGCCTGTACGTGCTCATGGAAGCGGTGGAAACCGGTGACCGTGAAGTCGACGAAGACGCCATCAACCGTGCCATTGAAGTTATCCGCAACCGGGTTGATGAACTCGGGGTTGCCGAACCGGTTATTGCGCCCCAGGGGGATGACCGGATCCGGATCGAACTTCCAGACCTGGAGGACGTCGAGCAGGCCCGCGAGATTATCGGGCGCACGGCCATGCTCACTTTTGTCGGACCGGACGGGGAAGAAATAGTGACCGGGGCCCACCTGGAAGGGGCCCGGGTGGAAAGGCAGCCGGAAATATCGCCTTATCCGTTTGTCAGCCTCGAATTTGACAGCGTAGGGACCCGGTTGTTTGCCGAAGCCACTCAAGAGTATTTCGGCGAACCGATTGCCATTTACCTGGATGATACAAAGATTTCTGAACCCGTGGTCAGGGCGGTGATTACCGAAGGCCACGCCACGATTGAGGGCAACTTTGAATATGAAGAAGCCGCCGAGCTGGCCCTGCTGCTCAGGAGCGGTGCCCTCCCGGTCGAACTGCGCGAGCTTGAATCCCGCCTGGTCGGCCCGACTCTGGGCCAGCGGACCGAAGAAATAGCCGCCTATGCAGCGGCGGTGGGCCTGATCCTGGTCCTGTTGTTTATGATCCTTTACTACCGCCTGGCCGGGATTATCGCCGGATTTGCCCTGGTGTTTTACCTGTCCCTGGTCCTGTGGGCTTTGAACTACCTGCCCACCACCCTGACCCTGCCCGGAATTGCCGGGTTGATCCTTTCCATTGGGATGGCCGTGGATGCCAACGTGATTATTTTTGAAAGGATTAAAGACGAGCTGCGTTCGGGGCGGACCATACGAAGCGCCATGGAAAGCGGCTTTAATCGAGCTTTCCGGGCTATACTCGATGCCAATGTCACCACCCTGATCGTGACCGTGGTCCTTTTTATCATGGCCAGCGGCCCGGTCAGAGGTTTTGCGGTTACCCTGTTTATCGGCATTGTCTGCAGTATGTTCACGGCTATAGTGCTGACCCGGGTCCTGCTGCGCCTTGCCTTTAAATCCGGTGTTATCCAGAGCGGGGCTTACGTGGGGGTGAAAATATAATGATTGATTTTATCGGCAACCGCCGTAAAGCATACCTGCTGTCGGCAGCCCTGATCGTGGCCGGCTTATTGTCCCTGGCCATTTTCGGATTAAACCTGGGTATTGATTTTACCGGCGGTACCGTCTTGCAGTTTTATGTTGGAGAAGAAGCTTCCCTGGAAGAAATAGAGGCCGCCATTGAGCCTTTTGATGAACTGGAGGGGGCGACGGTGCAGGTGATCCAGGGCCGGGACCTGGAAGGCCAGCCGACCGAGGAAGGATTAATCATCAGGGGCCCGTATATGCCGCAGGAGCGGCGCGATGCCCTGGTCGATGAATTCAGGAGCCGGTTCCCGGGGATGACCGCCGATGACCTGCGGATAGAAAGCGTCGGTGCGGTGATCGGCGCTGAGCTGACCCGCCAGGCCCTGCTGTCTCTATTCGTGGCCATCCTGGCCATGGTAGCCTACATTACCTTCCGGTTTGAATTCAAATTTGCCGTGGCCACCATTACTGCCCTCCTGCACAATATCATCATTGTGCTGGGTATATTTTCCATCCTGCAGATGGAAATCAACGTGCCCTTTGTGGCTGCTATCCTGACCGTATTTGGCTACTCGGTGAACGACACGATCGTGATCATGGACCGGATCCGGGAAAACATCAAGCACAGGAAAAAAGGTGAATATGTCGAAGTAGTTAACCAGAGCATCAACCAGAACCTGGTGCGCTCGATCAATACGTCCCTGACCACCCTGCTGGTTTTAACGGCGCTGCTGTTCGGGTTCCATTACTTTATCGGCAGCCTGGACCTGATCGTCTTTGTAGTGGCCCTGATCCTGGGCGTATTTGTGGGCACCTACTCATCAATCTTTATCGCCAGCCCCCTGTGGCTGAACCTGCAGGATTACAAGTTCAGTTTAAGCCGCCGCCGTAAAGCGGCTTAAGGATAAATATTATCTATAAAGTGGGAGGAGAGGACAGGTGAGTTCTTTTTATTTAATCCTGGCCCTGGTTTTCAGTTTGATCATTGCCATAGTGGCGATCGCCAATACAGAACCGGTAACCGTTAACTACCTTTTCGGACGCGCCGACATATCCCTGATTGTCCTGATTCTCGGCTCGGCTTTTGCCGGGGCCGTGGTCATGGGTATGCTCAGCCTTTTCCGCAGTATTAAGGCCGCCCTTGCTTTCCGCCATCTCCGCCAGGAGAAGGAAACCCTGCAAAAGCAGGTCAAGGAACTCGAAAACGATAAAGTGTTCCTGGAAGCAGAGCTGAACAAAGCCCTTTCCGTTCCGGAAGAACCGGAACCAGAGTTCACAGAAAGCGAAACCGGGGCTGAACAGGACGAACCCGGAGAGGAGCCCGGGACCGGGCGCAGGAAGGGGCCCGAGGCTGAACCCGAAGCAGAAGCCGGTGAAGGGCCCGGGGAGGAAGCTGGTGAAGAGCCCGGGGAAGAAGGAACGGATGAAAAACCTTCATGAGCCTGAGCGGCAAGCAGTGGATATGGCCCGAACATGACCGTAACCTGGTTAATAAAATGGCTAAAAGCCTTGGCTTTACGCCCGCCCTGGCCCGGTTGCTTATCAACCGCGGGATCACCGATCCCGACCAGGCCCGGGCTTTTTTGTGCCCTTCCCCTGATCAGTTTCACTCTCCCTGGAAAATGGCGGGAATGGAAGAAGCGGTGGACAGGCTGGCCGGAGCCCTGCAAGAGGGTGAAAAAATAGTAATTCACGGCGATTACGATGCCGACGGCATTGCCGCCTCGGCGATCGTGGTTGAAGCCCTGCGCGAACTCGGGGGCCGGGTGAATTATTACCTGCCCAGCCGCTTTGGAGAAGGATACGGCCTGCACACCGAACCCCTGCGGCAATTCAGGGATGAAGGAGCCTCCCTGGTAGTTACAGTTGACTGCGGCATCAACGCCGTTGAAGAGGTCAGGTGGGCCGCCAGCAACGGCCTTGATATAATTGTTACCGATCACCATCAACCCCTGGAAACCCTGCAGGGACAGGTGGCTGCCCTCAATCCCCTCCGGCCGGACTGCCCGTACCCCTTTAAAGAACTTTCCGGGGCCGGGATTGCTTTCAAGATGGTTTCCGCCCTGATGGAAAAGCTGGATAAACCTTTCCCCGGACACCTGCTTGATCTGGCCGCCCTGGGCACCACTGCGGACGTGGTCCCTTTGCTTGGTGAAAACAGGATTATCGTCCATCAGGGGTTGGAAGTGCTGCGCCGCATGCGCCGGGTGGGCTTCAAGGCCCTGGCCGAAGCGGCCAATCTCGACGAACAAAGAATAAACAGTACCACCCTTTCCTTTGTCCTGGCCCCGGCCATCAATGCCGCCGGGAGAATGGGCGAAGCCCTGCCGGCGGCGGAGCTGCTGCTGGAAGAAGATCCTTCCCGGGCGCAGGAACTGGCTGAAACCCTGCACCGGGCCAACCAGCTCCGGCGGACCACAGAACAGAACATCCTGCTTGAAGCCGAAGAAGCCGCCATCGATTTGCTTTCCAGGGGCGAGCAGAAGGTAATTACCCTGGCCGGCCAAAACTGGCATCACGGCGTTATCGGTATCGTAGCTTCCCGGTTGGTTGACAGGTATAACCGCCCCTTTTGCCTGATTGCCCTGGAGGGCGAAGAAGGGCGCGGCTCCGCGCGCAGTATCCCCGGTTTTGATATAACAGCAGCCCTTTCAGAATGCGCCGCCAATCTGGAAAGGTTTGGCGGTCATGAGCAGGCGGCCGGCTTTACCGTGCGGGCCGACCGGGTGGAGGATCTCAGGGACTGCCTCAACCGCTACGCCGCCTCCAATTTGGCGGACAGCGACCTGAAAACGCGCCTGTTTATCGAAGCCGAGCTGGAAGATTCGGAAATTCACTTTGATCTTACCGATCGCCTGGAACAGCTCCAGCCGTTCGGCACTGCCAACCCGGTTCCTCTTTTTGCCAGCCGCGACTGGGAAATTCAGTCATGGCGGCTGGTGGGGGCCGATCAAAAGCACCTCAAGCTGCAGCTGCGAAAAGATAACCGCACCCTGGATCCGATCGTTTTTTCCGGGTCTTTTTTGGAACCGAAGCTTGAAAAAGGCCGCCGGGTGGACCTGGCCCTCAAGCTGAAAGAGGGCTTTTTCAGGGATCAGAAAACCCTTGAAGCCGAGGTCAGGGACCTCAGGTACAGCGATAACCATAAATCAGGGCGCCTGGAAATCATAGACCGGCGCTACTGCCGGGACCGCCTGGTTATGGTCAGGGACATCCTTGACCGAAGCGGGAACAGCAGTGTTGTTTTTGTGTCCACCCTTTCACGTTCGGAGAAGATCAAGAAAAGCTGCTTCCTGCAGGAGCCGCCCCGGTTTGTAACCAGCGGCTCCGTAAATGGCGCTGAAAGCGCCTCCGGTATTTCCGGCCCGGTTATTATCTATGACCTGCCCCTCTATGAAGGAATCCTGGAGCATATTTTCAGCCGGGGCTTGAACGAACAGTCCCTCACGGTTTACCTGGTTTACGGCCGGGATGACCTGAGGCGTAACCGGCACCTGATCGATTTGTCCCTGCCTTCAGCGGAAGCCCTTGAAAAAATCGCTTCCGCCTTTCCTGAGCACCCTGGAGAGGATCAAAATCCAATTTTTCCCGGCCCCGGTGCAGAAAAGCTTGGTTTTAAACCCGCCCCGAGCTTCTGGGAGCGGACGGAAAAGATCTTTACGGAAATCGGTCTTCTTGAAGAAGGCGCTTTTACTTCCTCCAAATGGCCTGAAATCAGGGCTAAATGGCCCTCCTGCCTCGATCAATCACCCACTTACCGCTCCACCGCCGCTTTAAGGGAGCAGTGCGAACGATTCCAGGAACGTCTGCTGGAAGCGGACCCGGACGAAATTGCTTCCTTTTTGCAGGGCCTGACAGCCGATTAAAGTTACCCTGTAGAAATTAATACCTTTTTTTAGTATTATAGACATGATCACCATAAATACGTGTTCCGGGGAATGGATCAGATGGCTGTTAAGGAAAAAAAACTTAATGAACTGAAAAAAAGAGTTCAGCGCTACTTCCCGGACCTGGAAGACTGGGCCCTGGTGGAGAAGGCCTATAACTATTCCGTGGAGGCCCATTCTGGCCAGCTCCGCAAGTCGGGCGAATCCTATATCACCCACCCGCTGGGAGTGGCCCTGATCCTGACCGAGCTGGAGCTGGATCTGATGACCATTGTGGCCGGCCTGCTCCATGACGTGGTCGAAGACACCCCGGTGACCCTGGAACAGATCCAGGAAGAGTTCGGGGAAGAGGTGGCCGCCCTGGTGGACGGGGTGACCAAGCTGAGCCGCCTCGACTTTACCTCCAAGGAAGAACAGCAGGCGGAAACCCTGCGCAAGATGTTTATCGCCATGGCTCAGGATATCAGGGTCGTTTTGATCAAACTGGCCGACCGGACCCACAACCTGAGGACCCTGCGCTACCTGAATACCGATAAGCAGAAAGAAATTGCCCGGGAAACCATGGAAATATATTCGCCCCTGGCCCACCGCCTGGGGATTTACATGATCAAGTGGGAGCTTGAGGACCTGGCTTTTCGCTACCTGCAGCCCGACGACTACTTCGAGCTGGTGGACAAGCTGGCCAAGAAAAGGCGGGAGCGCGAAAAATTTATCAACCGGATCATCTGGATCCTGCAGGACTATCTCTCCGAGGCCGGCATTGAAGCCGAAATTCAGGGCCGGCCCAAGCACCTCTACAGCATTTATAACAAGATGAAATCCCAGGGCAAGGATTTGAGCGAAATTTACGACCTGACCGCGATCCGGATCATCGTCGATTCCGTTAAAGACTGCTACCACACCCTGGGCATTGTCCATACCATCTGGAAACCGATCCCGGGCCGCTTCAAGGATTTTATCGCCATGCCCAAACCCAACATGTACCAGTCCCTGCACACCACCGTGTTTGCCGCCGAGAACGAGCTGGCCGAAATCCAGATCCGGACCTGGGATATGCACCGCATCGCCGAATACGGGATTGCCGCCCACTGGCGCTATAAAGAAAATGTAAAAGAGACGGAAAACCCCGACGAGAAGCTGACCTGGCTGCGGCAGCTGCTGGAGTGGCAGCAGGATTACCGCGATGCCCGTGATTTTATAAAAGACCTTAAAGGCGAACTGTTCAGCGACGAGGTATTCGTGTTTACCCCCAAAGGGGATGTGATCGATCTTCCGGCCGGTTCGGTGACCCTGGACTTCGCTTACAAGATCCACACCGATGTGGGCAACCGCTGTACCGGGGCCAAGGTCAACGGGCGCCTGGTTCCCCTTGATTACCAGCTGAAAACCGGTGATATGGTTGAAGTAGTTACTTCGAAACAGGGCTCGCCCAGCCGGGACTGGCTCAAGCTGGTCAAAACCTCCCATGCTAAGAACAAGATCCGCAACTGGTTTAAAAAGGAACGGCGCGAAGAAAATATCGAAAAGGGCAGGGAAATGCTGGAAAGAGAGATCCGGCGGATCAACACCGAACAGCGCCTGTCCCTGAAAAGCGATCTGCTGGAAGAGGTGGGCCGTTCCTTTAATATCCAGACCGTGGAAGACCTTTATGCGGCCGTCGGTTACGGCGGAGTATCGGTCAACCAGGTTATCAGCCGCCTGCGCGAAGAGTACAAGCGCAAGTACGGTGACCAGGAAAAAGAAAAAGCAGTGCCGGAGGTAAAACCGGCCAAACGGCCCAAACAGCAGTCGATCGGTATTTCGATCCAGGGTATGGAAGGGCTTTTGGTCCGTGTTGCCCGCTGCTGCAACCCCGTTCCAGGCGACAATATTATCGGGTTTATTACCCGGGGCCGCGGGGTCTCCGTGCACCGGCGCGACTGCCCCAACCTGGCCCAGAAAAATGTCGAGGAGGGCCGCTTACTGGAAGCTTCCTGGAAGGGCCAACCGGATGCTTCCTATCCGGTGGAAATTGAAATAACGGCCGAAGATCGCAAGAACCTCCTGGCCGACATCATGTCCTCGGTCAATGAAAGCAAGGTCGATATTACCGCGGTCAACGCCAGGGCCGATAAAAACAATATCGCCACCATCTACATGACCATGGTGGTCAAAGACCAGGCCCATCTTGATCAGATCATGAACAAAATCAAGAAGATCAAAGAAGTTTACGAGGTCCGCCGCTACGTCTACGGATCGAACAATTAAGCAACAATCAAGAACAACCACGTAAAAACAGCTGCCGGTAGCCGGAAGGATGGCCATGCCTTGCTCATCTTACCGCAGGCATGGTTTGTTTATTGGGGGCGGTAAAAGATGAGGGCCGTAGTGCAGAGAGTTCACCAGGCATACGTGGAAGTTGACGGTGAAAAAGTGGGCAAAATCGGCCGGGGAATGGTGGTATTCCTGGGCGTGGGGCGCGAAGATTCCGGGAAAGACAGCGAATACCTGGCCGGTAAAATTTCCGGCCTCCGCATTTTCGAGGACGCAGAGGGGTTGATGAACCTCTCGGTCCTGGACAGCGGTGGCCGTGTGCTGTGCATTTCCCAGTTTACTCTATACGGCGACTGTCGCAAGGGGCGCCGACCCGGTTTTTCGGATGCGGCGCCGCCGGAGCAGGCAGTAGAGCTGTACCGGGACTTTTGTGAGCGCCTGGAGGGTTACGGCCTCAATGTAGCTACGGGCCGGTTCCAGGAAACCATGCGCATAGTAGTGGACAATGACGGCCCGGTGACCATGCTGCTTGACAGCAAGAAGCAATTTTAGGAGAATAAGCAGGTAGCTTAGATGTAGTTTATATACTGGAGAGGAGTTAGAGGATGAATTACAGGGCACCGCGCGGGACGCGAGACATACTACCGGAAGAAGCAAAAAAGTGGCACTACCTGGAATCGATGTTCCAGAGATACTGTGAACTGTACGGTTTCGGTGAAATCCGGACTCCCATGTTCGAGCAAACTGAACTTTTTGCCCGCAGTGTGGGGGAAGACAGCGATATTGTATCGAAGGAAATGTACACCTTCAAGGATCGCAGCGGGCGTGATCTGACCCTGCGGCCGGAACTGACCGCCGCCGTGGCCCGGGCTTACCTGGAGCATAACCTGGGTGAAAAGCCTCAGCCGGTTAAGCTCTATTACAGCGGCCCCATGTTTCGCTACGACCGTCCCCAGGCCGGACGCTATCGCCAGTTCAACCAGTTTGGACTGGAAATTTTCGGTTCGGAGCACGCCGCCGCCGATGTGGAAATCATATCGTTCTGCTACAACTTTTTTAAAGCGATGCAGATTGAAAATATCTCTATCGAAGTCAACAGCGTTGGCTGCCCACACTGCCGGCCCCACTACCGGGAAACCCTGGTGCCATTCCTGGAAAACCTGGAAAACGGGCTTTGCGACGACTGCCGCAAGCGCTACAAGAATAACCCCCTGAGGGTGCTCGACTGCAAAGAAGAAAGCTGCCAGGCGCAGGTCAAGAACGCGCCGCGCCTGATCGATCATCTCTGCCCGGAATGTGAGCGCAGCTTTGAGATCGTGAAAAAGCTGCTTAACCGGCTGGAGATTCCCTTTAACCTCAACACCAAACTGGTCCGGGGCCTCGACTATTACACCCGGACGGCTTTTGAAATAAGTGCCGGTGGGGCGGGGGCCCAGGCCTCCCTGTGCGGAGGCGGGCGCTACGACCACCTGGTTGAACATATTGGGGGCCCGCATGTGCCAGGCGTGGGGGTCGCTTTCGGCGTTGAACGGATTATGCTGGCCATGGACTGGGATAAAATCCAGACCGGGCTCAGCTCTCCCGTTTTCATTGCTACTGCCGGCAAAGGGCTGGAAGGCGAAGCCCTGGCCCTGGCGGCAGAGCTGCGCGAAAAAGGAGTGCCCGCCGAAGCCGACCTGCTCGAAAGGAGCCTCAAAGCCCAGATGAAATATTCCGGCCGGCAGGGTTTCAGCCGGGTCGTGCTCATCGGTGAAAATGAAATTGAACAGGGCATTGCCACCCTGCGGGACATGGAAAGCGGGGAGCAGGAAGAGATGGCCCGCTCCGAGCTGCTGGAAGAACTAACCGGCCCCGGAAATGTCCCGGACGGCCGCGCCGGTGATAAAGAGCCGAAAGACGAAGCGGAAGTGATCCTGCCCGGCGGTTCGGACGGTGCCCAGAAGACCCATTACTGCGGCAGGCTGAACACCGGTCACGTTAACCGGGAAGTAAAACTGACCGGCTGGGTGGGCAAACGCCGCGATCACGGCGGCCTGATTTTCATCGACCTGCGTGACCGCAGCGGCCAGGTCCAGCTGGTTTTTGATCAGCGGCTGGGTACAGAACTCTTTACCCTCGCTGAAAGCCTGCGCAGCGAATATGTGATTGCCGTGAAGGGCACGGTGCTGCGGCGCTCAGAGGAGACCGTGAACCCGTCCCTGCCCACGGGTGAAATCGAGGTCCGGGTCGGCTCCATGGAGGTCCTAAACACTTCGAAGACCCCGCCTTTTTATATCGAGGACAATATCAACGTCGATGAAAACCTGCGCCTGCGTTACAGGTACCTCGACCTGCGCCGCCCGGAAATGCTCAGGCGTCTCCAGCTTCGCCACCGGGCCGTAAAGCTGATCCGCGATTACATGGACCGCTACGATTTCCTGGAAGTAGAAACCCCGGTTCTGACCCGCAGCACGCCGGAAGGGGCCAGGGACTTCCTGGTGCCCAGCAGGCAGCAGGCCGGCGAGTTTTACGCCCTGCCCCAGTCTCCTCAGCTGTTCAAGCAGCTGCTCATGGTCAGTGGTATTGAACGCTATTTCCAGGTGGTGCGCTGTTTCCGCGACGAGGATTTAAGGGCTGATCGGCAGCCGGAATTTACCCAGGTGGATATAGAAGCTTCATTTTTCAGCATGGAAAACCTGTTTGTCCTCACCGAGGGCCTGGTGGCCGAGCTCTGGAAGGAGCTCCATGGCCGGGAGATAAAACGGCCCTTTACTAAAATGCCCTACCGGGAAGCAATGAACAGTTACGGCACGGACAAACCGGATTTGCGCTACGGCATGGAACTGACGGGGCTAGATGAGCAGGCCGGAAAAAGTGAATTTAAAGTGTTTAAATCAGCCCTGGAAAACGGGGGAGCGGTGAAAGGGCTGCGTCTGCCAGGTGGAAGCCGCCTGAGCCGCAAGGACCTGGATGATTTGACCCTGCTGGCCCGCCAGCTCGGGGCTAAAGGCCTGGCCTGGGCTTATGTCGAAGCAGAAGGTTGGCGCTCCCCGATCAGCAAATTCTTTGATGAGGCGGTTATCAAAGAAATCAACGCCAAAATGGGGGCTGAAGCGGGGGATGTCCTGCTCTTTGTAGCCGACCGGTGGCACATATCCTGCACGGTCCTGGGCCACCTGAGGACTAAGTTTGCTCCCGCCAACCTTCCGGAAGAACCCCATTTTCTGTGGGTAATCGATTTTCCCCTTTTCCACTATAACGAGGAAGAACAGCGCTACGATTCGGATCACCACCCCTTCACGGCCCCGCGGGAAGAAGATATGCCGCTTCTTGACAGTGATCCTCTCTCAGTCCGGGCCAAAGCTTACGACCTGGTCCTGGACGGGGTGGAAATAGGCGGCGGCAGTATGCGTATTCACGACAGCTCCACCCAGGCCAAAATATTTGGACTGCTGGGCCTTTCGGAAGAGGAGGGCAGGGAAAAATTCGGCTTCCTGTTGGATGCCCTTACCTACGGCGCCCCGCCGCACGGTGGAATAGCGCTCGGGCTCGACCGGCTGACCGCCCTTTTAAGTGGTGATGACTCGATCCGCCAGGTGATCCCCTTCCCGAAAACCGCTACGGCAAGCTGCCTGATGACCGGCGCGCCTTCCGCCGTTTCCGATCAACAGCTGGAAGAGTTGAGAATTAAAATAGAGGCGGAAAAAGAAGATAAATGAACAAAAATTCGAGCAAGGCATACTAATTGAACTTTTTTGGCCATACAGTGGCAAGCCTGCAGAATAAGTGCATCTTGCAGGTTGGCGTTTTTTGTGCTATTATTCAAGTGCAAAAGGAAAGACAGATACAAGCGTAACCCTGCTGTGTTCGTGACAGCCGATTAAGTTTTGAGCCAACATTGATCAGACGGGAGCCCGGACTTCAGCTGCGGCGCAGAAGCCCTTGTAAAGGGGACCTGTAAAACAGCTGAGAGGGCACCCACCTTTTGGGGGAACTGTTCAAAACCAACGGTCCACGGCATGGCGGGGTTTTTTTATGTTTTTTTAAATGCTATAATAAAGCGTGTTTGACTGCTATTCATGCTGGCGGGAGGTGGAGGCTGTGAACATAAATGAGCTGTATAGTTCGATTACCAGGGCCCTGGAAGAGGGCGCTCATCCGGGCGACCTGGTTGATCTAATTGAAGACCTGGAAATCGAAGAACAGGTGGAATTAATGCACCGGTTATCCAGCGAGGATGCCTCCCTGGTCCTGCAAGAAATGGAAGATTTTGAGCAGGCCGAAATTATCAGGAACCTGGACCAGGACCGGGTCAAGGAAATCCTGACCAACCTGGCTTCTGACGATGCCGCCGACCTGCTTGGCAAGCTTACGCCGGAAGAAACAGAAGAAATGCTCCAGCTGATTGATCAGGAGGAGGAACCGGTCGATTTCGGCAGCCTGCTGAAATACCCGGAAGAGAGCGCCGGCGGGATCATGACCACCGAGTTTATCTCCCTGCCCGCCGATATTCCGGTAGAAGATGCCATCGAGCGCCTGCGGGAGATAGCCCCCGAAGCGGAAACTATTTATTATGTGTACGTTGTAGACGAGGAAGGGCGCCTGATCGGTGTCCTTTCCATGCGCGATTTGATTGCCGCTTCCGACGGGACCCTTTTAAAGTCAATCATGCGCACCAATGTGATCAGCGTCAATGCTGCCCTGGACCAGGAAGAAGTGGCCCGGGTGGTATCCAAATACGACCTGCTGGCGGTGCCGGTAATCGACGACCAGGACCGGCTGCTCGGGATCATCACCGTCGACGACGTGATTGATGTGATGGAACAGGAGGCCACCGAAGACATCTACCGCCTGGCCGGGGCCAGCGAAATCGTCGGCATGGAGCTTACGGAAGCGCCCGTCAGCAAGGTGGTCCGCCTCCGCCTGCCCTGGCTTATGATCAGCATGGTCGGCGGTTTTATTTCCGGGAGTGTGATCGGGGGATATGAAAGCACCCTGGAAGCGATCGTGGTCCTGGCCGTATTTATCCCGGTGATCATGGACATGGGCGGCAACGTGGGCACCCAGTCTTCCACTATCTTTGTGCGCGGCCTGGCCACCGGCGAAATTGACCGGGGCGAGGTCTGGCCCTATTTTTTCCGAGAGGTAAAAATCGGCGTTACCCTGGGTTTGATCTGCGGCTCCATTATCTCGGTGGCCGCCTCCCTGTGGCAGGGGAACCCCTACCTGGGACTGGTGGTGGGTTTCTCCATGATGGCTACGATCAGTGTGGCGGCCCTGATCGGCACCCTGGTCCCCCTGATCTGCAGTATGAACAATATCGACCCGGCCATAACGGCCGGCCCCTTTGTTACTACCATCAAAGACGTCACCGGACTGATGATCTACTTTGTCGTCGCCACTGCTTTCCTGGAATACCTGCGCTAGCTGGGACAGCGCTCCACTTTTATAGACTGGTTTAAGTAAACGTTACCCCGATCAACATCTAGCAACCCCTGAATTAATGCCTTCGATCCTTTCAGCTGATTCCCTCCAGGCTGTTCGGGATTAGGTTTAGTTGTCTGCACCGGCAATAGTATAACCTGCCATTAGCCCGTAATCACACAACCCACAATCACACCGGTAATCCAGTGTTTAAGGCCATTTTCTAGCTGTGCTTTCGCCGCGGCTTAAATGGTTATTTTAATTTTCAGGGGAACAAGGCGGCAATTTGGCCGGTAGAAGCGATCTGTGCAACGCGCAGCGTCTTTAACCAAATAATGGCAATGCAGGCCTGAAGGTGGCCAAATTTTTTAAGATTTTCTTATTTTTTTTATATTTTTTTTGTTTTTTTAGCAGGAGATCGCAAATAAGGGTTGAAATATAGAGAAAAGTGGTGTAAAGTGGTGGAAAGTGGTTGTAGATATCCCAGACGGGGGCGAACACATGTTCACAGGCGAATATCACCATACACTGGATGGAAAGGGAAGAGTGATTGTCCCCTCGCGCCTGCGGGAAGGGCTCGGTGATAGTTTTGTGATTACGCGCGGACTGGATCACTGCCTCTTTGTTTATCCGAATTCCGAGTGGGTTCGCCTGGAGCAAAAGATGAAACAACTCCCCTTCACCAAGAGAGATTCAAGGGCCTTCATGCGCCTCTTCTTCTCAGGGGCGATGGAAGTGGAAGCCGACAAACAGGGACGGATCCTGATCCCTCAGAATCTGCGGGAATATGCGGGAATAGAAAAAGAAGTTATGTTTATCGGTGTTTCGAACCGGGTGGAAATCTGGAGCGAAACGGCCTGGAAAGAATACTTTGACGAGGCTGACGAAAATTACGAAGATCTGGCCGAAAAACTGGTCGACTTTGATCTGTAAAAGCAACATTTTTAAGAAAGCGGTGCTTTGCAATGGTTGAACTGCATCTGCCGGTCATGGAAAAGGAAGTGCTTTGCTACCTGAACTGCCGCGCCGGCGGAATCTATGTCGATGCCACTGTGGGCGACGGAGGCCATGCCGAAGCGATATGCCGCTCGATCGGGCCCGGAGGCAGGCTAATTGGCCTGGACTGGGATGAAAAGGCCCTGGAGCGGGCCGAAGAAAGGCTGGCCGGGCACCGCGACCTGGTTAAACTGATCCGTGCTGATTATACCGGCCTCGGTGAAGTGCTTGAAGAGGAAGGTTTTCCATTGGTCGACGGCATTTTAATCGACCTCGGGGCTTCCACTCTCCAGTTGATGGATGCGGATAGAGGTTTTTCTTTTCACCAGGGCGGAGACCTGGATATGCGCATGGATCGCCGCCTGCCAGTTACGGCAAAAGATATGATCAACACTTATAGCTCAGAAGATCTGGCCGACATCTTTTATAAATACGGCGAGGAACGCTGGTCCAGGCGCATTGCCGCCCGCATTGAGCAGGAAAGGGAGGAGGCCGGGCCGCTAACCGACAGCGCCCGTTTGGCCGAGGTGGTCAAAGAGGCGATCCCGGCCCGCTTCCGGCGCAGCGGCGGGCACCCGGCCCGCCGGATATTTCAGGCTTTGCGGCTTGCCGTTAACCGGGAGCTGGATAACCTGGAACAGGTGCTGCCCCAGGCTGTAGAGCGGCTCGCTCCCGGCGGAAGGCTCTGTATTATTGCCTATCATTCGTTGGAAGATCGGCTGGTAAAAAATTTTTTACGGGATCAAGCCGGGCAGTGCGCCTGCCCTCCTGATCGGCCGTGTGTTTGCGGGAAAAAGGCGCAAGTTGCGATTTTAACTTCGAAAGCAGTCAAGCCTTCAGAAGAAGAAGTAGCCGCCAACCCGAGGGCGCGCAGCGCCCGCCTGAGGGCGGCAGAACGCCTGGAAAACCCGGGTTGGAAAGAAGGTGAATAAAGTGCAGCAGGCCAGAAAAATTTCAAAAGCCAACCGGCCGGTAACACCCGTTCAACCGACCAGGGAACACGTACCGGGTGCACAACAGGCCAAAAGGCTTAAAAAAGTCAAACTGCTTACCATTATCCTGACTTGTTTTGCGCTGAGCCTGGTGGTTATAGCCCAGTATTCAGCTCTGGTTGTTATGAATTATCGCCTGGGCAGCGTCCGGTCGGAACTGACCGAGACCAGGGAGTATGTTCGGGCCCTCGAGCTCGAGGCGGCCCAGCTTGGCTCGGTAAGCCGGATTGAGGAGATTGCCCGGGAAGAACTGGGCATGGTCGAGCCGGAAGTGGACCAGTTACAGGTTATAAGCGCTTCGCAAAGGCAAAGATATCAGCCGGGAGAGTGAATTTAAATGGCTAATTTTTCCGTAAACCGGGCCACAGTAAGGCGAAGATTGATCTTTATCTTTGTCATGACCATATTAATAACCTTACTGCTGATTAGCCGTTTGGCCTGGATCCAGATTGTCCGTGCTGATGAGTTATATGAACAGGCCTGGGAACAGTGGAACCATATCATACCCGTGCAGACTGCCCGGGGCTCGATCTACGACCGGCACGGCAACCTGATGGCCGGAAGCGCGACTGTAGATACCATCGCCGCTATTCCCCAGCAGATTGAAGGCCCGGGCACTGTCGCAAAAGCGCTGGCCCCGGTCCTGCAGATGGAGGAAGAGAGAATAAGGGAGCTTGTTACCATGGATAACAGTTCAGTCTATATCAAGCGCCGGGTTTCTCCCGACATTTCACAGACCGTCCGGGAAATGAATATCCCGGGTATTATCTTCTTTCCCGAGGAGAAGAGGAATTATCCGGGTGAACAGCTGGCTTCCCAGCTGCTCGGTTTTGTAGGTATGGATGAGGGCCTGGCCGGCCTGGAATATTACTATGAAGATTACCTGCGGGGTTCGGAAAGCAGCCTGCTTTACCCCGCCGACGGACGGGGCCGCCAGCTTCCCCACCATTTCAATCGCTTTGCGCCCCTGCCGGAAAACTATGATCTGCGCCTGACTATAGATGAGAGTATTCAGCATATCGTGGAAAAAGAATTGGCCGTGATCATGGAGCAGGCCGCGCCCAGGCAGGCCATGGCCGTGGCCGTGGACCCTTACAGCGGGGCCGTTCTGGCTGCAGCGTCAAAGCCCGATTTTAATCCTGAAAATTTTGCCGGCTTTGACCCGCAGAACTGGTCCCTGCCGGTTTTTAGCTCTTCTTTTGAGCCCGGTTCCACCTTCAAGATGATCACCCTGGCGGCCGCGATAGAAGAAGGGCTCTTTGAACCGGACGAAATAACCCACTGCGAAGGCTATCTTATCGTCGGAGGACGGCGGATCAACTGCTGGACTTCTGACCGGGGCGGGCACGGCGATATAAGCAATTATGATGCTTTGGGCGGTTCCTGTAACGTCGCTTTTATCAAGCTGGGTGAAACCGTCGGCAAAGAAAAATTGTTTCATTATATAGGAGGGTTCGGTTTTGGCCAACCAACCGGAATTGACTACCCCGCCGAAAACAGCGGTTTAATTTTTAATCTCGACCAGGTCGGGGACCAGGAACTGGCCACTACCGCCTTCGGGCAGGGTATCTCGGTAACACCGCTCCAGCAGACGATGGCCATAACGGCCATGGTCAACGGCGGTTACCTGCTCAGACCCTACCTGGTGGAAGAAATACTCGATCAGGACGGGGAAACGTACCGTAAAAGAGAGCCGGAAGTAATCCGGCAGGTTATTTCGGAGGAAACTTCCGATAAGCTGATCGATATGATGGAAAGCGTAATTTTGGAAGGAACAGGCACAGCGGCCGCCCTGGAAAATTACCGGGTGGCCGGAAAGACGGGGACGGCGGAAAAAATTGATGCTGAAGGGAATTACCAGATCGACGAATTTGTCTATTCCCTGGCTGGTTTTGCCCCGGTGGAAAACCCGCAGATAGTGCTTTATGTGGCTGTGGACGGGATTACCAGGGGGCCGCGCTTTGGATCGCACACCAGCGCGCCCCTGTTCGCCAGGATCATGGAAGACACTTTGAATTACCTGCAGATCCCCCCGTCGAAACAGCCAGTAGAAGAAACCGATCCGGAGGAATAGTTTTGCAGGGTTAGGGTAAACAGGGAAGGAGTTTTGGGCCATGAAGTTCAGGGTATCGGAAATAATTGATGCATGCCGGGGCAAACTGCTCCAGGGCAGCCCTGATCAGCCTGTATCCGGCTTTGCCATCGACTCCCGGGAAGTCAAAACCGGGGACCTGTTTATACCATTCGCAGGTGAAAAAACCGACGGCCACCTGTTCATCAAGCAGGCCTGCGAGCGTGGAGCGGCGGGTGCCTTTCACCATCTGGACCGGTCCCCCGATCCGGCCCTGCCGGATGATTTTCCCCTGATCGGAGTGGAGGATTCCCTGAGTGCCCTGCAGCAGCTGGCCGCGGTGTACCGCCGGCGCTTTGAACTTCCCGTGGTGGGTATTACCGGCAGCAGCGGTAAAACGACAACCAAGGATTTCACGGCCGGGGTCCTTTCGGCGAAGTATAAAACTTTGAAAACAACAGGCAACCTGAACAATGAAATCGGATTGCCTTTAACCATACTGAATCTGGAAAAAGACCACCAGGTGGCAGTCCTGGAAATGGGGATGAGCGCCGGTGGTGAAATCAGGACTTTATGTGAAATTGGCGATCCTTCTATTGGCGTTTTGACCAACATAGGTGAAGCCCATATTGAACTGCTTGGCTCGATTGAAGCCATAGCAGAAGCGAAAGGAGAGTTACTCGATTACCTCGGCTCAGGCGGGGTAGCCGCTCTAAACGGCGATGATCCCCGCCTCCTAAGTTTGGGAAAACGCTTCCCGGGAAAAGCATATTACTATGGCTTTAACCAGGGCGATATAAAAGGCTTACAGTTGTCTCAAAAGGGAGAGAAAAGCTTTTTCCGGGCGCGTTTTCCCAATAATAATGAGGAGTGGTTTGAATCGCCACTGCCAGGACGGGAGTCGGCCAGTAATGCCCTGGCGGCTCTTTCCGTCGGCTATATCCTTGAACTGAGCCTGCCGGAGATGAAAGAGGGGCTTAAATCGTCCCAGTTAACGGCCGGCCGGTTCCAGGTTTTGCATAACAGGCACGGGACCGGAATCATTGACGATTCCTACAACGCCAATCCCAGTTCGGTCAGGGCAGCTTTACGGCTGCTCTTTGAGCTTGGAGGGGGTAAAACGGTAGCCGTGCTCGGAGACATGCTGGAACTGGGCCCGGGTACCGTAGAAGCGCATTTATCCTGCGGCCGCTATGCCGCCGAGTGCGGTATCGGGTGCCTGGTTACCGTGGGCGAACTGGCTAAAGGGTTTGCTGAAGGGGCAGGCAGTGCAGGACTGAAAACATACATCTGCGACGATCATGACCAGGCCCTGGCAGTGCTGGCCCAAATACCCCTGGCCGAAAACTGGTACATCCTGGTCAAGGGCTCCCGGGGTATGAAGATGGAAACAATCGTCCGGGCCTTAACCGGCGGGGAAGGAGAGGGCAGCTAATGACTACCACCCTGATTACAGCCCTGTTCGGCGCTTTTATAATCACTGCTGCCCTTTCCCCGCTCTTGATCAGGAACATGCGCCGCCTGCAGTTCGGCCAGCAGATCAGGGAAGACGGCCCCGCCCAGCATTCAGTAAAAGCGGGAACGCCGACCATGGGCGGGCTGCTCTTTATACCCGCGGCGATTTTGATCAGCATTGTCCTGCTCGGTTTTTCGCCGGCCCTTTATGCGGTGCTGCTGGTTACTCTCGGCTGCGGCCTGATCGGTTTTTTGGACGATTTTGGAAAAATTTCTCGCGGCCGTTCGCTCGGGCTAAAAGCCAGGTCAAAGCTGGGTGCGGAAGTAATCCTTACCGCCCTGTTGATCCTGGCTCTGTCCCGGTTCGGGCTGTATTCAACCGACATCCTGGTCCCCTTTGTCAATTTTACAATCGATCTCGGGTTTTTTCACCCGGTATTTATATTTTTAGTCATCTCAGGGACGAGCAACAGCGTTAACTTGACTGATGGCCTGGACGGTTTGGCGGCAGGAACGGCTGTAGCAGGCCTGGCTGCTTTTACGGCTATTGCCTGGCAGGCCGGGCTGCCTGAAATTGCCGTTTTCTGTTCCGCCCTGGCCGGGGCCTGCCTCGGGTTCCTGGTTTACAACCGCTATCCTGCCCGGCTGTTCATGGGCGATGCCGGTTCCCTGGCCCTGGGCGGGGCTTTCGCCGCCACGGCCGTGGCCACCGGTACGGAACTGATTTTAATCCTGGTGGGCGGAGTATTTGTCCTGGAAGCCCTTTCTGTCATCATCCAGGTGGCCGGCTTTAAGCTAACCGGGCGGAGGATTTTGTTAATGAGCCCCCTGCACCACCATTTTGAGTTAAAGGGCTGGTCAGAGTGGAAAGTGGTCCTGGTATTCTGGGGGGGCGCTGTCATCTTTGCCCTGCTCGGAGTGCTGGCTTACGGCCGCTGAGGAGCCCCGGAAGCGCTGGCCGGATAAAAGGTCTGGAGGACCGGCAATGATTGAAAAGATTAAAGACAGGGAAATACTGGTGATCGGAATGGCGCGAAGCGGCATGGCTGCGGCACAGCTGCTGGCTGAAATGGGCGCGGCCAAAATTACCGTGGCCGACCGCAAGTCGGCCGGAGAGCTGCAGGAGGAAACGGCCAGGCTGAAGCGCTGCCCCGCCGTTGAAGTGATTACCGGCGGGACTTCTCCCGAGCTGGTTACTTCCACCCTGTCCATGATCATAAAAAGCCCCGGCGTACCGTCCGAGCTGGATATCTTTAAACAGGCCGCATCGCTTGGAGTGCCCGTTTACTCCGAGGTGGAGCTGGCCTACGCCTTTCTCAAAGCTCCGCTGGTTGGTGTTACCGGGACCAATGGCAAAACCACCACTACTTCCCTGATCACGGCCATGCTCAAAGAAGCCCGCTTTGATCCGGTGGTGTCGGCCGGCAATATTGGCAACCCCCTGTGCGGGGTGGTTGGCAGTGTGGATGCCCAGGGTTTTATCGTGGCCGAGTTGAGCAGTTTTCAGCTGGAAAATATCGATCGGCTCCGGCCCCTGGTGGCGGTGTTCCTGAATTTTGCCGAAGATCATATGGATTATCATAAAAGCATTGAACAATATTTTGCCGCGAAAGCCCGGATTATTGAGAACCAGCTGGACAGCGACTATGCCGTTCTCAATGCTTCCGACCACAGGGTGGCTGCGCTGGCGGATCAGTGCAAAAGCCGGGTCCTCTGGTTTGATGCAGCCCCGGTGGAGAAGGGAATCGGTATCAAGGAAGGATGGGTGACGCTGTTTAACCCGCACTGTGAGCCGGTCAGGATTTGTCCCCGGAAAGAAATTTCTCTGCCGGGTGAGCATAACCTGGAAAATGCCCTGGCCGCCGCCACAGCAGCCTGGGCCGCCGGGGCCGACCCGGAAGCAATCGCTGCAGTTTTGCGCAGTTTCAAGGCTATTGAGCACCGCCTGGAATACGTGGCCACTATAAACGGGGTCGACTATATTAACGACTCCAAGGGGACCAACCCCGGCTCAACCATGAAAGCCCTGCAGTCTTTTACCGGGCGGCGCAAGATCCTTATTGCCGGCGGTAAAGAGCGGGGCAGTGATTTCAGTGAGCTGGCCGGTATGATTGCCGGTGAAGTCGAAAGCCTGATTCTATTTGGTGAAACCAAAGCACTTCTGGCCCGGGCGGTGGAAGGGGCCGGGTTTAATAATTACACTATTGTAGCCGACCTGGAAGAAGCGGTCCGGAGCGCCCACAAGGAAGCTGAACCGGAGGATATCGTCATCCTGTCGCCGGCCTGCGCCAGCTGGGACATGTTCCCCAGTTACGAGGTCAGGGGAGATTTGTTCAAGAAGCTGGTTAAAGATTTGAAGGCCGGTAAAAAGAGCAGGGAGGTGGAAGATAATGGGTAACACCAGAGTTTCAAAACAGCACGATCGCGTCCTCATAATGGTGACCCTGCTTCTGCTGGCCATTGGCCTGCTCATGGTTTTCAGCGCCAGTTTTGTGGTGGCCGAAGAAACCAGGGGCGATCCCTTTTACTTCCTGAAACGCCAGGCGATCTGGGTCGCCATCGGCCTGGTTGCTTTGTATATAATATCCAGGGTCCACTACAAGCAGCTGAAACGGTTTTCAATCCTGATTTTACTGCTTAACTTTGTCCTGCTGGGTCTGGTTTTCACAGAGTTCGGCTCCGATATGGGAACCGAAGCCAGGCGCTGGCTGGCCCTGGGGCCCCTGATGCTGCAGCCTGCTGAATTTAGCAAGCTGGCCCTGGTTATTTTTACGGCTGCTTATTTGAGCAGCCGCCGGGTAAATATTCACGATTTCTGGACGGCCAGCCTGATCCCGTTGATCCTGGTGGGGGCGGTCTTCTTCATGATCCAGTACCAGCCGGATATGGGCACGGCCCTGGTGGTTATGGCCGGAAGCCTGCTGGTGATCATTTTTGCCGGGATGCCCATTTCCCAGGTGGCGGGGTTGAGCCTGGTCTTCCTGCCCCCACTGGCCTATTTTACCTTGAAAGAAGAGTACCGCATGCAGAGGCTGTTTACCTATTTCGACCCCTGGGCCGAACCGACCGGTTCAGGTTACCAGGTTATCCAGTCCCTGTATGCCCTTGGGCCCGGCCATATTTTCGGAGCCGGTCTGGGACAGGGGAAACAAAAGCTGTTTTACCTGCCCGAGCCGCAAAACGACTTTATTTTCGCCGTGATCGGGGAAGAACTGGGCTTTATCGGGGCCGTGGCCGTGCTGATGCTTTACCTGATCTTAACCTGGCGCGGTTTCCAGATTGCCCTGAAAGCTCCAGAGCTGTTCGGCAGCCTGGTGGCGGCCGGAATAACTTTTATGATCGCCCTCCAGGTGCTGGTCAACGTGGCTGTAGTCACCGGGACGGTGCCTGTTACAGGCATTAACCTGCCTTTAATCAGCGCCGGGGGCAGTTCAGTATTCTTTACTTTACTCGGTATTGGCATATTGCTAAATATTTCCAGGAACGGTCGGGAAGCGGCAGTGCGTAAAGACCGTAAGGAGGCGGCTTAGGAATGAAAATATTAATTGGAGGCGGAGGCACCGGCGGCCATATTTATCCTGCCCTGGCCCTGGCCCGATATGCCCGGGCTGAAGACAGCAGGGCCGAAATCCTGTTCGTGGGCAGTGCCGCCGGACTGGAAAGTAAAATTATTCCCGCCTCCGGTTTTGAGCTGGTGACCATTCCCGCCAGCGGGTTCCGGCGCAGTTTTAAGCAGCTGGGAGTTTTTGTTAAAGATTTGCTGAACGGAATCAGGCGTTCTTTGAAAATAATTTCAGAATACCAGCCCAGTGTAGTCCTGGGTACGGGCGGTTATGTGGCTGCCCCGCTGGTCATGTCGGCTATTTTGAAAAGAAAGCCGGTAGTCCTGCATGAACAGAATGCCATCCCGGGCCTGGTCAACCGCTGGTTTGCCCCCTTTGCCAAAAAGGTCTGCCTTTCTTTTGCCGAAACGGCCAAGAAGCTGCCGCCTTTCAGCAGGCCGCTATATACCGGTAACCCGAGGGCCAGCGAGGTAAGCGCCCTGGACCGGGAAACAGGATGCCGGCACTTCGGTCTGGACCCGGAAGAAAAAACAATCCTTATTTACGGCGGCAGCCGGGGAGCCCTGCGGTTGAACCAGGTTGTTGCCGCTTACCTTAAGGAAAACCTGCTGCCGGAGGGTGTTAACCTGATCTATGTCACCGGCGATATTTATTACGATGAAGTAAGAAAGGAAATCGGGGCGGTGCCGCAACGGGTCCTGCTTTATTCCTACCTGGCCGAGATGCCCGAGGCGCTGGCCGCGGCGGATCTGGCCGTAACCAGGAGCGGGGCAACGACCCTGGCAGAAATCACAGCCCTGGGAGTGCCGGCCCTGCTGGTCCCCTCGCCCAACGTAGTTGACAACCACCAGTACTACAACGCCCGGATGCTTTCCGACCGGGGGGCGGCAGTGCTGATCGAAGAAAAGGATTTTGACCACCGCCGGCTGCAGAAAGAAATCGACCGGTTAATCGGCGAGCCTGAATTGCTGGAAGAAATGAGTGCATTGAGCCGGCAGATGGGTGTCACCGATGCTGCGGAAAAGCTCTACCGGTGCCTGCAGGAGGTGGCGGTATGAATATCGAGCAGGAGCTGGGTTTGAAGTTGCAATATGGAATTAAAAAAGACGAGCCCATGTCCGGGCATACTTCCTGGGTGGTGGGCGGACCGGCGGATTACTTCTTCTATCCGGCCGGCCTGGAAGAGCTGGTGGAAATAGTCCGCTACAGCGATAAACACGGCCTGCCTCTTTACATCCTGGGCAACGGGACCAACCTGCTGGTCTTAGACGGCGGGATCAGGGGCCTGGTGATCAAGATCGGTTCGCCGTTCAGCTATACCGAACGTGAAAACAGGTTCCTGGTCGCGGGGGCCGGGACCCCGATGTCGGCCCTGGCCAAAAGCGCGGCCGAAGCAGGTCTTTCCGGCCTTGAGTTTGCAGTAGGTATTCCCGGGCTGCTCGGTGGAGCCCTGATCATGAATGCCGGGGCATTTGGCGGCTACATCGGGGAAAGGATCTATACTGTTAAACTGGTCGATTTTACGGGACGGGTTGTAACCATGGCCCGGGAAGAGCTTAGTTTCGGCTACCGGGAAAGCAGTCTGATTGGTAAAGGAATTATTGTTGAAGCCTGCCTGGAGTTGGAAAAAGGAGATCCGGGCCGGATTTTCAGGGCCATGGAAAAATATTCGAGCGACCGGCAGGACCGCCATCCTAACCTGCCCAGCGCGGGTAGCGTCTTCAGGAACCCTCCCGAAAAGCCCGCCGGGAAAATTATTGAAGAGGCCGGGGCCAAGGGAATGCGCATCGGGGGAGCGGAAGTGTCCGAGAAGCACGCCAACTTCATCGTTAATACCGGCGATGCTACGGCGGCGGATATCCTAAATTTAATCAGGGCCGTGCGGCAGCTGGTGAAAGATAAATATGAGCTTGACCTGCATCCCGAAGTAAGAATTGTCGGCGAGGAGAGATAAGCGGTGCAACGGAAAAACGATCATCTCCAGCTGGTTGAAAACAACAACGAGGTTTCTGCCTGGAAACGGTTTTTCCGCTTTTTGATCAAAGTGGCCGTCCTGGCCGGGTTTGTGGCCCTGCTCTGGCAGGGGGAAACCTACTTCCGGGTGAACACAATCCGGGTTGAAGGAGCCGGTGAACTGCAGGAGGAAGAAATTTTGCAGGCCGGGGGAATCGGCAGGGGAATGAGCATCTTCCTGCTCGGCGAAGGCGATATTTCGGCCCGGATTAAAAAAGAGCTGCCCCGGGCTGAAAAGGTTGAAATTAAACGGGAACTGCCCGATACGATCGTAATTAAAATCAAGGAAAGGCAGCCGGTTGGTTACGTGATGACCGCCGACGGGTTCTGGCTGATTGATGATCAGGGTGTGAGCATGGAATACACCGATGAGCCGAAAAAAGATTACCCTTTAATCTCCGGGATAGACGGGAGAAAAGTGATACCGGGCGCCCCGATCGATTGCCCGGCCAGCGTGGAAGCTTTGCAGAACTTTTTCACGAACTGGTCCGGCGAAGGCGGCCTGGAAATAGAAAAGCTTGATTTACAGGAAAGCTATAACCTGATTGCTTATACGGTTGACGGCCTGGAGATCTGGTTCGGTGACGGGGAAGATATGGATTACAAGCTGCGCCTGATTGAGGAAAGCCTTCCCTACATCGATCCGGCTACCGAGGCGCGACTCGATGTCCGATGCGGAAAACGCCTGGTGGTCTCCGGCAGCGCTGTGATCAAAGAAGAAGGAAAGGAGGTGGATCCGTAGAATAAAAAAGGAAATAGTGGAAAAGTGTTGAATTGTTTAGTAGTTATTGCACCATGCTTGAAAGGGTAAGGGGGTTTATAAGTGAATCGGAAAAATTTTATTGTTGGAATTGATGTTGGAACAGCTGAGGTAAGGGTTGGGCTCGGCGAACCCCGCCCCGATGGCTCTCTGAATATTATTGGATTGGGTTTAAGCCCTTCCGATGGTGTTCGAAAAGGTGTAATTGTTGATCTGGAAAAAGCAGTTGAATCGATTGTTTCTGCGGTTGAGGAAGCGGAAAGGATGGCCGGATTCAAGATCGATTCTACCTATGTAGCGTTAAAAGGATTGAACATCGAGCTGATCAATAATCGGGGAGTAGTGGCCGTAACATCAGATGACCGGGAAATACGGGAAGAGGACCTGGAAAGGGTAATGCAGGGGGCCAAGGTGGTGGCCCTGCCAACCGATCGCGAAATTGTAGATATTATTCCCCGGGAGTTCATTGTAGACGGTTTTGAAGGGATCAGGGATCCGGTTGGCATGCTCGGGGTGAGGCTGGAGGTGGACGCCCAGGTTGTGACCAGCCTGATCACTCCGCTGCACAACATGCTGCGCTGTGTAAACCGGGCCGGTGTAACCATCAATGGCCTGGTTTTACAGGCCCTGGCCAATGCCGAAATCTCCCTGTCTGCCGATGAAAAGGAACTGGGCGTATTCCTGGTTGATATCGGCGGCGGCACGACCGAGATTGCATTTTTCCAGAACGGAAAGCTGGAAAAACTTTCGGTCCTGCCGGTGGGCGGAGATCACATCACCACCGATCTGGCCGCAGGGTTGCGCATTAACCACCATTCAGCCGAGGAATTGAAAAAAGAGTACGGCGCGGTCATGAGTTCAATGGCCGAGAGCGAACCGAAAATTGAAATAAGGACTGTAGGCAGCAACGAGCTCAGGCTGGTGTCGGAAAGAGAGCTCAGCAGTTTTATCGAGCCGAGGGTACAGGAAATTTTTCAGATAATCAGGGAAGAAATGATTAAGATGGGCTTGCCGTCTTTGCCTCCGGCCGGGATGATTATGCGCGGCGGAGTCTCTTCGATGAAGGGCATGCAGGAAACGGCCCGCCTGGCTTTTGAAAGCGACCAGGTCAGAATCGCGCAATTCGATGTGGTCGGGATCAAGAACCCGATTTACTCGACCGTGGTCGGGCTGCTCTACTACGTGCAGAGCCAGCAGCCCAGGATGCATATCCAGGACCGGAGCAAGCCGGCCAGGAAAAAGGGGCCCGGCCTCTGGCAGAGGATTAAAGACTGGTTGACGGATATCGTCGATTGAGTTTGTAAATTAAAAACTGAAGAGCATACCATTTGGGAGGTGCTTTTAATGATCGAGTTTGATATTGAAATGGAACAATTTGCTTCGATAAAAGTAGTGGGAATTGGTGGTGGAGGAAGCAATGCCGTAAACCGGATGATTGCCGCCGGCCTGCAGGGAGTGGATTTCTGTGCGGTCAACACCGACGCCCAGGCCCTTTACCTGGCCAATGCCAAGACTAAACTGCAGATTGGCGAACAGCTGACCAAGGGCCTTGGAGCCGGGGCCAACCCGGACATCGGCCGCAAAGCCGCCGAAGAAAGCAGCGAGGAAATAGAGGCCATGCTCAAGGGAGCCGACATGATCTTTATCACCGCCGGAATGGGTGGTGGAACCGGGACCGGCGCTGCTGCAGTTGTTGCCGAGATAGCCCAGAAACTGGGCCCCCTGACGGTTGGTGTAGTGACCAAGCCGTTCACCTTTGAAGGTAAAAAGCGCAGGCAGCAGTCTGAAGAAGGAATTGCCTGCCTGAGAGATAAAGTCGATACCCTGATTACCATACCCAACGACCGCCTTCTCCAGGTTGTCGAAAAGAAAACCCCAATCCTGGAAGCTTTCCGGGTTGCCGACGACGTGCTCAGGCAGGGTGTGCAGGGTATATCCGACCTGATAGCTGTACCCGGGCTGATTAACCTCGATTTTGCCGATGTGCGGACGATCATGGCCGAAACCGGCCCCGCCTTGATGGGCGTCGGGCAGGGCAACGGTGAAAACCGCACTATGGAGGCGGCTAAATCCGCCACCAGCAGTCCCCTGCTGGAAACTTCCATTGAAGGAGCCAGGGGGGTATTGATCAATGTTACCGGCGGAACCGATCTGGGCCTCTACGAGGTCAACGAAGCGGCTGAAATAGTGGCCGGCCATGCCGATCCCGACGCCAACATTATCTTCGGGGCGGTAATTGACGAAAACTTCCAGGACCATGTCCGCGTCACGGTGATTGCCACCGGTTTCAGCGTACCTCAGCAGCAGCAACAGCAGGGCTTCAGGCCTACCCTGGCCGCGGTTGGAAAAAGCGCCTATGCCCGCGGAGAGAACCTCGATGCACCGGCCTGGTCACGCTGGCAGCAGCAGGAACAGCAGGATAAGATCATCAACGAATAGAAGCTGAAGTAACATATAAGGTGCCTGTATATCGGTCAGTAAGCAATCCGGCCCTCATTGAAAGCCAGGGGGCCGGATTGCTTTCCCTAAAAAAATAAAAAAACTCTTTACACACAATATATTGTGGTCTATAATAGGTAAAACGCAATATATTGATGGGAGAGTGCGGCATGAAATGCCCTTACTGCGGCGAATTTGATACCCGCGTTTTAGATTCCCGGTCCACCCAGGATTCTTCTGCAATCAGGCGCCGGCGCCAGTGCGCAAACTGTTCCAACCGGTTTACCACCATGGAAAAAACCGAGGAAGAGCCTCTTGTCGTCATTAAACGTGATGGCCGCCGGGAGCTCTTTGATCCGGGTAAGATCATTAAAGGCCTGCTCCTGGCCGGCCGGAAGCGCAATATTCCGCTCTCCCAGTGGGAAGAACTGGTTGAAAATCTCGAACAGGAACTGCGCAGCAGCTACGTCAAGGAGATCACGGCCGACCAGATCGGCGACATTATCCTTAAAAGACTGCGTACCATCGATGAGGTTGCTTATGTGCGCTTTGCTTCTGTCTTCCGCAAGTTCGCCGATGTTGAGGCGTTCAAAGCCGAGCTGGAAGACATGCTTCGTGAAAAAGATGAGTTAAAAAAGCAAGGGAGGCTGTAATTATGAACGACGGCTCAGCACCGGTTGAAGTAGAAAAAAGGTCCGCAGCGGAACAAGCTTTTACAGAAATACGCAAGCGGGACGGCCGGGTGGTATCATTTGATCCGGACAAAATTACCGATGCCATCTTCAAGGCGGCAAAAGCGGTCGGCGGTAAGGATCGCAGCATTGCCGAAAACCTGACCGGGCAGGTTTTCGAAAACCTGCAGAAAAAGGTCCAAAACGGCGTAACTCCAACCGTGGAGGAGGTTCAGGACGAAGTGGAAGTGGTCCTGATCGAAAACGGCCACGCCCGGACGGCAAAGGCCTATATCCTCTACCGGGATCGCCGGACCAGGATCCGGGAAGGTAAATCTGAATTGATGGATGTGGTCAAGGAAATCCTGGTTGAAACCAGCCGGGAAAACGCCAACGTTAACAACTCGCCTTCCGCCAAGATGCTGCAGATTGCCATGGCTGCCAGCAAGCAGTATTACCTGAGCAACCTGCTGCCGGAAGAATTCGCCCGGGCCCACGACGAGGGCAATTTTCACATCCACGACCTTGACTATTACAGCAAAACCCTGAACTGCCTGCAAATAGACTTATCCCGCCTGATGCTGGAAGGTTTTAATACCGGTTACGGGTTCATCCGCCCCCCGAAGCGGATTGCATCAGCGGCCGCCCAGGCGGCAATTATTCTTCAGAGCAACCAGAACGATATGTTTGGCGGCCAGAGCTTCCCCCACTTTGACCGCAGTATGGGCGAAGTGACCAGGAATTTGAAAAAACAGCCCGATTATGAAGAAATTTACCAGGCCATGGAGGGGCTGATTTACAACCTCAACACCATGCACAGCCGGGCCGGTGCCCAGGTGCCCTTCAGTTCATTAAACTTCGGCACCGATACCACCGCCGAAGGGCGCATGGTTTCCCAGGCCGTCCTGGAGTCCTTCAAACGCGGCCTGGGCCACGGGGAAAGCCCGATCTTTCCCAACCTGGTCTTCCGGGTTAAGGAAGGGGTTAATTTTAACCCCGGGGATCCCAACTACGATCTCTACCGCCTGGCCCTTGAAGTGGCTTCCCGGCGCATGAACCCGACCTTCAGCTTCATGGATACCTCGTTCAACCGGGCTTACGGCGAGGAAGTTTCCTATATGGGCTGCCGGACCAGGGTTATAGGCAACCGCCACGGTCCTGAAGTGTCGGCCGGGCGGGGCAATATCGCCCCGGTAACCCTGAACCTGCCCCGCATTGCCTTTGAATGCCGCGGGCAGCAGGACTTGTTCTTCGTGCAGCTCGACCGGACCCTGCGCCTGGCGGCCCGCCAGCTCCTGCATCGCTTTGAGGTGCTGGCCCGGTTGAAGGCCCGCGATCTGCCCTTCCTGATGGGGCAGCAGCTTTACCTCGATTCGGATAAAATCGGCCCCGAGGATTCGATCCGGGAAGTGATCAAGCACGGAACCCTGGCGGTCGGGTTTATCGGCCTCGCCGAAACCCTCAACCTCCTGGCCGGCAAGCACCACGGGGAGGACGAAGAAGCCCGGGAGCTGGCTTTAAAGATTGTCGATCATATCAGAAGGCGGACCGACAGTTACGCTGATGAATACGACCTGAACTTTACTCTGGTGGCCACCCCGGCCGAAGGCCTGGCCGGAAGATTCGTGGCCATGGACAGGGAGCGGTACGGTTCCATCCCGGGTGTGACCGACAAAAATTATTACACCAACTCTTTTCATATTCCGGTTTACTATGCCATGTCCATGTTCGAAAAAATTAATGTCGAAGGCCGGTTCCACAGCTACTGCAATGCCGGTCATATCACTTATACCGAGCTGGAGGCCCCGCCGGGCCATAACCTGGAGGCGGTAGACAGGGTTGTCCGCCAGATGGCTGCTGCGGATGTGGGTTACGGAGGAATTAACTATCCCCTCGATGAGTGCCGGATCTGTTCCCACAGCGGGGTTTTTAACGGGTCCTGTCCCCAGTGCGGCAGTTCCGAGATCAGGCATATCCGCCGGATCACCGGTTACCTGTCCACCGATGAACGTTTCAATGAAGCGAAATTGAACGAACTGAGAGACAGGCGGGTCCATTTTGGCCCCAGGGGGTGAAATATACCGTGCTGAGGCTGGCCGGAATGTACACAGACAGTATCGTGGACGGCCCCGGGATCCGTCTATCCATTTACGTCCAGGGGTGCCCGCACCGCTGCCCGGGGTGCCATAACCCGGAAACGCACGATCCCCTTGGCGGCTTTGAAGCCGAGCCGGAAGATCTGGCCGCCCTGATCAGGAAGCACCGGGAAGGAATTGACGGGGTCACTATTTCCGGGGGCGAGCCTTTTGATCAGCCCGCTTCCCTGGCCGCCCTGGCCGGCATGGTTCTGGAAGAGGAATTAAACCTGGTCCTCTACAGCGGGTACATTTTTGAAGATCTGCTTGCAAAAGGCAGCCGGGATCAAAATATCCGCCGGCTGCTGGAGGCGGGATGGCTCCTGGTCGACGGACCTTACCGGCAGGAAGAGCGTGATTTAAACCTGGCCTATCGCGGGTCAAAAAACCAGCGCCTGCTCGATTTAAAAGATTCTCTGGACAGGCGAGAGGCGGTGGAATGGGCCGGTAACGGGTGGTAAGGCCGGGTTGTCCTGCTGAGCGCCGTGACAGCTGCCACCCGGGATTGATCTGTTCTTACACTGATCCGTGAAATATTAAACTGAAACCAGCCGGCCGGCCAAAACCGGGATGAAACCGGGAGTAAAAAGGCGGATTTAATGGAGGGATGCGGGTGCAGGAAGCGGGGGACAGTTTTATACTTCACCGGGAACAAAACGGGCTGGCTTACCTGCAGGCCCCCCTGTTTAAGGAGGCCGGGTGGGTGGACCTAGCTTTTTCAACCCGCTGCGGCGGTTTGAGCAGCGGCCCCCTGGCCACCCTCAACACCGGCTTTCATGTCGGTGACAGCAGGGAAAACGTCCTTGAAAACCGGAGGATATTTTTTGCTCAGTTTAATTATGATTACCGGACCATTGTGTCATCCACTCAGGTTCACGGGACTGCTGTAAAGGTATTTGACAAAAGCAACAGCGGTGAAGGAGCCCGGCCGGATTCTACCCGCAGCCGGTGCGATGCCCTGGTTACCCGGGAAGAAGGGCTGCCGCTTGCCGCTTATTCTGCCGACTGCCAGCTGATTTTTTTTGCCTGCCCGGGAAAGCAGCCGCTGGTGGCCCTGGCTCATTCCGGATGGAAAGGAACCCTGGGTGATATTGCGGGCACTGTGATTCGCTTTTTAAAAGAGCATTTTTCGATCAACCCAGGCCGGCTTCTGGCCGGCCTGGGACCGGTGGTGTGCCGTTCCTGTTATATCGTTGACCGGGATGTGGCCGGCCGGTTTCAGTCCGCGGGCTGGAAGGATAAAAACTACCTGGAACCGGCTCCAGGCGGCGGTTTTTACCTTGACTTGAATGCTATCAATACCGTGCAGCTGCTGCGGGCAGGGATTAAAGAAAGCAACCTGGTTCAAAACGGCTGGTGCACTTCCTGCCGCCCGGACCTGTTTTATTCCTACCGCCGGGACCGGGGAGTGACCGGCCGGATGATCGGTTTTATAGCCATTAATAATAAACAATGCTAGTTTTTAAGTAAGGCCGGGGGTGACCAATGACCAGCAAGAAAGACAGCAAAAAAATGAAAAAAGCCAGGCAGCGGTTCGAGGTCCACAGCGGCGAAGGGCGCCGGTTTAACTTCAGCCGTCTCAAGCAGGGCTTTGTCTTTTATGTCCTCCTGCTCCTGGCCCTGGTGGTTATTGTCCAGGTTGGGTACCACTGGCTGGGAGAGCAGTTCCTGGCCTGGCGCCTGCAGGTGGTCACCGCCGAACAGGGCGTCCTGGAAGAGGAAAAAGAGGTGGAAGGCCTGGTCACCCGCAGTGAAAAAGTGATAACCGCCCCGGTCCACGGGGTGGTTTTGGCCCTGGCTGAGCCGGGAAAGAGGGTCTCTGTGGGTACCGAGGTGGCCCGGATCGGGGTGCTGCGCGACCTTCCTCCTCCGGAGCAGGACGGGGAAGATGAAAACGGGGCTCCCGATCAAGAAGCTGAACATAACAGCAGCAACGATTACCGCCCGCAGGATTTTGATGAAGTAATTTCTATCGAATGCCGGGAGGCCGGCCTGCTGTCTTATTATATCGACGGGCTGGAAAACCGGGACGGCCCCTTCTATCTGGCAGGGGAGGAACTGGCGGAAGAAAACTTGCCGGAAGGCACTATGACCGCTGAAAATGACCGGGTCAGGGTGGGAGAACCGCTGTTCAAAATAGTCGACAACTGGAAGTGGTATTACAATATTGTCCTCCCCCTCCATCCTGGCCGCTCGATTGCCTCAGAACGGGAAGTGAACCTTGTGTTTGGTTTTGCTCCCGGAGAGCAGGTCGGGGCCGAACTGTACCAGTCGGAAATTGACGAAGGAAAAAATGAAATCCGCCTGACCTACCTGATCGAAAAACAGCTGCCCGGTTTTGAAGAAGCCCGCCGGGCGGAAGCTTTCCTGTATTTTTCCCGCCGGGAGGGTGTGATCGTTCCCGCCGAGGCGGTGTTTGAAAAAAACCACACCACCGGGGTTTACTTGAACCGGGGCGGCAGGGTTGTTTTTGAGCCGGTAACTGTTGTCGGCAAGAAGGATGATAAGGCCCTGGTGGAAGGGCTCGAACCCTATAGCCTGGTCATTACCCGCCATGAACTGGTGGAAGAGGGACGCAGGCTTAACTAGTGCTGCATGAAAAGTTATTAGAAAGCCGGGCCTGTGGTGGTGAGGGAGCCGCCGGGGGTCGGGAAAATACGACAAATTCCCTCCGGCTGTTGATCCATAATAAGAAAGGAAAGATCGTTTTTGCTTGCTGAAAACTACTACAAGTTGAAGTCGGACCTGGAACACGCGGCCCTTAAAGCAGGGCGCAGCCCCTCCAAGATCAAGCTGATCGCCGTAACCAAGAGCGCCGCTATTGAAAATCTGAAAAAAGCGGCCGAACTGGGAATCACCGATTTTGGTGCCAACAGGGTCCAGGAAGAAGCCGACAAGGTGAAGAGTTTGCCCGGAGTCAACTGGCACTTTATCGGCCATCTGCAGAGAAACAAGGTCAAGTATGTCCTGCCTGTCTACTGCATGGTGCAATCCCTGGACCGCCTTTCCCTGGCCCGGGAGCTGCAGCGACACGCTGAAAAATTAGATCAGGAGGTGGACGTCCTGGTCCAGGTCAATATTTCAAGTGAAAAAAGTAAGTTTGGGCTTCCCCCCAGGGAACTGCCTTCCTTCCTGGAGCAGGCGGGAAGGCTTGATCGCCTTAAAATTAGAGGGCTCATGGCCATGGCCCCCTTTGTTGATGATCCCGAAGAAGCCCGCCCCTATTTCAAAAGGCTGCGGGAACTGCGCGATCAAAACGCCGTTCCCGGACGGGAACTGCCCGAACTGTCCATGGGTATGACCAACGACTACCTGGTAGCCGTCGAAGAAGGGGCAACCATGGTCCGGATCGGAGGAGCCCTGTTTGGGCGGAAATGAACCGGGCCGGATTTGAAATGACCGGCAAATAGGTGTATTGTAGACTTGAAACATAAAGGTTTGGTTACAGCAACGATTCAGATTAAGGAAAGCAGGTGATAATAATGACCCTGTTCGCAGAAGGAGTGCTTGTTTTTATCCGCATTTACTATTTCATTATCTTTGGCAGGATTATTATGTCCTGGTTTATGATAGGGGCCGGAGGAGCAGAGGGCAATGAAACGGCTTCCTCCATTTACAGGATTTTATATGGCCTGACCGAACCCCTTTTGGCGCCGCTGCGCAGCGTTATTCCTACAATTAAAATGGGCATGGGCTACCTGGATCTTTCCCCGATTGTCCTGTTAATCCTGCTGAGGATTGCCCAGCAGATCATTATAAATTACCTTTACTACTAAACGGGAGGCTGATAAATGAACCCGGGAGCTTCCCTGACAGAAGAAGAAAAAAAATGGCAGCAGCATTTTGATCGCAGGCTGGAAGAGCTGGAAGGAAACAGGACTTATACCACGGCTTTTCTTGATCCACGGCAGCTGGAGCTGGCGGAAGCGGCCCTGCGGAAAAGAAACAACCTTTCCTACACCGTTTACGGGGGCTACCCCGAGGCGGAAAGGAACGTGATCCATGTTTTTCCGGCCCAGCACCGGGGAGATCGGCCGCCGGTAACCGCAATCCTGGTGGAGTGGCCAGGTGACCGGGAATCCTTCGGGCACCGTGACCTGCTTGGCGCAGTCCTGGCTCTTGGCCTGCGCCGTGACCAGGTTGGCGATATTGTTATCCCGGAAGAGGGCCGGGCGGCCGTGATGGTCCTGCAGGCAAAGGCAGACTTTGTCTGTTCCAGCCTGATCGAAGTGGGACGGATGCCGGTTAACTGCTCGATCGTGGAACCGGACCATCTTGCCCTGACCAGGGGTAACGGCAAAGATATTAAGGGAACGGTAGCCAGCCTGCGGGTCGATTCGCTGCTCTCGCTTGGTTTTGGCCTTTCCAGGTCGAAGGTAGTCCGGCTGATCAAAGGAGGGGTGGTGGTAATCAACTGGCGCCCGGTCACTTCTCCTTCGCTGCAGGTTGAAGAAGGAGACCAGATTTCACTGCGGGGGCGCGGCCGGATCCTGATTGACGAGGTGGAAGGAGAAACCAGGAAGGGCCGGATCCGCCTGAAATTAAAAAAATATAGCTGATCTGGCAGGAATAAAAATATACCTGTCGAACTTTTCCATGTATTGAAAAATTGTCATAAATCGGATTCTGATCTTAAAATTTCCGGTAACGACCGGCTTGTTTTACTTATTTTTCTGGTTTAATTATTTTTCTAAGGAGGGTTATCAATGCCTATTACCCCGCTGGATATACAAAATAAAGAATTTGAGCGTTCTTTTCGAGGCTACGACATCGAGGATGTCGATGAATTCCTTGATCGGGTAGCCAAAGATCTCGAACAGCTGACCAGGGAGAACATGGAATTAAAAGATCAGCTCAGCCAGCTCCAGGAGAAGAACAAGAATTATCAAAAACTGGAAGAAACCATGCACAACGCGATCTTGGTGGCCCAGGAAACTGCCGAGGAGGTCAAGCAAAACGCCAAGAGGGAAGCGGATTTGGTCAGGCGCGAGGCTGAAAAAGAAGCCCAGCGCATTGTAGAAGACGCCCGCTACCGGTCCAGTAAGATCCTGTCCGAGCAGGAAGAGCTGTTCAAACAGGCCCGGATATTCAAGCTGCGCTTCCGGTCCTTTGTTGAAGCCCAGCTTTCTGCGCTTGAAAACGAGGACTGGCTGATCGAGGCCCATGAAGATCAGGCCTGGGAGGAAAAAAAGCGTGAACTTGAACCCCGAACAGATTATGAAACTCCCGGCTATGAATCTACGCCCGGTTACAAGGACCCTGACCTGGAATCTTCAGAGCTGGAAACGAAAGAAGACTTAAGGCCCGGCCCTGACTTTGAAAGCGAGCCCGAATACAGGCGGGATGATGATTTTGGCTCCGGACCCGATCACGAGCGGGAGTATGATTTTGAACCCAGGCCCGACTTTAATGATAAACCGGGTTTTGAAGAAAAGCCGGATTTTGAACCCAGGCCTGACTTTGATCCCAGGCCTGAATTCGATCCCAGTCCGGATTTTGAACCAAAATATGATTTTGAGTCTACCCGTAAATTTGACAAGGATAAGGATAAGGACAAGGATAAGGACAAGGATTTTAGGCCGAAAAAAGACCATGATTATGATAACGATCCCGACCTGTAGGGGTTGATTGCCTACCGGAAACATACCGGGCTGAATAGATATTGATTTTATTGTTTCGACATGCTAAAATCTTTTCCATAAGCTGTGAACGGGACAGCGATGCAGGCGGTTTGCCCGATCAGAGAGCCGGTGGAAGGTGAGAGCCCGGCCGGGCAACCCTGCTGAAGATCACCCGGGAGCTTCCGCCCGAAATTATGCTGGAAAGAGTAGGCGCGGACGGCAGCCGCCGTTACCGGTCCATGAAAAGAGGCCCACGGAATACCTGTGCGGCCAGTAGGGTGGTACCGCGGGAGAAATCTCGTCCCTTTCCAGGGGCGAGTTTTTATTTATACCGATCAATATGCCAACATAAACGGAGGAGAAAAAGACATGGATTACCGGGATTCTTTAAACTTGCCCCAGACAGACTTTCCGATGCGGGCCAAATTGCCCCAGCGCGAACCGGAAATGCTTGAATTCTGGGAGAAAATCGATATCAACAGGCTGGTGCGTGAAAACCGCAAGGGGGCGCCCCGCTATATACTGCATGACGGCCCGCCTTACGCCAACGGCGATATCCACATGGGGACGGCTTTAAACAAGGTCCTCAAGGATATTATCAATAAATACAAGAGTATGAAGGGCTTTGACTGCCCTTATGTGCCCGGGTGGGATACGCACGGGTTGCCTATCGAGCACCAGATTATCAAGACCAGGAAGATTGATCGCAAAGAAATATCCGACCTGAAATTCAGGAAGATGTGCCATGATTATGCCCTCGAGTATGTCGATGTGCAGCGGGAGCAGTTTAAGCGGCTCGGTGTCCGGGGTGACTGGGAAAACCCGTACCTGACCCTGGCCCCGGAGTTTGAAGGGCGCCAGATCAAAGTTTTTGGAACCATGGCTGAACGGGGCTACATTTACAAAGGGATGCGCCCCGTTTACTGGTGTGCCAGTTGTGAAACGGCTCTGGCCGAAGCGGAAATCGAGTATGGCAACAAGGTTTCCGATTCGATTTACGTCAAGTTTCCGTTCCTTGATGACAAAGGGCTTTTTGACGGCGCAGAAAACTGCTACTGCCTGATATGGACCACCACCGCCTGGACTATCCCGGCCAACCTGGCCATAGTCCTTCACCCGGAATTGGATTACGTGCTGGTAGATGCCGGTTCGGAAAAATATTTGCTGGCCGAAGGCCTGCTGGAAGATGTGTCCCGTATCGCCGGCTTAGAAGAGCCCTGGCCGATCCTGAAGCGGTTTAAGGGCAGCGAACTGACCGGGCTGCGCTGCCGGCACCCGCTTTATGACCGGGAATCGATCCTGCTGTTGGGGGACCACGTGACCCTGGAACAGGGAACCGGCTGTGTCCATACCGCCCCCGGTCACGGCCATGAAGACTTTTTTGTGGGCCGGGAAAACGACCTGCCGGTTTTGAGCCCCCTCGACGACAGGGGTTATTTCACCGAAGAAGCCGGCCAGTACGCCGGGATGTACTACGAAAAAGGGGGCCGGCAGGTGATCGAAGATCTGGAAAAAACAGGAGCGCTTATTAAAACCATCCCCGTCGAACACCAGTATCCAAACTGCTGGCGCTGTAAACTGCCCGTCCTCTACCGGGCTACCGAGCAGTGGTTTGCCTCTATTGACGATTTTCGACAGGATGCCCTGAAGGCGATCAACAGTGTAAAATGGGTTCCTTCGTGGGGAGAAGAGCGGATTTACAACATGATCTCCGAACGGCAGGACTGGTGCATATCGCGACAGAGAGTGTGGGGAGTGCCGATCCCGATCTTTTACTGCACATCATGTGATGCCCACTTGATCAGCAAGGAGACAATCGAAGCGGTAAGCGAATTGTTTTCACGGGAAGGCTCGGACGCCTGGTTTGCCCGGGAAGCGGAAGAGATCCTGCCTCCGGGGACGACCTGCCCCGAGTGCGGCGGCGGCGGATTCAGGAAAGAAACGGACACCATGGACGTCTGGTTTGACTCCGGGTCCAGCCATGATGCAGTCCTGGAAACCAGGCCGGAGCTGCACTGGCCTTCCGATCTCTACCTGGAAGGCAGCGACCAGTACCGGGGCTGGTTTCACTCTTCCCTGCTGACGGCGGTGGCCACCAGGGGTGAGCCTCCCTACAAGGCCGTGCTCAGCCACGGCTGGGTGGTTGACGGCGAAGGCAAGAAAATGTCCAAATCACTGGGCAATGTTATCGCTCCTGAGCACATTATCAAGCAGTACGGGGCGGACATCCTGCGGCTGTGGGTTTCCTCGGCCGACTTTACCCACGACGTTCATTTATCGGAAAATATTCTCAAGCAGCTGATCGAAGTGTACCGGAAAATCCGCAACACCACCCGTTTTCTGCTGGCCGGCTGTTACGATTTCAATCCCGATACCCAGGCCGTGGACTACACTTCGATGGAAGAACTGGACCGCTGGGCCCTTCACCGCCTCGGCAAACTGGTGGAAAGGGTCACCAGGGCTTATGAAAACTATGAATATCACCAGTTTTTCCATGCTCTGCACAATTTCTGCGTGGTGGACATGAGCAATTTCTACCTGGATGTAATCAAGGACCGCCTCTACTGCTCCGCGCCGGACGATCATGGCCGCCGGTCCGCGCAGACGGTCCTGCTGACTGTCCTTGAACACCTGGTATTGATGATGTCACCGATTCTCACCTTTACCGCCGAGGAGCTGTGGCAGCATCTGCCCGCCCGGCATCGGCAGAGCGTCCAGCTGGCCGATTGGCCCGAGCCGGATCCGGCCTGGAATGACGAAGAGCTGGGCCGCCGCTGGCAGACCTTCCTCGAGGTTCGTGAAGAGGTAACCTGGGCCCTTGAGCAGGCCCGTAAAGATAAGAAAATTGGCGGTTCCCTGGAAGGTTCGGTAACAGTGTGGGCGGACGGTTCCATTTATGAACAGCTGCAGTACTTCAGCGAGCAGCTGCCCCAGCTGTTTATTGTATCCGAGGCCAGGCTCCTGCCGGACAGGTTGGCAGCCCCCGCTGAAGCCGTGGAAGGGCAGCGTTTCCCGGTCAGGATACTGGTCGAAAAAACCGGGGGGACAAAGTGCCCGCGCTGCTGGATCTATACCGGCTCCGGGCAGGAATTATGCCCTCGCTGCAGCGAAGTAATGACAAGGCTTAACAGCGGCGCCGAGTAAAAAGACCGGAGGGGACTGTTTGCGAAATTTGCTCATCATTGTCTGCAGCATTATTATCTTCGATCAGCTGACTAAACGACTGGTGGCGTCGATGATGGAGCTGGGGCAATCCGTAACCCTGATCAACAACTTTTTATACCTGACCTATGTGCGCAACCCGGGTGCAGCTTTCGGGATGTTTCCCTACCAGACTGCCTTTTTTATTGCCATAACGCTGGTGGTGGCAGTCCTGATCCTGTATTATTACCGCTACCTGTCCGAAGATCACCGCTGGATGCGTTTGGGGCTGTCCCTGCAGCTTGGCGGAGCGCTGGGTAACCTGATTGACCGGGTAACGGTGGCCTATGTAATTGACTTTATAAATTTTATCGTCTGGCCGCCCGTTTTTAACCTGGCCGATGCGGCGATTGTGCTCGGCATCGGTATTTTCCTGGTTGCCTTCTGGCGGGATCTAAACCTGCAGGGCGAAAGGAGCTGATTTTTTTGTATCCGGAACTTTTTACGATTGGCAACTTGACCGTCCATTCTTACGGATTGATGATCGCCCTGGCCGTCCTGATTTCTGCTGCGGCCATATACAGGGAGGCGCCGGGTGAAAACCTTAATTCCGATCACGTTTTAGAGGCCGTCATTGCCTCTACTTTCTTCGGCTTGATCGGGGCCCGGCTTTTGTATGTCATAATCAACTGGCAATATTTCAGTGCCAGCCCTTCAGAAATTCTTTTTGCCCAGTTTGCCGGCCTCTCTTTCTATGGCGGCCTGTTCCTGGGTGCTGCTGCGCTCTATCTCTGGAGCAGCTGGCGCCGGATCGGGTTTTTGAAGCTGGCTGATCTGATGGCTCCTTACCTGGCGCTCGGTTATGCTTTCGGCAGGGTTGGCTGCTTTTTAAACGGCTGCTGTTACGGGCGGGAAACTGATCTCCCCTGGGCGATGCCGGCAAGCATGGCCGATAACTTGCTGCGCCACCCGGTCCAGCTTTATGCCGCCCTGGGCGCGGTCCTGATCTTTCTGGCCTTAAAATACCTGCGGCCCAGGAGGCCCTTTGTCGGTTTTGTGCTCCTGTCCCTTTTTGCCTTCTACGGCCTCCTGCGCTTTACCACCGAGTTTTTCCGGGAGGAAGAAGCGGTGTGGTTGGGTCTGAGCACGGCCCAGAACTTCAGCCTGGCCCTGATCCTGGTTTCTGCCGCCGCCATTTATATTTTCACCGGGATTACGGGTCGGCCCGGCGGGAATAAAGGCGCCAAAAAACGCCGTAAAGGAGCAAAAAAATGAAGCCCGGGCCTGAATATCCCAACGCAAGCCCTTCTAAAGCTTCCTCGCACCAAAGCATAACAGCCGGCCCTGAAGATGAAGGGCGCCGCCTGGACCAGGTGCTGGCCGACCGGGTGTCCGGACTCTCCCGCAGTCGGGCCCAAAAACTGCTGGAGGAAAAAATGGTCCAGGTTAACCGGGAGTCCTGCACTGATAAGAATTACCGCCTCCGGGCGGGTGATCAGATCGGCCTGACCATCCCACCGGCGGAAGAAACCGGCCTGGAACCCGAAGCGATCGGCCTGGACATTGTTTACGAAGACGAAGATCTGCTGGTGATCAATAAGCCCCGCGGAATGGTTGTGCATCCTTCTCCCGGCCACAGGAAGGGTACCCTGGTTAATGCTTTGCTCCACCACTGCCAGAACCTGTCCGGGATTGGGGGCGTTAAAAGGCCCGGTATCGTCCACCGCCTGGACAAAGACACTTCCGGCCTGCTTCTGGTGGCCAAGAATGACTTTACCCACCGGCAGCTGTCGGCACAGCTGAAAACAAGGCAGTTAAAGCGGGAATACATTGCCCTGGTTAGCGGGAGGATCAAACCGGCCCTGGGCAGGATCGAAGCCCCTCTATCCCGCCATCCCCGCCACCGCAAAAAGATGGCCGTGGTGGAAGGGGGAAGGCCGGCTGTAACCCGCTACCGGGTCCTGAAATACTTCGGCCGCTACAGCCTCCTTCAGCTTAACCTGGAAACCGGGCGCACCCACCAGATCCGGGTTCACATGTCTCATCTGGGCCACCCCGTGGTCGGCGATCCCACCTATGGCAGAGGCGGATGGGACGATTTGCCTCCAATCCTGTCGGAACCGCATGCCCTGCATGCCCGCCGGATCATGTTTATCCACCCGCGCACTTCAAAAACCATGGAATTCACAGTTCCCCTGCCCTCCTCTTTCAAGCAGGGTTTAAGAACCCTCAAAACCCAAAATGCCGGGAATACCGATATTTACTAATATTTAGAACCGTTCCCGTTATTTAAGCTGAAATTTTTCCCGCAGCTTCGGGTCGCGGGGATTGACGGTAACGGTTTGGAAATTTTCATAGAAAACAAAGCCGGGCTTGCCGCCGGGGCGCCGCCGGACGTGGCGGATCTCGGTGTAGTCAACTGCCACGGCGGAACTGTCCCGCCCCTTGCTGAAGTAAGCTGCCAGGAAGGAAGCTTCTTCAATGTCTTCTTCGGGCGGGGGGAAAGGGGCTTCTTTTAGGACCACGTGGCCCCCGGGCAGTTCGCGCACATGGAACCAGGTATCGCGGCGGGCGGCGGCCTTGAAGGTGATGTAATCGTTCTGGCGGTTGTTCCGGCCGATCAGGACGGTATGTCCCGCTGAGGTGGTAAACTGAAGCGGGCGGGGAGCATCCGGCAATTTCCGGCGCTCTTTGCTTTTTTCGCGGAGATAACCGGCATCGATCAATTCCTGCCGTATTTCTTCCAGCGAGCTTTGAGCACTGTTTTCGATGGCATAAAGCAAACCCTGGCAGTATTGGATTTCAGACCGGGTTTTCCGCAGCTGTTTTTTGATCTTATCCCGGCCTTTTTTAGCCTTCTGGTAACGGTTGAAGTGACGCTGGGCATTGGCGCTAACCGTCAGGGCAGGATCGAGGGGGACGGTTACCGTTTTCTCCGGTTCATATAAATCGGGCAGATTGACGCTCTCTTCACCCCGGGGGACCTGCTGCTGGTAGGTAAGGAGCAGGTCGCCGTACAGGCGGTGCCGGGGAGCGGTTCCGGCTTCTTTCAGTTCCTGTTCCTGCTGTTTAAGTTTTTTGTTCAGCCCGGCCAGGCGCTTTTCAACGGCGCCGTAGAGCTGCTCGCGGAGCTGTTTTTCCCGATCCTCCCTGATCAGGGTGCTGTAAAAATGATCAAGCATTTCGCTGACCCGGTCGTATTTGACCTGCTCTTCTTCTGCCAGGTGTTCAAGCGGAACAGCCGCATAAAGGTTTTTGCCCGGCAGCAGTACCGGCTCCAGCCGGCCTTCCCTGGCCCGGTCAAAAAGCTCCTTTGCCCGGTCATATAACCGCTCCAGGCTCTCTTCGGTGCCGCAATCCCCGCAGCCACCCCTGTAACACAGTTCCCGGGCCACCAGGGGGCTGATCCCGGCCACAGTGTCCAGGAGGGCGTTTTCAGGCTTTTTCCCGCCGGCCAGCGTTTCCCGCATTCCGGTTTTAAATTCTTCCCGGCTCATTTCTACCGGATCCAGTTTTTCCTGAGGCGGCACGGGACGGTAAATTTCACCCGGCATGATTGCCCTTTTGGGGTTTTTATCCCAGGAGACGGTCCTGGCCGCTCCCAGGATGATGTCCTCACTGTCGACCAGGATCAAGTTGCTGCGCCGGCCCATGATTTCGGCGATCAGCCTGGCCGCGGGCATTCCTTCGGGCGGGTCAAACGCTATTTCCAGGATTCTTTCCAGGGGAGGGTTGGTAAAAGAGGCGGCCCGGCCCCCGGCCAGGTACTTGCGTAAAAGCATGCAGAACGGAGACGGCTTTTCCCTGCCCTGCAGGCGCCGGTAGGTTAAATGAACCCGGGCGTAGCGGGGATCAACGGAGAAAAGCAGGCCGGGTTGGCTGCCCCTGGTGTAGAGGTGCATTATTATTTCTCCCCCGGCCGGTTCGTAAATGCGTTGGACCGGGGCGCCGGTAAGCTGTTCCCGCAGTTCGTCGGTGATCGCTTTCATGATCAGGGCATCAAAGGCCATTTTTCACACTCCCGGCGTATAGTATAATTCTAAATGGCGGCCGTGGCAAATCCAGGCCCTGACATTTTTAAATACGGCGGCTGCAGGAAGCGATATTTAAGGCAAATGCGCAAATACTCCTTGAGATTGAGCGAAATTGATGTTACTATAATTCCAGGAATAACAGAGTTTGAGCCTTAAAACGAACCAATTTGATGAAAATGTGCGCCTCAACAGTATTTTTATTGCATATGCGGGTAAATATGCCTTTAAAGGACGTTATTAATGATTAGCAGCATGACCGGCTATGGCCGCGGCAGCAGCACTCAAAACGGATTTACCTTTTCGGCCGAAATGCGTTCGGTTAACCATCGTTACGCTGATTTTGCGCTGCGTCTGCCGCGGGAGCTTTATTCCCTGGAAGACAGGGTCCGGCGCCTGCTGCAGGAGTCGATCAAGAGGGGCCGGGTGGAAGTTACCCTGAACCTTGACGAAGTTCCTCCCGGGGCACGGGAAGTGAAATTAAACCACGATCTGGCCGAAGATTATTACCGGGCCCTGGGTGAACTGTCCCGGAACCTGCAGCTTGATGAAGAGGTTAAACTGGAACATCTCTTGCAAATGCCCGAACTGTTTAAAACCGGTGGTATTTCCGTTACCGAGGAAGAAGTCTGGCCGGCGATCAGCGAGGCGCTGCAGGAGGCTTTGGACCAGCTCCTGGAACAGCGGCGCATGGAAGGCGAGAACCTGGGCCGGGACCTGCTTGAACGGTGTACCCGGCTGGAAAAGATGGTCGACGACGCTTCAAAAAGAGCTGAAGAGGCCAAGGAGGAGCACCGCCGCCGGACCGAGCAAAAATTCCAGGAAATGCTGGCAGGCCACTTTGAAGAAAACAGGTTGATCATGGAATGTGCGCTGCTGGTTGAACGAATGGGAGTAGATGAAGAACTGGTCCGGCTGAGGAGCCATATCGAGGCTTTTAAGGAAAACCTGACCGGAACTGCTCCGGCCGGGCGCAAGCTGGACTTTATCGCCCAGGAAATGTTCAGGGAAGTCAACACCATTGGCTCAAAAGCCGGTGATTACCAGCTGACAAACCTGGTTGTTGAACACAAAGCGGAGCTGGAAAAGATTCGCGAACAGCTTCAAAACTTAGAATAAAGAGAAAGGGGTTTTATCATGGCTATCAAGTTGATCAATATCGGATTTGGCAACATTGTCTCAGCCAGCCGCATTGTCGCTATTATCAGCCCCGAATCGGCTCCGGTAAAAAGGGTCATCAGCGAATCACGCGAGCGGGGTATGTTGATTGACGCCACTTACGGACGCCGCACCCGGGCTGTAATTATAGCGGACAGCGGCCATATCATCCTGTCGGCGGTCCAGCCGGAGACGGTCAAGCACCGCCTGCAGGCAAGCGATACTCAGCTAGAAAACGAAGAAGCGGAATAACAGGACCAGAATGTAATACGGGAGGCAGTTAATGGTCGAAGGTATTCTTTTAATAATTTCCGGGCCTTCCGGGGTCGGCAAAGGGACGGTATGCCGCTACCTCCTGGAAATCAGGAAAGCCCTGAAACTGTCCGTTTCAACCACCACCCGCCCGCCCCGTCCGGGTGAACAGGAAGGAAAAGAATACCAATTCACCACGCCTTCCCGCTTTAAAGCGATGATTAAAGAGGGATCTTTCCTGGAATGGGCTGTAGTTCATGACCATTATTACGGAACCCGTAGTGACGCGGTCAGGGAGCTGCTGTCCTCCGGCCAGGATTTGATTCTGGAGATTGATATCCAGGGAGCCGAACAGGTAAAAGAAAAGGTTCCCGAAGCCGCGTCCATTTTTTTGGCGCCGCCTTCAATGGCGGCCCTGGAAGAAAGAATTACCGGGCGCGGAACCGAAGATTCGGACCGGATCGGCAGGCGGCTTGACACGGCGCGCCGGGAAATGAAAGCCTATGACCGGTATGATTACCTGGTTGTAAATGATACAGTGGAAAAAGCGGCCGGCTTAATCGACTCGATTATCGATGCCGAAAAATGTAAAGTCAGCCGTGGTGCTCGCCCACCGGGCGGGGGAGGTGAATGCAGATGATTTATCCTTCAATTGACGACCTGCTGGAGAAAGTGGACAGCAAGTACACCCTGGTGATTGCTGCGGCAAAACGTGGCCGTCAGCTTCGCAACGGAAGCAAAAGTTCAGTTGATGAAGAACATACCAAAGACGTGGCAACCGCCCTGCGTGAGATTGAAGCAGGCAATATTGAGTATGAGCGGAAGCGTGACGGTATTAAGTAGGGGTGTTTCCTTTGAAAAAGGTAGTACTGGGCGTAACCGGCGGCATAGCCGCCTATAAGGCTGCCGAGCTGGCCAGGTTGTTTGTCCGCGGCGGAGCGGATGTCCACGTGGTTATGACTGAGGCAGCCACTGAATTTATAGCTCCCCTGACCTTCCAGGTTTTAACCGGCCACCCGGTCTACGTGAACATGTACGCCGATCGATCGGGGGAAAAAATCAATCACATCGACCTCGTGGAGGCCACCGATGTGGTAGTGATCGCCCCCGCCACCGCCAATACCATGGCCAAGATGGCTTCAGGCCTGGCCGATAATCTTTTAACCACCCTTTACCTGGCGGCCCGCTGTCCCGTAGTGGTAGTTCCCTCCATGAATGTAGATATGTATGAGCACCAGGCGGTGCAGGATAATATCAGGAAGCTGTCTGAATACGGCTGCCACCTGATGGATCCCGATGCGGGCGAACTGGCCTGCGGTGTCTATGGAAGGGGACGGATGCCCGATCCGCTGGATATTTATGCTTTTACCAGGGCAGTGCTCAGGCCCAAAGATTTTAGCGGCCTGAAAACCCTGGTTAGCGCCGGTCCGACCAGGGAACCCCTCGACCCGGTCCGGTTCCTGAGCAACCCTTCCACCGGATTGATGGGCTATGCCCTGGCCCGGGCCTTGAAAGAGCGGGGGGCCGAGGTAACCCTGATCAGCGGTCAAACCCACCTCCAGCCTCCGGCCGGGGTTAAAAAGGTGGATGTCACCACCACCGAAGAAATGTTTGACGCCGTTTTCGAGCACTACAAGGGCTGTCGCCTGGTAATCAAGGCGGCGGCGGTTTCCGATTACCGGCCGCTGGAGGTTTCGCAGCAGAAGGTTAAAAAAACCAACGACCTGTCCACCATTGAGCTGGCCAGAAACCGGGATATCCTGATGGAGCTGGGGAAAGAAAAGGGAGACCGGATCCTGGTTGGTTTTGCCGCTGAAACTGAAGATGTTTTTGAAAATGCTCAGCAAAAACTGGTCCGTAAAAACCTTGATCTGATCGTTGTCAACAACCTGAAAGAACCCGGGGCCGGTTTTGCCGTGCCGACCAACCGGGTTTCAATTATTGATCGCAGCGGGAAGGTTGAAAACCTGCCCCTGATGGAAAAAGAAGAACTGGCCCACCTCATCCTCGACCGTATCGCCGGGATGTTATAATACCAGGCCCAGCAGCCGCGGGGTAATCAAAATCTCGATTGCGGCGGCAATTACCAGCAGCAGCACTACCAGGGGCAGGATCGAAATTGCTTCTTTCCAGATGAAGCGGAAGCTCTGACCGCGGGTTTTGCCCGGCAGGGGTGAAGCTACGCAGTGATAGCCGAACTTGAGGCCAATTGCGGCGCACAGGAAAAAGGCAAACAGCTCGAAGATGCCGTGAGGAAGCAGGCCGAAGGCAATCATTGCCAGCAGGGGGACTCCTTCCTGCGTGGAAAATGAGAGCAGGGCGCCCACCAGGGCCCCGTTAAGGCCGAGGGTAACCAGCGGCGAAACGCCGGCCAGGAACCCGAGCAGCAGCATCTGGGCCATTGAAAGGAAGTTGTTCATAAAAATAAGGGCAATGCCGATCAGCGGCGAAGTATCCATGATCAAAGAAAACAGGCCTTCCAGCTCTTCCAGCTGGGCATCAAGGGCCGGTTCGGCAGCCGGTTCGGAAAAAACGGGCGTAAAGTAAAAAGCAATCGAACAGCTCAAAAATATGACTGTAGCCATAAACAGCCAGCTGCGGTTTTCGGCGATCACCCGGCCGACCGGGAAAAAAAAGCTAAACACGGGCAAACCCTCTTTCATCGAATCTTGCTTAATAATATCAAATTAACCGACAGGGGTAAATAGATGCCTCAGTATGCCGAAGTAATAATAGACTTGGTCAGCAATGCCGTTGACCGCCCTTTTCACTACTATATCCCTCCGGAAATGCAGGACCAGATCAGGCCCGGTATGCGGGTGGAGGTGCCCCTGGGCAACCGCCGCTGCCAGGGTTACGTCCTGCGCCTCCCGCGGGAAAGCGCTGTAGAAACTCTTAAGGATATAACGGCCATAGTCGATCCCGAGCCGCTTTTGACCCCGGAGCAGTTGGCTCTCTGCCGCTGGCTCTCGATGCGTTTCTACTGCCGCCTGATCGATGCCGTTCATGCCATGATCCCGGCTTCTTTCCGCAGGGGCAGGAGGCCGGGAGAAATTAAAATGGTCGAACCGACAGAACAGTCCGCGGAAGCTAATTTGGAGAGGGCTCCGGCCCAGAAAAAAACGATGGAGATTCTGAGGCAAAAAGGGCCTTTGCCCCGGCCGGAATTGGCCCGCCTCGGATCGAACAACCAGGCCGTCCGCAGCCTTGAAAAAAAAGGCCTGGTTCGGACCGTAATCGTTCGGCCAGATCGCCTGGAACCGGGCGGCGGGGACGGGGAAGAAGAACAGGCCCCGCTGACCAGGCCCCACCTGCTTAGAGAGGAGCAGGCCGCCTGTTATGATCGGGTCAAAAGGGCCCTGGACGGAGGTAGGCCGGAAAAAATGCTCCTGCACGGCATTACGGCCAGCGGCAAGACGGAGATTTACCTGCAGAGCATCGCTTACTGCCTGGAACAGGGCCGCACCGCCATGATCATGGTCCCGGAAATATCGCTTACTCCCCAGATGATCGAACATTTTGAAGGACGGTTTCCCGGCCGGGTTGCTGTCCTGCACAGCAGGTTGAGCGTGGCCGAGAAAAATCGCCAGTGGCAGATGATCCTGAACGGCCGGGCCAAAGTGGTGTTAGGCGCCCGCTCGGCGGTATTTGCTCCCCTGGAGCGGGTCGGTCTGATCATTATTGACGAAGAGCATGAGACTACTTACAAGCAGGAGGAAGCTCCCCGCTATCACGCCCGGGATGTAGCCTGGTGGCGGGCCCGTTATAACCGGGCGGTTCTCATGCTCGGCAGCGCCACGCCTTCGCTGGAAAGCTATTACGAGGCACTGGAAGGCGGGGCCTGTCTTTTAAACATGAAAGAACGGGTGACCCCGATCCAGCTGCCGCCGGTACAGGTAGTTGACATGCGCGAGGAGTTGAAGGCCGGGCACCGCTTTATCTTCAGCCGTTTGCTTTTGGAAGAACTGAACGGAGTCATGGAGCGTGATGAACAGGCCCTCCTGTTTATCAACCGGCGCGGCTTTGCCGGTTTCGTGCTCTGCCGCGAGTGCGGCCACGTGGTCCGCTGTTCCTCCTGCGATGTGTCCATGACCCTGCACCTGGATCGCCGGATCATGTGCTGCCACTACTGCGCCCGTGAAACGGCAGTGCCCGAAACCTGTCCCTCCTGCCGGGGCACCAAGATCCGCTATTTCAGCGCCGGGACCCAGCGGGTGGAGGACGAAGTGAAAAAGCTCTACCCGGCGGCGCGCCTGATCCGCATGGACCGGGACACCACCGCCGGCCGCCATGCCCACAGCCTTTACTACCGCCAGTTCCGGGAACGGGAAGCAAATATTCTGATCGGCACCCAGATGATCGCCAAGGGGTTTGACTTTCCCGACGTTACCCTGGTCGGGGTGGTCGCCGCCGACACTACCCTGAATTTGCCCGATTTCAGGGCCCCGGAACGCACCTTCCAGCTGCTGACCCAGGTTGCCGGGCGCACCGCCCGCGGCCCGCGGGGCGGAAAAGTGATTGTCCAGACTTACCACCCCCGCCATCACAGCATTACTACGGCAGCGGAGCATGATTATCTCTCCTTTTTTGAAACCGAGCTGGAAAACCGGCGGCAGCTGGCTTACCCGCCTTTTTCCGATTTGCTCCGCTTTTTATTCAGCGGCCCGGATGAAGAGGCCGTATTTGAAGCCGCCGCCTGGTTGACCGGGCGCCTGGAACAGGCGGCTGGAAAAGCTGAGATCCTCGGGCCCGCACCGGCTTCGTTGTACCGGATCAAGGAACAGTACCGGGTCCACACCATTCTAAAAGGCAAAGCTCTGCCCCGCCTTGCCCCGGGAATAAAAAAGGTAATCCGGGAATACCACGGCCGCAAGGGCTCCGGGCAAGTCCGCCTTGCGGTAGATTTTAACCCCCAGGTAGTGCTATAATGATAACGATTCGGGGGGAGGATACAAGATGGCTTTAAGAAATATTTTATGTGATAATCATCCTGCCCTGCGTACCTCTGCGCAGGAAGTAAAGAAGATAAACAGTGCGGTCTGCCGCCTCATAGATGATATGATCGAAACTATGCGCGATGCCGAAGGAGTCGGTTTGGCCGCCAACCAGGTCGGCGTTTCCAAGCGGATCCTGGTCGCATCGGCCTGCGGGGAAGACGGCGAGGTATATGAACTGATTAACCCGCGCTGCGAAAAGGTAGAAGGAGAAGCAGTCGGCGTAGAAGGGTGCCTCAGCGCTCCCGGCCAGTATGGCGAGGTGCCGCGCTCTGAAAAGATCACCATTACCGCCCTTAACCGCGAAGGCGAGAAAGTCCGCCTGGAATTGGAAGGCCTGCCGGCCCGGATCATCCTCCATGAAATGGACCATTTGGACGGGATCCTGTTTACCGACAAAGCGGTGCGCATGATCGATCCGGACGAACTAAAAAGCGAGGAAAAATCTTGAAACCACTACGCTTGATTTTTATGGGTACGCCCGTTTTTGCCCTTCCGTCCCTGGAAAAAATACACGGCTCCCCGCACCGGTTGGAGGCCCTGGTGACCAGGCCGGACAAACCAAGGGGGCGCGGACGCAAGCTCCGCCTGGTTCCGGCCGCAGAGTGGGCCCGCAAAAACGAGGTGGAAGTGGCCCAGCCTTCCCGGATGACAGACAGGAGTTTTTTGGCCTGGTTGGAAGAAAAAAAACCGGACCTGATCGTGACCGTGGCTTTTGGCCGGATCCTGCCTCAGGAAATACTCGAACTGCCTCCCCTGGGCTGTATCAACCTCCATGCTTCATACCTGCCCGCCTATCGCGGTTCCGCCCCGATCCACCGGGCCGTGATGGAAGGGGCCCCGCACAGCGGAGTAAGCGTGATCAAACTTACCCCGGAATTTGATGCCGGGGATATTATTATTCAGGAAAAAGAGGTTATTTCCCTTACCGATACGGCCGGCACCCTGCATGACCGCCTGGCCGAAAAAGGGGCCCATCTACTTCTCCAGTCCATTGACGCCCTGGCCGAAGGAACGGCGAAACCTGTTCACCAGGACCACGGGCAGGCTACCTACGCGGCGCCCCTCGAGCCCGGTGAAGAGTGGCTCGACTGGAATCTGGGCCCGGTGGAACTTTATAATCGCATTCGCGGCCTGAATCCCTGGCCGGGAGCCTACACCACTTTTGAAGGCAGGCGGATTAAAGTCTGGCGGGCGGCCCCGCCGGAAGAAGTAGAAACCGCAAACAGGGGAGAAAGCCCGGGAATGATCCTCGAGGCGGATGAAAATACGCTTACTGTCGCCACCGGCCGGGGCGGAGCCCTGAAACTGCTCGAGCTGCAGCCGGCCGGGAAAAGGCCGATGGATGCCGGGTCATTTTGTTGCGGTTACCGCATCGAACCGGGCCGGCGCCTGAATGGGGAGTAGGAGCCTTGCCTGAACCGAAAGCACCGGTTATCAAAGCGCGGGAAGCCGCCCTGCGGGCCCTGGTCAGGGTTGAGCAGGATGGTGCCTACCTGAACCTGGCCTTCCCCTCCATCCTGGAGGGCCTCCCCGCCGAGGAAAGGGCCCTGGCTGTTCGCATGGCCAGGGGGACAGTGCAGCGGCTTAACACCCTGGACTGGGCTTTGAACCTGTTTTTACGCCGCTCCCTCGATACCATGACCCCCTGGATCAGAAACCTGCTGCGCCTGGGTGCCTACCAGGCCCTCTATTTGGAAAACGTTCCTGCCTATGCCCTGGTAGATCAGTCCGTCAGGCTGGCCCGCCGCTTCGGGCACCGCGGTGTTGCCGGTTTGGTCAACGCCGTCCTGAGGCGTGTGGCTCAAAATGCAGATCAGCTTCCCTGGCCCGATCGGAATTCCCGGCCGCTTGAGTATATTTCCCTTGCCCACAGCCATCCGCGGTGGATGGTTTCAAGGGCCCTGGAGCGTTTTGGCCCCGAAAGGGCTGAAAACTGGTGCCGGGCCAACAACACCGTTCCGCCTGTTACGATCCGCCCCAATTTTTTAAAGACCACGGCTGAAGATCTAAGCGAGGTTTTGCGCCGCGAAGGTTTTACAGCGGAAACAAGCCAGCAGGTTCCCGGCATGCTGCGGGTTTCAGGGCCAGGCTCGCCGGCTGCTGCCGAAGCTTTCAGGCAGGGCCTGTTCACCGTCCAGGGTGAGAGTTCGGCCCTGGTGGCCCCTCTCACCGGAGCCCTCCCCGGTGATACCGTCGTTGATCTCTGCAGCGCTCCCGGAGGCAAGACCACCCACCTGGCCGAGCTGACTGAAGACCGGGGCCGGATCTATGCCGTCGAAGTGAACCGGAACCGTCTCCGGCTGGTCGAAAAAGCGGCCCGGCGCCTGGGTCTGAACAGTATTGAGACGGTCCTTGCCGACGGCAGGGAGATAGAGCGCTGCGGCCTGTCCGAACCGGATGCAGTCATGGTTGATGCGCCCTGTTCGGGGCTGGGTGTGATCCGGAGGCTGCCTGAAATCAAATGGCGCCGGAAAGAAGAAAGTTTGATCGAATTCCAGAAGCTGCAGCTGCAGCTTCTGGATGGAGCCGCTTCAATTTTGCCGCCGGGAGGCAAGCTGCTTTACTCGGTTTGCACCACCGAGCCGGAAGAAACCGGCCGGGTTATAGAACTTTTCCGCCACCGCCGGTGCGACTTTGAACTTCACCCCCTTCCGCCTTTATTGCCCCGGCCCATCCAGGACAATGAGAGTGAACAAAACCAATCGGACACCGTATTCATATGGCCTCACCTGCATGGTTTGGACGGGTTTTTTATGGCCCTGCTGGTCAAAAAGGGCTAAGGGAAACAAAGGGGAACAGGCTCTGAAAAATAGCAGGAAGGCCCGCTTCATAAAGCTTTTGAAAACCGGCCTGTCTTGCCTCCGGTCAGTCAATTTGCTATACTGAATATAATATTAAAGCCCTTGTGAATCAGGGAGGATTTAAATATTTTGCAGGTAGCTAAAGATAGCAACCCGGGCATGGCACGATCCCGTAACGAGGACAGTTGTTATGCCGAAATGGATACCAATAATGCCCTGCTGGTTGTCGCCGACGGAATGGGCGGACACCAGGCCGGGAATGTGGCCAGTGCCATGGCTATCAAGGTTGCCGAGAATTACTGGCAAGATATAAGCAGTAATTCTTCTATTTCTACAGAAAAAGCCCGTCAACTGCTTAAGGACATGATCCTCGATGCCAACCAACAGATCATTTCCGAGGCGGCCGGCACCCCTACCCGGAGGGGAATGGGGACTACCCTGACCGCCGGCCTGCTCCGCGACAGCCACCTGACCATCGGCCATGTCGGGGACAGCAGGGCCTACCGGATCCACAACGGTAGCATTGAACTTTTAACCAGGGATCATTCCCTGCTCGAACAGCTGATTGAGGCCGGGGAAATCAGGCTGGTAAAGGCTAAAAACCATCCCCAGCGCCATATCCTCACCCGGGCGGTTGGCATCGACAGCAGGCTGGAAGTGGATATTTATGAGAAAGAGATAGAGCCGGGCTCGGTACTGCTTTTCTGTACCGACGGCCTTACTAACCAGGTCAATGATGACGAGATAAAAAGCATCTGCCTGGAAGATCAGGACCCGCAAAAAATGGTCAGTGCTCTGATTAAAAAGGCCAATGACAGAGGCGGGCATGATAACATTACCGTGGTTGCAGCCACCGGTATTGGGGGTCATCAAGATTAATGGTAGGTAAAATACTGGCTGATCGCTACGAACTGATCGAAAAAATTGCCGAAGGGGGCATGGCCCGGGTTTACCGGGGCCGGGATCTGGTTTTAAAGCGGACCGTAGCGGTTAAAATCCTTAAAGATCAAATGACCGGAGATGCTGCTTTTATTCGCCGTTTTGAACGGGAAGCCCAGGCCGCAGCCGCCCTCTCCCATCCCCACATTGTAAATATTCATGATGTTGGAGAGCAGGAAGGCACGTACTTCATGGTTATGGAGTACGTGGAAGGCATCAACCTGAAAGACTATATCAGGCAGAAAGGGCGCCTGCCGGTTTACGAAGCGGTCCAGATTGCCCGGCAGATTGCCGAAGCTCTTGATCAGGCTCACGCCGCCGGGATGGTCCACCGCGACATCAAGCCGCAGAATATCCTGTTTTCCCGCAACGGCAAGGTAAAAGTAACCGATTTCGGTATTGCCATCGCCGGGGACGGGGTGACCGTCACCGTGGGAGACGAGATCATCGGCTCCGTTCAGTATATTTCCCCGGAACAGGCCCGGGGTGAGATGGCCTGCAAACAATCAGACTTATATTCCCTGGGCATCGTCCTTTACGAGATGGTGACCGGCAGGGTTCCTTTCAGTGGAGAAAATCCGGTAGCGGTGGCCATGAAACATGTTCAGGAACAAATTGTCCCGCCCCGCCAGCTGGAGGCTGATATTCCGGAAACCCTGGAGCAAATTATCCTCAAGGCCGTCGAAAAAGACATTGCCGAACGTTACGCCAGCGCCGGAGAATTCTTAGAAGATCTCTTTTATGCCGAAGAAAAAGGGGTCCCCAGGATAGCTCCAACCAGGAATACCGGCCAGGACAGTTATGATGAGTTTGATGAAGATGATGACGAAATTCTAAGGCCCGTCGATGACAGCAAACCGGCAAAGAAGAACTCATTTTTGGCCAGAAGGTGGAAGACCATGCTTAAAATCCTGCTCTTTCTGGTTTTTATAGGCGGGCTCTTTGGCGGGGGTTTTCATATGGTCAACAATTATTTGACCCCGCCGGAAGTGGCCGTCCCGGACGTCAGGGGGATAAGCCAGAGCGAGGCCGCCCGAATTCTCAGGGAAGAAGGCCTGGCCCCCAATACGGAGGTCACTTATATCTATGATGATGAAATTTCGGTTGAAAACGTGGTTAAAACCGATCCTCCACAGGGAAGGATGGTCCGGGAAAACAGGGAGATTGACCTGTTTGTCAGCCAGGGGCCCGAATATGTCGTTATCCCCGACCTGATCGGCCGGACGGAAATGGAAGCGGAAATTATCCTGGAAGACCTGGAACTGGCCATGAGCGTGGTCAGGGAATATAATGAAGATGTCGAGGAGGGCAAAATTTATCGCCAGGTTCCCGGGGAATCATTCCCGGCGTCCCGCGGCGAAGAAGTGGTAGTTTATGTTAGCCAGGGGCGTGGGCCCTTTGAACTGGCCGATCTGGTCGGCTATTCAGAGCAGGGGGCAGTTGATTATCTCGAAAGCAACGATTTGAATCCCCGGATCCGCTACCAGTTTGCCGTGGGATCTTCGGGGCATGTGATCGAACAAAGGCCGGAACCGGGAACAGAAGTGCTGCCCAATCAATCTGTCGATTTGATTGTCGGTCAATAGGGAGGTTTTGTTTGCAACAGGGAAAAGTGATCAAGGCTGGGGGGGGATTTTTTACTGTCCGTGATCAAGAGGGCAGTGAATACCTGTGCCGGGCCAGGGGGACTTTGAAAAAAGGCAAACAGACCCTCATTGTCGGCGACGAGGTTATCTTTAATCCCCTTAAAGAGTCCTCCGAAGAATCAAGCGGCGAGGGCGTTATTGAAAAAGCGCTTCCCCGCGCCAACTATCTTCCCCGGCCGCCGGTCGCCAATGTTGATCAAATCGTTGTGGTCATCTCCCTGAATAAACCCAGCTGTGACTGGCAGATGATCAGCCGGGTGGCAGTTATGGCCGAAAAAGAAAACCTTCCTGTCCTGGTGTGCCTCAATAAAACCGACTTGATATCCCGTGAAGAGCTGGATCAGGTCTACAAGGACATTGAACCCTATCCTTACCCGGTTATATTTACCAGCGCCCTGAGCGGTGAAGGGACCGGCAACCTGAAAGATCGCCTGGCCGGTTGCTGTTCGGTTTTAGCCGGCCCCTCCGGGGTGGGGAAATCGACCCTGCTGAACTTTATCCAGCCCGGGCTGTCTTTGCAGACCGCGGAAGTGAGCGAAAAAATTGGCCGGGGCAGGCATACCACCCGCCAGGCCGCCCTTTTGCCCTTAGACAACGGCGGCTCGGTAGTCGATACTCCCGGCTTCAGCCGGCTCAATTTTAAAAACTTGAAGCCCGGCCAGCTGGCCGACTGTTTCCCCGAGCTGGAGGAACTGCGCGGCCGCTGCGGTTTCCGGGACTGCTTGCACCTGAATGAACCCAACTGCGCCGCTTCCGAAGAATTAAATAAAACGCTTAACCCGATGCGTTACGAGCATTACAAGTTTTTTATGCAGGAACTGAGTCAGTAAACATAACAAAGGGGAGGTTCTCCGGATATGGCTGTAAAAGTGGCACCGTCGCTGTTATCGGCTGATTTTGGCCGGCTCCGGGATGAAATTAAACGAATCGAAGCCCACGGCGCCGACTGGGTCCATCTTGATGTGATGGACGGCCATTTTGTGCCCTCCATCACCATTGGCCCCCCGGTGGTTAAATCTTTAAGACCCCACACCGGTTTATTTATGGATGCCCACCTGATGGTCACCGATCCGGAAAATCATATCGGCCCCTTTGTGGAAGCCGGGGTGGATCTGCTGACTGTCCAGGCCGAGGCCACCGCCCACCTGGACCGGACCCTGAGAAAGATCAAGGAACAGGGAATCATGGCGGGAGCGGCCCTTAACCCGGCTACATCACCCGATCTGCTCGAGTATGTCTGGCCCCTGTTGGACCTGGTTTTGGTGATGACCGTCAATCCCGGCGCAGGAGGCCAGCAGTTTATTCCCGCTGTGATGCCAAAGATCCGGGCCGTTGCGGAACAGATTAAATTCCGGGGTTTGTCGACGGAACTGGAAGTAGACGGCGGGGTTAACCGGGATAACGCCCGGGAGATTATCGAAGCCGGTGCCACCGTCCTGGTAGCCGGATCAGCCGTGTTCAAAGCGGAAAAAGGGATGGACCTGATCGGTGAAGTAAAAAGCATAGAAATACAATCATAGAATATTGTTTGCCTGCCGGAAGCCGGACCTGCCCGGTGCGCCGCTTCAGGATCAACGAGAACCTGCCGGGCGGATGCCGGCAGGAACAGGAAGGATTGAGTCACCGAAGATCCCGGAGCCGCAGTTTTTGCGGCAGTTGTCGCGGGCCCGCTGCTTGAAAATTATTCTAGATGTGTTATAATCCAGATACCGTTATCTTCAGGGTCTGGTGAGAAGGAGCTGGTTACAGTTCCTTCAATTCCGAACCGGCGGTGATGCTTCCCTTAAAGAAGGGAACTAAGCCCGCGAGCCGTAAAGGCTGATCTGGTGAGAATCCGGAGCCGACAGTATAGTCTGGAAGGGAGAAGAAACGGCACAACAGGAACCTGGTTTGCCGAAGAGACCCTGAAGCTTAAGTATGCTCGGGGTTTTTATTATATTTAATCGCGAGGTGAGCTTAGTTGGATGCCGACGATCGATTTATGTGGATGGCCCTTGATTTGGCCCGCCAGGGCCGGGGAAGGACCAGCCCCAACCCGCTGGTTGGCGCGGTCGTGGTCCAGGATACAGAAGTTGTAGGAACCGGTTATCACCAGGCGGCCGGATCACCCCACGCCGAGGTAATCGCCCTTAAGAAAGCCGGAGAAAAAGCGGAAGGAGCCACCCTGTATGTGAACATAGAACCGTGTTCACATCACGGCCGCACCGGTCCCTGCACGGAAGCCATCATCAAGGCCGGCATCAACCGGGTTGTGGCCGCCATGCAGGATCCGAACCCGCTTGTTTCCGGGCGTGGTTTTGCCCGGCTGAGGGAAGCCGGGATCAAGGTAAAAGAAGGCGTCCTGGAACATAAAGCCCACCGGTTAAACGAAGTTTTTATCAAGTACATCACCGCCGGAATGCCCTTCGTGGGAATCAAGGTGGCCATGAGCCTTGACGGAAAAACTGGAACCATGACCGGTGAATCGCACTGGATTACAGGGGAAAAATCGCGCCAGTTTGTGCACCGCCTCCGGGATCAAAGCGATGTGATCATGGTCGGCATCGAAACGGTGTTAAAAGATGACCCCCGCCTGACCACCAGGCTGGAGGGTGGGGAAGGCAAAGACCCGGTCCGGGTGATCGTGGACAGCAACGCCCGCCTGCCTCTTGATGCCAGGGTGATTGAGAGCAACCCTTCGACCGGCACAATCCTGGCTGTAACCGACCAGGCCCCGCCGGATAAGTGCCGGATTTTGGAAGACAAAGGGGTGGAGATTATCACCCTGCCGGTCGTGAAGAACCGGGTCGATGTCAGAGCCCTGATGAAGAAACTGGCCGAACGGGAGCTGACTACCGTGCTGGTAGAAGGCGGCGGCACCCTTAATTTCAGCCTGCTCGAGCAGGGGCTTGTCGATAAGCTTTTTGTCTTTATCGCTCCCCTGATCATCGGCGGGGAAAAGAGCCCCACTGGATTTGCCGGGGCCGGGATCGAATCACTGAGCAAGGCCTGGACGGTGGAAGATCTCGAGATGAAGCAGTTTGAACAAGACCTGCTCTTAATCGGTTACCCGGTGCCGTCAAAAGACAGCAGCCGCTCGGCCGCCGGCCTGAACATTTCAGGCGGACGGGGCAATTGACGGAAAAATTGGTTTTTTAACCCGGCCGGATCCTGCTGCCGGTGCTGGGTTGTGATTATATGATTAATAAAAAAGCAGCCGGAAGGTGAAAGTTCTGTTTACAGGCTTGATCGAAGAAAAAGGCTATATTAAAAAGATTCGGGCCACAGGTGAGGGTGCCGGCCTGGTGATCGGGGCCGACAGGGTTCTCTCCGATCTAAAAATCGGCGACAGCATTGCCGTCAGCGGGCCCTGCCTGACCGTTACCGACAAGGGTAAGGACAGTTTTACGGCCTGGGCCATGCCGGAAACGATCAAAAGGACCAATTTATCCACCCTGACTGCCGGAGACCCGGTTAACCTGGAACGGGCCCTGGCCCTGGGTGATCGCCTGGGCGGCCACCTGGTCAGCGGGCATATCGATGCCGTGGTGGCTTTAACCGGGCGCCGGGAACAGGGCGGTTCATTCATATTAACTTTCGAGCTGCCCGAAGATCTCGACCGCTATATTGTTGCCAAGGGTTCGGCAGCCCTGGACGGGGTCAGCCTGACCATAATCGACGCTGATTCCGGCAGTTTTTCGGTGGGGTTAATCCCCCATACTGCCGCCGAAACCACCCTTGGTCAAAAGGAAGTCGGCGCTTCGATCAACCTCGAAGTGGACCTGATCGGCAAGTACGTGGAAAAAATGCTTTCACCCTACCGGCAGGGTGAACATGATCGCAAAGAAACAATCACCTTTTCTTACCTGCAAGAAAAGGGTTACTTTTAGAGATGCAGATAGGAGTGAATCAGCATGACTTTTAACACTATTGAAGAAGCAATCGAAGATTTGAAAGAGGGACGGATGGTCGTCGTGGTCGACGACGAGGATCGGGAGAATGAAGGCGACCTGGTCATGGCCGCCTCAAAGGTAACCCCGGAAACGGTTAACTTTATGATCCGCTATGCCCGGGGGCTGGTATGCGCTCCCCTCACTTCCGAGCGGGTCAAGGAACTTAATCTGCCGCAGATGGTCACCCAAAATACCGATCCCCACTGCACAGCTTTTACCGTGTCCGTGGATGCCGGTTCCTGCACCACCGGGATCTCGGCCTACGAGCGGGCCCAGACTATAAAAGCTTTAATTGACCCTGAAACCGAACCGTCCGATCTGAAACGGCCCGGCCATGTCTTCCCCCTGGAAGCGAAAGATGGAGGTGTTCTGCGCCGCGCCGGCCACACTGAGGCGGCGGTGGACTTGTCCGTTTTGGCCGGGCTGGGACCGGCGGGGGCAATCTGCGAAATTATCAATGAAGACGGCAGCATGGCCCGTTTGCCCCAGCTGACCGAGTTTTGCAGGGAGCACGGGCTGAAGCTGATCAGCATTGCCGACCTGATCAATTACCGGATTAAGAAAGAGAAACTGGTCTGGCGTTCGGCGACGGCCGAAATGCCTACGGCATACGGCAATTTTAAGCTGATCACCTACGACAACAATATCGATCACCTGATCCACATGGCCCTGGTGATGGGCGAAATCGATCCCGAGGAACCGATCATGGTCAGGGTCCATTCCGAATGCCTGACCGGTGACGTGTTTTCAGCCCTGCGCTGCGACTGCGGCAACCAGCTTCGCCAGGCCATGAAAAAAATTGCCGATGAAGGAAAAGGGGTGCTGGTTTACATGCGCCAGGAAGGCCGGGGGATCGGCCTGGCCAACAAAATCCGGGCCTATGAACTGCAGGATCGGGGCAAGGACACTGTTGAAGCCAACGAAGAACTCGGGTTTGCTCCCGATCTGCGCGACTACGGGATTGGAGCGCAGATCCTGGTCGATTTGGGCTTGAAAAATATCCTTCTTTTAACCAACAACCCGCGCAAGATCAAGGGCCTTGAAGGTTACGACCTGAATATTATCGAAAGAATACCTTTGGAAATTGAACCGTGTCAGTATAACTGCAGTTACCTGTCCACCAAAAAGACCAAACTCGGCCATATTCTGGACCTGGCCGGGGATTTTTAAAACCAAGCTCTGGGAGGGAATACTTTGAAAACCTATGAAGGAAAGCTGATTGCCCGCGACTACCGCTTTGCCATTATAGTCAGCCGGTTCAACGAATTTATTTCAGGGCACCTGTTAAGCGGCGCCCTGGACTGCCTCAAACGGCACGAAGCAGATGAAGATAAAATAGAAATTATCTGGGTCCCCGGCTCGTTTGAAATCCCCCTGGCTGCGCTGAAGGCGGCGAAAAGCGGCCGCTATGATGCCGTTGTCTGCCTGGGTGCGGTTATCCGCGGGTCCACCCCGCACTTTGATTACGTAGCCTCGGAAGTGACCAAGGGTATTGCCAATGTGGGCCTTGAAACCGCCACCCCGGTGATATTAGGGGTGATCACTAGCGACACCCTGGAACAGGCCATAGAGCGGGCCGGGAGCAAAGCCGGCAACAAGGGCTGGCAGGCCGCCGTCTCGGCGATTGAAATGGCCGATCTCAGCAGCCAACTTAATTTCTCCGGTTAAATACTGTCCTGATTGAAGGAGCCGAGCCGTTGACGAATTCATCAAAAGAGAAAATGGTAATAATTGACGGAAACAGCCTGCTCTACAGGGCTTTTTATGCCCTGCCCCTGCTCCAAAACCGCCGCGGTGAACACACCAACGCGGTTTATGGTTTTACGAACATGTTATTAAAACTGATCGATGAAGAAAATCCCGATTATATTGCCGTGGCCTTCGACCCGCCGAAGCCGACCTTCCGGTCCCGTATTGACGAGTCATATAAAGCCCAGCGGGAAAAAGCTCCGCCGGAACTGGGCGAACAAATCCTGCGTACCCATCAGATTTTGGAAGCGATGCGCATTCCCGTCTTCGAGGTTGAGGACTTTGAAGCGGACGATGTGATCGGCACCCTGGCCGACCGGTTCACGGATAAGGGCCATGAAGTGACCATTGTGTCAGGGGATGCCGATCTTCTCCAGATGTTAGGTGACCGGGTAACCGTGATGATGACCAAAAAGGGAATTACCCGGATGGAGCGTTACGACCGGGAGCGCTTAAAAGACGAATACGGGCTGGAACCCCGGCAGATCATCGATTACAAGGCCCTGAAAGGCGATTCTTCGGACAATATCCCCGGTGTGCCTGGAATCGGCGAAAAGACCGCCCGCAGTTTAATCGAAGAGTATGATACGCTGGAAAATATTTATGACAATATTGACAGGCTGAAAAAGAAAACTGCCACCAACCTCAAGGATTACCGCAACCAGCTCTATACCGGCCGGGAGCTGGTAACCCTGCGCCGCGATGTCCCCTTTGATATTGATTGGCAGCAGTGCCGCTACCGGGAACCGGACTATGAAGGCCTGGTTGCCCTGTTTAACGAGCTTGAATTCAAGAGCCTGGTCAAGAAGCTGCGCCAGGCCGGCGGGCAGGTTCCCGGTTCTGAAAACAGTCTTAGAGCCGGAAACGAAGAACCGGGCGGGCAGGGTGAGCATGTTGAAACCCTGGAACAGCTGAAAAAGATTTTAGACGGCCTGCAGGCCGGCAAAACCGCAGCCCTGCTGTTTGAGCGGGAAACGGGCCGGCCTTGCTGGAAACAGCCGGCCCGGAGCCTGGCCCTGGCCGTGGAAGGAGATAAAAGCTATTATCTCGATCCCCAGGCCTTCGGGGAAAAGGAAAAAGAAATCTGGGAAGCTTTGGCCGCCTGTACCCAAAGGGAGATTAAATTCCTGGTCCACAACCTCAAGCAGTATTACCATCTTTTTGAGGGCTGCGAATTGAGTGCGCCCGAGTGCGCCTTTGATACGGAATTGGCCGCCTACCTGTCCGACCCGGCCCGGGGTGGTTATGATTTGCCTTCCCTGCTCCAGTTTTATCTCGGCCTGGACGTCGACACCGGGGACGGGAAAAAGGAAGAATTTGATATCAAACGGTGCGGGCCGGAGCTGGCCGTCCGGGCCGAAGCTCTGTTCGAACTTTACAGCTGTCTGCAGGAAGAACTTAAAGAGCAGGAACTCGAGAGCCTGCTCCGGGAGCTTGAAATGCCTCTGGCCGCGGTGCTGTGCCGGATGGAGCGCCGGGGTATCACCATTGATACCGGCTACCTGCGCGATCTGTCGGCTGAAATTTGCAACCGCCTCGAGGAGCTGGAAAACAAGATCTACAGCCTGGCCGGCGAGGAGTTTAACCTTAATTCGCCCCAGCAGCTCTCCCGAATCCTCTTTGACAAACTGCAGCTGCCTGAGATCCGCAAAACCAAGACCGGCCGCTCCACCGATGCCCGGGTCCTGGAAGAACTGGCCTACCAGCATGAAATAGCGGCCCTGCTTTTGCATTACCGCCAGCTGAGCAAGCTGGAAGGGACCTACCTTTCCGGCCTGATCGAGCTGGTGGACGAAGAAGAAAATAAATTATACACCAATCTAAACCAGACCGTCACCGCTACCGGTCGCCTGAGCAGCAGTGACCCGAACCTGCAGAACATTCCTGTCCGTCTGGAAGAGGGCCGGCGGATCAGGCGGGCCTTTATTCCGTCCGGTAAAGATAAAATATTATTTGCCGCCGACTATTCACAGGTGGAGCTGCGGATCCTGGCCCACCTCTCGCAGGATCCGATCCTGATCGAAGCTTTTGAAACCGGGCAGGACATTCACCGCCGCACTGCGTCCGAGGTCAACAACATCCCCCTCGATGAAGTTACCCCTTCGATGCGGGAAAAAGCCAAGGCGGTCAACTTCGGGATCATTTACGGCTCAAGTGATTACGGCCTGGCCCAGAACCTTAAGATCCAGCGCTCCGAGGCCAAGGCCTACATGGACAGCTATTTTGAACGCTACCGGGGCGTTAAACAATACATGGAAGAAATTATCGAGCAGACCCGGGAGCAGGGATACGTGACCACCATTTTTAACCGCCGCCGCTACCTGCCCGAAATCCGTTCTTCCAACCACAACCAGCGCAGCTTTGCCGAGCGGATGGCCTTGAACACCCCTATCCAGGGCTCTGCCGCCGATATTATCAAGCTGGCCATGTTGAAAATTGACCGGATCATCAGGGAAGGCGGTTTTAGTGCTGCCATGCTGCTGCAGATCCACGACGAACTGCTTTTTGAAATTAAAGAAGATGAATTGAACTTTTTCGCCTCCATGGTGCAGCGTGAAATGGAAGAGGCTTACTCGCTCTCCGTCCCCCTGCAGGTGGACCTGAAGTGGGGAACCAGCTGGGAAGAGCTGAAACAGCTTTAAGCTGTTCGCCGCCAAAATATGACGCTGTGGCGGCCCATTTTATCACCATGCCGCTTGTTAATTTACCAACCGGGAGAACCAGAGATGCCGGAATTGCCAGAAGTGGAAGTGATCCGCCGGGAACTGGAGCCACTGCTAAAGGCCAGGGAATTTGCAGAACCCGTCCTGCACATGCCCTCCACGATCGCCCACCCCGGGCCGGAGGAGTTCGCCGCCTTTTTACCGGGCCGGAAGGTGGACAACCTTGGCCGCCGGGGCAAATACCTGCTTATTTACCTGGACCGGGGCATTTTAACGGTCCATTTGCGGATGACCGGGAACCTGTTTTATGCTGCCGACGGAAAAGCCAGGGAAGAGCGGTTCCTGCGCTTGTCGCTTCCCTTTACAGACGGCTCGGCGCTTCAATTTTCCGATATGCGCCGGTTTGGAAGGCTGTGGCTGACCGAAACCGAGACGGAACTGCAGGAACTGGTCTTGAAACGGATCGGCCCCGATATTTTAACCGATTTAGGCCGGGAAGATTTCCTGGAACTGCTTGACAAGAGGGAACGCAGCCGCCTCAAGCACCTGCTTTTAGACCAGGGTTTTGCTGCCGGGATGGGTAATATCTATACCGACGAATGCCTTTTTCGCAGCGGGATTGACCCCAACCGCCAGGTTAAAGACCTGAAGGAAGGGGAGGCGGAAAAGCTCTACCGGGCGATCCGGGAAGTGCTGGCCGAAGGGATTGAGCACGGGGGGACCACTTTTCGCGACTACCGTAATTCCAGGGGCGCCCTGGGCAATTTCCAGTCCCGGCTTTCGGTGTACGGGCGCAAAGACGAGCGCTGCCGCTGCGGCACCCCCATCGAAAAGACCAGGGTTGCCGGCAGGGGTACCTACTACTGCCCCCGCTGCCAGAAATAGCAGCAGCCGGCCCTATAATAACCAGACAGGGAGTTTTATTTGGTATGTTCATCATTGGCCTGACCGGGGGGATCGCCTCGGGTAAAAGCACGGTGGCTAAAATGCTGGTGGAAAAAGGAACCTATCTCCTCGATGCCGATCAGCTGGCCCGGGAAGCGGTTGAGCCGGGCCGCCCGGCCTGGCAGGAGATCGTGGAGTGGCTGGGGGAATCAGTCCTTTTGCCCGACCGGAACCTGGACCGGGCCAAATTGGGCTCTATTGTCTTCAACGATCGCCGCAAGCTGGAAAAGCTTAATAAAATAGTTCATCCCTGGGTCGGTTCCCGCTTCATGGAACGTTCCAAAGAAATTGAGGCCAAAGATCCCCGGGCCACTGTGGTTTACGATATCCCGCTTCTAATCGAGGCGGGAATGCAAAAAATGGTCGACCTGGTCCTGCTCGTTTACGTCCCCCGTGAAACTCAGCTTAAACGCCTGCAGGAGCGGGACGGGATCAGCCGCGCTGAAGCCGAGGCCAGGCTGAGGGCCCAAAAACCGCTGGAAGAGAAAAAAAGGCAGGCCGATGTTATAATCGACAACAGGGGCACAATTGCTGAAACCGCCCGCCAGGTCGATCAGTTCTGGGCAAACCTGGGGAAAAAGCAAGGTTTAACTTAGCTTCCGGGGGTTATCCTTCCGTAATATTGGAAAGCCCCTGGCCGTCCTGATCGCGGATCGGGCAGTATTTGAGGTTATGGATGGAGGACTGACTTATAGATGCAGGTTAGCGCCATATCTCTGGCCGAGATCAATTTAGAAAGCTTAAGCCGGTACCGGGCCGATCTTTCAAAGATCCTTGATTCATCAAACCCGGACCTGGCCGTCCTTCCCGCTTACAGCGCCCTGGCCCTGGGCCTGGGAACGGGAGCTTTCATGCCGGGGCCTGATTTTGGGGCCACCTTTTATATTTTTTCCGCCGACAACGAGGGCTGGAACGATATTTTTTTAGATCTTCACGCGGACCTGGCCCGTGAAAAAGGCCTTTACCTTGCCGCGGGAACCACGGTGGAAAGAGAAGGAAGTTCCTACTACCACACCGCTTACTGCTTCGATCCGGCCGGGGAGCTGTGCTGCCGGCAGAGGCAGACCCACCTGAGTCAAATTGAGCGCGAGTATGATTTCAGCAGGGGTGAAGAGCTCGATATTTTCGAGCTTGAGGGGCCGGGCGGAAAACCTTACCGGGCCGGGCTGGTTGTGGGCAACGATGCCCGCCATCCTGAAGTGGGCCGGATTTTAGCCCTGCGCGGGGCAGACCTGGTCCTGCACAGCGGGGCCCTTGATGCCGGCCCCAACTGCTGGGCCCAGGCAGCCGGGATGTGGTCCCAGGTCCAGCAGAACCAGTTTTTTGCCGTAGAAGCCCAGCTTTACAGCAGTTTGGAAGGGCTGCCCTTTGAAGCCGCTTCGGCGGTACTCGGCCCCTGTGAAATTACCCCCGGGAAAAGCGGTTACCTGGCCCGCGGCTACCCGCAAACCCCTGCAGTGACCGCCGGGCTGGATGAAGAAGCCCGGCAAGAAATAAAAAATAATTATCCTGTCCTGGAGCTGCTCAACCGGGGCGCGTTTTCAGATCTGGTGAACCTCTATTACGACCCGGAAGAGAGCCGGGAGACGGAGCGGATGTATGGATTTAAACGTTATTAAGCAAAAACTGTTTCGAAAGTACCTGGCCTGGATCTGCCGTCCGTCCCGTGTAAAAAAACACCTGAAAAGCTCCCTGCCCGCCGGGCGCAAACCGGCCCCGGTTAACCGGTGCCGGGTCAGGGCCGCCGCCCTTCAGCTTGAATTTAAACTGGTTGAAAATCCCCTCGATTATGTCGATGAAATGCACCGCCAGGTTTCAAAAGCAGCAGACAAAGGGGCCCAGCTGGCGGTATTCCCGGAATACAACAGCCTGCCGCTCCTGGGGCTGCTTCCAGGCAGTGGGGAGCTGGAAGGAGGAGCTCGAAAAAACGCCGAAGGGGAGAAAGGAAATGGCACTGACGGCGACCTGGAAGCGCTGCTGCCGGACCTGTTCCGCTACATGAGCCCGGTGGTTCAGCCCCTGGTGCATGTGCTTTTTTCCAGCTTGGCTGAAGCCTACGGCCTCTATATCATGGCCGGCAGCTATACTCTCTCTGAAAACGAAGAACTGGTCAACCGGGCCTATCTTTACGATCCTTCCGGAAAATTAAGGGGCGCCCAGGACAAGGTGAACCTGCTGCCGCGGGAAACAACCTGGAATATTAAAAGAGGTTCATCTTTTTCGGTTTTTAAAACCCCGCTGGGCAATCTCGGTCTTCCGGTCTGCATGGATGCCACCTATTACGAAACCTTTAGGGCCCTGGAGCTGGCCGGAGCCGATCTGGCCCTGCTCCCGATAGCCGACCCCCAGCAATACAATTTCTGGCTGGCTTTGCGGGGCATCTGGCCCCGGGTGCAGGAAAGCCCTCTCTACGGTTTAAAAGGGGCCCTGGTGGGAAATGTGGCCGGTTTTATTTTTACCGGCCGGGCTGGTATTTTTGCGCCCCTGGAGCTAACGCCCGCCGGTGACGGGGTCCTGGATGAGGTCGAACCGTGCGACCGGGAAGCGATGGCCGTGGCCGACCTTGATCTCGAAGCCCTTCACGCCCTGCGCGCGGATCATCCCTGGCGCGACCAGAATTTGGCCCTCTACCGCCGTTATTTTCCGGGAATCTATGGGTCTCAAATATAAACCGGGGCAAACAAACGGCTGCCAACTCATAACCGCCTTCTAAAGTGCTATTACTATACAGAAAAGAATTCCTCTTGGTGGATCCGCTCAAAGCCAAGCATAACTTTTAGCTCCGCTAAAACAGCAACTGGATGCGGGGCTATTTAATATGCCCCCCGTATTGATTGTTCTTTTGCGATATCCACATAAGTGCCCCCCGTAACCTCGGGCAGCAGCTGCGGGGATATTGGGAGCAGGGAATGGGAAGTCCCGGCCGAGGTGTAAACCACGTCAAAACGCTGCATGGAGCGGTCCAGGAAGATGGGGACGCTGTCATCGATGTCAAAAGGGCAGACTCCGCCAACGGGGTAGCCGGTTATCTTTTCAACCTCATCCGGTCTGGCAATTTTAGCTTTGCCCCCGCCGAGCAGGGCCTTGACCTTTTTGTCGCTGATTTTTGTATCGCCCGCGGCTACAAACAACCCGTACTTATCCCCGCAGCGAAACAGGATCGACTTGGCGATCTGCCCCAGCTCCACGTTTAGCGTTTCCGCCGCTTCGGCCGATGTTTTGGTGGTTTTTTCATGTTCCACCGGGATCAGGCCCGGATCAAATTTTTCCAGGTACTTTTTAGCCCTTTCCAGGGCCGGGTTGTCGCCCATTGTTGTCACCTCATCACTGATTCTGCAAAAAGAATTGGGCCTTTTTGCTGCCTTTTGCGGCCCCCAATAACAGGTTGCTCCACGCCTTTTACCCGGCCTCAGATCCGGATTTGCTTTTTTCATAAGCCCGGACTTCTTGTTCCGGGTAGCGGCTGAAAACAATTACCCCGATTAAGATAAACAGGGCCGATACGGGGCCGGTCAGCTGTATGCCGAGCGGCTGATCCGCCGTGCTTCCGAAAACCTGGAGCAGGCCGCCGGTAATCACTGTCGACAGGCCCAGGGCCAGCTTTAAAATAAATCCCTGGGCGCCAAAATACATCGCTTCGCGCCTCTGCCCGGACAGTTTTTCTTCCAGGTCCGACACGGCGGCCACGATCGCCTCGGGCACGATGAATATCACCGCCAGCGGCAGGCCGGCCAGGGCCATCAGGATATAGCCGAACATCTCGGGCGAGAGTCCCAGGACGGGTTGCCCGAGGAAGAAAAAGAGGGGCAGTAACACCAGGAAAGCGACCAGGGCAAACATCATTACCGCCTTCAGGCCCAGTTTCTTGGAGAATATATTGACGGCCGGGAAAAAGAGCAGGGCTACTACAAAAGCCAGCCCAAAATAGATCGAAGCCTCGTCTTCAGTGCCGCCCAGGAGGACGGTCACATAAAGGGGCAGGTTCAGGGTGATGATATTGAAACCCAGCCAGAAGGTAACGTTACCGACCAGGTAAATGATGAAAGCATGGTTTTTGAAGGTAGTTTTTATTGCTTCTGTCAATCCCAAAGTAGCCGGTTTGGCTTCGGCATAATCGCGTTCTTTAATGGCAAGCGGCAGGTACAGCAAGACCAACCCCAGTGCGCCCAGGGCCCAGACCATGCCGTGAAACCCGAGCCTGCCGATCAGGATCCCTGAACCAATCAGGGCAATGCCGACACCAAGCAGCATAAAGACGGCCCGGAAAGTGGCCAGGTCAACCCGGTCTTTATTGCTGCGGGCCAGCTCCGGCAGCAAAGCCAGGTAGGGACAGACGTAGGCGGTGAAGAGGCTGAAATAAACTGCGAGCAGGAAGGCCAGGTAGACCGTGTTCAAGGCTGAAGTTTCAGCAACCGGCGGGTAAAAGAGGAGGACGAAAACGACCACGTAGGCCGCCCCGCTAAAAAGCATGAAGGGCATCCTCCGGCCCAGGCGGCCCCTGTAGTTGTCGGACCAGCGAGCGATCACGGGATCAGCGATGGCATCGATAGCCCGGCCCAGGAACATGATGATGCCGAAGGCAAAGGGCGGCATCAGCGCTTCGACCCCCTCCACGGGACTGGTGATGTAATAGTAAAACAGCCAGGTGATCAGGACCCGGTCCACCAGGCTGAAGCCGCCCGATCCGGCCCCGTAAATAATTTTTCCCCACAGGGGGAGCTGCTTTAATTCTCTCATCGGTTTATACCCTGCCTTATTCAACTTTTTCTTTGATGGCCCAGGCCAGCAACCCTGCCCCGGAAGCAAAGGCGGCCCCGGTGGAAACCTGCCCGGTTTCGGGGTAGACGCTTTCACAGAAAAAGCCGTTGTCCATTTCCACCCGGCTTAAAAAGTCGACGGCGCCGGCGTTGCAGGCCAGGAGGTCGTTGCAGGCTCCCATGGGCCAGGGATTTTTAGCGTGCATGGAGCCTGTTTCTTCAAAGTTGCTGCCCTGGTGAAAATACTTGTTATTGAAAGACCTGATCCAGCGGACCGTGTTCTTAAAAACGGTGTCCTCGATTGAGCAAAAGCCGTACCAGGCAAGCAGCTGCAGACTGCCGGGCGGGTTGTCGTAAAGGATAAACCTGCCTTTGCCATCCACCGCCCAGGCAAACATAGTCCCAAAGGGGCCCTGGACAATGCAGTGGTCAAAAATGGCCTGTAAAAGTTCCCTGGACAGGATTGCAAAATCGCTTTTGTGGTTCCACAGCTCTTTTTCCTGCAGCTGGGACAGAAAATGGAAGGAACGTTGCAGCAGGGCGTTGTTGTAGGTCAGGTAAGGGTAAGTTACCGGATCATCAGAGGGACTGAGGAATGTGCTGTACAATCCAGACTGCGGGTCAAAGCGTTCGAAGGCTTTATCAACCAGGATATCCAACCCGTCCCGGATCACCTTTTCTTCCATGATCGAGCTGTCTTCACTGCGGTCCAGGTAATGCTTCAGGGCGATAAAATAAGCGGCCAGTTCGTCCAGTTCAAACCCGGGATAAAGTACGGTGCCGTTGATGTAATGGGCATGGTCACCGGCATTTTTAATATGGCGCCGGTAGACGTTAACCAGGAGATCCCTGGCCTGATCCTGGTCGACCATCATAACAGCTGGGAAGCTCCACAGGAAAGTGTCACGGCTCCAGAAGGCTGAGCTGACATAATAGCGGGGGCTGCGTGAAGTGACCGGGACCAGGTCTTCGCTGTCCAGCGAGCAGGCCAGCGAGTAAAAGTAGCAGAAAAAGAGGTTCCGGTTTAACAGCGGGCCCAGGGTTTCATTTTCAATGCTGACTTGCTTGCTCTTCAGCCACTGCTCGGTGTGCTCTTTTAAGGCCTTCATACCGTGCCTGCGCAGGTCGATGGAGGTAGTTCCCGCCCCGTCGGCATCAAGGTTTACGGCTCCATAAAGCCTGGTTTCATATTCCTGACCTGGTTCCAGGTAGAAACTGTTCTGGATGGAGAAGCTGCCTTCTTGGGGATCTGTATTCCATATTCCGGCCGGCTCCGCTGCCAGGGCCAGGGACGCCAGGGGCAATCCTGAAGAACCTTCCAGGATCAGGCTGCCGGTCCAGCGGTCATGCCTGATATCCCTGGAGCCACTGATGGGCCTGCGGTTAAATACGATATAGTTGAAGCTTTCCCAGGCAACCTGCCAGCCAAGGTTTACTGTCAGGGGTTTTTTGCCGGTATTGGTACACTTGAGCCGCCAGCAGAATCCCTTGAAACCGGGCGGGGCAAAAATTTCGCCTTCCACCGACCAGCTGCCGCTGTCATCTTTTAACCTGAATTCCGGAATCCAGTTAAGCTGGTAGTGCCATTCAAAACCACCGGACGTTTCCACCGGGGACTCATTAACGGAAATCACTGGTTCCACAAGCGGAGTTTGTTCGGTTCCTGAAAACTCCAGTAATCCCCGCTGGTCAAGGCGCAGGACATTTAATGACACAATTCCTGCCGCAGGGCTGATTTGCGGAAGGGATAAGTATTCATTGCCGGTCAGAAACAACTTTTCGGGATTGGTGATTTGATCTGGAACTGTTAGTAAAGCTTCCGGTTCGGGGTTGTGATCCATTCATTCTTCCTCCCTGTGAAGCATTCGGAGCATGATATGCCTGGTTAAAAACACTTAATACAAGTTCGCCTTAGTTTGGTTAAACCCTTTTTTAACCCGGCTTTTTGACCTGTTCCTTGTATGTTTCGGGCCCAGCTATGCAATAAATTGCTCCCGAATC
>Ga0207421_10000104_pt1 | contig 92630 bp, 71 predicted proteins | sample SodLakKL_010_SED_4_FD_187542 | JGI IMG/M metagenome (GOLD analysis project Ga0207421, IMG submission 187542) | Alkaline sediment microbial communities from Lake Tanatar, Kulunda Steppe, Russia - 8KL_010_SED (SPAdes) (version 2) | ecosystem: Environmental > Aquatic > Non-marine Saline and... | reverse complement strand
TTTAGTCCAGAATTTTACTTACTACGCCGGCACCTACGGTTCGGCCACCTTCACGGATGGCAAAACGAAGTCCTTCTTCCATGGCTACCGGCTGTATCAGGTTGACTTCCATGGCAACATTGTCGCCCGGCATGACCATCTCCACGCCTTCGGGAAGCTCACATACGCCCGTCACATCGGTCGTACGGAAATAGAACTGCGGGCGATAGCCCTTGAAAAACGGCGTGTGTCGTCCGCCCTCATCCTTGCTCAGCACATACACCTCGCAGGAAAACTTCTTGTGAGGGGTGATCGAGTTCGGCGCACAGATAACCATCCCGCGCTCCAGGTCGTCTTTGCCTATGCCGCGAAGCAGCAATCCGGCATTGTCTCCGGCCTGGCCTTCGTCAAGCATCCGGCGGAACATCTCGATACCCGTGATTACCGACTTCATCTTCTCCTCGCGGATACCCACAATGTCAACATCCTGGTTGAGCTTGACCACGCCACGCTCGATCCGGCCCGTAGCTACCGTGCCACGCCCGGTAATGGTGAATACGTCCTCAACCGGCATCAAAAACGGCTTGTCCACATCCCGCTCCGGCGTAGGTATCTTCTCATCCACGGCCGCCATCAGCTCAATGATCTGGTCTTCGGCCTTCTCCTCGCCGTTCAGGGCGTTCAGGGCCGATCCCTTCACTACAGCGGCATCGTCGCCGTCAAATTCATACTTGCTCAGCAATTCGCGAACCTCCAGCTCCACAAGCTCCAGAAGCTCCTCGTCATCAACAAGGTCAACCTTGTTCATGAATACCACCAGCTCCGGTACGCCTACCTGACGCGCCAGAAGAATGTGCTCACGCGTCTGCGGCATCGGTCCGTCGGTGGCCGCTACCACCAGAATCGCCCCGTCCATCTGGGCCGCTCCGGTAACCATGTTCTTGACATAGTCGGCGTGACCGGGGCAGTCTACGTGGGCATAGTGACGACTCTCGGTCTCGTACTCCACGTGTGCCGTGGCAATGGTAATACCGCGCTCGCGCTCCTCGGGGGCATTGTCAATGTCAGCAAAATCCTTGGCCACTCCGCCGTAGCGCTTGGCCATGGTCTTGGTGATCGCTGCGGTCAGGGTCGTCTTGCCGTGATCCACGTGTCCGATCGTTCCTACGTTTACGTGCGGCTTGGTCCGTTGAAATGTTTCTTTTGCCATAGCTAAGTGTATTGAGCTTTATAATTTATGCTTTTTCTTCAATTACTTCTTTTGCAATAGATTCGGGAACCGGAGCATATTTCTTGAACTCCATCGAGTAAACTGCCCTTCCCTGTGACAGTGACCGGAGATGCGTGGAGTAGCCGAACATTTCCGACAACGGAACTTCAGCATCAATTACCGATCCTTCTACCCTGTTTTCCATTTTTCCGATGACTCCTCTGCGCCCGTTCAGGTCACCGATAATATCACCCATGTACTCTTCCGGAGTGATTACTTCCACTTTCATTACCGGTTCAAGGAGTATCGGGGAGGCTTTTCGGGCAGCTGATTTAAATCCGAGTTTGGCGCACATTTCGAAACTGACAGCGTCAGAGTCGACATCGTGGTAAGATCCGTCAAAAACTCTGACTTTTACACCTTCAACGGTATAGTTTGCAAGCACGCCGCTCTCCATAGCCCCTTTGAAGCCTTTTTCTACTGAAGACATATATTCTCTGGGGATATTTCCTCCTACGACTTCATCAACAAACTCGAAGCCGGTGTTGTCTTCCAGTGGCATGATCTCGAATTCGATATCAGCGAATTTACCCTTACCACCGGTCTGCTTCTTGTAAATTTCGCGATGGGTAACCGGTTTGGTAATAGCTTCGCGGTAGGAAACCTGCGGCTGTCCGACGTTGGCTTCCACCTTGAATTCACGCTTCAGACGATCTACAATAACCTCCAGGTGAAGCTCACCCATACCGGCAATGGTTGTCTGGGCGGTTTCATCGTCTACATTGACCTTGAAGGTAGGATCTTCCTCAGCCAGCTTTGCCAGTCCTGTTGTCAGCTTGTCATTGTCCGCCTTTGTTTTGGGTTCAACAGCGAGTTTGATAACAGGCTCGGGGAAGACCATCTGCTCAAGAATGATGGGTGACTTTTCATCACAAAGTGTGTCACCGGTGTGCACGCTCTTGATTCCAACAACTGCACAGATATCACCGGCTCTGACCTCCTTAATGTCTTCTTTGGAATTGGCATGCATTTTCAGCAGCCGTCCGACACGTTCTTTCTTTCCTGTTGATGCATTCAGCACATATGAGCCTGCCGACAATTCGCCGGAATATACTCTGACGAAGGTCAGTTTTCCGACATACGGGTCGGTCATGATTTTGAACGCGAGAGCAGAGAAGGGTTCTTCAATACTGGTTTTGCGAACAAGCTTCTCACCGTTTCCTTTGGCGTCGGTACCTTCAATGCCATCAACATCCATCGGTGACGGCATATACTTGACAATGGAGTTCAGCAGTGTCTGAATCCCCTTGTTTTTAAAAGCAGAACCGCACAGTACAGGTGTAATGCTGAGATCGATGGTCGCTTTGCGGAAAGCAGCCTCAAGTTCCTCACCCGTAATCTCTTCTTCCATCAGGTACTTTTCCATGAGAGAGTCATCATAATCGGCTATTGATTCGATCATGATTTTGCGGAACTCATCCGCTTTTTCCTGAAGATCTTCCGGGATATCAATTTCCTCGAAGTTTTTGCCAAGAGTGGAGTCGTCCCAAATGAATGCTCGCATGCTCATCAGGTCAACAACACCGCGGAAGTTATCTTCCGAACCGATGGGTATCTGAAGCGGAACGGGAGTGGCCTTCAGGCGGGATTTCATTTGATCGATCACATTGTAAAAATCGGCGCCGGTTCTGTCCATTTTGTTGACAAAGGCCATTCTCGGAACACCGTACTTGTTTGCCTGGCGCCAGACTGTTTCGGACTGCGGCTGAACCGCACCCACGGCGCAGAATACAGCTACGGCACCGTCAAGCACACGAAGTGACCGCTCAACTTCAACGGTAAAATCCACGTGACCCGGGGTATCTATAATGTTGATACGGTGATCATCCCAGAAGCAGGTGGTTGCAGCTGAGGTAATGGTAATTCCTCTCTCCTTTTCCTGGTCCATAAAGTCCATGGTAGCGGCGCCATCATGCGTCTCACCGAGACGGTGGCTGATTCCGGTGTAAAACAGGATCCGCTCCGTTGCAGTTGTCTTACCGGCATCAATATGCGCCATGATACCAATATTGCGCGTTTTGCGGATTTGCTCCAGGACTTTCTTATTGCTTGTTGCTGTAGCTGACATGGTTCTTTATCGTAAACGTAATTTCTAAAATCGGAAATGGGCAAAAGCCTTGTTCGCTTCGGCCATTCGGTGAGTATCGTCTTTTTTACGGACGGCACCACCTTCATTATTGGCAGCATCCATAATCTCACGGGCAAGACGTGCAGACATGGACTTGTCATTGCGGGCTTTTGCGGACCTGATCAGCCAGCGCATGCTCAGCGCAGTGCTGCGGTCCGGCCGGACTTCAACCGGTACCTGATAGGTAGATCCGCCGACACGGCGGCTTTTAACCTCGATTACGGGAGCGGCATTGTTAAGGGCATCCTTGAAAACATCGATCCCCACCTTGCCTGTTTTTTCTTCAATGACCGAAAAAGCCTGCTTAAGGATCTTGCGGGCCGTCGATTTCTTGCCGTCCTTCATCAGACAGTTCACAAAAAGGGACACCGATTTGTCTGCAAAATCCGGATCGGGTTTAACTATTCTTTTTTCGGCACTTCTTCTTCGCATTGGTCAAATAACTAAAAAGTTAACATTACAGATCGTTATTGCTTGGGTCGCTTTGTTCCGTAGAGACTTCGCCGCTGACGCCGCTCATCAACACCTGCGGTGTCCAGTGCACCCCGTACAATGTGGTACCGGACACCCGGCAGATCCTTGACCCTGCCGCCCCGGATCAATACAATACTGTGCTCCTGCAGGTTGTGCCCCTCTCCGGGGATATACGCGGTCACCTCAATTCCGTTGGTGAGGCGAACACGGGCTACCTTGCGCAAAGCCGAATTCGGCTTCTTGGGCGTAGTTGTGTACACACGAGTGCAGACTCCTCGTCGCTGCGGACAGTCCTGTAGCGCAGGAGACGAAGTTTTCTTAGTTTTAAGCTTTCTGCCTTTACGGATTAACTGCTGTATCGTTGGCACGGTTCAATCGGTTTGATAAATGGATGTTAAAGAGTTTGCAAATATAGGGAATCATTACCACTCAATGCAAATACTAAAGACAATAATCATCCGGAATATCACGAATTGTTTCTCCGGCTGCCCACCAGGCCCCGCATGACAGCAATTTGGTACCCCAAAAAACAACAACTGATATATACCACTATACCAATTGAAGATTACCGAAATTCCTGGAATCAGTCCGGCCCGACAAAAAGCACTTGAAGAAACCGGGGTGCACACACCTATGGACCTGCTCAGGTTTTTCCCCAGAAACTACCTCGACCGCAGAACAGTGCTGCCTGTTGCAAATCTGAAAGGCATCGGTGAAAAAGTCACTGTGATGGGCCGGATAGTCGAGACAACCGAAAGCGGCTTCGGCAGAAAGAAAAGATTTGAGGCAATTCTTCAGGATGAATCCGGGCGCATAAAGGGAGTCTGGTTCAAGGGTATATCCTATTTCAGAAAATCTGTTAAAAAGGGGCAGTTCTATGCCTTTTTTGGTACCGTCAAGCGTTATGGCCGTTTTCTTTCCATGGCTCACCCTGAAACCGAGCAGCTCTCGGTCAACGAGGATACTTCCGGACAATCTTTTACCGGCATCATGCCGGTTTATCCCGGGAATAAGTTTTTTAAAAATACCTATATCACATCAGGCCTCCTCAGAAAATGGGCACTTGCAGCACTTGAGCGGCTGAAGCCCGGAGAGTTCCTGCCACCCGGAATGCTCCGCAAACTGGGATACCCTGAAAGATCTGTCGCCTTCCGCCATATTCACTCTCCCGAAACCCCTGAACAGCACTCCATTGCTCTGGAACGGTTCAAGTTTGAAGAACTTTTCCTGTTTGAACTCAGTGTGGTCACTCTGAAAAAAGAGGTATTTGACAAGGCATTGGGCCCCGTGATGTCAGAATCCAGGCCGTTCACCAGTCGCTTTTTCAATCAAGTGCTCCCTTTTGAACTGACGGACGGACAAAAAAAAGCACTGGGTGACGTAAAAAGGGATATCCGGTCAGGCAATCAGATGAACCGCCTGCTGCAGGGCGATGTCGGATCCGGGAAGACGGTCGTTGCCATCGGAGCGCTTCTCATGGCCGTTGACAGCGGTTACCAGGCTGTGATGATGGCGCCAACGGAAATTCTCGCAGAACAGCACTACCACTCATTGTCCGAATGGCTGCAGCCGCTGGGTATAACCATTCGTCTGCTTACGGGAAATCAGAAAAAAGCACTTCGCTACGACATCCAGTCGGACATCAGCGGAGGAACAGCGCATATCGTTGTCGGTACGCATGCCATTATCCAGGAGAATATCCGTTTCCACAGACTCGGCATGGCTGTCATCGACGAACAGCACCGCTTCGGCGTATCCCAGCGCGCACAATTGCGGGAAAAAGGTGAAAACCCTCACATCCTGGTCATGTCTGCAACCCCCATCCCCCGCTCCCTTGCCATGACACTGTACAGCGATCTCGATCTTTCGGTCATCCGGGATCTGCCTCCCGGCCGGAAGCCGGTAAAAACGCGGGTCGTTTCTGAAAAGAACCGTAAGAAAGTACATGATTTTCTGAAAGAGCAGCTCGGTGACGGCGGGCAGGTTTATATCGTGTATCCGCTTATCGAAGAGTCGGAAGCCATGGATTTGAAAAATGCCACTGAAGGCTACGATCAGATCCGGGTGGAGTTTCCCGGCAGCAGGGCCGGCTTGCTCCACGGACGCATGTCAGCAGATGAGAAAGAGCAGGTGATGCGTGATTTCAAGGAAAACAGGATTCAGATCCTGGTATCAACCACGGTCATCGAAGTTGGGGTTAATGTCCCGAATGCTTCGGTCATGGTCGTGGAGCATTCCGAGAGGTTCGGATTATCGCAGCTGCACCAGCTCCGCGGACGGATTGGACGCGGGGCCAGGCAAAGCTACTGTCTGCTGATGACCGATGTCAAACAAAGCAAGGAAGCCAGAAGCCGCCTGGGTACGATGGAGGAGACCACTGACGGGTTCAAAATTGCCGAAGCCGATCTCAAGCTTCGCGGGCCGGGCGACTTCCTGGGGACCCGGCAAAGCGGTCTGCCGGAATTCAGGCATGCGGATATCCTCACGGATCAGTATTTGCTTGAACAGGCCAAAAACATGGCGTTTGAACTGCTGGAGCAGGACCCCGAACTGGATCACCCTGAATTATCCGCTTTGAAAAAAGCATTTCTGCCTTACCTTGAAAAGAAAAAAAAGTTTTTCCAGATGAGTTGAAATGTTTGGGAGGCATCCCAATGTTACTACAGACGTCATGCAGTATCTCCCTGAAGTTTGTACATGATCCAACTACAAGTACCCGATGCAAAATGTTCGTGAAACAATAACAGAGGTCGTTCAGGCAGTCATACCTGTTACGGTGATTGTGATTATCCTGCAGTTCACCATCATATGGCTGCCCATGGAAGACTTTCTGCAGTTCATCGTTGGGGCAGTGATGGTTTCAGCAGGATTGATCTTCTTTCTGCTGGGGGTGCATATCGGGCTGCTTCCCATCGGGGAGATGATCGGATCCGCTCTGCCTCAGATCGGAAAGGTATGGATAATCATATTGATAAGTTTTTTACTTGGATTTGTGGTAACCGTCGCTGAACCTGATGTACGCGTTCTTGCAAATTATGTTGATACCGTTTCGGACGGTGAGGTAAACCGCCATCTGCTGATCTACACCGTTGCCCTTGGACTGGCGATATTTGTGGGACTTGCAATCATGCGTATCATATTTGACATCCCGATAAAGTACCTGCTCATGGGGGGATATCTGTTGATTTTTATTCTGGCCATATTCGTACCTGAGCAATTTATTTCCATTTCATTTGATGCCGGTGGTGTCACTACGGGTCCCCTTGCGGTACCCTTTATCCTTGCCTACGGGATTGGTGTGGCTGCGGTGCTTGGGGGAAGAAAAACTACGGACAATGGTTTTGGCCTTGTGGCACTGGCATCCATCGGACCGGTACTGGCAGTGCTGATACTCGGAATCATATACGGCTGATAAAATGAATATCACCATATTCAGCGGATTTACGGATGTTATTGTAGAAGTGGTCTTTGCCCTTGTACCGCTTGTAATATTTTTTCTGATAGCCCAGTTTACATTTCTGCATCTGCCGCTGAAAAAGGTTACCGATATTATCAAAGGAATCGTACTGGCTTTTATCGGCCTGACACTGTTTCTCCAGGGAGTTCATGTCGGATTTGAACCCGCAGGTACGATGATGGGTGAAGTGCTGGGCTCGAAAAATGCCCGCTGGGTGCTGGTCCCCATAGGCTTTTTACTGGGGTTTGTAGCTACCATTGCGGAACCGGCAATCCGGATCCTGAATCATGAGGTGGATAAAGTATCTGGCGGGTATATCCCGAAAAAAGTTTTGCTGTACACATTATGTATCGGAGTAGGGTTGTCTATCGCACTTGCCATGCTGCGTCTGCTGATCGGCATACCGATCATCTGGCTGATTCTGCCCGGTTATGCAATAGCTCTGACCATGATGCACTTTACCTCACCTACGTTTACTTCTGTTGCATTTGATGCCGGCGGTGTCGCAACAGGACCGATGACTGTTACGTTTATAATGGCGGTAGCACTTGGAGTTGGAGAAGTGCTGCCCGATCGTGACCCGATGACGGACAGTTTCGGAATGATTGCTTTGGTTGCCCTGGCGCCGATAATTTCCGTTCTTACCCTTGGGCTTCTTTACGCATGGAAAGAAAAAAGAGATGATTGACCTTCTTAAGCACTGCCAAAAGCTAATTATCAGCATAGTCAACCGTGACAAAACCTCGGTTGTGGTGAAGGCCTCCAAGCGAAAACGGGCAGAGGGGGCTACCATCATTCACGGCCAGGGCGCCGGAATAGAAAAGTGTAAAACTTTTTGGGGCATCCCCCTGGAGCCGGAGAAAGATGTGATTTTTACTGTCGTTTCCGATGAACACGCCGAGGAGGTTCTGGGCATCATCAGCAAAAGTGTAAAAATGGGCAAGTCGGGAAACGGCGTTGCTTTTATACTGGATATTACCAGTTTTACCGGAGCTGTTCACTTGCACAAGAAAAAAGACAAACCTACTGATCAACCACTCAAATCGATGGATGAAACTGCACAATTCGAGCTCATAGTCTCAATCGTCAACAAAGGCTTTTGCGAGGAAATCATCACTGCAGCCCGCAAAGCCGGCGCTGCCGGCGGAACCATCATGACCGGCAGAGGCACTGGCATTCATGAACACGGAAAGTTGTTCTCTTTCAATATTGAACCTGAAAAAGAGGTTGTCCTGATACTTGTCCCTCAAAAAATCACCGACAAGGTACTGGAATCCATTGTTAAAACCGGTGAACTGGACAAGCCCGGCAAGGGAATTGCATTTGTGCTGAATGTAGAGAAAGTGCTGGGCATCAATCACCTCCTTGATGAGATGCTGCATAAGGACAAGGAAGAAAAAAACGGAAGCAGTTGATAAATGGTGTTTAAAAATACACCCTGTAAAGCATTTTCACGTTTCGCCCGGGCTCAGGCATGACTGACTTGATCCGGGAAAGGTGATTTCGGTACTCTGAGTTGGCCAGGTTTTCCACAGTAAAAGAAAATGTATGCAATGCCCCTGCTCTGCTGAAATGGTACTGAGCATACAAGTCAAAAACAGCATACTCATCAGTGGGCTCTTCAAATTCGTCCGTCCGTGATTGCCGTGTTGCCAGCCTTGCGGCACCGCCGATTTTCAGTGAACCCAGGCTGTATTCCAGATACAGCCGGCTGTTCAGGGGCGGCATCAGAGGCACCGCATTTTCACGTTCTTCTGTAACCAGAAAAGGAAACGATTCACCATCGTCAATAAAATCTCCTCTGACATAACTGACCGTACCTCCGGTTGTTAAACTGCGGTTCAGCAGCAACTCGTAATTCAGCTCGGCCCCGGTCATCAGAACTTTGTTTTCCGTATACTGAAATACATTCAGATCATCGCGTCGGGGACTTTGTTCCCCCGTGTCCTGGGGAAATATGTAGTTGTCCATCTGATTTCGGTAAATTGCCATGCTGGCACGCATCCGCTCTCTGTTCCATCGCACGAACACCTCACTTCCCCAGCCTTTTTCCCTGGTAAGTGCAGGATTACCGATCTCGTATGAAAAATTCGCCAGATGCGGACCTTCCGAATAGAGTTCTTCAATGATAGGGGAACGATGCGTTCTGGTGATCGTAGAACCCAGTTTCAGGTTGGAAGTGATATTCCATGAGCCCATGACAGACCCGGATGCGCCATGAAATTCCCTGCTGGTTATGTCATGGTCAAGAAAGATGGATTCTGCCTCTTCAGGCGACAAGTGCCTGTAGTCATACCGCAGTGCAATCTGCAGGTTGAAGGACCGGAAATCCCGCTCCTGAAACAGGTATCCGGCTACGGAACGCTCTATGGTTTCCGGAGTAAAGGTCATGCCCCCCGATGCGTAATCACGATGTTCCGCCCAAACTCCAACCAACCCTTTTTCAAAAAACAGCATGTTACGATGGTGCAGATCCATGCGGATGTTATTGGTCAGCACTCCGAATTCCGCACCAACCGGCTGCGGAATATCCGGGTCATCCGGCTTTTCAAGTTCCCTGTGGAAGTAGTAGGAGTAATTCCATCTCACATCCAGTCTTCTGGCCCAGCTGTCCGAAAAATTAAACCGCGCTCTTCCGTCAAGATACCGGCGGAACATCTCAATGTCGACTCCGTTTGGATGTGCTTCGGCAATTCCCTCTCCCCCGGGCACACCATATTTTGAATCAAGAATATTGCCGGAAAATCCGATAACACCCCAGTCGTCGATGTAGCTCAGCCCCAGCGACGCATTGAGCGTGGTAATATCGGTATTGACAAGGGAACCTGCAGGGGTATCCATATCGGACGTGTGCCGCCCCGAAAAATCAAACCTGAATGCCATACGGTCGGTGAAAGACAAGCTCCGGCCGGAAAACGGCAGGCTGGTGTCTACCGGTCCAAAAGCCCGAAAGCCGCCTGACATTCCCCTGTTGACGGATTCTCCCTGCAGACTACCGCTCCAGTGGATATGATCGGGATGATCAAACGGAATCTGACCTCTACGCACATTGATGACGCCGCCCATGGTATTGGAGCCATGAACTATCGCAGACGGACCGCGAATCAGTTCGATGTGCTCGGCGGTCATCGGGTCGATCGAAAGCGCATGGTCGGATGCAGTGGCGGACAAATCTCCGGTCCTGCCGCCATCCTCAAGTATTAAAAGGCGGTCACCACCAAGGCCACGCAACACGGGTCTGGCAGGTGCAGGTCCCATTGACCGCTGCGCCATGCCGGGTTCATCTTCAAGTGTCTCTGCAAGTGTACGGCCCAGCTGCTGACGCAGATGGCGGCCGGTGACGGTTCGTTCGACATATGTGGTGATATCATCCTCCTCTGCAGCATGCCTGGCCACAATTTCCACTTCCGACGACCGAAAAACAGACGGGCGCATTGAAACTGAAACCCGGGTGGTGTCATCCCTTGTGATCGTTACATTTTTGGATGTGGACTCGTATCCGACGTGCTGAAACCGGATTCTGTACTCACCTTCGGGAATATTCCGGATGATGAAATCTCCCTCATCATGGCTGACGCTTCCCCGGTCGAGATCGGGAATATAGACGGAGGCAAGCACGACGGGGTCCCCGGTTTCGCTGTCATGGACATATCCTTTCAGGATTCCCGCGTCAGACACTGCCGAACCGGCACTACCTGCAGAATGGTCCTCTGTCATACCGGAAGCAAACCCGGCATGAACTGCAATAAACAGAAAAAATGCGGAGGTAATCAGCGTGCGGGAAAAAACAGCAGTACTCATGGTTGGCATCGGGAAGGAAAATCCACTATGACTCCAGATCAAAATAAACAGGAAGCGGTATCGGGGTCATGTCGGTATGATCAAGGTGAAACAGATTGATTCGCATATCGGCCCGTCCGTGATGCCTTGCTTCCATTTTGAATACCCAGGTTTGTCCGTCCGTCTTGTCATAAACGGCCTGGAAAGGGCGGTCTTCCGGAGAGAGGCGTGTGTTACGGCTGCCGGCCTCAAAATATTCAAATTCAAGATACCATTCACCGTCGGGATTTCTTTCACCGTCAGCATAATACTCCGGCAGAGAAATCCGATCCCGGTTCTCATCCAGATAATGCACTTTCATCTGTGGCGTATGACCTGTTTCAGGGTCAAGATCTGCTTCGCGGAATACAACTTTGCCGCCAACAGCTATTTCTTCATCAAGGACGATATTATCTTCGAATACACCATCCGGATCGAATTCATACTGACGAAGGAAATAGGATACCAGCACATCGCCGTCCATTTCCAATTCAAAACCAACTGCCGGCGCATGGTCTCCGCCTTCAGAGTCCACAGGATTGTCCTCACAGCCCTGCAATGACAATGTCACCAGCAAGGCTGAGAAGGTAATGATTATAAGTGATTTCAGTTTACTCATATTAACAGAAAACTATTCAGAACTGCTTTTATTTTGAGGTTGTTTTTGCGGGTTCTGATTTAGCGGATACGAAAATGGCGTTCATGCGGATAACGGCCTTCCTCAATGCCTTCATACTCATCATCGACATAAATCATGAGCGGGGCACTGGCTTCAAAGACCTGCTCTTCGGCAACATTGCATTCACGTTCTGTGCGTTGCGGGTCGTTGGGATCATCGGAAAATCCCAAACTTACGATATCAGCAACATCTTCACACCGGTAAACGCTGAAGACGATGCCGGTTTCACCCGGCTGATCTGCCCGGATGTGAAATCCCCACGAGCCGTCACCACCATGCTGCTCGATATTGGCTTTACGGTCCTCTACCGGGTCAACCCAATCGTATTCAAGCCGATATTGACCGTCCGGATTTATCTCGCCTTCGCTGTCCCGTTCTTCCGGATAGGGAATATGATTACCCTGGGCATCATGAAACCGTATTTGCACCACTGGTGAGTAGTACCGGGGGCTGTCCGGACGGGTTTCCCTGGTGTCCACCAGATTACCGCCCTCATGTACCATACTGAGCATGACCCTGTTATTGTACTCATACTCAGGGGTTACACCCTCAGGATTGTATGTATAACTGCCATCTTCATAAATCACAAAATCGACACCGTCAATCTGTATAGAAAACCCTGCCGGTTCCGGATACATCGGATCATCATTATCGTTGTCATCGCAGGACGAAACTATAAAAGCAATGCCGAACAGGAACATAAACAATCGGGAAGTTTTGAAAAAAGTCATAAACAATCGGGAAGTTTTGAAAAAAGTCATAGTGCCTTTAATTAAGTTTTTTTTTTACTTTTTCGCAGGCCCAGCTGGCCCGGAACAACGAATAAATGCAATTTACTTGCATTTGGACACAAATGCAAGATTGTTGCATGTAAAAACTTGCACCCTCTTTTAACGGATAAAAAACAAGAGTAAAAGAGTGCCCTGCCGGTTTAATCCGATTGCACCTGTAATCATCCCCGATTCACGCTTTCCGGCACTGAGTCAGTCCTTCTTCGGGAGGGATGGTTTTCCTGCAGGCTCCGTAATCAGTTCGGAGTTGCCTGAAAGGATGTCAACCGGAAGCGGACTGGTAGCAGAACCGGCATAAACGGAAACGTGCGGGAATGGTATTTCGATGCCCTCTTTGTCGAAGCGTTCCTTTATACCCATATTCAGACCATTTCGCAATTTGAGGAAGTTTTCCCTGGTTGTCCATGCGACAAAGAGCAAATCAATTGAAGAATTGCCGAACTGGTCAAAAATCAGCAGAGGAGGCGGTTCCTCCAGGGAGTATGGCAGTTTTTTTGCTACATCAAAAAGAACCTCACTGACCCGGTTCAGGTCTTCCTTGTACGCGACGGATATGCGGCAGTCAACTCTGCGGATGGGAAACCGGGTTAAATTGATGAATTCCGATTTGACCATGGACTCATTGGGTACGCGCAGATACCGGTTGTCAAACATTCTGATTTTAACTGAAAGGGTATCAATGGAAAGTACGATACCGACATTTCCGCTCACACTGACAACATCACCAACCTGGAAAGATTTTTCCGCAAGCAAAAAGACACCGCTTATGACGTTGGAAACGCTGGTCTGGGAAGCAAATCCGATTGCGATACCCAGAATGCCGGCAGCCCCGAGCAATGGTGCAAGTCCGAAGCCAATTTCGTGGAGTACAGTAATGACCAGAAGTGTGGTTCCCGTGTAAAAAAACAATTTGCCTGCCAGCATACCATAGTGCGGCGTATAGTTACCGGAGACATATCTGACGATTGCACGTCTGACCAGTGCGAGCAATGGAAAACCGGCAATCAGAATAACGGCTATTCTGATCAGCTGAAATAGCCGGTCTTCGGTAATATAACTTTCAAAAAGACCCCATAATGTTTCCATGCGCTATGTACCCTTGTTAATGGTTTCCATCAAAATCCGGGAAAATGCAGCTCTTTGAGCAGTTTAAATGTCCTTGTAGCAACCGTTGATTTAACCGTTTCTCTCGGAGATGTGATTATAGCTCCGCCTCCGGCCTCCGGCGGAATGGTGCCGGTCGTTTTGACATCACTGTTAATCTCTCTGCCGTTATACATTACGGATGTTTCATCAGCCCAGAGAACCCCGTCATTTATGTAAACCGACAACCGTTCTACACGAAGACAGAGCTTTTCAAACCGCAGATCTTCATCGCTTTTGTTCTCGATTTGAACGGGGCAAATAACCATATGCGGTTCATACATTTCCTGCACAAGCTTTCTTCTTGCTGTTGTTGACAAGGCATATGACAATTCACCTTCGGTAAAAATCCCGAACCATGTCTCCGAAAGTATTACAGTGGGAATTTCTGCAAGCACCAGATCCGGTTTGTCAGCAGGAACAATCCGTACGAAAGCGGGGATACGCGTATAGATTCTGGCTCCGGAATTTTTGAGAATACGGTAATGAAATTCACTGTCAGCAACTACGGGGCGATCGGGAAATACCGGCGTCAGGCTGAATGTGCTGAATTCTTCAGGAAGCGCCAGCCGGTTCCAGTCCGGCTTTTCCGGCAATGGGAGCGGATCGCCGTCGTTCTTGTCATCGCGGGCGCTGCCAATCCAAAGCTCATTGAGCACTTTTTTCAGATAGACGGTAAGCGGGCCGATACGGTGAGCCGAGATCTCATCATCTTTTAAGATTATCTCACTCCAGGGGTTTCCACTCATAATGGTCGGATTAGAATTTGGAAGTGTTTATGTTAGTGCATTAACAGATAATCGGCAAGTTGCAATTCATTCATAACCAAAGTCTTCTTTCCGGATATCGCATAACCGGCTCTGCAATATTCCTTTTAGGTGTGTACATATTGCCTTTTGAATGTTACATTTCAGTACAGGAAGCATTACCATCAACTATGATATGGGGGAGCTGTCATGAAACATATTAAAATACTGGTTCCGGTAGATTTTTCTGAACTGAGTGAGCATGCACTCAAAGCAGCAGCGCTTTATGCCCGGACTTTCGATGGGACGGTAACACCATTTCATGCCTATATACCTGTCACTGATCTTGATGGTTTTTATTATGTGGGTTCAGGTATCACTCCCCATGAAAAATACGGTCAGATCGAAAATGTTCTGCGTCAGCGCCTAAATGAAACGGCCTTGAAATATGTGACTGATGAGTTTCTGAATGAACCGCTTCTGGATGTTGGCAATCCTGCCCGTGCAATTACATACAATGCAAAGGACTTTGACCTGGTCATCATGAGTACACACGGCCGCACCGGTTTCAGCAGGTTTGTCATGGGTTCGGTGACTGAAAAGGTGCTGCGCATGTGCAACAAACCGATGATTACCGTCACGGACAAATCGGAGATGGGTGATCTTGCCTCTATACTTCTGACTACGGATTTCTCGGAAAACTCCTATCAAGTCTTTCCTTTTGCCCTCAGCCTGGCTGAGAAAACCGGCGGCAAAATTGATCTGGTCCATATTGTGAGTATAGAACAGTTTTTTGATGCCAAGGCTGCTGAGAAAACAGCAAGCGAGCGGGAGCAGCAAATTAATGACCTTGCCGACAAGCATTTCAAGGATATCCGGGACCAGGTAACTCCCCGTGTAATCTCCGGAAACCGCAAGCCGCAGGCTGAAATTTGCAAACTTGCAAAGGAAAAGAATTATAATCTGATCTTCATGTCATCTGTTGGAAGAAGCGGTCTGGAATACCTGATGATGGGAAGCACAGCATCATATGTGGTTCGCACAGTCGACAATGCGGTCTTTACCGTGAATCCTCAGGGAATCAGTGCCGAAAAAGCCAAAAAGATTCACTTTGATTACCGAAATCTTTAAATCAGAATGTTTCTCAGAAGCGGAGATTAATTCCGACCGTTGCATGAAAACGGTCGACTTCCTGATCGGCCGTTTCAATAAAAGTCACAGGTGCTCCGAAGTCATCTTCGATGATTCCGGTTTCTTCATCCACAAAGTACAGGTCTTCTGTAGTTTCCCAGAGTCCGTACTGCAGGGCAATATCAATTGACATGCCCTGGTTGACTCCTATTCCCAGTCCGGCACTGATATACTGGCGGTCGTTTTCTGCAATATAGCCGACAGGGTTGCTCAGGAGCGACCAGCCCAGGCGCGGCTGAATGCCTTGAATCCCGGTAAATGTAACTCCTGCGCTGAAGTTCCAGACATCTTTGAAGTTCTCGCTGATGAAATTGTTTTCTTCAATCTGGGTTTCTCTTTCTTCTGAGTCAAAATCCCTGAGTCTGATACTGCTGAAGTTCACCCGTTCTGCGGAAAAGGAAAGATCGGCCAGAGGAAGGTTTTTGGTGGCAGCACCCACTTTGATCCGCGCCGGAGAGGTTGCGCTGTACGAAAATTCACCGTTGATTTCATCACTCAACTGCGGTCCAAACGTGTTATCATCCTCATCGACAATGACCTGACCGTCCAGTGTAACAACATCCTGAAAGCGTGTCTGAACAAATGCATCAAATGTTTCCTCTACATTCCATCGTGTTGCAGTAGTATAGCTTCCTCCGATATCCAGAAAGCCCAGACCCGTATACAGCAAACCAAGCCGGGCATTCAGACCTACGGCATCTACATTGATTTTCTCCTCAAAAAAGACCCGGTCAATATTGTAGGTTCCTGAGTTCTGCTCACCGGTATAGACTCTCTGTCCGGACCTGTCCCGGGGAGTGTCTTCAATGAAAACCTGTTCAAATTCACTCCTGGACACCGGAATACCCACTGTCAGGCCAAGAAAGAAGTCCTCCTGAAATTCTGTTGCCATGAAGAGGCTGTACTCACCAGCCTGACCACGGCGTGTTGTTTCTGCAAATTGATCAACACCCTGAAAACCGCCAAATTCAAAAACAGATTCCAGCTGATTGTTATGATCATCAATAGCAAATGTATTGAAAGCTATGTCGCTTGTGTAGTCGGTCAGAAACTGATATGTACGTGACGTAAAATCGTTGAAAGCATCTATGGTAAATGCCGAATTGTAATCCGCTGTCTGTACATAACCACCTCCGAATACCAGACTTCCCACTTCGGTCGGAACATTGTACGAAAATCCTATATGAGTTATACCGGTCTGATTGTCATCAAATGTGCTCTGCTCTCCAAGATATGTCGACTGCTGCTCGATATTTCTGACTCCGAGTCCGACAGAGAAATTACTTTCCGGAAATTTGGCAGCAACGGCCGGATTATTAAGGTAAGAGCCAAATCCCTGGAGTTGAGAAACTGATGAGCTGCCCAGGGCGATGCTGTGAGCATCCTGACCTGGCATCTGCTTCGAGAGCCGCAATGCATCCATGCTGTATTGCGCCTGAATGCCGGTCAGTCCTGAAAAGGATATGATCAGCATGGTAATGATTAATCTGAGAGCGGGGCCTTGATTTTTCATAGATAGTGAATTTTCAATATGGTTCTGTAGATGACAAAACGAACTGCGTGCCATAAATGATATCCCTGTAAAAAAAGCGCGGCACAGTTGCTGATTTGAGGCAATGTCCGCGCTTTAGAAATGATTCTTCTGCATCAGATTTACGATGCTATTGAAAAAAGTAATGTCAGTCGTTTCTGTTACGTGAAGTACTTCCGCTGCTGCTCCGGCTGGAGGAACTGCTCCGGCTGACTGAACCGCTGCTTCTGTTTGACGAACTGCTTCGACTTACGGAGCCACTGCTTCTGCTGGAAGAGCTGCTCCGGCTGACCGAGCCACTGCTTCTGCTCGAAGAGCTGCTCCGGCTGACCGAGCCACTGCTTCTGCTCGAAGAACTGCTCCGGCTGACCGAACCGCTGCTTCGGCTGGAGGAACTGCTGCGATTAACCGTGCCGCTGCTTCGGCTTGTGGAGCTGCTGCGGTTAACCGTGCCGCTGCTTCGGCTTGTTGCAGTGCTGGACCGGGTGACCGTAGTTCCGCGTTCACTTCTGACATTGGAGGATCCGCTGGTTGACCTGGTGACATTGCTGCTCCGGGTTACATTCGAAGTACCTGTACGGTTCACTGTTGACCGTGTTGCAGATGAACTTCTGGTAACAGATGCTCTGGAGGCATCTCTGGCTACAGCATTGGCTCTTGTACCCGTAACGCTGGTTCCCCGGGAGGTGTAAACTCTGCTGCTCGATACACCGGTTATGTTGCGGTAATTATAGGTAATAAAGTAGTTGGGTCCGTAATAGACACCCGGGCCCCATCCGTATGCCGGGTAACGATGATATCTGCCGGGACCATACCAGCTGTAATGATAATGAGCAGGACCGTACCATCCATGATGGGCCCATGCCCAGCTGTCATAGAAATAGCTGTGTCTGAATGCATGCGGATGATATCCATAGTGATAGGAAAACCCGAAACTTACTCTGCTGGCAGGCCTGTGTGCCGGATGGTGATAACCTAATCCGTATCTGGATGACCAGCGATACCGGTCAAAGTCACGATAGTACAGGTCAATGTCATGCAAGGCATCTTCATAACCCATATCATAAAGATCCTGGTCGCTAATGGGTTTTTCCCGTTGTTCCTCATATCTGTCCGTATGGGCGCGGGAAGGGCGCTCATCTACTACCTGGACCTGGGTATAGCATCCGGTCAGCAAAAAGGCAGCTGCGAGCATTGCTATGGGTATGTTGTTAATTCGTGCCATGATGGCCTCCTTGAATTGTCTGCCTGTGTAGCGGTGTCTGCTTATAAAACTTTTATTTTGTCTGGATTCGTTCCTGATCCTGCTGCCAGTGCTATTTATTGTAATTACACATGAGAGTCTGCCTGTACCTAATATACCATTATTTATGGATTTTTGGTTCTCTTCTACATCTTTTTACGATTCAGCCCGTAAAAAGTTCATTAATTATTCGCGGAATAGGACAGTGACTTAAGTATGTTATGCCTGCTCAGAATATATTATTGCAGCTCACCCAGCAGGTTAGCCGAGATATACCCGTAGTGCCAGACTTCTGTTGTGATGTCGCAGTTTTCTGAGTGCTTTTTCTTTTATCTGACGCACGCGTTCTCTTGTCAGGTCAAATCGTTCTCCGATCTCTTCAAGAGTCAGCGAATGTTCGCGGCCGATCCCGAAATACAGGCGTATAACTTCGGCTTCCCTTTTGGAAAGTTTTGACAATGCCCGCTCAATTTCCACTTTCAGGGATTCACCCATCAAATCATTATCAGGGTCGGGTGTTTCTTCGTTTTCGAGAACATCCAGCAGCCTGTTGTCTTCACCCTGGGCAAACGGGGCGTCAACGGACAGGTGCCGGCCTGAAATTTTCAACGTATCAGAAACTTCGGAAACGGTCATTTCCAGACTTTCAGCCAGTTCGGCAGCAGACGGGATCCGCTCATATTCCTGTTCCAGCTTGGACAACTCTTTACCGATTTTGTTAAGCGCACCCACTCTGTTGAGCGGCAGCCTGACAATCCGGCTCTGCTCGGCGAGTGCCTGAAGAATTGACTGGCGAATCCACCATACCGCATACGATATGAACTTGAACCCCCGGGTTTCGTCAAATCTTTTGGCAGCCTTGATCAGGCCGAGATTGCCTTCATTGATGAGGTCACCAAGCGACAGCCCCTGGTTCTGATACTGTTTGGCAACGGAAACAACAAATCGCAGGTTTGCCTTGGTCAACCTTTCAAGGGCCTGCTGGTCACCCGCCTGAATCTTTTTCGCCAATTCAACTTCTTCATCAGGAGTGATAAGATTCACCTTGCCAATCTCCTGCAAATAGCGATCGAGTGATTGGGATTCTCTTGTTGAAATTCCGCTGGGACTTGGATTTTTGGGTTCTTTTTTCTTCTTAGCCACTTGAAAAACTGGTTTGGTTTACGTTCATATTACTATTACGCTGTACAGATCATACCGGTTGCATCAATATACAATCTTTATGATCAGATTTCTGCCCGATCTGAAAACGGGAAATACATGCTCCGGGCACGCAAATACAACTTCAGGTCTGAAGGAATGATATGATTGCTCTTTCTCACAAAAAAACGAATCAAATTTACGGATGTTATCTGTCAAATGCGGCAACCGGGTAAATATTTTAAATATGCTGCTTATTTAGAAAGGATTTACCCGGAAACGGATTTTCAAGGCCATAGAAATCACAAACGGAGACTGCGATGTCTGAAAAACTATTCCGGATTGGCAGCTCCATAGTTGTTGCTTTATTTCCCGGATATATCAGCAGGGGTGTGAATTCCCGCGAATGGTCCGTACTGGGCATCGCCGGATCGTTTCCATGATCCCCTGTTATGATAAGCAGATCATCCGGTTTAAGCTTTTTAAGTATACGCGGAACTTCCCTGTCGATTTCCTCGAGAGCTTGCGCAAAACCTTCGATGTCATTACGGTGTCCAAAGTTTTGATCCGTTTCAATAAGATTTACAAAAACGAATCCCCGGTTGTTCAGTTCCATCACTTCAAGCAGTAGCTCAATTCCTTCAGCATTGCTTTTGGTTCTTCGGGAGTGATCAAAACCGCATTCAGCAAACAGGTCGATCACTTTTCCAACGGACCATGTCTCAATCCCCTTTTCCTGCAGATAGCCGGGCAGAAACGGTTCGAAAGGTTTCAGCGAATAGTCATGCCGCTGGTCAGACAAACGCCTGAATGAACCCGGTTTGCCGGCAAAGGGTCTTGCAATCACCCGTCCTACAGCATGTTCATCCACCATTACCTTTTTCCGAGCTATTTCACACCAATCATAGAGGGTTTCGAGCGGAACCGTATCAACATCGCATGCTATTTGAAACACACTGTCAGCCGATGTATAGACAATGGGAAGTCCGGTTTTCTGATGCTCTTCTCCGTACTCCTCAATAACTGCAGTTCCGGAAGCCGGTTTATTTGCAAGTACACCACCAAGACCTGTAAGTGAGCAGAAATTTTCAATCACATCATCCGGAAACCCGTTTTCATAGGTTGGAAATGGTCTTTCAAGCTGAAGTCCGGCGATCTCCCAGTGTCCGGTAGTGGAATCTTTACCGGAAGACGCCTCCCTCATCTTACCGAATGCAGCAAGCGGTTCCCAGACCGGGGCCACTGTATCGAGGGGGATAATATTCCCCAAACCCATTCGCTCAAATTCCGGCAATCGACATCTGCTCCGGGCAACAACATGGCCCAGGGTATTGCTTCCGGCATCACCATATAAATGCGCATCCTCCTGTGCACCAACTCCCAGACCATCGATAATAATCAGGTAACAGCTTCCCATGTCATACCTCCGAAAGAAATTTTTGCTGCTTAACAGCCTCATTCATGGCCTTTCTGGAGTTTTGAATGGCCGATTCGGGATCCATCCCGCGTTTTAATTCCGTGAATCCTGTCCGCAGCAGTATTTCAATTTTCTGATCATCCGCAAAGCTCACCGGATGCTGAAACTCTTTCTGAACTGCCTGTATCCATGAGTCAAAAGCCGACTCATCCGTTGACTGAAGAATGAACGAATACACATAATCACTGTATTCGCCGATAATGCCGGAACAGCCGAATTTTTGCGGCCTGGCAGCAGAAAGCACCATTTTTTGCAGTTGCAGCAAATCATCCGGCCGATACCTTGTTCTCAGGGTGGAAATATTGCTGATGGCAAACATCCCCACCCAGGTTTTCATGGGCACATCATAATTATCCTGGTGTTTCCTGATGACATTCAGGGCGCCTTTGTACAAATCGGATGTGTAGCAGGAAATTTTATTTGCAAATACATCTTCTTCGACACCAAGATCAGGAAACAATGCTTCCAGTTTTAAACCGGCAACCCGGCAAAGATTGGTGATTTTGTGTTTAACAGCTTCGGTGAAAACAAGTAAATCTTCGCTGTACACAAGGGCAAGAAGCTGCCTTCTTTGCCTGTGCATGACCGGGACTGCCAGTGTAGCGCCCTTGCATAACGGCTCCTGATATGAGATTCGCTTGGGATTGGCGTTAACATGCGTGTAATAAACGGGTTCGCCACTTTTCAACGCCTGATCGGAAATGGTTCCCTCCTGCACCGTCAGACCAACAGGAGGAGGAAATTTTGAAGCTGCCGAATAAAGCACCGAATTCCAGGATTTGAGTCCCCTTGCAAGCAGCATAACCCCTCCGTTGCTGCCGGCATACTTCTGAAGCTGCTCGGTTAATTCGGATGCAAGCTCAAAGGGCTGATCCAGTCTGGAAAAACGGTCTACATCGTCATCATACTCTGTCCATTCCGACTGCTGATGTGACAGGTCATTCAGCTCCTGGTAGTTATGGAGCAGTCTGCCAAGTGCTTTCTGATAAGCTGTAACACTTTCTTCATCTGACATGTTCAATTCTGATTTCGCCCCCGATTCAACGGATGTAATAGCAAGGGTGTCGGCATTGTAGACCAGCGGAATCAGGTATACATAGGATACCGGAACCGTGGAAGTGTAGTGATCCAGCTGCTTTCCGTCAAAATGGACATCACGCTGCAGACGGGTTATCGACTTAATCGTATCGAAATTTCCCAGAAAATGCTCATTCCTTCTTACGCGGTCCTGATAAACGACATTTTTCAGATTCGTCGCGTAATTTTCCAGCACTACAATATCCCGGCGATGGTTGATCCAGTGCAGCGAAACGGTTTCTGCCTGCAGGGAATTACGCAGCAGCAGAATCATATCGCGTATCACCTTTTTGAAATTCTGCAGGTTCTCCTTTTCTCTGTTTTCGGAATATGTAAGGCTCATTGGCATCTGTTTATAATCACTATCATCCTTTCAGTGGCAGATCGAGTTCAGGCAGTAATGACTCCGCTTCATCCACCATGGATGCGATGGCGGTCAATCCCCGCTCCCAGAATGCCCGTTCGTTAATATTTACACCAAGTCCGGCCGTAAGCCGGTGAGGCCAGTCGGACCCGCCCTTTTCCAGCATCTTCATGTATTTTTGATTGAAATCGTTGTCCGAGTTCTGATATTCCTGATACAAAGCCAGGACAAGCAGTTCTCCGAATGCATAGGCGTATACATATCCCGGTGTATGAACAAAATGCGGGATATAGCTCCACCACATACTGTAGTCATCGGTAAGCGTGACCGAGTCCCCGTAAACCGGCCGCTGCGTCTCCATCCACAATTCGGAAAACCGGCCGGCAGTCAGCTCGCCTTCATTGCGCCGGGCATTATGGATTCGGTCTTCAAACCGGTTCATGGATATCTGACGGAATACCGTTGCGATGGTATCGTCAATCTTACCGGTCAGCAGCGCCATTTTCTCCACGGGACTGTCAAGCGAGGAGAGCAGCTTTTGAAAAACGAGCATTTCACCAAACACAGAGGCTGTTTCGGCCGTTGTGAGCGGTGTTCCTGACTGCAGCACACCCTGAGAGCGGGAAAGATGCTGGTGGACACCGTGCCCGAGCTCGTGTGCCAGGGTCTGTACGTCACGGATTTTGCCGTCGTAGTTCATGAAGACATAAGGGTGCACTGACGGTGTTGTTGATGCGGAATACGCTCCTCCCCGTTTTCCGGGAACAATAGCCGCATCAATCCATTCTTCGTCAAAGAAACGACGTGCGATGTTGCCCATCTCCGGATGAAACTCATTATATGCTTCGAGCACAATGTCTCTGGCCTCATTCCAGCCGATGCGTTCCTGATTTTTCAGAACGGGTGCGTACCGGTCATATTCTTTCATTTCATCCAGGTTCAGCAGCTTCTTTTTCAGCTCATAAAACCTGTGCACGAGCGGATACCGGGCGGTAACCGAATCGACCAGAGAGGTCACACTTTCGTCCGATATCTCGTTGGACAAATTTCGTGCCCTGAGCCAGTGCGGATAATTTCGCAGCCGGTCATTTGTGTGCTTGTCTGCCAGCAGCGTATTGAATACATAGGTCAGCGGGTGGCTCATTTTCTTGAGACCGTCGGTAAAAACCCGGGCAGCTTTACGGCGGACATCACGATCGGGATCGTGCATTTTACTTAAAATCTCCGTCTCCGTAAGCTGATTTCCTTCAAAATCAAAGCGGGAAGCTCCGAGTGTTTCGTCAAAAAACCGGACCCAGGCCCTGGAACCTGTCACAGACTTGGCGGTGAGAATGTTCTCCTCTTTTTCTTCAAGGGTATGGGGCTTGTCCAGACGCGAAGTTTCAAGATAATGCCGGTAAAACGAGAGTTCTTCACTGTCAATCCACTGCTTTGCCGTATCTTCATCGAGGCTCAGCCACTCCAGTGTGAAGAAGACGACCTTTTGTGACAATTCTGATGACAGCTCGTTGGCCTCCTGTACGGCTTTTCCGAGTGCGGGGTCTTCGGTGTTGGTCGTCCAGCTCAGATAGGCAAAAGAACCGATACGGCTCATCAGCTCGATGATTTCGGAGTACTCTTCCAGTGCTTCGGCAAACTGCGCAGGTGTAAGTTTCGCCACACGGTTCCGGTATTTTCCGGCAAATGTGCCGGCAAGCTCCAGTGCTTTTTCACGGTCGGATGAAAACGCCGGGTCATCCAGTCCCTTGTAAAGATCTGACAAATCCCAACGAATGTTTTCAGCACCGGTTTTTTTACTATCAGCCATAAATAAATCTGGTTTTGTTGAATGGGAAAGTATAAGAAAAAAAACGGGGAGGAAGTATATCCGGAGAAACTATTTAACGCTCATTTTTTTTCGAAATCAAAACGTTTTCCCCTTCTGTTTCGTTATTTTTAACTGGCGTAATGAATTTCATCCTGATACATTAAGCTGATCATTTTCCTTACGGCATAATTTTATCCACCGGTACATCAAATTTTCTGATTTTGAAGAAATTAGAAGCACAATTCGGACCAAACGCAGCTCTCGTTGAAGAGTTATACGAACAGTATCTCGAAAACCCGGAATCCGTCCCGGACTACTGGCGAAGATATTTTGATGAAATGGGCAACGGAGCGAGCGGGACCGACGTGGCAGAGGACACTGACACGGCAACTCTTCCGGCGGAAAAAATGGAGGCCCCTCCAGAAGACAAGCATAAAAAAAAGGCACCTGAAAAGAAAAAGCCGGACACTAAAGAAGGCCGGGGCGCCCCTGATGTAAGCAAAGCAAAAAAGAAGAAGTCCGAAAAGGAAGTTACAAAAGAGCCTGAAGACCGGGAAACCGAACAGGCTGATGTCAAGCTGCTAAAGGGAGTTGCCGGAAAAATTGCCGCCAACATGGATGAGAGCCTTGAAGTGCCGACGGCCACTTCCCAGCGTGTCATTCCTGTGAAAATGCTCATGGAAGACCGGCGGATCATCAACAGCTACCTGGAAAAACGTCTTGAACCCAAGGCATCACTGACTCACTTTATTGCGTGGGCTATCGTAAGAGCCCTGAAAGAGTACCCCCAGCTCAACCATCATTACGGCGAGAAAGACAACAAACCGGCCAGGGTCATACCGAAAAGTGTTAACCTCGGAATTGCCATTGACCTGCCAAACAGAGACGGCTCCCGCAGTCTCCTTGTGCCGAACATCAAGGACGTTGACAAACTCTCATTCCCGGAATTTCTAAATGCCTTCAACAATCTCATCGACCGGGCCAGAAACAACGAACTCGAGGTTGAAGATTTCGAAAACACCACCATTTCCATCACCAATCCGGGAACCATTGGTACTGTCGCATCAATGCCGCGTCTGATGAAAGGCCAGGGGGCCATCATAGCAACCGGAGCAATGAATTATCCGGCCGAATTCCAGTCAATGTCCCAGGATCTGCTGAGCCACCTCGGCATCAGCCGGGTCATGAATGTCACCTGCACGTACGACCACAGGATTATCCAGGGTGCAGAATCCGGCTCGTTTCTGGCACGCATCCAGGAATTTCTCGCCGGTCCGACCGACTTTTTTGAATCCATTTTTGAAGAGCTCGACATTCCCTACGAGCCCATACCGTTTGGCGTTGACCAATATTCCGGATTCCTTGATGGCAGCGACAATATCGAGTCCGATAAAAAGGCAGTTGCGGTAAGCAGGCTTGTGGACCGTTATCGCAGGCACGGGCATGTTATGGCAGAGCTCAACCCCCTTCAGTTCGGAACCGGATACAACCCGGAGCTTGACTTCCATTACCACGGGCTGACGATGTGGGATCTTGACCGTAAGTTCTATGTACCTTACCTGGCCGGCTCTGACAAGGTTACCACGCTTCGCAATATTATAGACATTCTGCGAAAAACGTACTGCGGTTATATTGGCGCTGAATACACGCACATTCTTGACATTGACGAACGGTCCTGGCTGCGTGATACGATGGAGTCCTCAACGAACGATCCGGGTCTGAGCAAGGAGGAGAAGCGCAGGATCCTCCTGAAGCTCAATCAGGCCAGTGCCTTTGAAGAGTTCCTGCACAAGAAGTACATCGGACACAAGCGATTTTCCCTGGAAGGCGCTGACTCGCTGATCCCGATGCTTGACTACCTGCTAGAACGGGCAGCTACTTATGAAGTATCGGACCTGGTTCTTGGCATGGCCCATCGTGGCCGGCTGAATGTTCTTGTAAATACCCTGAACAAGTCCTATAAAAAGGTATTTGCCGAGTTTGAGGGTAATATTGATCCCGAGAGTGCCATGGGTACCGGTGATGTTAAATACCATCTTGGAACTACAGGAGTTCACAAGGCCGGGAATAATCACGAAATCAACATGCTTCTGATGCCCAACCCCAGCCATCTTGAATCGGTTAATCCCGTTGTGGAGGGAGCTGCGCGTGCCATTCAGGATAAGATGAAAACGGAGGATGCCGGAAAGAAAGTCATTCCTCTGCTCATTCACGGGGATGCCGCATTTGCGGGTCAGGGTGTTGTTGCCGAGACACTGAATATGTCTCAGCTTGAAGGGTTCCGAACAGGAGGAACCATCCACCTTATCATCAACAACCAGATCGGATTCACAACACTGCCGAAAGACGGAAGGTCAACCGAATACGCCGCGGATCTGGCGAAGATGATTCTTGCTCCCATCTTCCATGTGAACGGTGATGAACCCGAGGCGGCTATTCAAAGTATCAAACTTGCACTGGATTACCGGCAAAAGTTTGGCAAGGATGTGGTCATCGATCTTATCTGCTATCGCAAGCACGGCCATAACGAAGGAGATGAGCCGGCATTTACACAACCCGGACTCTACAAAGAAATTGACACTCATCCGAGTGTGCGTCAACTGTATACCCGTGAACTTGTGAAGCGAAACGAGCTGACCCGGAAAGAGACACAGCAAATTTTCGATGAGTTTGATGAGCTGCTTGAAGCTGCGTTCAAGGATGCAAAGAAGGCCCAAAGTCCCGGCAAGTTCACCTGGAAACAGCTGAAGAGAAAGGACAAAACGGAAAAAGAATGGTCTCAGAATCTGCCAGATACGCGTTATGATATTGACAAGCTAAAGAAGATCGGCTACAAGCTAAACACGCTTCCGCAGGACTTTGACGCAAATCCCAAGCTGTTGAGAATTCTGGCCAAACGCAGCGAAATTGTTGAAAAAAACCAGAAAAAAATCGACTGGGGATTTGCCGAGGCCCTGGCTTTCGGCAGTCTGCTGGTCGAAAAACAACCTGTCCGGCTGACAGGGCAGGATTCCGAGCGGGGGACGTTTTCTCATCGCCATTCCGTTCTGCACGGGACAAGCAAAGAACAGAACTTTGTACCCCTCAACAACATCGACGAAGACCAGGCCAATTATAAAGTCTACAACAGCTTATTGAGTGAATTTGCTGTAATGGGATTTGAGTTTGGCTACAGCTCTCTTCGTCCGGAAGCGCTCGTACTCTGGGAAGCCCAGTTCGGAGATTTCAATAACGGAGCTCAGATCATAATTGATCAGTACATTGCAGCGAGTGAATCCAAATGGCGGCAGAAGAGCGGTATCGTACTGTTGCTTCCACACGCTTATGAAGGACAGGGGCCGGAGCACTCATCGGCCCGTCTGGAGCGGTTCCTCCAGCTCTGTGCAGACAACAATATTCAGGTTGCCAACTGTACTACACCGGCACAATATTTTCATCTGCTGAGACGGCAGGCATTAAGAGTGGACAAAAAACCACTTGTAATCATGAGTCCGAAAAGTCTGCTCAGACATCCGAAGGTTGTGGCAAGTATTGAAGAGCTTGCCGAAGGCAGGTTTCACGAAGTCATACCTGACGAAAACACTGATGATTCCGGCAAGACAAAACGTCTTGTGTTCTGCTCAGGAAAAGTGTATTACGATCTTGAGGATATGCGCCAAAAAGAAAAGCCGGATAATGTAGCTATTGTACGTATAGAGCAGTTTTATCCGTTCCCTGACGAAAGCATATCCAAAATCCTGGATCGGTACAAGAATACAGAACAGATCGTCTGGTGCCAGGAAGAGCCCCAAAACATGGGAGGTTGGCAGTACATGGAACCCCGTATGCGCAGTATGCTGCATGACAAACAAAAGCTGGAGTATGCCGGAAGAGTTGCCTCGGCATCACCTGCTACCGGTTCCGCACAGATTCACGCCGCCGAGCAGGAACTGCTTGTGAAAGAAGGCCTTGGGATTCCTGTAGATATCGAGGAGGAAGTATAAACCTCATTCTTCCGTCGTCAGGGCAGCATGTTCTCGTTTGTCACATCTGTCCTGACGGTGCGCTTAATCTGCGTTTCACAGAATTCGTATTGGACTGGACCTGGAATGGATAATACCCCAGGTTTATCGCAGACCGCCGGGGACCCCTTTACAAATCCGGCTGACGGCGTCATGGCTGTGAAGGCTTTCCAGATGCGCACACCGCACAACAAAATCGACAATCTCATCCTGCTTGTCGAGATGTTCATATATCAGCCGTGCAGCATCTTCCACAAATTTCTGATACGCTCCGTTCAGCTCTGCAAATGCCTGCTCATCTTCTCTTTTCACCATTACCTGCGTCTCGGTTTTCAATGCCTCACGCAGTGTTCTGATCAGTTTTTCGGGAGATGCCAGCTCACTGCACTCCACTGATACATTGGCAATACTTCGCTGACTGTGGGAAATGGCGGCGACATCCCGGGTTTTGCGCGCGTGCTCGGCAAGCTCGTATGAGCAGGGGCAGGCGCTGCTGTACTCAAAATCCAGGTGCATGAACATGCGCATTTTGCCGATGCTATCCATATGGCCTTCAATTGAAAGCGGATAGTACTGATATCCGCTAAGATCAGACCTGAGACTTTCCTGAATCATGGGAAAATTTACCTTGAGGTGAAGATAACTTTCCTTGCTTTCAAGGTTTTCACGATATGCCCTGAGAATGTACTCCAGAACATCCTGATTCATGACTTCTTCCTTGAAATCGTAGAACGTTCTGATGATACGACTCATATTGATGCCCTTTTTGCCGGCATCAAGACTGACATAGCCGTCCACTGACGTTTCCAGCGTCATTACAGAACCGTCTTCCAGTTCATATCGAAGCGGAAGGCGAAAATTGGAAATGCCTACTTGCTGAATGGGCACATTAGCCCCTTCAATCAGTGAGGCCGGACCGTTTTGCAGGTCCGGAAGTGTGTTTTTATATGCATCCGTAATCGTAAACGTCGGATCGTAGAATCTTTTTAAACCGTTTGTATGCATAACTTATGTAAGTGTTGTTCCGTCTTCCCGGTATTCTGCGATGTTTCTTTCTGTTTCGTAGAGTCTGACGGCATACAATTGCCCGTCATAAGTGATCTCGTTTACATCTTCTTTAAGTTCAAAGAAGAAACACCTTGCAAGATTTTCTGCAGATGGAATCACACCTTTCAGAAAATCAACGTCCAGATTCAGGTTTTTGTGGTCGCACTTATTTAAAACGCGATTGTGTATGGTATGTTTCAGCTTGCCAAGATCAACAACGTATCCGGTATCCGGATCCGGCTCCCCGGCAACGGTCACTTCGATGACGTAATTGTGGCCATGCCAGTTGGGATGATTGCACGGTCCGAATGTCTCTCTGTTCCATTCGTCACTTTTTTCCGGGTTATGAAGCCGGTGTGCAGCGGTAAAATGTTCTTTCCGGGTAACGTAGATCACGGTTATAATTTACGTGACAGGATTATTGTTGTTGTATCAGGTCAGTGAGTTTAAGACAACGCAAAACATAATCAAACGGTTCCTTTGGCTATACTATCACGTTCCTTTTATTTTTTCATCCCGGTCTTGATCCGCCGGCATTCTCATCTTTGTCAGCCGGACGTTTTCCGAGCAGTTCTGCAAGATCATCCGAATCGAGAATCTCTTTCTCCAGCAAAGCATTGGCAAGCGAAATCAGCTGCTTTTTCTTTTCCTGCAGCAAATTTCTGGTTCTTGAATAGTTCCGGTTGATAATCGACTGAACCGCCTGGTCGATTTTCTGGGCAGTGATATCCGAATACTTTTTGCCAAATCCGGGAGCAGTATCACCGGACATATCATTATACGATATATGCCCCAGTTCATCACTCATCCCGTATTCGGTGACCATGGCATAAGCCAGTTGGGTAATTCGCTCCAGATCGTTTCTTGCACCGGTGGAAATTTTCCCGAAAACTATTTCTTCAGAGACACGACCGCCAAGCAAGGCGCATATTTTATCATCCAGTTCACCGGTGGTCATTAAAAACCGGTCTTCCAGCGGTGTCTGCAGCGTATATCCGAGAGCGGCAAATCCCCTGGGAACAATACTTACCTTGAGTACAGGATCGGTGTGCTCCAGAAACCATCCGGCTATGGCGTGTCCTGCTTCATGGTATGCAATGATTTCACGCTCTGCCGGACTAATGATCTTGTTCTTTTTTTCAAGCCCTGCAACCACACGTTCAATAGCATCCTGAAAGTCACCCATTTCAATGTGTTCTTTATTTCTTCTGGATGCAAGCAAGGCCGCTTCGTTGCACAGATTGGCCAGTTCGGCACCGGCGAATCCGGGTGTCTGCGATGCAAGCAGCTGAAAATCTACATTATCCGATACTGTAAGTTTTTTAGTATGGACGTCCAGGATCTCGATACGGCCATTCAGATCCGGTTTGTCAATCAGTATCTGGCGGTCAAACCGGCCCGGGCGCATCAATGCGGAGTCCAGAACATCAGGTCTGTTGGTTGCAGCCATAATGATAACCCCTTTTCCGGTGTTGAAACCATCCATCTCTGACAAGAGCTGATTCAGTGTGTTTTCCCGTTCATCATTGGATCCGGACATTTGATTTTTACCCCGGCTGCGGCCGATGGCGTCTATCTCATCGATGAATATTATGCAGGGCGCCTGTTCTTTTGCCTGCTTGAAAAGATCTCTTACCCGGGAGGCTCCGACACCAACAAACATCTCAACAAAATCGGATCCGCTCAGACTGAAGAACGGCACATCCGCCTCTCCGGCCGTGGCTTTTCCAATCATGGTTTTCCCGGTTCCGGGCGGACCTACGAGCAGTACGCCTTTGGGTATATTGCCGCCAAGCTTGGTAAATTTTGCCGGATCCTTGAGAAACGCCACAATTTCTTCTACTTCCTCTTTTGCTTCCTGGAGGCCTGCGACTTCTTTAAAAGTAATTTTCTGGTCACTCTGATGATCATAGAGGGATGCTTTGTTTTTTCCGAAATTCATCATCTGTGAGCCCGGATTCATTCTTCTGAATATGAATATCCACAATGCAATGATCAGCATAAGCGGAATAAACCAGATGAAGACATTGCTGAACCAGTTGTCACTTACTTTTGCATCATAGGCGACTCCGTGCTCATCGAGGATGGCACGAATTTCATCGCCTTCTATCATGGTGAGCGTAAAGGGATATTTGTCAGGATCATCGTCATCTGAAAACCATAACGGTGCATCCGAGAAAGGACTTTCTGAGATCTCATAGGAAATATGTCCTTCTTCAACCGAATCCGCCTTGTAGTAACCTTCGATTGTTGTCCCGTCGATAATGGTTACACTTTCTACATGCCCGTCCTGCACCTGTTTAAGAAAGGTGCTATACGTTATTGACTTGACCCCGTCAGGAAAAATGGACAGATAGGGAATGGCAAGCAACAGCAGAAACAGGATGATATAAACCCATATGGGGAAGCCGGAGCCTTTCCCTTTTTTTCTTCGGGACTTATCCTGCGTGCCGGATGGGTCTTTGTTTTCAGTCATTACGCAATTATGCTGTCAGTATACCAGTTCCGGAATGATTATTCCGGAATGAAGGCAAAAGGCAGTTAGTGTTCGAAAGTTATGACGTCACCTTCAGCTGATTGCATTTCCGTTATACCGGATTTATCCGTGACCTTACCGATAATGGTAATATCTTTGAAAGAATCCGTCAGTTTGTCAACCATTTTCTGAGGTGCTGTAAACAGAAGTTCAAAGTCTTCTCCTCCAAACATAGCGTATTTATCAACATCTTCTTTCATTTCGTTGGCCACATCTCTGGTTTGCAGATCAATGGGTATTGCTGACTGGTAGATATAAGCCCCTTTTTCAGACTCTTTCATCAGGCGCTGCAGATCAGGAAGCAATCCCTGGCTGATGTCGATCATGGCAGCGGGTTTAATGTTCAGCTCACTGAATTTCCCGATGATATCTTTTCTTGCTACCGGCACAAGTTGTTTTTTTACCACATAATCCCAGGGGGTAAGATCGGGCTGCATGACAGGATCGTCAGATTCCTGCCAGTGTTTTTTTTCCCTGAGAAGAATTTTAAGACCTGCCAGAGCACTTCCCAGATCGCCGGTTACGCATATGGCATCAACTTCAGACGCCCCCTTGTTGTATACGATGTTGTTTTTACCGACTTCACCGAATGCGGTAACAGAGATTACCAGGGCATTATGTGACCCGGTGAGATCGCCGCCACTGAGCTGGCATTCGTAGTCTGAACATGCCATGCCTATCCCCTTGTACAACTCCTGCACCATATCAACAGTAACCCTGTTGGGAATGGCGAGATTTACAAGTACAGCAACCGGGGTTCCGTTCATCGCATATATATCGCTGACCGCAGCGGATATTACTTTGGCCCCTATCTGATGGAACGGCATAAAGGTGAGATCAAACTCGACCCCCTCTACAAAAGTTTCGCTCGTAATCAGTGAATATTCAGTATCACTCGTGCTGATGACAGCAGCATCATCACCGATGCCCCTGGTGACCTTTTCTGTGCGAAATGCAGAGCTTTTGGATATTTCCTGAATCAGACCATTTCTTCCGATATCTGATATGTTTTGACCTGTCTCGTTTGCCATGAATTAGACGATAAATTTATAACATTTGCTGTGGTTGTTAACCATACGTTTCGGTTTTAAACCAAAACACAAACCGGTTGCCAGAAATAAAAAAAGGCAATCCGGATAACCGGATTGCCAGTCTTATAAAGATAACATCAGGAAGCGGTAATCTACAACCCTGAGTAATCTGCTTGAGGTTACATTGCTACGGCCTCATCTCCGCGCAGTGTGGAGTAGTTGATCCTCAGTGTCCCGGCTTCACGAAGTTCTTCCTGGACATCACTGACGATACCCATCTCTGACTGCTGATCCACCCTTAGAGAAACAATAAGACGGGGCTCCTCCTGGAGCTTGTCGTACATCAATCGCCGGATGGAGTGAATATCATCAATCAGTGCATCATCAATCTGCACTCTGGTATCGCCGTACTGTCCTCCTCCGAGGATTTCGGGTCCTATGTAAATATAGCTGACGAGACGCTTCTGCTCAATGGTCTCGATATTGTCAGCACGGGTGAAATCCACACGAACCTGCAGTTCCACTTCACGGAGTACGGTAACAACCATGAAGAATATCAACAACATGAAGATGATATCAGGCATGGCTGCCGTAGGAACCTGCTGTTTCGTATTTGCCTGCTTTTTTTGGAATTTTGACATAGTTGTGACAATAGTATTTAAGATCCCGGATCCGGTTCAGCAAGAGAGATATTCTGCGGATACATTTCACGAATTACGTTGTCTTCGCGTTCTACACGGTTGCTGTAATCGCGATAGGATACACCGAACTCCCTTTGCGCTGCTTCATCCCGCAGCTGCCGGTAGGCTCCGATCACTTCATCGAGCATGTCGATGTAGATTTCATATGGTGTTTGCCTGTCGGTTTTGATAGATACAATTGCCGACCTTGGATCTTCTGCAAGTTCCGGATCCTGAGCCCGGTTTTGATTGTCAACGAAATCCATGACCAGCTGCTGTACTTCGTGCAGACTGGCCTGCTCTTCATTGATCAGAATCTGTCCTCTGGCATTCACGAGAATGTTCATAAGATTCCGCTCGCGAATGGGAGGCGGCTCTTCGTCCGGATCAGGAGGAGGTGGCAACTGCATACCGATACCGGTATCAACGTCAATAGTCGTGACAACGAGGAAGAAAATCAGCAGCAGGAAGGCGATATCCGCCATCCCTGCCTGAGGCACTTCCGCTTCTTCACGAGAACGTTTTTTTAATTGCATATCTGGATTCTTCAGAATTTAAATGTGGTGCGAAGACCTGTGACCACCAGCATAACGGCAAGAAGTGCCATGGTGATCAACATGGTCAGTATTGCTGCATCAGTAACGGCTCCGGAAATCAGGTATGATATACCGAATATTACCGCAGGGACAACATAGATAAGGATCTTGGTCGCATCCTGTTTCCCCTGGATGATATTCTTGATGCCAAAGCCCACCATCGAGAGAAATCCGATGGCGATCAATGTCAGCATTACTCCGATTGCTATGGGTACGTACATAACGGATAATAAATTGAAAATGAGTGGTTAGGAAGCGGATTCTTCGCTGGATGAATCATCATCCTTGCTGCCAGCATTGCGCTCTGCGCGCTCTTCTTCGGAAATAATCTGCTTTCCTTGCTGAAGCAGTGCGATGGAATCAACAAGAACAATGGAGCTTTCTTCCATATCCACTACAAGCCGGTCGATTTTGGAAACACAATAGTTGTATCCGACCTGTAGAATAATACCAGCAATCAGTCCGGAGGCTGTGGTCAAAAGCGCCACCTTAATACCACCGGCAACAAGACTTGGTGAAATATCACCGGCAGCCTCAATGGCATCAAACGCCTGAATCATACCGATAACCGTTCCGGTAAATCCGAGCATGGGTGCAATGGCAATAAACAGAGAAAGCCAGACAAGTCCTCTTTCAAGAAAGCTCATTTCGATGGAGCCATAAGACTGAATCGCCTTTTCAGCGGCATCGATACCTTCATCGGCTCTCAGCAGGCCGGCCTGAAATACGGATGCTACCGGTCCGCGAGTTGAGGAGCACAGTTCTTCAGCAGATTGAATACCACCTTCCTGCAATGCCTCTTTGACGTCGAGGATAAATTTTCGCGTATTGATGTCTGCTCTGTTGAGCGTGATCAATCGCTCAAGAAAAATTGCAAGTCCAAGGATCAGGGCAATGAGCACGGGCCACATAAACGGGCCACCTTCATTGAAATATCCGACAAGCATGTTGAATAAGCCTTCTTCCAGAGCTCCCTGGAAAAGCAATGCACTAAACGAGAGGGTCATACGATTCTCCGATTTTTTCTCAAATGTTGTTTTCTATAAGACAATTCACAATAAGCAGATTATAGACTATTTTGAATCAAATGTCAAAACATGATACAGCTGTTTTTTGACAGCTGCCGATATCAAAACTGTCTGTTTGCTGCAAGAGTAAATATATCGATATATTTTCAATTATAACTATTCGGGCAATACGGAATCTGCCGGTTTTAATAATAAGACTGCAGAAAGTTGCCGGTCACTTGGTATACAAGTCTATCCTAAACGCGTGCATTCAGAATCAAATTATTCAGCACCGCGCATTTTCATGTAAAAAAACTCTCCTGAGGGAAATTTTATGTTAAAAAACAGCATTAACTGTAAACCTGAGTGTCTGAATAGCCGGTCTGTCCACAAGAGTACGTCCGTCATATTGCAGACTGGCTCTTAAAAAATCACTTATCCGGTAATCGGACTGAACAGACCACGACCACGTCTGCCCCAGACCCGCACCGTCGGTCAGCTCAAACTCCCCAAGGCTGGTTGATGGCCCGCCTTCAAGTTCATAATCCCTGCGCTCCAGTCTGAGAGTTGACTGAACCCTTCTTCCCAAAGTAATCCTGGAATCTATGGCGCCCGTATACCCTGTTACTCTTGCTGCTTCGTCAGGGAAATTATCAGTTTTATTCAGATAAGCAGCAGAGATCCCCGTCTGAACCGATGAAGTCCACCTTATGTCCAGTCTTGGCCTGAGCTCTGCCCCGGATATCTGATAATTTCGGGAAGCAAATGTTTCACTTTCATTGTCACTCCTTAGCAGCACCGCCTGCAGTGTCGTGCGATAGCGCCTTGTGAGACGCAAACCTGCCCGCAGCTGAAGATTTGCCACTTCCCGTTTTTCGATGCCCGATGCCTGCTGGTTCTGCGACAACAATCTGTCGGCAGTAAGTCTGAGTTCCCGGCGCGTGTGGTTCCGGAAGAATTCCACATCCTGTTCAATATAAAGCCTGCCGCTGATGGTCAGGGAGTCATCCCTGAATTCGTTCAGACGCAGCAGGTAAATATCCTCCAGCTGCTCGGTGCGGTTCTCCTCATTAATGTCAATAATTGACTGCCATCTGATGCCCGCCAGAAAATTGAGCAAATCGGAATATTGCGCGTCATAGGAGTCAATTATCCTCGACGGGTCGATGACAGTCCGCCACCGTGCCCGCAGAGCAATTACCGGAAACAGCTCATCGGAAGGAACCAGCTGCTTGATGAACGTACCTTCATTGGGACTCTGCTCCGGAAAAAATTCATCGACTTGCTGCACACCGTCATCATTGAGATCTATCCACACATACTGACCAAGCTCCGGCCCTACTTCAACAAAAGCCTCCTGTAGCAGCGGGCGTCTCTCGGTATTGGCATTGTACAGGAACTGCGTTTCTATCAGACGGTTCCACGGGCGGTAATCCGTAACCGACCGCACCAGGACTCCCCGGCTGTCCATTCTTTGCTGCTCCAGTCTGAATGCATCTTCAAATCTGCGTTCTCTGAGCCCGAGTGTGTTTTCTGTCTGAAACAGGTTCCCGCGGCGGAAGTTTAATACGTACCGCTGCGTGACCCCGGATGATTCGCTTGTTAACTCCCCGTCCAAAACACCCCTGTCTTTTCTGTAACGAACCGATCCGCCGATCCTGAGCTCATCCGAAACCTGGAAAAACAAACCGGGCCCGACTTCTGTAAACCGAAATGACGTTGGAAGGAGTGTATCAGCCGGTATGTTTTTCTGTATGCGTTCCTCCTGTTCAAACATTATTTCAGGCTGGATGGAGCCAAACGGCAACGGTATTTCGTAATCTGCCTGGCCCCGCTGCCGCAGCCACGACCCTTTTTCATTTAAATGCCGGTCCTCACTGTCAACCAGTTCAATACGATAATCAACTCCGGGCAGACCTTCTTCTGCAGACTGAATGCGCAGGTCACCGCGGGTACCATCGAAACCACCCCGCTCGATATGTCCGGCACCTGCCAGTATTTCCGTCTGATCGGACGGCGCCAGTCCTGCATTTCCTTCCAGTCTGATTTCACGGGCTTTTTCCAGCTCGGAAATATTCCAGCGCCTGTCGAACTCCACTTCCCGCACCCGGTCAAAATAGGCGAAGTTTTCTCCTTCATAACGACCCCTGACATCAAGCGAGAGCTTGCCGAACCGTGTCTGATACGGTCTGAGTTCCATGCCACCCAGAAAACTCATATCCTGGTTATCTTCATTGTCAATCGGAGACAACCGGTTCTGATCGAATGAACTCCCGGCCCACTCGCCGTAGAGATCCAGGTGCCGGGATGCGCGGACACGGCTGCGCAGCGCCACCATGTTTTGCTCGATCGGCCTGGAGAGTCGCCGTTCGGGCATGTAATTACCCATTCCCGGGCCGGCCCATTCATACAAAATTCCGTTAGCCGCCCTCCCAACCCTCCGGTAGTCTCCCTCCCCGTCAGGCACCCTGCTGAACTGAACCCGGTACACCCCCGATGAGTCTCCGGGAATATGCTCAAATACCCGGTACGTTTCTCCTTCAAACACAGTGTCAACTTTACTGTAGAGCAGAAAATCGGCATCGCGGCGGAATCCGACAGAATCAGCACCGCTGATCACAGCTCTTTCGGGATCATCACCTGCATCGCGGAGGACATCCCGTTCTGATTCGGAAAGAAATGTTTGCGTGCTGAGGTTGACATTATCGGCTTCCCGGATGACCGTTGCCCCGAAAGAGACGCGGTTGTTCAGCAACTGATCGTATTCCGCCTCGGCAGCCAGCACGGTACGGGTATAGGCATCTCTCAGATATTGAAAATCTACGGTTATTCGTGTATGGTCTGTAATGATGCGGTTGGAGGTAAAGGTAATCTCACCGAGGCCATAGTCAATGACATAGTCATTTTCCTCACCTCTGACCATTCTCTCTCCGTCAATGTACACTCTTTCTGATCCGGCGAGAACGATAATAAAGTCTTCGTTATCTCCTCCGGTAAGCCGGTACGGTCCCTGGACGCCATCTTCACCGCTGAACTGCATTTCCCGGTACTGGCCCCGGACAACCGCTGCAGAACCCTTATAGTTGCCATAAGGGTCGAGGGCGGCCTCGATGTCTACACCCTGCAGCCGACGGTCGATGGCGGCAAAATTGCTCTGATCAAGCTGCATATCCACATCACCCATCTGAAGAGTGCCTGCTTCGTGCATCAGTCGGATGTAAACCTGATCAAACTCACGCAGCGTCTGAGTGGTTCCGTCCGGCTGGATGGGGGTGCTGCGATCGGTCAGTGACGCGATGACTTCGAGATCATCGGTAATCCGGCCGCTGATGTCAAAGTTAAGTCCGCTTTCCAGCGAGAGGTCCTGATTAGTTCCTACGACGACACCGCGGCGCAGACTCCCGCTTCGTTGCAGATCCGTATCACCAAACAGGTCCTGCTGCCTGAGAGGGCGGCGGGTAACCTCGACAGGACCATCGGGCTCCTCTTCGGCATCAACGGTATCCAGCTGCACCCGTTCCCTTGCGGCTATGGTCGGCGGAAGGTCTATCGGCCAGAATTCATAGTGAAAAAAAAGGGAGTCGAACCGGCTGCGGTACTGAGCGTCGCGGTTCCAGGTCCAGGTTCCGGTGGCCGGATTAAGCGTCCATTGATCTTCCGGCAGCTCAAGTGTATCTGCGCGCACACGAAACGTTTCAGGCAGAATCCACTCGTCGAGCTGAAAAACCGAATCTTCTTCAGCAATCGCAACGCTGCTTCTGTTTTCAATGGACACCTGAGCCAGCAGCTGAGTACTGAGGCAATGGCAGACCAAAAGGATCAGAAAGGCAGTTCGTATAATCAAAAGACCGAATAATTACCCGGTAAAAAAAAAGGAAACACAGGGTAACCTGCATTTCCTTTTCAAAACGATGGAATGACAGCCGATAGTCTTTCGGAAGCCGTCAATCCTGTGCTTTTACAACCCAGAAAGTCAATGTTGCATTGACCTGTTCATGCAGGTTGATTGTCGCAGTGTATTCACCCAGCTGCCTGACATCCTGGTCAATCTGAATCTTGCGCCGGTCGACATCAAACCCTTTGTCTTTGAGCGCATCGGCGATATGTACATTGGTAACGGTACCAAAGATTTTTCCTTCTTCGCCGGCTTTGACAGCGATGGTGACATTGGTGTTCTGCAGCTCTTCTGCTGTTTCCTTTGATTTTTCAAGATCCTGGGCACGTTGCTCGAGGACTTTTTTGAGCTGATTGTCAACGGCTTTTTTGGCACTTTCGGTGGCAAGTACAGCCTTGCCGGTCGGTATCAGGTAGTTGCGTCCGTAACCGTCTTTGACCTCAACAACCTCACCGGCCAAACCCAGTTTTTCGACATCCTGTTTGAGAATTACTTGCATTGATTTAACTCCTGGAAATGTGTTTATCTGAGATTTTCGGCGACAAATGGAAGCAGTCCGAGGTGGCGGGCCCTTTTGATGGCCAGTGAGAGCTGCCGCTGATATTTGGCGCTGGTGCCGGTTACGCGGCGTGGGAGGATTTTGCCCTGATCGTTTACGAATTTCACAAGGGTATCCACGTCTTTATAATCTATGTATACAACCCCGGCTTTGGTGAATTTGCATTCTTTTTCCTTGAGGTTGCCTTTTTTGGGATGTGCAGGATTTTTTAACATAATATTGTTTTTTTCAATTTATACAGGTGGCAGATATCTATTCCTCTTCAGCAGTCTCAGAAAAAACGACGGGAAGTTTCCCTTTTTTCTGGAGCTCTCTGTGCTTCAGCATCTTGTTGTCATACTTGAGGATGAGATGCCTGATAATATTTTCCTGCAGCCGGAAATAACGTTCGAGATCATTTATAATCGTTACCGGGGCATTGAAATATGCGTTGATGTAATACCCGCTGTTTTTACCATCGATTTCGTAGGCGAGCCTCTTGATACCCCACTCGTCGATTTCATCGATTTCAGCTCCATTTTCTTTCAGGAACGTTTCAAAGTCTTCTTTTACCTCATTCACCTGATCCTCTTCAAGTACAGGATTGATGATAAAGGTTGCTTCATAAAAATTTGTTTTCATATTACCTTCGGTTGTTTTAAAAAACAGCCGCCGGTGTCTCCGGCGGCAGGCGGCGCAAATATACCAATAATATCAGCTTTTTGCAAAATACCCGCAATTCACTGATGCAGTCATCCGGATGAATATAACTCCGGTCCGTCACAATTACTTCATCAATACGGAAGGCCCTTGAATGAACCCAGAAGTTCAACGAGTCCTCCGGGCTGAATTCCAAAATAAAGGGTAAGCGCAGCAAGGACCAGCAGAGCTCCGGAATACATAAAACCGGGCCGAATCAGAGAGATGCCGGATTCGTTTTCTTTCATGTAGAGATGTACGAGCGGTCGCAGATAGTAGTAGACACTGGCTGCACTTGCAAGGACGCCAATAATGACCAGACCTATCAAACCCTCATCTACAGCAGCGGCAAAAACCCTGTATTTCCCGATGAAACCGGCAAATGGCGGAATTCCAACCATGGAAAACAGGAATATGGCCATCATGACGCCCATCACCGGCTGCTGATATCCCAGACCGGAATAATTTTTTATCTCGGTAAAGTCAAAACCTTTGTGCCATTCATAGAAGGCTACAATACCAAAAGCTCCGACATTCATGAGGGTATAGGCAAAGAGATAGAACAGCACAGCGCTGTATGCAGCATCGGTTCCGGCAGCCAGGCCTATCATGATATATCCGGCGTGGGCTATAGATGAGTAGGCCAGCATGCGTTTGACGTTGTCCTGTACCAGGGCCAGTATATTACCGATTACCATGGTGAGGACGGCGAAAACCCACATCACATCCGCCCATTCAGCCCGCGCTTCAGGGAGCGCACGGTTCAATACCAGGATGAATGCGACAAATGCAGCGGCTTTGGATGCGGTAGCCATGTAGGCTGTAATGGTTGTCGGAGCGCCCTGATAAACATCGGGAGTCCACATATGGAACGGTACGGCAGATACTTTGAAGAAAAAGCCGACCAGAAGCATTGCCACTCCGGCCCAGTAGATCATTCCTTTTTCTTCGGTGGCTGCTATGTCGACAAGGAAGGTAGATCCCGATGCCCCGTAAAGAAGTGCGATTCCGTAGAGGAGAAAACCGGTAGTAAAGGCTCCAAGCAGGAAGTATTTCAGTGCTGCTTCGATGCTTTTTTTCTCGTTCTTTACCAGTCCCGCAAGGACATACAAAGAAATTGACATCATTTCGATGCCAAGGAAAAGTGTTACGAGGTTATTGGATATAACCAGTATCAGCATCCCGAAGGAAGCAAACAGGATCATGGAATAGACTTCAGCAATATGACTGCCGGTCTGCTCAAGATAGTCCCTGGTCAGCAGAAGTGAAAACAGGGTTCCTGTCATAACCAGAACGGTACCGAACGCAGCCGTTCCGCCATAGGTGGTCAGACCCATGAATGCTTCACCGGAAGGACCAAAAAGATCAAACACCGATGCAACAAGAGCGGCAAATGAGAAGATTACGGTTACAACAAAAGCCTGACGGGCATTACCGGTGAATGCATCCAGCATCATTACCAGTAGCGCGCCCGTCCCGACAATAATTGCAGGCAGTATGGTCAATAGTTCGTTTGCTGATTCCATGTATTCTGTTTAGATAGCGTCGATACGTTTGGCCAGTTCGGTATCCTTGTTTGTAATCTTGCCGCCGGCATCATGCGTGGCAAGCTGAATGCGGACATCCTTGTAGACATTGAACAATTCGGGATGGTGTCCCAATTCTTCGGCTTCGAAAGCCACCCTTACCATGAATGACATGGCTTCCCTGAAGTCCGAAAATGAAAATTGTTTGGTCAGCTTGTCATCTTCAACTGACCAGCCGTCAAGATTTTTTAGTTCCTGTTCAAGCTGTGCCTTGTCCAGTTCCTTGCTCATAACTCATTCTCCTTTTGATCGTTATCGGTTTTGGAAGCAAGCTGCGGGGTAATGTCATACAGTTTGGCAGCCCATCCGGGAATGTTTTCAGCGGATGCATTTTGAGCGATGACTTCTGCACGGTTCTGTGTATCCTCAATCATGTGGGTCACTTCTGCTTCCGAGTACTTTGTGAAATCTCCGGGCCGGATACCTATCCATACGATAAAAATCATGATGGGTACCAGAAGTCCGATTTCCCTGGCATTGATATCCGTGAGCTTCTCATTTTCTTTGTTGGTAATTGGTCCGAACATAACACGCTGGAACATCCAGAGCATATAAGCAGCTGCCAGAATCACGCCCAGCGCTCCGATTATGGCATACCAGTAGGAACCAAGAGTTTCAGACTGGAATGTACCGACGAGAATCAGGAATTCTCCCACAAAACCGTTCAGGCCGGGCAGTCCTATGGATGCCAGCGTAGCCATCATGAACATTACTGTAAACACGGGCATTTTTTTTGCAATACCGCCGAAGTCGGCAATCATCCTGGTATGGCGGCGCTCATAAATCATCCCCACAATAATAAATAACGCCCCGGTTGACAGTCCGTGATTGACCATCTGAATAATCGCACCCTGGGCACCGGTCGTGTTGAATGCAAACATACCAAGCACTACAAATCCGAGGTGACTGATGGATGAATACGCCACCAGTTTTTTCACGTCCCGTTGAACCATCGCCACGAGCGCACCGTAAATAATTCCGATAACACCCAGGACGGCAAACATGGGAGCAAAGGCGATAGCGGCGTTAGGGAAGAGAGGAATCAGGTAACGAAGTACAGCATAAGTCCCCATTTTCAAAGCAATGGCCGCCAGAACCACAGAACCGGCGGTCGGAGCTTCGGTGTGCGCAAGCGGAAGCCAGCTGTGAAACGGAAATATGGGCACTTTGATGCAAAAGGCGAAACCAAATGCAAGGAACAGCCAGGTTTGTTCAACCAGGCCAAGCTGGAATGCAGGGTCGGTCAGCAGGCGCCAGTCGGTGGTAAAAACGCCGTCGTTAACCATGTTTCCAGCGGCATACCCTGTATATATGAGAGCCACGAGCATGAGCAGCCATCCGACCAGTGTATAGATGAAAAACTTGACCGTAGCATAAATGCGGTCTTTGCCGCCCCATATCCCGATAAGGAAGAACATGGGGATTTGGGTAAGCTCAAAGAATATGTAAAACATGAACAGGTCAAGTGCCGCGAAGACACCGAGCGAGCCGGTCTGCAATATCAGCAGCATGGAGTAAAACCCGGCGACATGTTTTGTGATGGACGTCCAGGAAGAAAGTACAACTATCGGAGCCATGAATGTAGTCAGCATGAACAGAAGCATGCTCAGCCCGTCGAGTCCCATCATGTATTTCACATCCCAGTCCCCGAGCAGGGGTTCAGAGACGGTCAGATACTGCGCTGATCCGGTTGCCGATATGTCAAAATTCAGAAGAAGCGGCAAGGAAAGCACAAAAGCTGCTGATGTGATGAAAAGGCTGGTCCACCTGACCCATTCATCCTTCCGTATAACCAAAAGGAGCAGCGCACCGAACAGCGGCAGATAAATGACAATATTTAGCAGTAATTCCATCTATTCAGGATAAATTTGTTATCGAAACAGCAACATATAGACAACCAGGATGACGCCCAGAACAATACCGAAGGCGTAGGTCTGAACCAGTCCGGTCTGGAAATAGCGGAACACGCTTCCGAAAAAGCGAACCAGTGCGGCAACAAAGTTGACAAACCCGTCAATGGCTTTCATATCGAAAACGGCAAGAAAGCGGTCGGAAAAGCGTACTGTCGGACGGACGATACCTCCTTCGTAGATTTCATCGAATTTGTATTTCTCGTCCCATACCTGATACAGAGCGCCAAGTCTTTTGGAGATGCGTTTGTCAGAAACCTCCAGCTGGCCTTCTCCGTACATCCTGAAGGCCAGAAATACGGCGACCAGTGCAACAATGATGGCTCCGAACAGAAGCACCCACTCTACTTCTTTGGAAAGTACAAGTTCGGTTTCAAGTGTGACGATATCCAGCCACCTGCCGATGATGTTCACATCCGCGGATGTCCCGGTGAACGTTGCCACAACGAAGTTGGGAATGCCGATGAATCCGCCGACGATGGAGAGTCCGGCAAGAGCCCAGAGCACCGATGTCATCGTAAACGGGCTTTCATGGAGATAAGAGGCGGATCCGCGCGCCTGTTCGAATTTCTCGGGCAGCCGGAAAGAGCCGTGAAATGTTCCGAATGTAAGGCGGAACATGTAAAATGCGGTCAGGAATGCCGTGACAACACCTATCCCCCAAAGCCCGAAGTATACTGCGCCGTACTCTCCCATTCCGGCATTGAATGTCATCATCAGAATCTGGTCCTTTGAAAAGAATCCCGCGAGCGGCGGGATGCCTGCAATGGCGATGGTCGCAATAAGGAAGGTTTTATATGTGGAGGGCAGATAGTCTTTGAGCCCTCCCATATACCGCATATCCTGGGGATCGAAATGCACATCCTTCCCCTGGTCATGCAGTTTGTGCTCAACATGATGCATGGCATGAATAACCGATCCGGAACCAAGAAACAGACAGGCTTTGAAGAACGCATGGGTAACCACATGGAACATGGCCGCTATATAGGCGCCCGAGCCAAGTGCCAGGAACATGAAGCCCAGCTGAGAGACGGTGGAATAGGCAAGAACGGTTTTGATATCGTACTTGGTAAGGGCGATGGTAGCGGCGATGATAGCGGTAAACGCTCCTATCACAGCCACAAAGAGCATCAGTTCGGCAGAGATCATGAAGAACGGCGACATTCTGGAAATGACGTAAATTCCTGATGTCACCATGGTTGCCGCGTGGATCAGTGCGGATACCGAGGTGGGACCGGCCATGGCATCCGGAAGCCAGACAAACAACGGTATCTGCGCGCTTTTCCCGGTTGCACCGATCAGTATGAGCAGACCGATGATAAACACCTGATCTGCAGTGAACAGGCCCGTTCCGGCAAGAATATCTTCAAAACGCAGAGATCCGATCACCTGAAAGATCATGAACATGGCAATGAGGAAGGCAAAATCGCCTACTCTGTTGTACAGAAATGCCTTTTTCGCGGCATCGGATTTTGCCATATCGGTATACCAGTAACCGATCAGCAGATAGGAGCAAAGTCCGACACCTTCCCAGCCGAGGAACAGCAGCAGCATGTTATCGGCAAGAACGAGATTAAGCATCGCAAAAATGAAGAGATTCAGGAATGCAAAAAACTTCCAGAACCCTTCATCATCGGCCATGTAGCCGATTGAATAAAAGTGAATAAGCGCACCTACGCCTGTTACTACCAGTGTCATGACAAGCGAAAGCTGGTCAAGCCGATAGCCGATATCTGTCGTAAAATTGCCGGCTTCAATCCAGGTGAAAAGACTTATCGATGCAGCTTCGCTGTCAGACTGCATTGCAATCAGCAGCCAGACCGCCATCAGAAAGGGAATAAAAACTGCGAGTGTACCAATTCCGCCGATAAGGGATTTTTTATTCCGGAATGATTCGGAGGCAAGTCCCATCAACCCGTTTATCAGGAAACCTGCAAGCGGAATGAGAACAATCCAGGGTACTAAATGAACATATGCGCTCATGAAATTACAGTGTTACCGGTTTTGAATGAACCATCGTCATCAGGATGATCATAGTTAACAGAACGTTGTGAGGTTACCATCGCAGGAGATTTATCCGGGACACGTCAACGGTGAGGTTGTTACGGTATATGGCGATGATAATGGCCAGTCCTACAGCTGCTTCAGCAGCGGCAATACAGAGTGCGAAAAAAACCAGTATCTGCCCGTGGACATCGGCCAGCTGCGTACTGAAAGACACAAGTGTAAGATTAACCGAATTGAGCATCAGTTCGGCACACATGAAAATCACGATCGCATTTTTCCTGGTCAGAACACCAATGACACCGATGGTGAACAAGACAGCAGACAGACCGAGGTACCAGTCCAATTCAATCATTTGGCTTCTTATCGCTAAGTTTACGTTGAGCAAGGAGCAATGCGCCGACAACTGCGGCTGTAAGCAGCATTGCGGTTACAAGTACAGGCAGAATATATATGTTGAAAAGAGCATCGCCGATGCTCTCCACTGTACCAATCTGAACGATTTCCGCGGATACATCGGGGAGAGTCCCTGTGTAGCTGGAAATCGCGTATAAAAGCTGGGCAAGCACGATTACCCCCAGAAAAAAGGCCAGGATATATTTGACACTGAGGCGTGAAAGCAGATTTTCCTCATCTGAGAGATTCAGCAGCATGATGACAAACAGAAAAAGCACCATAATTGCACCGCCATAAACCAGCACCTGAACAACGGCAAGAAACTGTGCTTTCAGCAAGAGGAAGATCCCGGCAACTGAAATCAGATTCAGGACCAGAAAAAGGGCGCTGTTAACGGTATCCCTGCTTGTGATCATGCCAATGGCTGCTGCTACTGCCAGTGTTGCAAACAGGACAAATATGTAAGATTCCATGAATTATCGCATTTTGAAAATGTGCAACAAGGTACCTAAAAATCTCTGTGTCTTCAAGAAGAACTATCAATTCTTAACGACTTCTGTGAAAAAGTACCGGTGCTGTGACAAGGCAGGAGTCGTTTTATAATAGCTGATTTTTTTTAGTAAATTCGGGCATGAATTTAAGAAAAATATGATTTTTGTTCAGCTTTTTTACCGGCCGGCAGAATTCGGACAAAACAAAACCAATGGAGTCACATGATATTAAAAGGTCCTGACATACAGGAAATGACTGAAAAGGTCAGAGAATCCAGTTTGTTTATTGATGACATCACCGAAGAGCTGGACCGGGTCATCATCGGGCAGAAACAGATGATCAGCAGGCTTATTATTGGCCTGCTTTCTGACGGCCATGTCTTGCTGGAGGGTGTTCCCGGCCTTGCAAAGACGCTAACGATTTCAAGCCTTGCCAAAGCTATCAATACGGGCTTTCAACGCATACAGTTCACTCCGGATCTGCTTCCTGCCGACCTTGTGGGTACCTTGATTTTCAATCAGAGAACGGGTGAATTTACTGTCAAAAAGGGACCAGTATTCTCGAATATCATACTTGCAGATGAAATCAACCGCTCACCTGCGAAGGTACAGAGTGCGCTTCTGGAGGCCATGCAGGAGCGCCAGGTCACCATTGGTGAACGCACCTTCCCGCTTGACGACCCTTTCCTTGTTCTGGCAACACAGAACCCGGTTGAACAGGAAGGCACCTACCCGCTGCCCGAGGCCCAGGTGGACCGTTTTATGATGAAGATCAAAATTGATTATCCGTCAGAGTCGGAAGAGATGGAAATCATGAGACGAATGGCCCGGACAACTAAAAAGGAAACACCAAAAGCGGTAGTACATCCTCAAACCATTCTTGAAGCCAGAAATACAATAAACGAAATATATATAGACAAAAAAGTTGAGGAGTATATTGTCAATATTGTAATGGCCACCCGCAGTTCTGCAAAATATGGTATAAAAAAAATACAGGGTTTGGTTGAATACGGGGCATCACCCAGAGGGACGATTAACTTGAATCTTGCTGCCCGCGCACATGCTTTTATACAACACAGAGCATATGTTACACCGGAGGATGTAAGGGCTGTTGCCTATGATATTCTTCGTCATCGTATAGTTTTAACATATGAAGCTGAGGCAGAGGAAATTCAAACAGAGGATATCATTGAATCTATACTGTCACACATTCAGGTACCATAATATAATTTATATTCCGACGTTGACATTTATGTAAAGTTGTAGTTAGTTTTATGTACATACAATGCATCAACCTAAAGAAAAAAAATGAAACTAAAATTTGTTCCCAGAACTGATGTGCGAGTCACAAAAAAAAGCTCTTCAAAATTCCGGCCGTTAATTGAAGCTTTGAACAAGCTTGAACCAGGTGGTGATGCTCTTGAAGTTACCTACAGCAACGACAAAGAGTTAAATTCCATGAGAAATGTTGTATACACATACAACAGAGAAACCGGTGCAAAAATCAAAAGCGGCAAAGATACGGTAAACGGAAAAGTATTTTTCTACAAGGAAAAATAGATTTTTTCACACCTGTATTATCATCATTACAAAAAAAAGCCTTCAAAATTACCTGAAGGCTTTTTTTATGTTATACAAAGTGAATTCAAAGAGTTAAGCTGGTCAGCTTAACTCAAGCATCCGGTCAAGGCTTCGTTTGGCCCTGAGCCGGATGTCTTCCGGCACCTCAATCTGATATTTGTCTTCTCTGAGTGAAACCAGTGTATCCTGCAATGTTATTTCGTTCATATGCGGGCACCGAATGCTGCACATGCGCAGCATTTCCTTTTCAGGGTTTTCAGCCGCGATGTTATCCCCCATTGCGCATTCGGTAAGAATGAGAAAACGTTCCGCATCAGACTCCCTCACAAATCGCGTCATGGCAGTAGTTGATCCGCTGTAATCTGCCGCCTGTACAACTTCGGGCGGACACTCCGGATGAGCCACAACAACAGTATCGGGAAATTGTCTGCGTGCATTTTCAATATCTTCAACAGTAAATTTATCGTGCACCTCGCATCGCCCGTCCCATATGACCATATCGTCATTACCGGTTCGCTCGCTGCCGGGGTAAATCACATTTTTTCCTGTTTCTCTTGCAATATTTTTTGCCAGAAACTCATCGGGAAGACAGATGACGGAGTCAGAGTCCAGTTTCCGGACAATGTCAGCTGCGTTGCTTGAGGTGCAGCAAACATCTGTTTCCGCTTTTACATCGGCATAGGTATTGATGTAGGTAACAACAGGAACACCGGGATATTTTTCCTTCAGTTTTTTTACATCCTCAGCAGTTATACTTTCCGCCAGCGAGCATCCGGCAACCCTGGCAGGCAGCAGCACCATTCTTTCCGGATTGAGAATCTTTGCGGTTTCCGCCATAAACCGTACACCGCAGAATACAATACGTTCTGCATCGGTTTCCGCGGCAATCCGGGCAAGGCCGAGTGAATCCCCGACATGATCCGGGATACTGTAAAAAAGAGCCGGTTCCATATAATTATGGCCAAGAATGACCGCATTTTTCTCTCTTTTCAACCGGTTGATTTCATAAGCTATTTCAGCTTTGATAACCAACTCTGTTTCCGGCACAATACCCTTAAGCTTATTCTTGAGCTGTTCAAGAGTTTGTTGTGCATTCTGTGGTACTGTAGTATAATCACTCATAACCTTTCAGCAGTGTTGTAAAAAAAAAGGAGGTATAAGGCGCTAACGCAATTTATACCTCCTTTCATATTAAACATAGAAAAAACAAACAAGTAATTACTGATTACTTGCCATCTTTCTTATCGTTGTCATCTTCTTTTTTCTGAAGCTTCTCTTTCAAATCCTGCAAGCCGGACATTTCACCGAGGGTGAGCGCACCCGAGGCTGAACCTGCGGCAGCTTCCTGCTCTTTCTGCTTTGTTTTTGCCGCAGTCTCTTTCTTTTTGTCCATTTTGCCGATTTTGTTCTGGCTCACGACAATACTTTTGTTGTTCTCATCAAATTCAATGACAACAACTTTTATCTCATCATCTTCCTTGTAGGATTCTGAGAGATTGTCGCCGTGCTCAGCTTCCCTGGCCGGCATGAAAGCATCCACACCAAGCGGCAGTGTAACAAAGACCCCACGGTCCGTTATCTTGCTCACCTTTCCTTCTGTTTCGTTGCCAACAGCATACTCAACAGCATACTTTTCCCAGGGGTTATCTTCAATCTGCTTGTGTCCAAGCGAAATACGGCGATTGTCGAAATCAACCGAAAGAATGACTACTTCAAGTTCATCACCTTTGTTGACAATCTCACTCGGATGGTTAACCTTGCCGGTCCAGCTCATATCGGATATGTGTACAAGTCCGTCTATGCCGGGCTCCAGTTCGACGAATACGCCAAAGTTGGTGAGGTTCCGGACAACGCCCTTGTGTTTTGATCCGACAGGATACCGCTCAAGCAAGTCCTCCCAGGGGTCTGACTGAAGCTGCTTGACACCAAGCGAAACTTTGCGTTCATCCTTGTTTATATTCAGAACGACGCACTCTATCACCTGATTCTTTTCAACCAGCTGTGACGGATGCTTTATGTGCTGGGTCCATGACATTTCACTGATGTGGACAAGACCTTCAACACCTTTTTCGAGCTCAATAAAGGCTCCGTAATCCGCAATGGAGACGACTTTACCCTGAACATGAATTTTTTCCGGATACTTGTCATCAATCTCATCCCACGGATGCGGCTGAAGCTGCTTGAGTCCAAGTGAAATTCGCTTCCGCTCCTCATCAAACTCCAGAACAACCACATTCAGGCGCTGATCAAGCCGAACGATTTCTGATGGATGCTCAACGCGTCCCCAGGAAAGGTCCGTGATGTGAAGAAGGCCGTCAACACCGCCGAGATCAATAAAGACACCAAAGTCTGTGATGTTTTTGACCACACCTTCCAGAATCTGACCGGGCTCCATGCTGGCCAGGATCTGCTCGCGCTGCTCTTCCAGATCGGATTCGACAAGAGCACGGTGTGAGACAACGACATTTTCACTGGACATATTCAGTTTGACCACCATGAATTCCATGGTTTTGCCGACATAGGCATCAAAATCGCGAACCGGGCGCACATCAATTTGTGAGCCTGGAAGGAAGGCGTCAATTCCGTGGATATCAACGACCATACCACCTTTGATACGTCGTTTGATATAACCTTCGATAATTTTCTCGCTGTTGTGCGCCTCTTCAATATCCTGCCATACACGAAGTGAGTCGGCTTTCCGGCGTGAAAGTACGAGCTGACCGTCACGGTCTTCGACTTTATCAAGAAAAACCTCTACTTCATCTCCGACTTTAAGTTCTTCAGGATTTTTGAACTCGTTAACGGGAACAATGCCCTCGGATTTAAATCCGATATCAACAATGACATACTTGTCATCGAAAGTGAGAATACGTCCGGTTACAATTTCTTTTTCCGTGAAGGCGGTAAGCGTTCCCTCGTACATGCTGACCATCTGATTGTACTGGTCGTCATCATACTCTTCAGAGGCTTCTTCAAGCTCCTCGAGCTTGTATACCTTGTCGCCAACTTCACCTTTGAAAGCAGGGATGGAACTTTCATCCACTTCTGCGACGGCTTGTTCTGCCGCGGCATCCTGACCAGCCGCTTCTTGACTGCCGGCAGACTGACTGTTCATGCCTGCTGCTTCTTCAGATGTATTCTCCTGATCCTGTGCTTCTGTTTTCTGATCAGCACTTTCATCGGACTGATTTGCTTCAGTCTGGCTATTTGCCTTTTCCTCGTTTTCGAGTTCTTTTTTTACTTCATCGGTCATTTAGATATCCTGTATTTCTGTGAGCCGCCTGATACAAAACTGCACGCTATCAGGGGATTAAGGTTTATGTTTCAGTTATAGTTTTGATTCTGTTCCTCCTGAAACCATCAATTGCCGCTGTTTGCAACATATTGATTTTCAGGAATTATTCTCCGTACGCATACTACGTACAAAGTCGGTAATTCTTGCTACTTGTTCTTCAAAAGTCAGGTACGTCGAATCAATTTCAACAGCATCATCCGCCTTTTTCAGCGGGTCGATGTCGCGTGTTGAGTCGATTCTGTCCCGCTTTTCAACGTTTTCACGTACCTGCTCGAGGCTTGTGTCCGCCCCGGCACGGGTCTGCTCGTCAAATCTTCTGCGAGCCCTGGCTTCCGGAGCCGCGGTAAGAAAAAACTTGTAATCGGCGTCCGGAAACACAACGGTTCCCAGGTCACGGCCTTCCAGTACAACACCTCTTTTCCTGTCCCCGGAAATCTCGCGGAGAATTCGGCGGACCTCATCTCTGACTTCAGGCATTGCCGCAACTTCACTTACGCGATTATTGATTTCCGCTGACCGTATTGTCTGCGTTATATCCTTGTCACCATGAGTCACCCGCACATTATCTATATGAAAATCAAAGTGCAGGTCATGATTTTTCAGCGCTTCAGTCAAACGGGACTTATCAAAATCATTGATCATAAAAAGATACGTAAACCCGCGGTATACAGCTCCGCTGTCGACGTAGTCACTTTCTGTGCGTCGGGCGACTTCTTTTGCCGTAGTACTTTTTCCGGCTCCGGCCGGACCATCAATAACTATGATCAAGGATTAATCAGATTACATCCGGTTTGGTAATAGAACTGAAAATGTGGGGAAATTTATGCCTTATCTTCTTTCTTTGCAAAAATTTCTTGTATAAAGATCGATATTATGATAAATTTGGATTCTGTATTGAAAATAATCAAACTGAAACCAAGAATGATTTTCTAAGCAAATATGCCTCAACACAAATCAGCAGAAAAACGTGTTCGCCAGTCTGCCAAACGTCGTCTGGCGAATCGTGAAAAACGATCCAGAATGCGCACACTAACCCGTAAAGTTCTGGAAACTGACAAAAAGGAACAGGCGGAGCCCCTCCTGAATGACGCTGTATCCTACATTGACAGACTGGCCTGCAAGGGACTTATCCACAAGAATACGGCAGCCAACCGGAAATCACGCATCGTCCGGCACGTCAACAGCCTGTAACAACAGGTAGTACCATTTCTTATTCATTCCGTCATCCGGTACATGCTGCAGGACCGGCAGGGCCGGATTACTGACGGCCAAACACTATTTTATCCATGGCCAAAGCTCTTCTTGCAATTCTTGATGGTTACGGAATCCCGGATGATGATTCTGTAAGCGCCATTAAAAAAGCCAATACCCCGTTTGTCGACAAGCTTCTTGAAAGCAAACCCAATTCAACCCTGAGTGCATCCGGTATGGATGTCGGACTTCCCGATGGACAGTTCGGCAACTCTGAGGTCGGGCATCTCAACATCGGTGCCGGACGCATTGTCTGGCAGGAATTAACCAGGGTTAACAAAGACATTTCCGACGGAGGCTTTTTTGAAAACAAGGCATTGCTTGAGGCAGCCGAAAAAGCCAGGAAGGCAGGAAAGGTTCATATCATGGGCCTGTTTTCTGACGGCGGCGTGCACAGTCACAACGATCATGTTTTTGCATTGCTGAAATTCTTCAGGCAGCAGAATATTGAAAAAATTTACGTGCACGCATTCATGGATGGCAGGGACACCTCCCCGCACGGCGGTCTCAACTATATCAGACAGTTTCAGGAAAAAGCCGCGGAGATTGGCGGTGGCAAACTTGCTTCCATTGTGGGACGGTACTACGCCATGGACCGTGACAGACGCTGGGAGCGTACAAAACTTGCCTATGATCTTCTCGTCCATGGAGAAGGAGTAAAAGAGAGTGATCCGGCCAAAGCCGTTCAGGCCTCGTATGATGAAGGGGTGACGGACGAGTTTATCAAACCGATACTTCTCGATGACTCGGCATCATCCCGGCTTGAAAAGGATGACCCTGTTGTTTTCTACAACATTCGCGGTGATCGCGCCCGTCAGATCACCTCTGCCCTTACAGACAGCGGGTTTGACGGATTTCCGGTCGAAAAAGACCTGAATCTGCACTATGTCTGCTTTACCCAGTATGACAAGCGCTACACCAATGTCCATGTCGCCTATCCTCCCCTTTCAATGACCAACACACTCGGTGAGGTCATTGCACACCATGGGTTACGTCAACTCAGAATAGCCGAAACAGAAAAATATCCGCACGTGACCTACTTCTTCAACGGGGGTGTTGAGGAACCCAACGAAGGGGAAGACCGGAAGATGATTCCGAGTCCGAAAGTGCCGACATACGATCATCAGCCTGAAATGAGTGCCCCCGAACTTACCGATGAGCTTGTCAAAATCATTCAGGATGACTCTTACGATATGATCATTCTGAATTATGCAAATCCGGACATGGTTGGTCATACCGGTGATTTTGATGCTACGGTCAAAGCCGTTGAGACCATTGATCAGTGCCTCGAGAAGGTAGTCAATGCGGCAACCGAACAGGACTACAAAATTATTGTAATTTCTGATCACGGAAATGCGGACAAGATGAAAGAAAGCGACGGGAGCCCACATACGGCACATACTACTGCCCGGGTTCCCTTCATAGTGATCAACGCTCCGGAGGTAACATCGGCCAGGGACGGAATACTGGCTGATGTGGCACCATCGCTGCTGAAACTGATGGGCATCTCCCAACCGGAAGAAATGGACGGCAAGGCACTGATCTGACATCTCCTGAAAAGCATCACCCGGCGCACATAACGGTACTTGCATTTACACTAAGCCCTGTATAGATTCGTTAGTTGATTCGAACGCATGCAGGGCTTTTGTGGTTTTTGTAGGACGCAAGGGCGTTGCCCGGTAATCATAAAACAGAATCTGAATTTTTTGTATGGAAGGGAATTTTTCAAACCGAGTGCGGGATGTCATCCAGTTCAGTCGTGAAGAAGCTTTGCGGCTGGGGCATGACTACATTGGCACCGAACATCTGATTCTGGGCATATTGCGCCTCGGCGATGGTGTTGCAATCAAAATACTAAAGAACCTCCGGTGTGATCTTTACAAACTGAAAAAGACCATCGAAGAAACCATCCGCGGAACCGGTGCTGCGGTTACTGTGGGGAATATCCCCCTGACAAAGCAGGCCGAGAAGGTATTGCGGATCACCTATCTGGAAGCCAAGCTCTACAAGAGCGACACCATCGGCACAGAACATTTATTGCTATCCCTTTTACGGGATGATGAAAACATCGCTGCACAAATCCTGCAGCAGTTCAATATCACATACGATGCGGTTCGTGAAGACCTGGATCTCATTGTATCAGGACAGGCACCAAAATCGTCAGAATCGTCACATACAAGTTCCAGCGAAACTCCGTCATCGCGAAATCCAAAATCATCCTCAGGCAGCGCAAGAGAAAGAAAAATGGAAAAAACAAAAACCCCCGTTCTTGATAATTTCGGACGCGATCTGACCAAGCTTGCCGAAGAAGACAAGCTCGACCCGATTGTCGGTCGCGAAAAGGAAATTGAGCGAGTCGCTCAAGTGCTCAGCCGCCGGAAAAAAAACAATCCTGTGCTTATCGGTGAACCCGGTGTCGGTAAAACGGCGATAGCCGAAGGACTTGCACTGCGGATTATAAAAAGGAAAGTGTCGAGAGTATTGTATGACAAACGGGTTGTGGCACTTGACCTTGCAGCACTGGTGGCCGGAACAAAATACCGCGGCCAGTTCGAAGAGCGTATGAAAGCGATGATGAGCGAACTTGAAAAAACGCCCGACATCATCCTTTTCATAGATGAGTTGCATACGATTGTCGGAGCCGGTGGTGCCAGCGGTTCGCTTGATGCCTCCAATATGCTTAAACCGGCACTTGCCCGCGGAGACGTACAGGCCATCGGAGCCACCACGCTCAATGAATACCGGCAATATATAGAGAAAGACGGGGCTCTTGAGCGGAGATTCCAGAAAATCATGGTTGATGCAACAACTCCGGACGAAACCATGACCATTCTCAATCAGATCAAGAGCAAATACGAGAAACACCACAGCGTGCGGTACTCTGAAGAGGCGATCAAAGCCTGTGTAACCATCACCGACCGCTACATAACCGACCGGTTTTTGCCGGACAAGGCCATTGATGCGCTCGATGAAGCCGGCGCGCGGGTCCATCTTTCGAACATCACAGTGCCCGAGCATATCATAAAGCTTGAGGAAGAAATTGAGCTGACCAGCACGGAAAAAAACAATATGGTCAAAAAACAGCGCTTCGAAGATGCGGCCAGACTTCGTGACAAGGAAAAGCGGCTCATGGAGGAACTCGAAAGTGCGCAGAGAGAATGGGAGAAAGAGTCTGAAAAAATTGTCTATGATGTTAATGAAGAGGATGTTGCCAGCATTGTTGCCATGATCACCGGCATTCCTGTGAACAAAATTGCCCAAAGCGAGGGACAGAAGCTTCTGAAGATGAAAGAAGAGCTGTCCAACAATGTCATCGGACAGGATGAGGCCATTACCAAGCTGAGCAAGGCCATCCAGAGAACCCGGGCCGGACTGAAAGATCCCTTCCGCCCGATCGGTTCATTTATCTTTCTCGGGCCCACTGGTGTTGGAAAAACAGAACTTGCCAAAGTAATGGCGAAGTATCTTTTCGACAGTACCGATGCACTCATCCGCGTAGATATGAGTGAATACATGGAGAAATTTTCCGTCTCCAGACTTGTTGGTGCCCCTCCGGGTTATGTCGGATATGAAGAAGGCGGAATCCTGACCGAGAAAGTCAGGCGCAAACCGTACAGTGTGGTACTGCTTGATGAAATTGAAAAAGCACATCCTGATGTATTCAACCTCCTGCTGCAGGTGCTTGATGATGGCATACTGACCGACAGCCTCGGCCGCAAAGTGGATTTCCGCAATACCATCATCATTATGACTTCCAATATCGGAGCAAGGGATATAAAAAATCTCGGACGCGGAATCGGATTCTCCAATACCGAAGCGACGTTTGATTACGCCAAAATGAAAACCACGATCCAGGATGCACTGAACAAGGTTTTCAATCCGGAATTCCTTAACAGGGTGGATGATGTGATCGTATTCAAGCCGCTTGAAAAAGAGGATATCTTCAGGATTATCGACAACATGTCAGAAGAGCTCTTTGTGCGGATCAGGAACCTTGGCTACAAGATCGACATCAGCAAAGGTGCAAAAGAGTTTCTGAGTGACAAAGGCTTTGACCAGAAATTTGGTGCACGGCCGCTCAAAAGGGCAATCCAGCGCTATGTTGAGGATCCTCTTGCCGAAGAGATACTCGGTGCTGAGAAAGCCGAGGGGTCTGTGATCAAAATCAAGATGAACAAGGCCAGGGACGGACTGGCGTTTGAATGGAAAGCGCCTGAAACGTCATCCGATAAAACCGGAAGTTCCCCCGGGTCGCAGAAGGAAAGTCAGCAAAGCTCAGATGCGGCAAGTTCAGACGGTGGAGGTACCGGAAACGGGGGGCCTTCGCAGCAGGGTGACGCGAAAGGCGGACAAACTTCGGAAAAATACTCCGAAAATTAGTCAAGCGGATACGCAGCGGGGTTGTTGAAAGTACAAGGTTTTTCGTTTTTCCGGAGCCTTGCAGCATCGCTTTGATCCGCCAATCATTTCATAATGCGTTGGTGGCGGGATTCACATAGTGAATTATATGAAACCGTTCCCGTTCAGACTGAGTATCGGATTCAGAGTGAGTGACGGATGATGATTTCCCTGCTGGTCCCCGCAAGCCTGTAAACCGATGGCTCCAGATATTCCATACGAACAGAAAGCTGCGGACTGGAATGGGTTTCAAGAGTTGTTTCTTCCCTGGCCGCAGTCCTTTCTTCCACATCAATGATGTGTGCGCGGAGATTTTTCAGGTGACCGTTGTCATCCGTACCGGTAATGACCGCCAGCATACCATCAGGCATGAAGGAGGCAGCCTGGATACGCTGACGAAAGCTGGCGCTTCCCAACCGTTCACCGTCTGATATGCGATGTACAATTGCGCGTCCGGTGGTTCTCGCCGTCAGATACCGGCCGCAGTCACTCAGAACAAGCTCTTCAATCTCATCATCGTCGTAATTAACCTCAAGAAGAAGATTACCGCGATATGACAGAACATTGCCGTAGTGGCTGCCGTCATTTTCATCACGGCCGTGCACAACCATGAGACGGGTGCTTTGATGCCAGTCAACCGTTTCTATTGACATATCATTAAAATGGGCCAGCTCCGTGGCATCACCGTCTCTGCCGGTCAGCCGGACACGCGAATTGACATTGTCTCCCTGATAGATTTTGGGATTGATCATGACGGATTTTTTGCCAAAAGGAGTTGGTGCAAATTCTGAAATGGATTCGCCGTCAGGACTGCCCGTGCTGTTGTAGGCATCAAAGATTTCCTTTCCCCTTTCGTCGAAAAAAGTAAAACCGGCGATATTATCCCTGTAGATAAAACTTCCGTTGTTCAGCATATAGAGTTTAACTGACGGGTCATCAGGGTCATACTCGACCAGCTGAGACAATCTGTGCAGCAGCGTCCCGTCGGTCCGGTACACTTCCACGGTGACATTCCCCCCCTGCTTGAACAGGAATCCGGCATAACTTCTGTCATCACTTAATGCCATCTGATTGAAACCTGAAACCATGCTGGCGCCATCACCGAACACCAGCTCCCCTTCCCGCAGTCGCATGGAACCCGGGTCGTCACTGTCATCAAAAAGGTCCGTTCTGAACTGGTCCGGAGCGAAATTTCCGGTGCCGGGTGAATAGCTGAATGAAACATCCTGGCTGTATGCGGTGGCAGCCGTAACTGACACCAGGCCGCACAAGAAGAGAGCCATGCAAAAAAAACGAGCGTCTGACATATCCTGATCGGTATATATGTGATTGAAAAAACAGATAAAAATACAAAAAATGTCACCTAATCCAGAAGTTAATCGGCAGATGACTGAGCAATTCATATTATGATTTGCTAACATTGAAGCTGCAATAATTGTTCAATACTCTACATCCAATGAGCAGCACATGACTACCCGTTTCAGTGTAATTATTCCTGTCTACAACCGTCCGGATGAACTGGAAGAGCTTATGGAAAGCCTGTCCGTCCTGAAAAGCCGGAAATCCGGAAATAATTCTGCGGCAGGCAATTTCGAAGTCATTGTTGTTGAGGACGGATCGAAGGAAAAGTCGGACCGTGTATGCAGCAAGTATTCTGATGTACTGGAAGTGCAGTATCTGTACCGGGAAAATGCCGGTCCTGCGGCGGCAAGAAACACAGGTGCGGCATCAGCGAAGGGAGACTGGCTTATTTTTTTCGACTCGGACTGCGTGATCCCGGAACATTATTTCGAGACGGTTGAACAGGTGCTTTCATCACAGGAAGCTGATTTTTTCGGTGGACCTGACCGTGCTGCGGCATCATTCAGTCCCGTACAGAAGGCCATTGATTATACAATGACCTCATTTCTGACAACCGGGGGCATTCGCGGCGGCAAAAAACAGCTTGACCGGTACTATCCCCGCAGCTTTAATATGGGTGTGAAGAAAGCGGCTTTCGATAAAACGGGCGGATTTTCAGAGCTTCGTTTTGGTGAAGATCTTGATTTAAGCATGCGGCTTATGGAAAACGGGTGCCATTCTGTGCTTATTGAAGATGCCTGGGTATATCACAAGCGGAGAACCGACCTGAAAAAGTTTTTCAAGCAGGTCTACAATTCCGGAATGGCCCGGGTGGTGCTGAACCGTCTGCATCCGGGTACCATGAAGGCGCTGCATCTGCTGCCCTCGCTTTTTGTGCTCTATCTTATTTTTGCCGTTGTTTCTTTGCCTTTTGCAGGTGGTCCCTTCTTCTATCCGGTCCTTATTTTGCTGCTGATACTTTTTATTGACGCTATGCGATGGACAGGGAGTCTTGCGGCGGCATTGCTGGCACCTGCAGCCGGTGTTGTTCAGCTTACCGGATATGGCATTGGCCTTATCCATGCGGCTGTATTGATTCACGTTCTTGGCAGGAAGCAGGCAAAGGCTTTTGAGTCAACTTTTTATAAATAAAGGGCATGCTTTTCCGGAAATCCTGTATTCATGACTGGCCGGAAGATTTGAATTGTTCCTGTTCTGAAAATTTTGATTCATGTATTCATTGATTTGGATTTGCAATTATCTTATATTTGTAGTCTTTGCAAATGCAGCGATCTGCCCATTATAAACGGGCAAATTTCATGTCTGCTGCATCTTCAGGGTGTTCTTTCAGTTAGTGATGGTGAAAAGATCGGTACGAGGCAACAGGAACATATCCGGTTGATATTTGTACGGGGCGTAGCGCAGTCCGGTAGCGCATCTGCTTTGGGAGCAGAGGGTCGCAGGTTCAAATCCTGTCGCCCCGACAACACTGATACATCGTAACCGTTACTCTTTTGCGGTTACTGGTTTACACCGGCAGTGCAAGGTGTTTTCATGTATCCTGAAAGCGCCCGTAGCTCAACCGGATAGAGCAACTGCCTTCTAAGCAGTAGGTTACAGGTTCGAGTCCTGTCGGGCGTACACAACCGCAATTATGGCGACATGGCCGAGTGGCTAGGCAGAGGTCTGCAAAACCTCGTACGGCGGTTCGAATCCGCCTGTCGCCTCAGTATCAGTACCAGACAATCTGCTGCCGCGTTCGTCTAGAGGCCTAGGACGCCGCCCTTTCACGGCGGTAGCACGGGTTCGAATCCCGTACGCGGTACATTTCCACCGATCTTTACGGAGCCCATAGCTCAGTTGGTTAGAGCGCCAGGTTGTGGCCCTGGAGGCCGTGGGTTCAAATCCCATTGGGCTCCCACATATTACGCCGCGTTCGTCTAGGGGTCTAGGACGCCGCCCTTTCACGGCGGTAGCACGGGTTCGAATCCCGTACGCGGTACCATGAAAGTCCCGGTTTCCAAGGAAGCCGGGACTTTTTTTTATTCCGGACGGCGGGAAATACCCAGGATACCCGTACCCCGCTCGTTATTTTTCCGGCAGTCCAGCCACATCATGAAGACACCGGGCAGCAGCGTCAGCAGATAATAAAACGGCAGCCAGAGCAGCGTATACATCCCGAAGCGGGTAAACCACAGCATGGGAATTTTTATGAGCATCACCCATGCGCGATGTCCCCATTTCCCGTATGAATAGTGCAGGGAAACCGGCTCCAGGCCTGCCTTTTCAAGCTTTTCGCCAAGCTCCTCTTTAGAATAACCGGCACGGGCGTGCTCATCCACAAAAAAATCTTCATCTCCGGCGTCTTCTTCAGAGTAATGAGAAGGGGAATGCATGATGAATAAGCCGCCGGGCTTCAGGGCGTCTTTTATATTACCCATGACCTTGACATCCTCCTCAATGTGCTCAAGCACATCAACACACAACGCCAAATCATACGACTCCGCCTGCAGATCATCGGTAACCAGGTCCGCATTCCTGAACTGGATTCTGCCGGCTTCGATATCTTTCTGAAAATAATAACGGCAGTCATCCAGGTAGTCATCCTTGATGTCAATGGCGTGAATCCGGGCATTCGGAAAGGCTTTGAGCATGAACCGGTCATACTGGCCGAATCCGCTGCCGGCATCCAGTATCTGCCAGCTTTTCCGTGATGAGAACCCGCGGCGGAAGGTCCGGCGCATTGCCGAGCGGACATACCAGCTCCTCAAAAAAAACAGGTCCAGAATCCGGAAAAACAGGGTCCGCAGAAAACGGGATCGGCGGATCCACGCGGCGAATTTATCCTTAGTGGGATCATAGGCAATTTTACTCATGCTGCTTCCCACCCTTTTCTGTTTGCTGTGCATGCTTTTCCTGCACATTACCGAACCCTGTGGTTGCTCTGATATTCACAGGATCGCCCTGGGTTCTGAAACGGTTCTGGTTGAACATCTCCCCCAGAAAACCGATTGCAAACAGCTGAATTCCGAGGAGCATGAACAGCATTCCGAACAGAAACAGCGGCCGGCCGGTAAGATACATGTCAAAAAACAGGCGCATGATTGAGAGATAAACTGTGATCCCGCCGCCGACAATCAGAAACAGAGTGCCGATCCCGCCAAAAAAATGCATGGGACGTTTCATGTACTTATCCAGAAAGAGCAGCGTGACCAGGTCCAGAAACCCGCGTATAAACCGGTTGAGACCGAATTTCGAGGTGCCGAACTCCCTGGGGTGATGCTTGACCACTTTTTCATCAATACGATTGAAGCCCTGTTCTTTTGCCAGATAGGGAATGTAGCGATGCAGCTCGCCATACAGTGTGATATGCTTGACCACTTCGCTGCGGTATACTTTCAATCCGCAGTTGAAATCATGAAGCCTGATGCCTGTTGTGAATGATGTTACATAGTTGAAAAAACGTGACGGTATGGTTTTGCTGATGGGATCATGCCGCTCCTTTTTCCAGCCGCTAACCAAATCCAGGTTGCGCTCACGTATCATGCTGATCATTTGCGGTACTTCAGCGGGATCATCCTGCAAATCAGCATCCATTGTGGCGATATACCGGCCGCGGGCTTTGCGGAAACCCTGCTGCAGGGCAGGGCTCTTGCCGTAATTCCGCCTGAAACGAATGCCATGGATATGCGCATGGTTTTCACTGAGCTCGCAAATTTTTCCCCATGAGCCATCCGTAGAGCCGTCATCGACCAGAATCACCTCATGCTCCCATTGCCCCGACATGGCCTGATCAATACGTCTGATCAGCTCATCCAGTGATTCTTCTTCATTCAGCAACGGAACGACAATACTCACATCAATATCTGCAGGACCCGCTGTTTCATCAGCATTTCCCCGTGATTTTTTCCCTGTTGTCCCTGAGCTTTGATTTTTCACCAAACTTTGTTGTTTTAAATTATTATTATCTGAGTTGTATATCTGTTAATATCCGAAAAATGAAAAAACTCTACTACACCATTGGCGAAACTTCCCGGATGACCGGAGTGGAACCTCATGTACTCAGATACTGGGAGAGCCTTTTCAACGAATTGAGTCCCTCAAAAAACCGGGCCGGCAAACGTGTTTACAAGGAGGATGACATTCAGCTGATCCTGACTCTGAAGGAACTTATCCAGCAAAAAAAGTTTTCCACCGCCGGGGCACAGAAAGTTCTCAGAGACCAAAAGAAACAACGATCCCCTGAAGATAAGGAAGATTACGGGTCATTGCCTGTTGAATTGACACAGGATCTGAGCCGCGTGCGGGTTTTTCTGGCAGATTTGCTGAAAAAAATCTGACCGGCTACCGGATCCGTTTCACTGACAGCATCGTCTGACTGCCAGTTCCGGCTATCTGCCAAATCTGCATCCAAATTACTTTGTTATGAGCCAAAGCTCTTCACCCTTCGGGAGTTTCCGACTGTTCACCATCGAGACCGGTCATTTTCGCATGGACGGAGGTGCCATGTTTGGTGTTGTACCCAAGACCCTGTGGTCCCGCTATTTTGATTGTGATGAAAAGAACCGCATCCGGATGACCTCGCGCAGCCTGCTTGTTCAGTCAGAAGCGAGCGGAAGGGTTTATCTGATTGATTCCGGAACAGGTCACAAGTTTGACAAAAAATTCTCGAAAATTTACGATCTGGATTTCTCGAAGTATTCCCTTGCCAGATCTTTGTCTGAACAGGGCTTCACCTATTCGGATGTAACAGATGTCATCTTCACTCACCTTCATTTCGATCACTGCGGTGGTGCCGTATCGCTTGACGGGGAAAATCGTCCTGTAATGACCTTCCCGAATGCGCGCCACTGGGTGCATAAAAAGCAGTGGGAGAATGCACTGAGCCCCAACATCAGGGAACGTGCAAGTTACCTTCCTGAAAATATCGGCACACTGTCTGAATCGGGCATGATCCGGGAAATTGATGATGATCATGTTTACGAGCCGGGGTTTAAGATACGGGTGGTACACGGACATTCATCCGGACAGCAGCTGCCGATCATTTCGGACGGGAACCGCGAGCTGATCTTTGCCGCCGACCTGCTGCCAAGCACGGCCCACCTGCCCCAGGCGTGGGTGATGGCATTTGATGTGCGTCCGCTTCAGACGTTCGAAGAAAAAATGGAAGTGTTTTCCGGATGCATTGAAAACGAAACACTTATCTATCTGGAACACGATCCGAATAATGAGATCATCACACTGTCCGAGGATCCGGCGCGGCCGCTGATTAGCTGGAGCGGGACTCTTGACGATCTTTAGCATCCTGACGGCCCGCTCATCTGCAGTTTTCCGGCACCATTTTGCCATATACTAACATGACGGTTTAATCGTAACTTAGAAGAAGATTTACACCGACGCATCACGCCATGTCCCAACATCCCGATCTTACCAGAATTGAAGCCGTTTTTCGCTCTGTACACGGCGTACTTCGCAGACGGCGCCGGCTGACGGCAGGACTTGCTGCCATTTCAGCAGCCATCGGGATGCTCATCTTGTTCCTCATTGTTGAACAGGCCTTTTATCTGCCACCGCTGGCCAAAATTGTCAGCTGGGTTGCCGTTGCGGGTGCCGGTGCAGCTGCGGGATGGCTGCTGCATCAAAAACTGCACCTTCCCGGATTTCAGAAGTTTTACCGGAAGACAGCCGATGAGACAGGCATGCCCGGCCTTCGCCATGCCCTGGACATCATCAACAGCAGCAACGAAGGCACCTCCGGGCTGACTGATGCAGCTATTCAGCAAAATCTTCAGCAGATTACCGGACAGAATCCGGACGAACGGCTGAATGCATACCTGCACACCCACCCGGTCTCCCGATATTTCCGGTGGTCACTGACGATTTCAGCATCATCCGCCCTGATCTTTCTGGGTGCAATCTTTCTGTTCAGTGACGCACTTTACCGAAGCAGCACCTTCTGGGCCAGTTATCAGCCGCCCATACCCTACGAGTTTACCATTACTCCCGGCGATACCACCATCGAACAGGGTTCCTCATTCCAGGTTTCGGTTCGTTTTGACGGAGACGTGCCGGAGCAGGTGCGCATGGGAATCCGGTCCGGACAGGAAAGCGAATCCCGGCTCCAGGGCATGACCCGCGGCGATGACGGCAGCTTCGTTTCCAGGGAAACCGACCTTTTTGAAGACAGCGAATATTTTGTGGATATGGACGGGTTCCGCAGCGAGCGGAAAAACGTACGGGTCGAACTGCTTCCCCGTCTCCAGGATTTCAAAGTGACCACTCATCCGCCGGAGTACACCGGCATGGACAGTGAAACCCACTCCTATCCGTTTAACCGGGTTGAAACCGTCAAGGGATCCGAAATCAGCATAACCACGCGAAAAAACAAACCGCTTAGCAGTATTTCCCTCATTGCTGAAAACAGCGGGGATACTCTATCTGTCTCCCCCGATACGCTGATGACGGCCGGGCTCACAGCCGAATCAGATGAACGTTTTCATTTTGCCATGGAGGATGAATACGGACTGCGCAACAGCAACCCTTTCCGTTTCCGCCTGTCCGTGATTGAAGACCAGGCACCGCGCGTCGAGATCCTGAGCCCGGAATCACGAGTGGAAGATTTTGTCGGCGATATGGTGCCGCTGCTTTACGAATATGAAGATGACTTCGGTTTTACCGGATCGGAACTGAACTATCGCCTGCACAAGGCGTTTGTTGACAAGCCGGTTGAAGGCAGCATCGACCTTGGCGTACCTGAGAACACGAGCGGAATGGCTGAGTTCGACTGGGATGTCAGCGATATGGGACTTGGCCCCATGGACCGGCTGGAATACTGGGTAGAGGTAACCGACAACAACGAGATCAGCGGATACCAGACCTCGCGTTCATCAACCCACGTGATAGAGATACCGTCACTGGCTTCCCGGTTCTTTGAACAGGATGAAAAAGAGTCGGATTTCGAGGACCGGTTTTCTGAGGTTGAGCAATCACACCGGAGAATGCAGGATGACCTTGAGCAGCTGCGCGAGGAAATCCGGACCAATCCGGATGATGAGTGGGAGCAGTCCCAGATGCTTGAAGATATCAGTGATCAGCGCAGCGACATCGAACAGCAGCTGGAAGATCTCAAGCGCGAGTTTGATGAACTGACGAGGGATATGGAACAGCAGGACATGATGTCGGACGAAACGGTTGAGCGATACAGGGAGCTGCAGCAGCTGATGGATGAGATCGATGATCCGGAGATCCTGAAACTGCTTGAAGAGATGCAGGAAAACCTGGGCAATTTCGACCAAAGCCAGCTGCGTGAACAAATTGACAATATCGAGTTCAGCGAGGAAAAGTACCGGGAGCGACTCGAGCGAACCCTCGAGCTTTTCAAGTCGCTTCGTCTTGATGCGGATCTTGACCGGATGTCCAAACTTTTTGAGGATCTCAGCCAGCGAGAGTCAGAGCTATCGGAATCTGAGGAGTATGGCCCGGAGCAGATAAATCAGCAGGAGCAAATCCGCGAGCAGATGAAGGAGTTGTCAGACAAGATCGAGAAAATGCCCGAAAGCAGTCCGAAAAGGCAACAGGAGCGGATTCAGGAAATGAGCGAGGAAATCGGCCGGCAGATGGAAGATCTGGATCAGCAGCTGGAGCAGAATATCATGGACATGCAGGATGACCAGGCTGATCCGTCACAAATGCAGCAGGATCAGCAGGACATGAGCCGGCAAATGGACCAGATGGCCCAGACCATGTCCGGTATGAGGGAAAGCATGCAGCAGCAGACCATCGACATCAACATGCAGGCCCTGAAATACATACTGGAGTCTGTCATTCTGCTGTCTGAAGAGCAGGAAGATGTGCTCAGGCGGACATCCGACCTGACTTCCAACAGTCCGGGATTTATCGAGCAGGCCCGCCGGCAGCGCAACATCAACGGCCAGTTTAATATGCTCACGGATTCGCTGTATCAGGTTTCCGCTGAAATCCCCCAGTTTTCCAACAAAATCAATGACCGCAAACGGGAGATTCAGCGCCATATGGACAGAGCTGTCGATTATCTCATTGACCGTGACCGGTCAAGGTCGACGTCACAGGAACGCCTGTCACTTGGCGGCCTGAATGAGATTGGCACCATGGTTGCCGATCTGCTCGATCAGCTTAACGACATGAGCAACGGCGGCGGAGAAGGTGCCATGAGCATGCAGCAGATGATGGAGCAGATGCAGGGCATGTCTGAGGAACAGCAGCAGTTGAACGAACAGATTCAGGATTTCATCAATGATATTGCAGGCGAGCGGCTTACCAGGGATCACATGGAGCGTCTCGACCAGATGGCACGACAGCAGAATCAGATAAGAGAGCAAATGCGGGAACTTCAGCGGCGCGGTGGCCTGGAAGGTGACCGCCTGATGAGCGAAATGGAGCGCCTTTCCGAAGAAATGGAAGATGCCATCAATGATATGCGCGGCGGCTCCACGGATGACCTGATGGTCGAGAGGCAGCACAATATTCTGTCACGCATGCTTGAGGTCGAGGAGTCGGTACACCGGCGGGATGAAGATGAGGAGGAGCGTCTTGGTGAAACGGCAGAAGATTACGATGAACAGGAGATTCCTGAAATGACCATGGAGGAACTCAGGGAAGAGATCCGCTCAGGAGCAGAATCAAGCGATTTCTCCCGTTTCCGTGACGACTATCAGCGATTGATTGAACGCTACTTTCAACTGATGGAGGAACAGATGGATGAGCCCGGCATCAGGTCCGAAAACTGAGCTTGGGAGTTTTATTACTGATCCTCACTGGCAGTGTTCTGCTTGTGCTGAGCGGGGACATTGTTTCCGGACATGTTCTTCATATTGCGGGCGATGATCTGTTGATAGGCCTCCAACACACCCCGGGTCGCTTTACCGTTCATCACATCGGCCCGTTTCCGGACTTCTTCGATTGCATTAGCCGGTGCGTAGGGTGCTCCAGCCCATTCCAGTGCCATGGTATCCCCTGAAGAATCTCCGATGTAAGCAATCTCATCGGCCGTGACGCCGTGTTCATCTGCAAAAAACTGCAACCCCGAGGCTTTGTTACACGCTTTAACGATAATGTTCACCGAAACTTCAGTGTAATGTGCTTCGAATTCGGGATACCCATCCGCGATTTTTTCCACTGCGATGTCATACACCTTCCTGATTTCATTGATGTCTGTGTGCACCATACCGACATCCGTCTTCTTGGCGAATTCCAGCATCACTCCGGGAAACCGGGACAGCACATCATCCTGAAACCATTTACGCAGTTCCAGGGACTTCCGGCGGATCTCATCGCTGAAGTGAGGTGACCAGGTAAGCTCATTGGTAATCGGATGGTAGAATCCGCCTCCGCTTTCAAAGATGATAGTATTGCGAATGCCGAGCCACTGGGCCACTGCTTCGGTATAGGGCAACGGCCGCCCGGTACACAGACTCAGCGCAGGGACATGTTCATCGTACTTGCTTTGCTGCTGCAGGTCACGAATTCGTGTGATGGCAGTCCAGTCGGGGCTTTGAAACGGAATGGTTACGCATCCGTCTATGTCGAGAATAAAATATCGTACCATGGTAATTTTAAAACGGTTTGAAGCGGAAAAACATATGGTTCAACAGAGATTGAGTCAACCCGGAATCCGCTGATGAAAAAAATCGCAGAGTAACATCTGATCCGGATCCTGGCTCCATGGGATAAACGAACCGGTAACGGGTGAAACGACAACCTGCAGGTTTTTATCGTCAGATGTAATACCAAGGCTTTATGTAATGATTCGTTTACGTTGACGGGCTGACAAGAAATCTTTCAGCAGTGTTTACTATTTAAAAAATGTACTATTTCAAGTAACGCCGCTACGATACCTGTTTCTAATCAGCTGAAGAATTTCCGGTTTCGGATCAGTAACTCTATCCCATAAGTCAGTGTGTATGCATGTTGAGGAATGTTTTGAAAAAGGACTCAAAACCTTTTTCCTGTAATGGTTCATTGCGCTTTTTCCCATCAAATAAATACACTTATTATACTCACGTCTGCTTATTGAGTGGCCAAAAGCTGCCAGGCAGTACAGTTCAGTATAATCAATCCCGGCTGCTTTCGCACCTAAAAGAGAGACCCAAAATCGGGCGTTAAAATCAATCGGTTTTGGCTGACCGTCTTTTTTATCCAGACAATAATCCAGATTTGCCAATCCACTATACCCTGAAAGCTCAACCAGCTTACACGTTGTTTTATATATCTCGTTGTGCTCGATAAACTCCATGGCAGTAGAAAAGTTATAGCCAACTTTCGCAAGATTTTTTTTAATGGACCAGGCTTTTATTTCGCCATCAATTGCAAGTAAACTGCAGTCCATTATTTCGCCATCAATCTCTTCCTGCAGGAAATATTTTTCCGGGTCCAGATTTTGGATGGTTTCATGCAACTCTTTAATACTACTTATTTTTTTCATTCCCGTGCCCGACGATCCACGAATCGGTTTTAGAATAAGATGAGTAACTTCAATATTCCAGTTGTGCAAAATGGGATCATCAAGCCGATAATTATTGGCGTGCGGAAGATTGTGATCGATTAAAAACTCATTCAGCTTATGTTTCGGAACCAGCTGATCAAATTGCGTGGGTGATGGAAGAGGTGGGACAAGTGTGTGTTTGTTGATGGTGTCTTTATTTTTGGATACCCATCGAACATAGTCTTCATTGGCCGGAATTATGATATCGGCTTGCGTGCGTTCAATGCAGGCGATTACCTCCCTTAAATTGTCAGAGTCTCCGGTTGTATGAAAATAATAGTGATCCGCGATATATTTAGAAGATGCCCATGCCGGCCGGCCATTACTGATGGGTGATTGCGTAAATATTTTGGCATGCGGCATTAATCGTCCTAATGCCCTGATTACAGGAAGTACAATATTATTTTCAATACCTAATACGAGTACTGATTTAACATCTCTAAGTGATTTTTTCATGATTCCCCAATCTGCCAAATTTTGAATTTATCAGTTTTTTAGTATTTGGGGAAGCTTTCAATGGCGACGATACCCGGGTATAAGCAACATGGCTATAAGACAAATAGCCCCAAATACAGCCGGAATGCCATAACGGTTCCTGTATTCCGTAACCTCTTCCGTGGCAAAGGTGCTGCGGTCAAACTGCTGCAGCTGTCTGACAAAACCTTCAATATTGTGAGCGGTTCGTGATATTTGATAGTACTGGCCGTCGGTGATCTCCGCCATTTCCCTGAGTGTTTCAGGGACAAGATGTGTTGTGACTATTTGCCCATGTCTGTCACGATGATAATCCAGAAGTTCGCCGGTTTCGGGGTGCGGAACGGGAATTCTTCCCCCTTCTTCAGTGCCGATGCCGACCGCAAAAATATGAACATTCATCCCCATCAGTTCCTGAAGCGGTTCACTGTATCTGTCGAAATGATCTTCCCCGTCGGAGAATATCACCAGTACCCTTGCAGGATCACTCCCCCGGTTGCTTTCGCTGTTTCCGGATGATTCAAAAGCGGAAACCGCCTCCCGGAACATCGGACGGAAGTCCGTGGTGGTTGACGGCATGATATCGGGCTCGGCAATATCCAGAAACATACGGAATGCGGCATAATCGGTTGTCAGCGGACAATGAAGCATCGCATGACCGGTGAACACGATCAGTCCGACCCGGTCATTCTGCATATGGTCAATCATCCGGCCAATTTCAAACCGCGATTTTTCAAGCCGGCTGGGACGCACATCCTCCGCTTTCATACTGAGAGACAGGTCCAGGGCAACAATCAGGTCAAGCTGTTCCCGGGTCACCTCCCTGACTTCCGTTCCCACCTTGGGACCTGCAAGCGCAATTATCAGGAAAAAAAGTGCCGCAAAAAACAGTCCTTCCCTGATTTTCAGCGTCCTTTCATCCCGGTGTGCCTGAAGGCGGGAAAAGAGTTCATCTGAAAAATAGGCCATTCTTTTTTTCCGGATCTGCTCCGAGATATATCGGGCGCCGAAATATAAAGCCGGTATAAGCAGCAGCAGAAATAAGTATCCGGGTGATTCCCAAATCATTTTTCAATCAGCACAATTTGAATATCCATCAGGTTATTACCCGTAACGCCCGTAATTACCAATCCGTCTGTCTTTCTGAAAAAATTCCAGGAGTCATTGTTCTCGAGATATGATTCGGGATCAATACCTATCTCTCTGGCCCCCGCTGCCGTCATGCTGTTGCAAACCGCCCCGGCTGCGTTCGTCTCTCCGTCGCGGCCATCCGTTCCGGCGCTCAGAAAGGTGATGCCGCGTTTGCCTTCAATGGCCAGGGCCATGGCCAGAGCCATTTCCTGGTTCCGGCCGCCTTTACCGGAACCGGTAACGGTGACCGTTGTCTCACCGTAAAATATCAATGCCGCGGGAAGCGAAACCGGATCTCCGTTCTCCAGAACCTTAAAAGCTTTTCCAGCAATCTGACGAGCCACTTTTCGGGCCTCACCGGTAACAAAACCGTCATTAAGCCATGTATGGTATCCTCTTTTCCCGGCTTCTTCCCGTATACCTTCGGCAACTTTTTCTACACTGGCCAGAATATTGTAGTACGTTTTAAGCTCCGGCGGCGCGACATCAGAGTGATCATCCTTTCCAAGAAACTTAATGATACTGCGCGGGACTTTTTTATCGATCTGATACTTTTCAAGCAGACGCAATGCCTCGCCTGAAGGAACGGGGTCATGCACCAAAGGACCGCTGCCGATCACAGCCGGATCATTGTCCGGAACATCCGATACGGCAAGCACTTCCACTATGGCCTTGCCGAAGACGTCACGGAGTTTGCCTCCTTTCACTCCGGAAACACTTTTCCGGATCCTGTTCATTTCGCGAATCGGAGCACCGCAGCTCAGCAGCTGCCGGTTCAGCTCACGGATGTCTTCAAGGTCAATTTCTTCCGGCGGAGAGCATAGCAGCGATGAGCTTCCGCCGCTCAGCACAAAGAGTACAAGATCATTCTCCCTGACATCCCCGGCAACATCAATAAGCTCAAGTGTGGCTGTGTGGCTGTTGAGATCCGGTACCGGGTGGGAAGCCTCAAACTGCTGAATTCGGGTTGTTCCGGTTTTCAGTCCATAAGGACAGATCACAATGCCATCGTAAACACGGCTCCCGAGAATATTCTCAAGAGATTCCGCCATATGCCCCGCGGCTTTTCCCGAACCAAAAACCCAGACTTTCCCGAGCTCCTTCAAGTCATAGGCCCTTCCGCACACGACCAGTTCGTCACCGGAAAGCGAAACCGATGACTGAATTATTTTCCCGGGAGTAACTTCTTCAAGACCATGCAGAAACAGCTCCCTTACTTCCGTATTCTGTTTTTTGTACAGCAGGTCAATCTTTTCGTCGGTCATATGCTCTCCGGTCGCAATGGTACAGGGTCAATGTTCATGGAAAAATAAGAAATCCATGACAATCCGTTGGATAATATGGATTTTTTACATTCAATATTTATGCTTTCCTCATGGCTTTTGTATCTTTGAATCAGTTTTGCCGGGACGGACAATGGAATTTTTGATGAGGAAATCAGGATAATTGCCCGTTGCCGGCTCCGGAAATTGATTTTAAAAAACATTATTGCCGGATTTGCCCTTCCGGAAAAACTTATGCAAGTACATATTTACAATACACTGACGAGAAAAAAAGAGCCATTCAAACCTTTGAAAGAGGGTTTTGTAGGGATTTACGTCTGTGGCCCTACAGTTTACGGTGACCCTCACCTCGGGCACGCCAAGAGTTACATCAGTTTCGATGTGGTTGTACGATATTTCCGCTACCTGGGCTACCGTGTCCGGTACGTGCAAAATATTACCGATGTCGGCCACCTGACCGACGATGCCGATGAAGGGGAAGACAAAATGGCCAAACAGTCGCGCATCGAACGCCTGGAGCCCATGGAACTGGCGGAAAAATACACCTATCGCTACTTCAGGGATATGGACAGGCTTCGCGTTCAGCGACCGGATATCTCCCCGCGTGCAACCGGCCACATCCCGGAACAGATAGCCATGATCAAGCGGCTCATTGAAAAAGGCCATGCCTACGAAGCTGACGGAAACGTCTATTTTGATGTCACCACACTTCCGGATTACGGAAAATTGAGCGGACGCAGTCTGGATGAAGCGGAAAGCGGCTCCCGCGTCGAGACCAGCAGTGACAAGAAAAATCCCGCCGACTTTGCTCTCTGGAAAAAAGCCGATGAGTCACACATCATGCAATGGGACTCTCCCTGGGGATACGGTTTCCCCGGCTGGCACATAGAGTGTTCCGCAATGGCTACCAAGTATCTCGGGCGCACCATCGATATCCACGGAGGCGGTCTGGAAAACCAGTTTCCACACCATGAGTGCGAGATAGCACAGTGCGAAGGAGCCCACGACGAGCCATTTGTCCGTTACTGGATGCACAACAACATGGTGACCCTGAACGGTCAGAAAATGGGCAAGTCACTCGGAAACGCCATTTCACTGGAGGAGTTTTTCACAGGAAGCCACAAATTGCTCAGCAGATCCTGGTCGCCGGATATCATCCGTTTTTTCCTGCTTCAAAGTCATTACCGCAGCACCACCGATTTTTCCGAGTCTGCGCTGGAATCAACAGAGGCCGGCTATCAGAATCTGTCGGAAATCCTGGATCTGATCTATCAGGCTGGCGGTGAGAGCGATGACAGCAATAGTCAGTCCGGAGAAAAGAGCACCGGCCAAAGTGGCAAGGCTTCCGGTTCATCCACGGGCAAAAACGGTGACAGTTTTGACCTTCAGGCGCTTCAGGATGGCCTGCATGAACGCATGAATGATGACTTCAATACGGCCAAGGCCATCGGATTTCTGTTTGAAAAGCTCAGGCCTTTGAAACCGGCATTGCAGAAAGGCGACATCCCGGCCAATATCTCCGAACTTTCCGGATTCATCACTGTGTTCTGCAGAGACGTGCTTGCCATATGGAATCCCGCAGAAAAAGAGACATCCGGGTCGGATGTTCCGTTTGACGAGGTGATGCAGCTTCTGCTGGACATCCGCCAGCAGGCACGAAAGAACAAAGACTGGGCGATGGCTGATACTATTCGTGACCGTCTCAAAGAGGCCGGCATAACAATCGAAGACGGACCCGATGGCTCCGTTTATAAAAAATCCTGATCTGAGCTATGAATAATGACTTTTTTTTCTGGGAAGGAAACCCGGTCATGCTGGACCTTGGTGAGGTCACACTGCCTTTTGCGCTCAGTATTCCCGGTCTGATACTTGCCATTCTGGCCTTTCTGCTTCTGCCGGGTTTGCTCAAAGGTGCAAAGTCGGATAAGCGGAAACAATCAGCGGATAAGCACAAGCGCCGGAGACGTTCGCGAGGTTCCTCCGGCAAAGATGAACCGGCCGAATTGACCGGCTGGCAGAGTGCGGGACTGCTGATCGGATGTCTTGTTGCCGGCCAGCTGATCTTTTTTGTTCTGCCCGGCCCAACCATCGAACAATTTGGCCCGATTCTGATACGATGGTACGGTGCGCTTTTTGCTTCGGCTTTTCTGATCGGATATTTTATCGGCCGCAAACTGTTCCGGGATGCCGGAAAAGATGTGGCGCTGGCAGACAGGCTGCTTACCTACATTGTCATTGCCACCATAATCGGAGCCCGGCTGGGTCATGTGATTTTCTATGACTTCGATTACTACATCCGGAACATCCAGGAAGTATTGTACATCTGGCAGGGCGGCCTGGCCAGTCACGGAGCTACAGTGGGCATATTGCTTGCGCTTTGGCTCTTTATCAGAAAGCATCCGGAAATCACTTTTTTCTGGCTTACAGACCGGTTGAGTATTCCTGTAATTCTGGGAGGCGCTTTTATCCGTCTTGGAAATTTTTTCAATTCGGAGATTTACGGTCTTCCAACCGACGTCTCCTGGGCGGTGATATTTGCACGGGTTGATGAGCTGCCCAGGCACCCGAGCATGCTTTATGAAGCCATATTCTGCATTATTATTTTTGTTGTGCTGATTGCACTGTACCAGTATTACCGGAAGTATCCGCCTGAGGGACTTCTCACCGGGGTATTCATGATCATTCTGTTCACCAGCAGATTCTTCATCGAATATACCAAGGTAGAACAGGCTCCTTTTACGGAAACATGGGCTTTTGGCATGGGGCAGCTCCTCAGTCTGCCGTTTATCATTTTCGGGATCTGGGTGCTTTGGAAAAAAGTCAACTGGCGCCAGCCGGCCCGCTCCTGAGATATATCAGGATATTGCAGCGGCATCTTCCTGGCAGGCATTATGGTCTGACATAAAGCAATGCCCGGTAGTCACCACTGTTATTTCCGGTTTTCTTTTAAAAAGCAGTGTACTATTGCAACGGCAAGTGTATATTGGAGGATGACTGTAAACGGCCATTATTACTTTATCTCTGAAAACAGATAAGTCATTTATTAATAGTATAAGTACAGGTGTTTTAAACGATGCAAGTTATTCCAGCTATCGATTTGCTTAACGGGCAGGTTGTCCGGCTTAAAAAAGGCGACTACGAAGAGGTTACGGTTTATTCTGATAATCCGGCCTCCTTTGTCAAGAAATTTCGCGAAGCGGGTTTCACGCATATACATGTTGTTGATCTCAACGGGGCACGCGAAGGCCGTTTCATGAATTTGCCGGTCATTGAAAATATTATTGAAAAAACCGGTGTGAGTGTTCAGTTTGGCGGAGGTATCCGCAGCCGGGGAGACATCCAGACGTTGATGGATGTCGGCGTATCCCGTATAGTCAGCAGCTCCATGGCCGTTCAGCGTCCGGATGAATGGATTGCCTCGCTGGATATCTATGGCGGGGACACATGCATCCTTGGCCTTGATATCAAGGACGGCAAAATGGCCTATGGCGGATGGGAGCGCATTTCCGATGAAGATGCGATGGATTTCCTCGGCAGCATGGTGCGTGTCGGAGTAAAAACCATTCTGTGCACCGATATTTCACGGGACGGTATGCTTACCGGTGTAAACTCGGGACTTTACAACGAAATAGCGCAGCGATATCCGATGGTAAACACTATTGCATCAGGCGGCGTTGCAAGTACAGAAGACCTGCGACAGCTTGCCATTGAAGGACTTTATGGTGTCGTGATAGGACGCGCCTACTATGAAGGAAAAATCTCCCTTGAAGAGATGCTCTCCTTTCATGAAGATGCGTAAATATCAGCTTACGGGCATCAGTTCCCCTGACGAAGCGTAATGCTGAACGTCTGCTCTCCTTCCGCAGGAACACTGATCTCGTATACCTTCCGGTCTGCTGTTTCACTCACGGGATCTGTATCGGATGCTGTAACAGTGATATTCCGGTGCAGCGGAAGTTCAAGCGTGACGGTTACCGGTTCTTCTGATTCGTTCTTCGCCGTGATTTTCCGGTCCTCCTCGCGGACGTTTCGGCTTATCTCCTCTCTCCCGGTCACGGTTTCGATGACGCGGATGTCAAACGCCTTGCCCGTGCCCAGACGGATTTCATCTCCGGAGGATGTATGTGAAATGCGGTCCTGCCCGATCAGCCGGACACTCCCCTCTGCCTCCCTTGCATATACCCGCGCATTGCCCGCCGGCAACGGTTTGCCCAATCCATCCTCTTCCGTATTGTAGAAAATAAAACGGATGTCCGCGTTTTGCGGGTCATCACTGCTTCCGGAGAATGGACGTATCATATGGCGGTACTGCTTCCGGAAAGACACCTTTTCCGATGATACAAGAGGTACCTGGTACATCCCGTGCTTTTCAAGGTCCAGTTTTTCAGATATCTCATAGACATAAAAATCAGAATACCGGTCAGGCTGCGTATCAGCCTGTTCGGCCATTGCCGCAACTTCTCCCCTGGCATCTGCCGGAGCATGAAAATGACCCGGTCTCACATTGATCTGTCCGGCAACCAGTCTGACTGAAGCCTGTTTAAAATCCGTTCCGGTATCATTGCGGATACCGGCCAGTCCGGTCAGCACGCCGGTTCCGGTATCTTCATCAACAACAAGGGAATAGTCCATTCTCCATCCGATGTTACCCAGAACATACGAAAGTGTAACAGGGAATTCCCCGGCAGAATGCATGTTCACCCGGGCCAGGATATTTGCTCCGGAAGCGGGTGGGCCGGGAAGTTCCTTAAGCTCCACCCGGTAGCTGTGCGGATTGGGAATCATGGTGTACTTGCCGTCACTTTTTTCCAGATAGAGGCGGCCGTGAACATAATCGCTTATTTTTCCCTCCACAAGCTCACCGTAGCTGCTGATCAGCCGGACCTGCTCACCTTTCAGATCCTCAAAAGTATCATCCCAGCCGTAATGCCCCATATCGGTTCGCAGGGAGATCAGCTCCCCGTCACTTTCAAGCCGTACCGATCCGGTATCGAGCTGTCTGGCAATGCCGGGGAACCGAATTTCATTTGATCCTTCCACCAGCTCAAAAGTTCTGGTGTCCTGTATCCAGCCGAACCCCTGATAAACGGTAAGATCCAGCTGTTTTTGTCCCTTCTGTGATGCTGACAGAACTGCCGGCAGAAAAATCATTGCAGCAAACGGCAGAATCAGCCATTTCAGATAAAATGGAACCGGCACAACAGCGGTGTCGTGCCGGTTTCCGGAGATAAGGTCCGGATTCATGAGCGTGATGGAGTTAAGTGTTATTTATAAAGGAACAGGCACGCATGTTTTGAGCGGGCATGTTCCGGCGGCGGTCAATTTCAGAGTTGCTGCTGCTCCTGGCCGGGTGCTTCTTCCTGCAATACAAATTCGGCACGATAGCGCGGCTCATTGTGACGCTGGAGGTCGTAGATAAGTTTCATCTCTTCCAGGTCCACTTCAATCATCCAGACGTTGGTCTCAGCTTCGGGGAGCATTTCGGCAGTTTCTTCATCAGCCGGAAAATATTGATGGTAGGCATCCCCGCGATGATCAGCGTATCCGCCATAATTGGTAATATCTTCGGGTGTTCCGTCTTCATGCCGGTGGTCGTGCTTGAAAAGCAATCCCTCATCATCCATGGTCAGGATCCAGGTTCTGGAGGCATCGTCATCAACATGGAACGGAATCCGGATTTCGTTTTCATCACATTCTGCCAGATGAATACGGAGTTCGGCATCAGCCATTTCATCGTCAGGATCGTCGATATAGGTGGTTTCTCCATAGAACTCCTCGCCGCAAAATGTGCGCATGGTTTCAAAAAAAGCTTCCTCTGATGTCAGTTCAACTTCGGCCTCCGGTGCAGGCTCCACTTCCTCCTCGCCATTACAGGCCGAAATAAAAAGAAAAAGCGAGAAGGTCAGAATAAGGAAAGGGAAACCTTTTACTAATGGCAACATATCTGGTCTATTTTGTGTATTATTGACGGTGATTATAACAGGTTAACTCTGTTGTAACGTAATGAAGTATATGATATCACAATGTAATTTTAAATCGCAGAATTTTGCTGGCAAAACGAATCATTCCCTGTCTTGATATAAAAAACGGCCGGACGGTCAAAGGTGTAAATTTTGTCGGGCTCATAGATGCCGGTGATCCGGTTGAACTGGCCGGACGCTACTCTGAAGAAGGAGCCGATGAGCTTGTCTTTCTCGACATCACCGCCACCAATGAAAAACGTAAAACACTTGTGCCCCTGGTTCAGGACATCGCCCGTCATATCCGGATTCCCTTTACAGTGGGAGGCGGAATACGCAGCACTGATGAAATAGCGGCACTGCTTCACGCTGGTGCTGACAAAGTATCCCTGAACAGCAGCATCGTGCGCAATCCCGGACTGATTACCGAAGCCGCCGACCGTTTCGGGTCGCAGTGTATTGTTGCGGCGGTGGATGCCAAGTCCAAAGGCAGCTCCTGGAATGTATATATTAATGCCGGACAAAAAGATACCGGCCTTGATGCCGTTGACTGGTGCGAAGAGGTGGCCCGGCGCGGCGCCGGTGAGATTCTGCTGACCAGCATGGACCGCGACGGAACGAAAATCGGTTTTGACAATACGTTGCTCTCGAAAATATCATCGACCGTTTCCATTCCGCTGATAGCCAGCGGCGGAGCGGGAACGGTGGAGCATTGTATCGATGCTGTTACAGTAGGGCAGGCCGATGCCGTACTTGCTGCCAGTATTTTCCACTTCCGTGAAATCGAAATTTCGGATCTGAAACGGGTGATGCATGACAGCGGCATCCCCGTCAGGCTGTAATTACCTCACACATTAATGCCATTTTTATGATCGCAGTTGACAAGCTTGATTTTTCATCCTCTGACGGATTGATACCGGCGGTTATTCAGGACAGCCGAACCAAACAGGTCCTCATGCTGGGGTATATGGACCGGGACGCTGTTCAGAAAACACTGGATACGAAAAAAGTAACCTTTTACAGCCGATCCAGACAAAGGCTCTGGATGAAAGGAGAAGAATCAGGCAATGTGCTGCACTTGGTGGAAATCCAGGAAGACTGCGATAAAGATGCACTGCTGGTTGAAGCCATACCGGCCGGACCTACCTGCCACACGGGCGAAACATCCTGTTTTCATCAGAAACCTTACAGCAATGATCTGGCCTTTCTGAAAGAACTGGAAGAGCTGCTGTATGAGCGCAAAGAGCAGCTGCCCGAGGGATCATATACCAGCAAGATGTTCCGTGCCGGCCGTGACAAACTTGCCCAGAAAGTGGGCGAAGAGGCGGTGGAAACCGTCATTGCCGTAAAAAACTCACGTGAAGAGTTCACCTACGAGGCATCCGACCTGCTTTTCCATCTGATGATGCTGCTCTCAAGTGAAGACATGACGCTCCAAGACCTTGTATCCGAACTTGAAACGCGCCACAAGAAGTAGTTTTTATTTTTCTTATTGACATGGCTCTTATATATCAATACATTAGGCCGTTCTTCAAATAAACGCGGCAGTTGGTAAAGGATCACAATAACAGGCAGATGACTCATATACATGCCTGATGTCCTGTGATTGGTTCTTCATCAGTTGAGTAATCTTCTACAGTTTGACGATTACCCCTTGCCCGTTTTTGACACTCAATACTGCACATACACTTGCAGTGAAGCGTTTTGTCTATCATCAGAAGACGTAAAAAAAAACAGAAAAGGAGCAATATGTCACAAACCGCTACTACAAGAATGATTTACCCTCTAAAAGCGCTAAAAAGCTGCATCCTGATGGTTCTGCTTGCTGGCTTTGCAACATCATCCATGGGACAAACAACCTTTACGGTCAATTCCCTGTCCGACCTGCCTGCCGAAACCGTGGGTGACGGCAATTGCGATACCGGTGAAACTGTTTCCGCCAATGGAGACCAGCTTGTCGAATGCACCATGCGTGCGGCCATTCAGGAAGCAAATGAAGTATCCGATCCGGTGACCATCAACTTTTCCAATCAGATACCCACAACCGATGCGGCCTTTGTCAATGATCAGCTTTCCATCATCTCCATTGAATCGGGTCTTCCCTGGATTGAAAACGAGCTGACCATCGACGGCACAACGCATCCCCTGTATGATGAAGACAATGAGCTGCCCAGAGTCTATCTCGATTTTACGGGACCTGAGCGGTTCAATATCAGTGCATTACGTTTCCGGTCAGGCAGTAACGGTTCTACCGTCAACAGTCTGGGAATCATCAATTTCACAAACAATGGTATCCTGCTGACAGGTGGTACTGGTTATACCATCGAGAACAATATCATTGGAATCCGTTTATCACCCGGAGTTGCCGTAAATCCCGGTGATATCGGAGGAAATGGTATTGTTGTACGTGGTGCTTCTGATACAGGCGCCTCAAACATTACACAGATCTCCGGCAATATCGTGTTGAATACGGACGAAAACGGTATCCTTATTGATGAAGGATCAGCAGCATCACTGGTGGGAGACAACATTATCGGCCTGCGACCCGGAACTTCCGGCGACACGTTTCGTCCTTCCTGGGGCAACCGTGGTACCGGTATCAAGATTGCCGCGTCTGCCGGACAGGATAATGTTATCGGAAGCTCCTTCCTTTCGGGACCCAACACCATCTCTAACAATGACCAGGGCGGTATCATCGCAGAGGCGGATAACCAGACCATTTTCGGCAACTACATTGGTCTGCCTCACGATGGTGAAAGGGACTCGAGAGACGATCTGGCCGATTTTGGAAATGATTCAACGGGTGTTGCCCTGTTCAGTTCCAATAATACCGTTGGTGGCGGTGGAGCTGCGGCCAATACTATAGCAAATTCCGAGGAGGCCGGTATCTATGTTGAAGGGAACGACAACAGTATCCGCAGAAATCTAATCGGCACCAATTCGAACGGAGAAGAAGTCGGACAGGAATATGGTATCCTGATCCAAAGCGGCTCTGGCAATGAGGTAAGAAATTCTCTGGTTGCTAATAATCGTATCGGTATCCTGATTCGATCCACCGGAAATGATGTGCTCAGAAATGAGGTGTACGATCATGAGTTGTATGGTGTCCAGTTTACCCAGGGTGACAACACACTGGGCTCCGAAGATATTTCCGATGCCAACGTTATTGGAAACAACAGTACTGGAGTAGCACTTACCTTGTTCAGAGCTGAAGGCAGCGGTATATCCATTCAGAACAACTATATCGGGACCAATGAAGACGGTGATGATCTCGGTAACGAAACGGGTATCAGGTTATCCCAGAACTGGAACGATCTTGATATACGTATCGGCTCCGGCAGCGGTGACGGCAACATCATCGGTTACAATACTTCAGAAGGAATTTACACGGTTCTTGGTTTTACACATGCCCGCATAGAGGGCAATTATATTGGTATCGATGCCGATGGAAATCCGATACCCAACGCCACCGGCATAAATCTCATAACCTGGAACAACGCCCATCCCATTGATAACATTATCGGTTACGCTGCCGGTGAAACTGTTTCCGGTGAAGCAGGATCAGCCGGTAAAGGCAATATCATTGCTTACAATACCGAATACGCTGTGGATCTTGGTCGAGCTGAGGAAGATGCTGTCAATAATGCCATTCGCGGCAACAGCATATTTGCCAACAGCGGCGGTATCAACCTGGGGATGGATAATGTAGATGTGGGCGGCGGGGACGCTGGTCCGAACAATCTTCAGAATTTTCCGGAGTTCGATGAAGAGGAAACCACATACAATCCGAACAGCGGTCAGATAGAGTTCCGATACCGTGTCCGCACCAATGCCGGGAATGCTGCTTATCCCCTTGACATCGACCTTTACCTTGTTGAAAATGAAGAGCAGCAGGGAAAAACATACCTGGGATCGGTCAGCTACTCCGATGGTGACGCTACCAGCTGGGCCCTGGGATCAGTAGAGCCGGCATTCGGAACTTCCATTCCGGATGATGCAACGATCGTTGCCACTGCTACCGACAGTGACGGCAACACCAGTCAGTTCAGCGAGGTGGTCCAAATAGCCGAACCGGAAGAACCGGTTGTCCCCGAACCGGTAGCCCTGGAGTCGCCGGAAGCCGGAGCTCGTGAGGTTGACGACAACACCGTTTACTGCTGGGGCAGCAATGAACATGCCTCTGCGGGCTATGAAATCCAGGTCGATGAGAACGAAGAGTTCGAAGACCCGGTCGTAAGTGAAAGGGTCGATGAGTCCGGCTGCCACACCTTCGGTGAACGCGACTACGCCCAGACCTACTACTGGCGAGTCCGCGCTCTGACCGATGACACTGAAGGAGAATGGTCAGAGGTTTGGAGCTACACCACCATAGCCAACATCGAGCCGTTTGCCCTGGTTGCACCAGCAGACGAAACCGACCTCACGGTTGAAGGAGATGAAGATCAGGAAGTGGTCATTGAATGGGAAGAGGCCGGATCCGTTGCCTCAAATGAACTGACCTACGACTGGACACTTGCCGGTGACAGTGATCTGGATGATGTGCTGCTGGAAAGTAAATCGGATAATGACGGAGAAGATACCCAGCTCACGCTTACCATAGGTCAGCTTCAGGATTTCCTGATGGATCAGGGTCTTGCTGAAGGTGAATCAATAACCGCCTACTGGAATGTTACAGCCAGTGCCGGTGACACTGCGCGTCATGCCGAAGAAACCTTCTCCCTTACGCTCGGGCTTCCCACAGAAACCAGTGCGGATGAGCTTGCTGAAAATCCGGAATCCTTCACCCTCAAGCAGAATTATCCGAACCCATTCAACCCGGATACGCAAATCAGATACGAGCTTCCGGAAGAAGCTTCGGTTACACTTGTGGTTTACAACACGCTCGGCCAGGAAGTAGCCCGGCTTGTTAACGAAACACAGGGTCCCGGTGAATACGAAGTCAGCTTCGATGCCGGCGGACTTTCGAGCGGTACGTACATCTACCGCCTGCAGGCAGGCGAATTTGAACAGACACGAAGCATGATGATGGTCAAATAGAAGAGCCTTGCGCGGCATTGCGGAGCGGCTTCTGACCGGCTTCGCAATGTTTTTTTCTCGTGTCCCTTACTGAAGCGGAAGCGGAATTGTCCCGGTGACAAGCCCGTTTCCGCTTTTTTTATTTGCTGCGTCGCCCCCCCGAATAGCCTTTAAAAATAAATTGACTATCTTGTCAGTTGGATATAATAATGCTACAGGGACAATACATGATCATGGAATTACCAGGTTTTTCTGTTTTCAGGCAGACCGGCGCCGCATTGCTGCTCGCAATTCTCCTGATTGCCGCCGCATCGCCTTCAGATGCGCAGGTACTGATAAACGAAGTTCAGTCATCAAACAGCTCCACCCTCGCTGATGAAGACGGTGACTACGAAGACTGGATCGAATTATACAATACCGGAGACGAGCCATTCGACATCAGCCATTTCGGACTCTCCGACGATTTTGACCGGCCGTTTCGATGGACCTTTCCGGAGGGTACGGTCATCGGCGCCGGCGAATTTCTACTGGTATGGGCTTCCGGAAAAGACCGTAACGATCCCGAAAGAGAGCTCCATACCAATTTCAGTATTGCCCAGGCCGGAGAAGAAGTGCTGCTCACCCATTTTCAGACAGGTGAACGCCTCGACGAAATCGACCCCATCGAAATTCCTTCGGACCAGTCCTATGGCCGCGATCCGGACGGCAGCGACAACTGGGTCTTCTTCCGGAACCCAACCCCCGGTGAATCCAATACCGATGGTGATCATGCCCTGATCCCTGAGGCCGTCACCTTTTCGAAAAAAGGCGGATTCTATCAGGACTCCATCGACATCGCACTCTCTGCCGAAGAGGGATATGAAATTCGTTACACCCTGGATGGTTCGGTTCCCACTGCAGCCTCACAGCGGTACCGGGACCCCATCCGGATAACCGACCGGTCCGACGAGCCCAACGACCTTTCCACCATCATCGAAATATCCAATAATTACGGGAATGCCGCCCCGCCCATCGAGAAGGTGTTCAAAGGAACGGTAGTCCGGGCAGCCGCTTTCGGACGCGGTGTCCGCAGTGATGTGGTTACCCAAACCTATTTTGTGGATGAACGCGGCGATGATCGCTACTCTGTTCCGGTTATTTCTCTGAGTTCGCATGCCGACAGCCTGTTCGGATATGACCGCGGGATTTATGTGCTGGGCCGGCGATGGGACGAGGACGGGCAACGGCACGGCCTTGGAGCCGATGCCAATTTTGCCGGACGCGGGCACGACTGGGAGCGCCCGATGCACATGGAAATGTATGAGACCGACGGATCGCAGGTAGTTTCGCAGGACATTGGCGTCAGGATACACGGCGGTGCATCCCGGCATTTCCCGCAAAAAAGCTTCCGTTTGTATTCGCGAAGTGATTACGGCACCAGTCGGTTCCGCTATCGTTTCTTCCCGGAGATGGATCTGGACAACTTCAACCGTCTGATACTGCGGCATTCCGGGCAGGATGTAACCATGACCATGTTCCGCGACGCCTACATCCAGGAAACCGTAAAGCACATGAATTTTCCCACTCAGGCAGCCAGGGCGGTCAAGGTGTTTATCAACGGAGAGTACTGGGGCCTGTACAACATCCGCGAGCGTTTTGACATCCATTTTCTGGAGACCCATTACGATGTTGACCGCGAAGAGGTTGACCTGATGACCGGTAACGCCGTTCTGAAGGACGGGTCCCGCGACCATTATGACGGGCTGGTATCCTACTTTGAACAGCACGGCGCCCGGGATGACGAGCACCTGGAACACATTCAAACGATGATGGACACCGAAAACTTCCGTGACTACTATATAGCCCAGATATATGCGCGGAATACCGACTGGCCCCACAACAACATCGACTACTGGCGGTATCAAAGCGACTACAATCCGGATGCGGATATCCCCGAACAGGACGGCCGCTGGCGCTGGATGATGTTCGACATGGATTTCGGCTTCGGGTGGCAATCGGAAAATTTCCCGTTTGTCCCCAACGACTGGGACGGGCCCCGTCTGCTCGACCGGCGCGCACATACCCGGAATATGTTCGACCATGTTTTTGATGATAACTGGTCCACGATGATGTTCCGCGAACTTATGCAAAACCGGTCGTTTCGTGAGGATTTTTACCTGCGTTTTGCCGATATGCTCAACACCACATTCCGCCCGGAACGGATGGAGGCCGTTCTGGACTCCATGAAGGCGATTTACGAACCCGAAATCAAAGAACATATCATCCGGTGGAACAAAAACGAACCGGAGGTCTGGGACCATTTTTACCGGCCTGTCATCTCAAAGCAGGAATGGGTGGATGAAGTCAATGTCATGCGCGAGTTTGTTGAAAAGCGTCAAGAATATCAATGGGATCACCTTCTGGACCGGACCGGCTACCGGACATCAGATCTGACCGTAGATGTATCCGACCCAGCACTAGGACATGTCCGGGTCAACTCCATCGACATCACCGGATCGACCGAGGGTGTTGAAGCCGACCCGTGGCCCTGGACCGGCACCTATCCCCGCGAACTCACATCCACCCTGTCTGCAAAACCCGCAGAAGAGGCAGTTTTTGAGCGTTGGCTGCAGGTTGTTGAGGATGATACCATAGTCTATTCAACGGAGGAAAACGTAAAGCTGAAACCGGGAGAAGATATCCACCTTCTTGCCGAATTTCGCCGCCTGACAGTCGTATCTGAGGAAGCGAAGGAAATCCCGGATCAATTCCGGATAAAGCAAAACTACCCAAACCCGTTTAACAACCAGACCGTTATTCCGTATCAGCTTCCCGAAAATGCGGCTGTAACACTGGACATTTACAGTGCTGACGGCCGGCTGGTGCGCAGTATCCGTGAAGGAACGCAGCAGCCCGGCGAACATTCCGTCCGTGTCGATGCCTCCGGCATGGCCAGCGGTGTCTACATTGCCCGGCTGAACATGGAGCCGCAGTCCGGAGGCAATCCTGTCCGCGAGTCAATCAAAATGGTGATTGTTCGTTAAGCAAATACTTCCTTAGCTTGTCAGCACAGAACAACTCCGATGCAAACCCGGCAAAATGAGTCCGGACAGAACGTATGCAACATCATTCACCCTCCTGATAACGCTGTGCGCGATAATGGGTTTCGTGCATATTTCGGAAGCCGGACCCCGGGTGGTCATCAATGAGATCCTGGCATCCAACAACACGACCTATGCCGATGCTGACGGGGATTATGAGGACTGGATCGAGCTTTACAACGCCGGCTCCGATACTGCCGATCTGTCGTTTCACGGACTCTCCGATGATTACGACCGCCCCTTCCGATGGACGTTTCCCGAGGGGGTACAGCTGGCCCCTGGAGATTATCTGCTTGTCTGGGCATCGGGCAAAGACCGGCGGGATCCTGACGCAGAGCTGCACACCAGCTTCAGTATTGCACAGGCCGGTGAAGAGGTGCTGCTGACTCACCACAAAACCGGGGAGCGGATCGACCATGTCCCGCCGACCCGCATTCCGTCCGACATATCGTACGGCCGCTATCCGGACGGAACCGACAACTGGCGTTTTTTCAACTTCCCCACCCCGGCCAGTCCGAACAGGCAGCCGTCGTGGGATGATCAGGTCGCCGATCCGGAACCGTCGCACTCCGGCGGTTTTTATGACGGTCCCATCACTCTCACTGTTACAAGCGAACCCGGAACCCGGCTTCATTACACCCTGGATGGATCCGAGCCAGATGAAAATGACCCTGTCTGGCCGGACACCATGACCATCAGCAAGCGCCAGCCGGACGGTGATCTGTTATCCCTGATCCCGACAAATCCGCCTGAAATGCCCGAAAACCGGCGTTGGAGGGAACCCGAAGAACCACCGTTTCTGGCAACTAACCTGCGAATCCGTGGTTTCCGTGACGGTGCCATGCCATCGCGAATTATCACAAACACCTATTTTGTGACCGGCGATGAAGGCGCAGCAGCCGGTGAACATGATGCAGAAGTTTACAGCCGGAGCGATCCGTCGGCAAGCAGGTATCCGCTTCCTGTGGTCTCCATAACTACGGATCCGCACGGTTTTTTTGATCACGAGGACGGCATTTACATTCCCGGAAAGCGTTATGAGGATGGCTTTTTCAATCCCCCCTGGGGCATGCCCTACGGAAACTACTTCTACCGCGGCAGAGAGTGGGAGCGACATGCCGGCTTCGAGCTTTTCGAGCCCGGCGAAGGGCGGGTGCTTGCCCAGGACATCGGCATCCGGATTCACGGCAGCACATCACGATCCCTCCCGCTGAAGTCGCTTCGTCTTTATGCCCGAAGTGAATACGGAGAGCGGCGGTTTGACTACCCGTTTTTTGATCATCCCGATTCCCGTCCGGAGTATGACGGCCCTCATTTCGGTGCGGGAGACGACCCTCCCTCCTACAACCGGCTCATACTCCGCAACTCCGGTCAGGATTTCTTCCTGTTTTCCACCATGTTCCGCGATGCCATGGCACAGGGGCTGGTGGACCATCTTAATTTTGACACCCAGGCATATCGTCCCGCGGTGGTTTTTCTGAACGGGGAGTTCTGGGGCATCATGAATATACGCGAGCGCTATGACCGTCACTACATCAGCAGGACCTATGATATTCCCGATGACCGCATTGATCTGATGACCCAGTTTTCCACGGTCAAGGAAGGTTCGCGAAGTCATTATGACGAGTACCGGGACTACTTGTCCGGTAACGACATGCAGGACAGCTCCCATTACGCGCATATCACCACCATGCTGGATATCGACAACTTCATCGATTACAACATCACGAATATTTACATTGCCAACCGGGACTGGCCGGGAAACAACCGCGATTTTTTCCGGTATCAGACCGAATATGATCCGGATGCCGGCCCCGGCCGGGACGGGCGGTGGCGATACATGCTTGTGGACACGGATTATGGCTTTGGCCACCGGGATCCATCACGCGGCCATGGTGATCCGGATGAGGATGCCTTCCTTGATATGCTTGCCATTGCTACGGGAACACCCAGTGACAAAGCGCCGAATCCGGGCTGGTCCACCATTGAGCTGAGCCGCCTTCTGAAGAACGAGACCTTTCGGAGCAAATTCATCAACCGCTCCGCAAATTACATGAACACGTTCTTCTCACCGGAATATGTCCGGGAGCACATCCGGCACTACCGGGAAGCCATTGCGCCCGTCATTGAAGAACATATCAGCCGCTGGCAGTATCCCACCAGTCTGCAAAACTGGCATGCGCACATTCAATTTCTGAAAAATTTCGCTTCGGACCGGCCGGCCGCCCATCGCAGTCACATGATCGGATATTTCGATGAGCTTTCCGATACCATACGGGTTACCCTTGATGTTTCGGAAACGTTCGGCGAAGAGTCCCTTTCCGGGAACAACGCGGACAACGGGGATATTGTCGGGAAAATGACGACCTCAGAGCAAAGCCGTTCAGGAACAGGCGGGCATATTCGCATTAATGATATGGCTGTAAAGGGCAGTACCCGCGGTGTTTCCGATGATCCATGGCCCTGGAGCGGAACCTATTTCAAGGATTATCCCATAACGTTTACTGCTGTTCCCGACAGCGGTCACATATTCGAGGGATGGAAAGAATATCCGGATCATCATGATTCACTTCTGACCATAACTTCGGAAGATGATCTGGAACTCACTGCCGTGTTTCGCTCCGTTGACACCTCTGCCGGCCAGAGTGATGATGACACTTCAAAACCGGAAGCCTACCGTCTTGGCCAGAATTATCCGAATCCATTCAATAACCGGACCACCATACCCTACGAGCTTCCCGAAGCCGGAAACGTGGTTATTACGGTCTATTCTGTTGACGGAAGGCGTGTTGCCACATTCGATGAAGGAATGCAGAATGCCGGCAGGCATCAGCTTCAGATTGATGCGGACAGGTGGGCCAGCGGGATATATGTTGTCCGGATGCAGGTTATGTCACAAAACGGGCACACGGACTATCACAAAGTGCGCAGAATGACGCTGATTAAATAGGCGGCATCACACCGCGTTTCCGTGAAATTGCCGGTATTCAGTCAGTGCGTAGTACAGCTCCCGTGATTGCCTGTTCATCTGAAATGATTTTTTGGTTAGATTGACATCATGAAAAAAGAAATATCACGGGCTCTGTCATTAACGGAAAATCAGGTAGCGCTTCTTTATTCCCACAGCTACCTCAATATACTGAACATCCTTGCCGATGATCTGGCCTCCCTTGCAGGATCCTTTGGTAATGCCGACGCTTTCAGCGGATCACGCCGGATGGCAGGCCGGATTAAAAATGCTTTTGATGATACCAGCTTTCCGTTGCTGTCATCACATCACATCCAGGATTTGCATAACCTTGTGGAACAGGAGATTGCAAGCGAAATACGGGACTTTGCGGACGCGGAAAAAAACCGGGATGCCATTGATGAAACCATCAACAACATACGATCATTATTCCGGATATTGCACAACCTCGTCAGGATGCACACTCATCAGAAGATCGCTCCTGAAATGTGGAAATCACTCAAAATAAGTGATATTAAAAGCAATCTTGAGGAGATGCTCCGCGCGATAGAAAATAACAGCAGGGGGAGATACCGGATCGTGGGCAACCAGGCAGATCAGAAAGAAAACGACTATCTGTTCACCTTTACTGTCGAAAGTCCGGATAAAGAAACCATTGTAATGCCGACTATCCTTCAGGATTGCCTGCGAGACCTGATCGCCAATTCCCGCAAATACACAAAACCCGGCGGACAGATCTCGGCACTGCTTGCAAATGACGGGGAAAAACTTGTCCTGGAGGTCCGGGACAACGGCATCGGAATTCCCGAGCAGGACATTGACATGGTTGTACACTTCGGCTACCGGGGCAAAAACGCCGGCGACAGAACCCGGGGAGGCGGTTTCGGACTCACCAAAGCGTGCTATGTCACACAGAAAATGAACGGGCGGATGTGGATCGATTCCCTGCCGGGCAAGGGTACAGCCATAACACTTGAAATACCGGTTCCGGCAGAAACACAGGAAGATGTTTAGCCAGAGGAAACCCGGTTGCCGTGCAGACTGTTCTGATAGCCATGAAAGAGCGTCCGGCAACTGATAACATCCGTCATCCCAAAAAGAACAGTGAGCTTTCTCCGTCGCTGATGCAGCGTTTTTATTCCGGAAGGAAGTGGGAACCCTTTGAACATCAGGTTGCAGCATACCGGGCATATCTTGAGGGTTACTCCGGTTTACTGAACGCGCCCACCGGTACCGGCAAGACCGCTGCCATCTGGCTTCCCATAATTGAAAAACTGACCGGAAAAAGTGTCAGCTCACGCTCATCACGGAAAATCAAGGTCATCTGGATCACACCGCTCCGTGCGCTGGCGCGTGACACCGAAGAATCACTGAAGCGTATCTGTGCCGAACTGGAAACAGACTGGAATATCAAAAGACGCACAGGTGACTCTTCATCAGCAACCCGGACATCCATTACCAGAAAGCCGCCGGATTGCCTCATCACCACTCCCGAAAGTCTTCATGTACTTATCTCGGGTTCCAAAAACCAGGAGCTGTTTTCCAGTCTTGATACGGTAGTTGCTGACGAATGGCATGAGCTCACAGGCTCCAAACGCGGTATAATGACCGAACTCGCCCTCGCCTACTTGCGATATCTGCAGCCGGAGCTTTCCGTCTGGGGGATGTCCGCCACGATTGGAAATCTTGAAGAGGCGATGAACGTCCTCGCAGGCAGCGATCATAAACAGCAACAGAAATTCAAGCTCATACGCTCCGGAGTTAAGAAAAAAATCCGGATGCAGACCCTGCTTCCCGATCGCGCCGATCGTTTTCCATGGGCCGGCCACATGGGGCTTAAACTGCTGCCCAAAGTGGAAGAGATAATTGGCGACAGCAGGACAACACTGCTTTTCACCAACACGCGGTCACAAACGGAAGTATGGTACCAGAAACTGCTTGAATACGAACCGGGACTGGCCGGACAAATAGCCATTCACCATGGGTCGGTAGACAAGTCACTGCGTGAATGGGTGGAGCAGGCCATCAGGGATGAAAAACTGAAGGTGGTTATCAGCACATCGAGTCTGGATCTGGGAGTAGATTTCAGTCCGGTCGAAACCGTAATACAAGTCGGAAGCCCGAAGGGCGTGGCCCGTTATCTCCAGCGGGCCGGGCGAAGCGGACACCAGCCCGGATCCGAAAGCCGGATCTGGTTTGTGCCTACTCACGGAATGGAACTCATTGAAGCTGATGCTCTGCACCGCGCGGCATCTGCAAACCGTATCGAGTCGCGGCCGCTATATGACAAGCCGCTTGACGTCCTGCTGCAATTTTTGTCGACACTGGCCGCAGGAAACGGATTCAGTCCGGATGATACACTGGCAATGACCCGGAAAACGGTGACTTACCGGAATCTGACAGATGCGGAGTGGCAGTGGGCGCTGCGGTTTCTGAGTACCGGCGGAGAGGCGCTTCGGTCCTACCCGGATTACAAAAAGCTGGAATATACCGGCGGCCTGTACGCTCTGACAGACAAAAAGCAGCTCAGGCGGCACCGGCTTTCGATCGGAACCATAGTGGACGATCCTGTCCTCAAAGTGCAGTATCTCAAGGGAGGCTTTCTCGGAACAATTGAAGAGTCTTTTATTTCACGCATGCGGAGTGGCGACGTATTTTTGTTCGCAGGAAAATGGCTCACTATCGTGCGCCTGAAAGACATGACCGTATACGTCAGGCGTTCGAAGAAAAAGCGGGGCATTGTCAGCCGGTGGATGGGCGGACGGATGCAGCTCAGCTCTCAGCTTGCAGGTGAAATCAGGGCCGTGTTTGAGAAACTTTCGGAAGGTGTTTTTGACACAGCCGAATCCAGAGCTATCGCCCGAATAATTACCGTACAGTCGGAAAGATCGCGCATTCCCAGGAATAATGAATTGCTTGCAGAGCAGTTCAAAAGCCGTGAAGGATACCACCTGTTTTTTTATCCGGTTGAAGGGCGGGCCATCCACGAAGGCATGGCCTCACTGGTGAGCTGGCGGATTGCCCGGAAAATACCGGTCACTTTTTCCCTCGCCATGAATGATTTCGGCTTTGAGCTGCTTAGTGATCAGCATATTGACCTTACACCGGATCTGCTCAAAGACCTGTTTTCTCCGGATGACCTGGTATCAGACCTGACCGCGGCCATCAACGCATCGGAAATGTCCCGCAGACACTTCCGGGAAATTGCACGGGTGGCGGGTCTTGTGTTCAGCGGTTACCCGGGAAATCCAAAAGGTGCCAGACACTTGCAAGCCAGTTCGGAAATGCTTTTTGACGTTTTCAGGAAGTATGATCCTGAGAACTTGCTGATCGGGCAGGCTGTCTCGGAAGTGCTGAACCGACAGATAGACCTCCGGCGGCTGAAAGCTGCTGTGGACCGGATTGCCGGACAAGAGATCGTAGTCCAGCCTTTGCAAAAGCCGTCGCCGTTTTGCATTCCCATTCTTGCTGACCGGCTGCGGGGCCAGCTGAGCTCGGAAGAGCTTGAGGATCGCATCAAAAAAATGCAGCAACAGATTATTTCATAAATACCATGCAAAAACCTGAATTATTCAGTCAGAACAGATACGATTTTTCCCG